>Ga0209537_1000410_pt1 | contig 52412 bp, 46 predicted proteins | sample BioPla4DNA1_FD_187698 | JGI IMG/M metagenome (GOLD analysis project Ga0209537, IMG submission 187698) | Biogas fermentation microbial communities from Germany - Plant 4 DNA1 (SPAdes) (version 2) | ecosystem: Engineered > Bioreactor > Anaerobic > Digestate | place: Bielefeld, North... | reverse complement strand
ACCATTACCCTCAGAGCATGGGACTTGTGGAGCATCCCACGGTGACTATATATTCTGCTATAACTAATCATTAGCAAAAGCTAATGACATAGGCTAATCAACCGAGCTTGTATTTCTACAAGCCCCCGCCTCTAGGGGCGGTGGGTAATTGACAATTTCTATATAGCAATTGCTTCAATTTCAATCAAAGCATCTTTTGGCAATCTGCTAACCTCTATGCACGACCTTGCTGGTGGTATTTCACTGAAAAAACTACCATAAATATCATTAACTTCATTAAAATGACTCAAATCTTTTAAAAAAATGGTTGTTTTTACAACATTACTTATTTTTAAACCTGCAGCCTCTAAAATAGCCTCTAGATTATTCATTACCTGTAATGTTTGATCTCGTATATTCATCTCCACCATCTGACCTGTTTTTGGATCTATGGGAAGAATACCAGAAATAAATAAAAAACCGTCAACTCTCACCGCCTGAGAATAAGGGCCTATCGCTTTTGGAGCTTCTGAAGTAGTAATTTGTTCCTTCAATATTATCCTCCTCCTCATGTAATAGTAATTTACTCACTTTAGAAATTCTAAGGTCTACATTAATTATATATATGTTTCGTATTTGATTTTTTTGCAAAATACTTACCAACTTCTAATCCTCACTAACTCTTAATTTTTTAACTTCTTTTTCTACTTGTACCAAGGGAAAGGGGAGGGCTGCGCCCTGTTACCCTTTTAAATTCAAAAACAATAATTAACCATTGCATTTTTTCTACTTGTACCAAGGGAAAAAGGAAAGGGATTCGCCCTGTTACCCTTTTCAATTCTTTTTTACTTTTTTAATTTGTCTATGAAAAAGAGAGGGTTTATACCCAAATTCTCTATAAATTCAAAACTATATTTTTTGAACTAATATTTCATCAACTTAAAAAAGAATATGAAAGCTCTGTTTATTATATTTTTAGAAGATGAAGGATTTTTTGTAGGAAAGGAGCGGCTCAATAATAAACTAAATTTTATAATCTAACTTAGGAATAGTTTAAGAAACCTCCAAAAGCTTTTGTAACATAAATTAAATGCGCCGCCCTGATACCCAATTAATTTTAAGATTAATTTTTAAAAAAGGATTTATTTTAACCCATTATATAGACAACTTCCCGAAATGACTAATATTACATATTTACTTTTTAACATTTTTTGCAATATGATATTATATAAAATAAAAAATTTCGATAAAAACTATCAATCTCATAATCTTTTATTTTCCGTTTTTAATAAACCTTCCTAACTTTTTGTCTTTAGGGGTTTTTACTGGAAATATTCCCTTGTTAACACTTCTAACCTCAGCAACTGAATAAAAAGCATTAGGATTAAACTCGTTTACTATTTGAATTATTTTATTTAAATCTTTCCTTCTTACAACACTATAAATTACTTTTACAGGGCCTCTAGCTCCTTCTGCATTAATACTAGTTACTCCAAAGTCATTGTCCCTCAAGTACTTTACTAACTGTTCTGCATCCTTATTGGTTATTATCTGTAATAAATTCACTCCCAAAGCAATTTTTTCATCCAAATATGCCCCAAGATAATTTCCACACGCAAAACCAACAGCGTAAGCTATTGCATACAATGGCTTATCTAAATTATTCATAACTTGGGATATGGCAACTAGCCAAACGCTAACCTCAAAAAAGCCCATAACAGACGACCAAAGTTTATATCCTTTTGAAACAAAAATTATCCTAAGTGTCATTAAAGTTACGTCTGTAAGCCTCATTAAAAAAATAATAAAAGGCAAAACCACATAATTAAAAATAGAGGAATCCATCCAAGCTGCCATAACTTCGCTCCTTTCAATTTCTTTACAAAATTCGTTAAATTTAAAATATGCGAGTTGAAATAATCAGAAAAAATATTGAAAATTATTTCATCGTTTCTATATTATCAAGTATTTGTTAAAAAATCAATAGTTTATCTATTAACAATTAATTTGTTTGATATGTTATAATAAAAAAGAATCCGTGTCAAAGTTTTATAAAAACATCAAACGAGGAGGAATTATGTTTGAAGAAAGTTTGCTTTTTTCTAATAGTATTAACAATTTCTTCGCTATGTTTTTCTCTTAAAATAGACAAATATTTTATAAATATTGATTTAATTGATTATAAAGAAGTTGTAGTGCCCTTCGTTTTCGTTAACGATAAAAACTATGAACAAATCATTCAGATAAAAAATCTATCTAAAAACGATTTTGTAGATATTTCATACCCTAAGACAATTTATTTAAACCCTTATGAAACTCAGAATGTAAACTTTGTCGTTTCTCCTACTAAAATAAATGTCGGTTCTTATTTCTTTTTTTTCCAATTCTCTATTGAAAATAATTTTATAAACGAGATAGGAAATATTTATTTTCCTATTTTATTTAGAATTAACATAATTCCTCAATTTGATTATCATCCCACTGTAGAAATTTACAGTGGTGATTTACATATTTCTTACGAAGATAAATTGGGAACTATTTTCCCTTTCACAATTACAAACGATAGCAATCTAATTTTAGAAATTTCAGGAAATTTTAGACTTACTTCTAAAGAAAACTCAAATTTCATTGTAGAAAAACCTTTATTTGAAGGTTACCAATCGGCAATTCTCCCTCAAACAGAAAAAGACTTTGAAATATTTATTGATCGATACCTGAAACCTGGAAAATACCGAATTCGTATGGAATTAAATTATGGGTACAAAAATTATTTACAAGAAAAATATGTATTAGAAAAAGAATTCACCATTCCAGAAACTATATATTTAGATAGAAAAGCTATTAACTTTGTGGTAAATAAAAACAAATTATATATTTCTGTGCCTAAGGAAATGAGCACCAGAGAATATATAACTACTCCACAACAAGAAACCCTAACTATTTTAAATAACGACTATATAGATGCAAATCTTTCGATTGATTTTATTAGTTCAACCGTAGATATTCCTCTAGAAAGAAGTATAAATCCAAAATATATAAGCGAGAATCCCTCAAAAATTTCTCTAAAACCAGATGAAAAAGGAGAAATTAATTTAATTGCAGACTACAGAAGAGCAAACCTTCAAAATTTAGAGGGAGAATTTTTTGGCACTGTTCAATTAATCTCAGAAGGTTACTCGCGAGAAAAAATTTTCTACAATACAACGAAAATCCCAACTGTTATAAACTTTGGTAACAACAAATATGAAGTAAAAAGTAACGTCACATCAATCGAACTAATCCCAATCAATAAATTTAATAAGAACCTAAATTTTAAAATTGATATTGAAAACACAGGTAATTCAACTTTGCTCTATCAGATTAAAATAAACAAATTCAACAAACAAATAGGCAAAAAAGTTGGTGAAGAAATTAGAATACTACCCGAAAAACCGATTCTTCCAGAACAATCAATTTCGATAAACAATCAATTAATTGTTGAATTAGGTGTGGACACCATTATAATTGATATTGAATATTATTCATATACTGATCCAAAAAGCATAATAAAAACTTACAGCTATTCATTCACGTTATAACAAGGAGAATAACAAGGAGAATAAAATGCGTAAAGTCTTCTTTCTATTATTAATTTTCATAACTGGTATAACTGGCTTTTCTAATATTCAAATTACTCTCCCCAATATAGCTTTAAAAGAGGCTTTGAAAGCACTAGAAGAAATTAGTGGTTCAACTATACTAACATCCCCCGATATCAAAGGCACTATTCATACAACAATAAACGCCATAAATCTAGAAAATGCCTTAGATAGTTTATTATACTCAACTAACTATGAATACAAAAAAATAAGTGAAGACCTTTACTTAGTAGGTAATTTTAATATAAAAATGCAAAATATGCAGAAAGAAATTTTACAAATGGAATTTAATAACCTAGATCTGAAAAAGATTCTTAATTTATTAACACTTTTATCAGAAAAAGTTTTTGTAATACAGAACTTAAATATTATTTTATTAAACAAAAATGATGAAATGCATAAATATATAAAAGCTTTATTTGAATTTCTTGAAACACAAGACAAATCAAATGATTATTTTCTTTTCTTTTCCATATATGAGATATCCGACAATGTATATCAATTTCTAAAGGAAAACGAAAAAGTTGAATATGAAAAAACATTTTTTATAAAAAATAAAAAATCTACAATAATTTTAGAAAATAATTTTGAATATCTGACAAGAATAAAAGAATTAGAATATCATCAATTAAAAATGCCTTCTTCCCAAGAAATAACATATTATAAGACACTTACTAACAATAATATCGTACTAGATTTTTCAAATAACAAATTGTTAATAAAACATTTAATAATGAAAGAAAATAACAGTATCCTTTTGAATACTAATGAAATTGGATATTTAGCTATAGAAAATGAAGAAAAATATTATATATTAGCTATAACATATCTAAATTTAAGTGATATATATATAAAAAAGAATCTTGAAAATATTGATAATTCCGAAAGTCTCTTTAATTTTGGAATAGGTTATTTGATTCCTGATGCTAAATTTATAGTTATATCAGGAATCAACCTTGGGAATAATTATATTGAAATATCTTCGAATTTTAAAGAGCATCTCGATTTTTCATTAAGTACTAATTTAGTTAATAATATGAATTTAGGTATCCTTTTTAAAAAAAATTCCAAAGAATCCAACACAAACATTTTTGTTAACGACCTTCAACACTATGACAATTTCGATCTTTATGGAAATATTATTTTGGGAGGAACTGTGAGTTTTTCCAACACCTTAACAAACAGCTTAGATTATATATCATATGACTTGTTAGTTTTAAAAGATATAATCAAAAGCGAAAACAATTCACATATCGTAACATTTGCCCCTGGCGTAGGCATTAAGGTCTCAAGAAATGATAAGTTAAAACCATATATTAATTTTGGTGTCCAATATAAATATAAATTGCTTAAATCAAAAATTAGCCTTCTGTATTATTATCAAATGAATATACACAAAATGACTTGTTCGTTGGAATTTTAACCTACAAAGTTTATTATATTTTAAAATTAGCACCAAATTTAACCAAAAAACCTAAAATTTTATACTAAACGTCAAATAAAAATCCTACAATTTTAAATGAAGAAAATTATTTTTAGAAAGGGGTTATACATATGTGTAAAATAATGGTTGTTGAAGATGATAGATCAATTTCAAGATTATTAGAGCTAGAATTAACTCATGCAGGTTACAAGGTTAAAATTGCAAAAGACGGTGAAGAAGCCTTGGAATTTTATGAAAATTTTAAGCCTCATATTATATTATTAGATATTATGCTACCCAAACTTGATGGCTTTGAGGTTGCAGAAGCAATTAGAGGATATGATCCAGATGTTGGTATAATTATGTTAACAGCTAGGGGTGAACTTGAAAATAAAATTGAAGGTTTAAAAAAAGCAGATGATTATGTTGTTAAACCTTTTGAAATAGAGGAAATACTTGCTAGAATCGAATCCCTACTCAGAAGAATGGGCAAAACTACGGATTATATAAAAGTGGGGGATATCGAAATATATCCCCAAAAAATGCAGGTGATAGTTAAAGGTGATGAAATACATCTAAGCTTAACTGAATTTAACATATTAAAACTTTTAGCAATTAACAAAAATCTTGTTATTTCGAAAGAAAAAATTATGGAAGAGGTATGGGGTTATTACGATGAAGAAAATAACAATCTAGTCGAAGTATATATAAACTATCTGAGAAAAAAAATAAAAAATTCTTCACAAAATATTGAAACGATAAGAGGTGTTGGATACGTCATTAGGGAGAGAAAAAAAGAAACCTAGCGCAGTTTTCAGGCAAACTATAGTTTTTACTTCAGTAACCATGGCGATAGTGTTTGCAATGGTTATAATTATTAGAATATTTTATGTACAATTTACTATAAGAACTTACAGTGATTTATATGCTACAGAATTAAATATAGCAACTGGTAAAAAAGAAAAAACTAATGAACCTCAAGATACTTTAAATCTACTCTATCAGCTCATGCAAGATTCAAATGTAATAAGAAGGAGTCTTGTGTCTAATAAGATTGTCATTCTTGATGGAGTACTAATATCAGACCCGTATGGTTTGATAAAAGACAAATTTAAAATCCCATATCTCCCCTATTTATATGAATATCAAGGATTATACTATCTTTTTATAGGTGTTCCAATTTTTGATTCGTCTTATTTAATTATAGGAAATCCTTCACTTGAAATTACAGCGCTTTTAAAAAGTTTTCGCGAGGTTACAACTCTTATCTTAATCTTTGGTTTTTTTCTATCTCTAGTCGTTTCATATTTTTTGGCGAAAAACACTCTTAAACCTGTTGTTAAAATCTCAGATCAAATTTCAAAAATTGATATTGACAACATAAACCAAAGAATTCCTGAACAAAATACAAAAGAATTCGACATATTTGCAAATAAACTGAATTCAATGCTAAATAGAATACAACAAGCTTTTGAATTGCAAAATCAATTTGTTTCTGATGTTTCCCATGAATTAAGGACACCTTTAACTTCTATCAATGGTTATGTCAAAATGTTGAAAAGATGGGGTAAAAACGACCCAACAGTTATGGAAGAATCATTGGATAGCATAGAATCTTCTAGCGAATACCTAAGTGATTTAGTAGAAAAACTTCTTCTCCTAACAAAAACTGATTATCAGATAGAAAAAGAAGAAATAAATTTATATTCAGTAATAGAAGATATTCTAGATTTTTTTAAACTTTCCCTCCAAGAATTTTCGGTGCAGATAAAAGGAAAGGACTTCAAAGTCAATACTTCTAAAGAATATTTATCTATAATATTAAAGGTACTTATAGAAAATGCGATAAAATATTCTAAAGATATCAAAAAAATTGATATAGAATTAAATCCTTTACAAAAGAAGTTAATAATTAAAGACTACGGAATTGGTATAGAGGAAGAAAAGTTAAAAAACATCTTTGAGAGATTCTATAAAGCTGACTCTTCAAGGTCTCAAAAGGGACATGGTCTAGGGCTTTCTATCGCTAAAAAACTAGCAGACGCATTAGACATAAAAATTACTGTGGAATCAGAAATAAACAAAGGAACTACATTCACTCTTCATTTCAAATAATAGAAAACTAATAATTTAAAAGGTAATAAGGGTCAAGCTCTCTCCCCTCACTACAAGTAACAACATAGACAAAAGGAGGAAAATTGTAAATTGATTTATTTTGACAATAATGCTACTACACCGGTAGACAAAGAAGTAGCAGAAGTTATATTAAAATATATGACTGAACTATATGCTAATCCCAATTCAATACATTCGTTTGGTGTTCAAATTGAGCAATATCTTGAAGAATCAAGAAAGACTATCTCAGAAATTCTACAAGTATTGCCTACAGAAATATTTTTTACATCTTGTGCAACAGAATCTATTAACACGGTTATACGTGGTGTTGCAAGAGCCAATAAGAACATAGGAAAAAGAATAATTACTTCTACAATCGAACACTCAGCAGTTATCAACACGTTAAAAGATCTAGAAAGAAATGGATTTGATGTAATATACATAAATGTCGATAAAACTGGAGTTATTGACCTTGAACAACTTGCAAATTCAATTAACCAAAATACTATCTTGGTCAGTTTGATGCTTGCAAATAACGAGATCGGTACAATTGAACCCATCAATGAAGCATATAACTTAGTAAAGAAAATAAATAGCAATACATATTTTCACATAGATGCTGTACAAGCCCTAGGAAAAATACCCTTTAATATTGAAATCTTCAAATGCGATTTTGCTTCTTTTTCTGCACACAAATTTCACGGTCCAAAAGGAGTTGGGATATTGTATAAAAAGAGAGGCACAAGAATGTACCCCTTACTTACTGGCGGTACACAAGAAAATGCGATGAGAGCAGGAACACAAAATGTACCAGGAATAATTGGAACAGCATTAGCTTTAGAAAAAGCTGTAGATCAACTAGAATACATGAAAACTTATATTAAACAAATAAGAAATTATTTAGCTGATAATTTAGAAAAGATTGGAGCCAAAATATTAACCCCTCTTGAAAATTCAATACCCAACACATTAGGCTTTTTCTTTCCTAACATTCGTGGCGATATTATAGTCAATGCTCTTTCAGAAGAAGAGATTTTTGTTTCTACTACATCCGCTTGTGCAAGTAAAACTCGCACAGAAAGTAGGATAATGAAAAGTTTGGGATACGATGACACTAATGCTAAAGGTTTAGTAAGAATTAGCCTATCTCATCTAAATAATCTTAACGAAGCAGAAATATTTTTAAATAAGTTAAAAAATATTCTTAATTTTTTGAATTATTGAATTTTTAATGTATAATATTAGTAAAAGGGGGTTTAAAAATGCGGAGTATGACTGGTTATGGTAGAATAAACAAAAATATTGGGGATTATGGGTATAACTTGGAGATCAAATCACTTAATTCAAAATCATTAAATTTAAATGTAATAATCTCTCCTATTTTTTCACCTTTAGAAATTAACATTCAAAACTTTATAAAAAAGCACTTTCAACGCGGTAGAATTAACATATACATAGATATTAAACTACTAAAAAGTGACGATGTCATAGATATAGATTTAGGATTAGCTAAAGCATATTACAATGCTCTTAATGTACTTGCAAATGAATTACACCTATCTGGTGAAGTAAATTTAGAAATATTACTTAAATTTAAAGATATACTAAAAGTTTCTTTAACAGATGAAAAGATAGCTCAAATATGGTGCGGATTAGAAAAAGTGTTAGAAGAAGCTACTAATATAGTTATTAACTTCCAAGAAGAAGAAGGTAAAAACTTAGAAAAAGTGATTGTTGAATACTTAGAAGAAATGAAAAGAATTGTTGACGAAATAAGTCAACATGCAGATAAAATGAAAGATACATATAGAGAATTAATTAACAATAATTTAAATAGTTTACTAACTGATTTTACTAATATAGATGAAAAAAGAATGGAAATGGAAATTACTTTGTTATCTGAAAGATCAGACATAACCGAAGAAATAGACAGACTTAACAGTCATATAAAAAGATTCAAAAATTTGTTAGAAAGCAGCGAACCTTCTATAGGCCAAGATCTAGACTTTATTTGTCAAGAAATGCACAGGGAATTTAACACCATAGCTTCCAAATCAAAACTCTTAGAGATCACTAATCTTTCGTTAGAGGGGAGATCTTTAGTAAATAAAATAAGAGAACAGGTTCAGAATGTTCATTAAATATATAATAATTGTTTATAATTGCTTAACTTTTAATATTAATTAATGTGTGGATAATTATGATTTTATGTTTTTGATAATTTTTTTGGAGGTGCTCTCTATGTATGGATTAATCAACATTGGATTTGGAAACTTGGTGGTGGGAGACAGAGTGATAGCCATAGTGAACCCTAGTTCCCAACCTTTAAAACGACTCAAAGATATAGCAGATCAACAAGGTAAGCTTCTAGAAGTCAATCACGGAAGAAAAACAAGGGCATACATTATTACTGACTCTGGTCATGTTATAGCTAGTGCTATTCAACCAGAAACAATTACCAATCGTTTTTTACAAAATTTCTACGAAATAGAAAAAGTACTTGACAAAATAAGAAAGGAAAATTTCTAAAAAATGCACGGATTACTATACGTTATTAGTGGACCTTCTGGAGTAGGAAAATCAACTCTAATAAAAAATGCATTAAAAAGTTTGAATGGATTCGATTTTTCAGTCTCTTACACAACTCGCCCTAAAAGAGATGGAGAAACAGAAGGAATTGACTACTTTTTTGTAGATGAAAAAACTTTTTTTGAAATGAGAGACAAAGACGAGTTTTTAGAGTGGGCTAAAGTTCACGGTAACTATTATGCTACTTCAAAAAGTTTTGTAGAAAAGAAATTAAAAGAGTGTAGAGGATTGGTACTCGATGTTGACGTACAAGGTGCTTTAAATATTCAAAAAAAATACGAAGAAGCCATCTATATTTTCATCCTTCCCCCTTCTATTAAAGACCTAGAAAAAAGATTAAAAAATAGAGGAACTGAAACTGCTGAAATAATGCAGATTAGATTAAATAACGCTAAATGGGAAATGTCAAAAATCGATAATTTCGATTATATTGTTGTCAACCATGAGGTTTCCGAATCGTCACAACAGCTTACATCAATTTTGGTAGCAGAACAGCTAAAACGCGAAAGATACAATGAATTAACCTCACAATTTTTCTTCTTTAAAAAACAAGAAACAGAAGGAGTGAAAGCCAATGGATTTAGAAATTAATTACGATAAAATATTAAATATTGTAAAACTAAAGTTTGCTGTTCCAGTTATAGTAGCAAAAAGAGCAGAAACCTTAAAAAATATAGATCAACTAAAGGGTGTTTCGCAGAAAAAAGATTATGTTGCCATAGCTTTAAAAGAATTAGAAGAGGGAAAAATAGTATTGAAAAAATAGAAAACCAGTTTATTATAGGGGGCGCTGCCCCCTATATGTGATATTAACATAATATGATTTCAATTATAACGGGTCTAGGGCGAAGCCCTCACCTACCTCGGTACAAGTACCAAAATCAATTGTTTATTAATGTTTTTGAATTTATAACGGGTCTAGGGCGGAGCCCTCACCCGCCTCGGTACAAGTACCAAAATCAATTGTTTATTAATGTTTTTGAATTTATAACGGGTCTAGGGCGGAGCCCTCACCCACCTCGGTACAAGTACCAAAAGAATTGTTTATTAATGTTTTTGAATTTATAACGGGTCTAGGGCGGAGCCCTCACCCACCTCGGTACAAGTACCAAAATCAATTGTTTATTAATGTTTTTGAATTTATAACGGGTCTAGGGCGGAGCCCTCACCTCCCTCGGTACAAGTACTAAAGATTAAAAAAATTAAAAGTGGATAATTCTTTTGTAAAAATAATCAAATAAGAAAATATACATATAATAAGAATTTTGAAACTTCTGAAGACATTATAACAATATTCAATAGGAGGAAAAAAATGGTAGATCTTAAGTTCATAAGAGAGAATCCAGATATTGCTAAAGAAGCCTTAAAAAAGCGAAACAATGATACTACTTTAATCGATGAGATAATCAACCTTGACGAAGAAAGAAGAAAGCTGTTAAAAGACGTTGAAGCCCTAAGAGCTGAAAGAAATAAAAATTCAAGCCTAGTGGCAAAATTAAAGGCTGAAAATAAATCAGCTGAAGCAGAACGTTTGATTGAACAAGGAAAAGAAATCTCTGACCAAATTAAAAATCTAGAATCAGAATTAAAAGAAATTGATGAGATGCTTAACAATAAATTACTTTATATTCCAAATATACCTGATAACTCTGTACCCTACGGCAAGGACGAAAATGATAACATTGAAATACGAAAATGGGGACAACCAAGAAAATTTGACTTTGAACCGAAAGCACATTGGGATTTAGGACCAGAACTGGATTTATTAGACTTTGATAGAGGAGCAAAATTAAGTGGTTCAAGATTCACGATTCTAAAAGGAGATATAGCCCTATTAGAATTAGCCTTGATAAATTTCATGGTAAACCTTCACACCCGAGAACATGGATATAAATTCATCATGCCTCCTCATTTAGTTACAAAAGAAACTATAACTGCCACAGGTCAACTTCCAAAATTTGAAGAAGATCTATATAAAACTACAGTAGATGAACTATACTTGATCTCAACGGCAGAGGTACCTTTAGGCGGAATGCATAGAAATGAAGTACTTGAAATGAAAGAGTTGCCTCTTAAATATGTATCGTATACCCCTTGTTATAGAAGAGAAGCTGGAAGTTACGGTAAAGACGTTCGAGGAATGATTCGCCAACATCAATTCGATAAAGTTGAACTTTTTTGGTATACAACCCCAGAAGAATCTAACCAAGCTTTAGAAACATTAACCTCACATGCTGAAAAAGTTTTACAACTTTTAGGTTTGCCGTATAGAGTTATAGTATTGTGTAGCGGAGACTTAGGGTTTGCTGCTGCAAAAACTTATGATATAGAAGTATGGCTGCCTAGTTATAACAATTACAAAGAAATTTCCTCTTGCTCTACTACAAAGGATTTTCAAGCTAGAAGAGGAAATATTCGATACAAAACAAAAGAAAACAAACTAGAATTTGTTCACACGCTCAACGGTTCAGGACTCGCTGTAGGAAGAACTTTAGTTGCAATTATGGAAAACTATCAAACTCCTGATGGGAAAATTGAAATTCCTGAGTTACTAATTCCCTATATGGGCAAAAAATATATAGGTTAAAACCATAATGCCTAACGTTTTTTATGGCAAAAAAAATAATGATAAAATTTTTTTAGATGAAAAAGAAACCTCCCATTTAAAGGTTGTTAGAAAAATACCCGGCGAAGAAATAAACGTTATCACTGGGGATGGTTTTGTTTATACTGCAATAATTGATAGTATTAAGAAAAAAGAAACAATTTTGTCTATTAAAAATAAGACATCTGTAATGGAAAATTTTACACCTTATTTATCAATCTACTTTGGAATGAGCAAATGGGATAGAACACAAATTTTGTTGGAAAAGTTGGTAGAACTCAGAGTAAATGAATTTAACGTTTATTTTGGAGATAAAAGTGAAATTAAGTACATAAATTTAGAAAAATTTCAAAGAACCATAATAGAAGCTTCCAAACAAACGATTTATGCGTCAATACCTATTATAAACATGATTAAATTTGAACAAATACCTCAGGAAAATACCATAGTGTTGGATTTTGTTGATAACAAAAGAACCTTTAAAGACTTTATAAAATACAGGGATGAAAACCAAAAAATAAATATCGTAATCGGTCCTGATGCCGGATTCTCTAAACAAGAAAAAGAATTCTTTTTTGATAATAATTATCTAATAATAAACTTAGGAAAAGCTATTCTTAGATTTGAAACAGCCGCAATTTATGCTGTTTCTGCCATCAATTATGAATTTAACAGGTTATATCAAAATTAATAACAGGGGCGATTTATATGGATGAATGGGTTAAAACGATTATAATTTACTTAATTAAAATAGGTATTAGTATTCTAGTTGTTGTACTAGCAAAATATATAGCAAAGTTGATATATAAAATTATCCTCTCAACTGCTGAGAAAAGTGGAAAAGTTGCTATTAGCTATAAAAAATCGCTTATGACTTTGATAAATACTGCAATGTATATATTAGCAGGATTTATAATAATCTCTGTAATATTCACTAACCTCAGTGCTTTTTTAGCAGGGTTAGGAATAGGAGGGGTTATAATAGCCTTTGCTGTACAAGAACCTTTAGGAAACTTAATATGTGGATTTCTAATCATGTTGAACCATTTAGTCGTTGATGGTGAATCTGTAGAAATCGATGGTATCGGTGGAACTGTCCAAGAAATTGACATAAACCATGTTGTACTTAAAACTTTTGATGGAAAACTGATCCATATTCCCAGCAAACAGGTTTGGACAAATAAAATCATACACTATTGGCCTGAAGATATAAGAAGAAATGAAATAAAGGTTCGAGTTTCCTATAAATATGATATAAACCTAATCACCACAGTTTTAGATGAAGCTATAAGGACCTCAGAACTTGTTTATATAGATGATGATCACCAACCTGCAATTGTCTTTGACAGTTATGGTGATTCATCAATGAATTTTATAGTTAGATTTTGGGCTAAACGAGATAATTTTATAAGTTCAACTACTAGTGCTGCAGAATCTGTAAAACAAAAGTTTATGGAGAACAACATTGAAATACCTTACAATCAAATAGATTTGCATATTAAAGATGTAAACCCACAATTAGTTCAAAATAAAGATAGAAATTGAAAAATCAAATAACAAAAAAGGCGGACTTGTCCGCCTTTTTATTTAATAATTTTTATCTATTATTATAAAAAAATATTTAGGAATATCTATCACTTTAAAAGAACAATTAGAATGCAGGGAGGATTTTTAAATGGCGAAAAAAGAAGATAAAAATATAGTAAAAGAAAAGAAAGGTAAAGGCAAAAAAACACTTATTTTTATACTTATAGCTTGTGTTATAGCGTTCCTTCTGTTAGGTTTTGGATATATTTATTTTGAATATTCTAGATTATCTTATTTAAATCTAAACTTGAAAAATAGTTGGAGGAGTTATATAGCTTATTTAACAGATTACATCCCTGGATTGAACAAACTATCAAAATATGAATATTTAGAAATTTCCGATCCTCTATTCATTGAAAAAGAAATTATAGATGTCAGATTAAAAGCAATTAAAGAAGAAAGTCAACGTTTAGAAATTCAAAAACAAGAATTGCAAAATCTATTAGATCAAATATCACAAGAAAATGAAAAACTAATTAAACAAAAAGATGAATTAGAAAGTCTCTCAAAAGAATATAATGAAAAACTTGCTCAATTCACTGATTACAACAAAAGAATCGCAACGTTGGGAAGTTGGCTAGCAAAGTCAACCCCTGCTCAGATAGCTTCTGCATTAGTAAGAGAGGAAGTTAGTGTTGATTTACTTGTTGATACAATGCTGACTTTAGAACCAAAATCAGCTGCTGAAATTATTCAAGCTATAGCTGCAATTAATCCTCAAAAAGCTGCTGTAATCATTGCAAAAATGGGGGAAAAGGAGACAAATGAAAGCAAATAACCTAGGGATTCAAAATCTTTTAAATATATTAACAGAAAGTAAAACACCAAATAAAAACCATAAAACAATAAATTCAAGATCGACTCTTGTTTCATTTAAGAATGAGTTAGATAGTCTTTTAATCACTAAAACTACACCTGAAGTTCAAAAAAATATTAAACCTGTAGATAAAAATAAAGACCTTGAAAAATTAATGCAAGAGTCTGAATTATTAAGTTATTTAAACCTTTTTTTATGTTTTGATAACCCTAAAATAAAAATAGAAGCAAGTGAAGATTCCACCTATCTTAAAATTTTTAATAATGACAAGAAGAAAACTGTCACTTTTGATTTAAAGGAATTGATGAATAATTTCGATTACTTTCTAAAACTCAAACAAAATCAAACTAACCCTAACGCTCAAAATGAAGTTTTTGCAATAAAACAAGCATTAAATATTATTCATAATATTTTAAAAGATATCGAATTAACAAAAGAAGATGCTCAAATCCTCTTAAAGGCTATTGATATAACAACAAAAAACGTTATTAAAGAGGTTCAGAAAAGTATAACTGATACAGGTTATATAACGCCTGAACAAAAAAAATATTTCGAAAGCATGGGGATAAAGATCGATATCATGTCTGTACAATCAACCAACGAAGAAATAGTAAACCTTATAACCCTTCAAAAAGGCAAAGAGACAATAGTAATTCCTGAAAATCAAGCCATAGATGACGAAAATATTCTAAATAATTCAGTTTTAATAAAACTTACTAATAACGATCAATCTTATATTTATAATATAAACAACCCATCAAAATTTATTTATTCTGATAACAATTACACCCCATTAACTAACATAAAACCTGATATTATAAGTGAAGAAACCTTTAACACAACACTTATAAATAGCTCAGAATTAGAAAAAATTATTGTCTTTCAACCAAAAACAGAATCTAATTCGAATAATACTTATATAAACAGCATTTTATCGTTATTAGAAGAGAATGAAAACAAATCAGAAAATAGTGAAAAGTATGAAAAATCAATCACATTTGAAAAATTCTTTTTTTCAACTGACAACGAAAATAACATTGTGAACAATAACAAAAACTCATCTAGTCAAAATAATTACACCAATAATTTTAATGACAACCAAAATAAAACATACTTTGATATTCAAAAAGAACGAAAGCAAAACTATCTAAGCATAGAAGACCTAAAAAATGATCTTCAAACAAAAAAATTGAATTTAACCGAGCAAGAAAACTCTGAAATTTTGCAGGCATCTATACACTCATCAGAAAGTAATACGAATACATCATATGATATAGCTAGTAACTATATAAACATTGATAACCAGACCAACAACCAATTCGAAAGTCTTACAAACATTCATCAAAAAAATAATTTTTTGTCTTTTCTCAATACTGATGACTTAAACACTCAAATAAAAGATGTAATTATAACAAAAAACACAGAACAATTTTTTAACGAGAGTTTCTCAGTTAATGTCTCCCCACCTAACCTTGGAAAGGTTGATATACAAATAATAAAGAATGGTGAGGCAATAACTATAAACCTTGCAACAGAAAGTGAAAATGCTAAATTAACCCTTTCAAAAACAGTTCAGTCCTTAGTTGGCAACTTAAGAGATGAAGGATATAATCCCGTAGACGTAAAAATATTTGTTCATCAGGAAGAAAGCGAACCTGATTACCAACATCAACAAAACCAAAACCAAAAACAACATGAAGAAAAAAGATATAAACAAAAGGAAAAAGATGAAAACCCGATTTATACTTTTGAAGAATTTCTAAGGAGTGATTTGCATGTTTAATTCAGTATCTATGGATGATGTTTACATTAATACACTTCAAGCATATAAAAATCGAGAGATAAAAAAAGAACTAGATAAAGAGGCTTTTTTAGAGTTACTGGTAACTCAACTAAAAAATCAAGATCCAACAGAACCTTTAGACAACAAAGATTTGTTGATTCAATTATCTCAACTATCCTCCACCGAACAGATAATGAACATGAGTAATGCTGTTCAAGAAATGGTTAATTCTCAATTAGCTTTGAATAAATTACAAGCAGTTTCGCTTCTTGGAAAAGAAGTAGTGGTAAACAGCAACGTTATAAAATTAGAAAGTGGGGTTGCTGAAACCATCAATTTCGGATTAGATAATGATTCAGAAGTAATAGTCGAAATTTATGATACAAACGGTAACTTAGTAAGCTCTCAAAATCTAGGTGTAAAAAACGCAGGATTAAATTCATTCTTATGGAATGGAAGAGATAATAACGGAACGTTGCTTGCAGATGGTGACTATCTGTATGGTGTATATGTTATCGAAAACGGAGAAAAGGTTTTAACCACCGGCATTAAAAGTGGAACCGTTGAAGCAGTTAAATTTATAGATAACGAATTATATCTACTCGTTGATGGCCGAATATACCCATTCTCCGCAATAAACGAAGTGAGTGTATAAATACACCTTATTATTAACGTTATCGTATAAAAATCCTAAATCTAATAAATAATTGAAAGATGGGAGGAATATAAAATGCTCAGGTCAATGTATTCTGGAATAACAGGATTAAGAAACTTTCAAGACCAACTAGATGTAGTTGCAAATAATATAGCAAACGTTAATACAATAGGATTTAAAGGTTCAAGAACCACCTTTCAATCCACACTTTTTCAAACTTTAGCAGCAGGAAACGCCCCTCAAGACTTACTAGGTGGAATCAATCCTATGCAGATAGGATTAGGTTCTAAAATTGCCTCAATAGACAAACTAATGACTCAAGGTTCTCCAATGTCCACAGGAAAAACAACCGATATGATGATCCAAGGTGAAGGTTTTTTCATACTTTCAGATGGTGTAGGACAATATTACACAAGAGCAGGTAATTTTACAAGAGACTATAACGGATTCTTTGTAGATCCCGCTTCAGGCATGAAGCTCCAAGGATGGACCGCAAGACTAACCCCAGATGGACAAAGAATCGTTGATACCAACGATCCAATTGGAGATATACAAATATCCTCTGGACAGGTTATGCCTGCAAAACAAACCTCTTTTGTTAAACTTGCACATAACCTAAATGCTGGTGTTGGAATTCAAGATACTACTATTGTTATTAAAAGCACTTTAGGAGAAAATATTCCTGTTAGATTTAGCTTTGAGCGTGATTTAAATAACTTAAATCAAAACGTTTATCTATGGGAGGCTAAAATACTAGACACAAATTACAATTTCTCAAACTTAGCGGATAATACCTCAAGCGCTGCTCTTACTCCAACTCAAACAATAAACGGAAAAGTTGAACTAGACGATTATGGAAAAGTTATTAATTGGGTAAATTATGCAGGAGATGATAGTCCTCTATCAGACACTAGAATTTCGATCTTTGATGTAAATGGAAATATCGTTGGAATAGATGGTGAGCCTGTAACGATAGGTACTAATAATAATAATAATAATAATACTGGTACTCTTAGTGGAAGTATAAAACTAGTAGACGCTACTACCAACGAATTAGTATATTACAACCCTGAAGATATACAATTATCTTTTGATTATGATAATAATAATAATAATTACTCCTTCACAATCACATTGAAAGACTCACAGGGACAAACAATTGATTTTAATTATACTACTAACAATGGCACAGTTGGGGAATTCAATCAATTACTTAGTGAAGGAATTGTAGATGATACTACCTCACCCAATTACAAATTAACCGGCTTAAGTATAAAAGGCGTTGATGATAGTGATACTATAAATACTACTACTACTATTAACCTTCGTTCCGTTCGCGATGTCATTCAGCCTCCTGTAGCAGGAGAGATTAAGTTTGTTGATATGAACAATCCTACAAATTTTGCAACTGCAGAATATATAAGCCCTAAAACTACAACTTCAACTGTTGTTTATGATTCTTTGGGAAACTCGTATAATGTTTATCTAAACTTCACAAAAATAAATGAAAACACTTGGTTTTGGGAAGCAAAATTGGATGATGGAACCCCATTATATAAAATTACAACTGATGAACAATTAGTAAATGATCCTGCCAATGGGGTAATAGCATTTGATTCAAATGGGAATTTGGCTGCTACTAATTGGTCCATAGTAAATGGAAACATTGTACAATCTGGTGGTACTGCAGGATTTTGGTTTGATCCTGCTGAACAAGGAGCCGCCTTAAACCCTGATGTTAACCCACCATCAATTGCTGCAGCAGGACCAGTTATGGTAAGCGTTAATTTTCAAGAATTAACTCAGTTTGCAGCGCCTCATTCTATAGCTGTAACTGAACAAGATGGAAACGCACAAGGTACGCTTGATTCATTTGCAATAAACACTAATGGTGAAATAATAGGAATTTTTAGTAATGGCCTAACAGCACCACTTGGTCAGGTAGCTTTAGCGACTTTTAATAACCCTGAAGGCCTTTTGGAAGTAGGAAACTCAATGTATGCTATGAGTTCAAATAGCGGTCTTCCACAAATAGGTGTTTCTGGAGTCGGAGGAAGAGGAAGTATTATTCCTGGCGCATTAGAAATGTCTAATGTAGACCTTGCTGAAGAATTTACAAACATGATTATCGCACAAAGAGGATTCCAAGCAAACTCAAGAAGTATAACTACTGCAGATCAAATATTAAATGAACTTGTTAATATTAAAAGATAAATTTATTTTTTAAAAATATTCTAGATTATGGAATGGTGAACAATTTATGATAAAATTGACCAAATTAAATGGTGACGAGTTTTATTTAAACATTTATCAAATCGAAAAAATTGAATGTCGCCCAGACACCACAATAACTATGATGAACGGTCATGTATATATAGTTAAAGAAACGATCGAAGAAGTTATTGAAAAGATGATACAATATAATAGAAAGATATTTGGTGATAATTAATTTTAATAATATTGAGAGTTAAGAGGTGGGGTTCTAGTGGATATATCAACATTGATAGGTTTGGTATTTGCTTTGTTTGCTATTGTCCTAGGGGTAGGAACTGAATTTGGTAAAATGATCGATATTCCATCTTTTTTTATAACCGTTATAGGTTCCTTAGGAGCTACTTTTATAGCTCATCCTAGTTCAACATCTTTTAAGATTTTTAATATCTTTCTACAATCACTCAAAAATCCAAAAATTGATAATATTGAGGCACTTAGAACTTTGTATTCTTTTTCTGAAAAAGCACGTAGAGAGGGTATGATTTCATTAGAGGAAGACTTGCCGTCAATTCAAAGCGATTTTTTAAGAGATGGATTAAGGGCAGCTGTTGATGGAACCGATCCTGATGAAATCAGAAAAATTCTTGAAATAAAAATGGATATGTATGAAGAAGAACAAGAAGAAAAAATAAGTGTATTAGATACTTGGGGAACAATGGCTCCAGCATTTGGTATGATTGGAACCTTAATAGGATTGATATTATTATTAGACACCTTGACAGACCCTTCAACTATTGGTCCAAGTATGTCTATTGCACTTGTAACTACCTTTTATGGTTCTCTAATAGCCAATGTTTTAGCACTTCCTCCTGCTGAAAAGTTAAAAAGAAGAACAAATAAGTATTTAAACCAAATGAGGATGATGCTAGAAGGTGTATTATCCATTGTTCAAGGTGAAAATCCAAGATTGATGGAAGAAAAATTAAAGGCTTTTTTAAGTGCAGCCGAGAGACAAGAATACGAAAGAAGTAAAGGTGAATCAAACTTCTAGAAAAAGTTTGAGGTGAAACAGTGGCTAGAAATAAAAAAAAGTTTGAAAGACCCGAAGCAAAATGGATGACAACATTTACTGATATGACAACATTACTTTTGACAATGTTTATTGCATTGTTTGGTATGTCATCCATATCACCAGGAAAATTCCAACAAGCAGCGATGAGTATACAAAGTGCTTTTGAAGGTCAGCCTATTGGTATCCTAGTAGGTGGAAAGAGCATATCTGAAGAACCCCTCATTACCTCACAACCTGGTATAAAATCGGAGCTTTTAAAAATTGTTGAAGATGAAAAATATAAAGGAAAAATTACTATTGAGGAAACCGATAAAGGGACGATAATATCTATGAGGGATATTGCATTTTTTAGATCTGGTAGAGCAGAACTAACCGCAGAAGCTAAAGAGCTATTGTATAAAATTGGCACAATTATCTTAGAACATACTTCAAATGCTATTGAAGTCTACGGTTTTACAGACGATGAACAAGTTTTGCCAACTAGTGTTTATCCCTCTAATTGGCATTTAAGTGCTGCGAGGGCTGCTAGCGTTGTAAATTTTTTTACTGGTGAAATGAAAAATAGAAGAATGATTGAAAGAATGGCAGAAATTAATTTGGGACAATTTGATATAGATTATTATTATAATCCAAATAGGTTTTATCCAATTGGTTTAGGTGACAAGGACATTCAAAAAGATTTAGATTTACTAAAAGCAGAAATTGATTCAAGATTGAATCTAGCAACTCTAGATTATATGCAAGGAAAGTTAAGCGCAGCAGAATTTCAACAAATTAAAATCGAATTAGAAAATGAATATAACACCAAACGAGACGAATTAAGAAATCAATATAGACGAATTGATATTTTGATACTTCGTCAGAGAGTTAGATAATAATTTTTAATATTTTGGAGGTTGGATAAAGTGCCAGATGAAATCGATAATGCTCCCGAAACGAAAAAGAAAAAAAGTCAACCTAATTTTCTAATGACATTAATTATCGTTATCGTCGTAGCTTTAGCTATTTCAGGTATTACATCTTTTTTTATTGTAAAGGTACTTTCTAGTAATCTTGTAGAAAGCACTAAAACTTCTTCCCAATACTCTTCTAAGATCCCTTTGAGGGTAATTCTTTTGCAAGAGGGGGCTAGATACCCTGTTATGTTAAAAGGTGGATATGATGTTGCTGTAATTGATTCACTTCAACTAGACGTAGGAAGTACAGAAGCTAGAGATGCAATTAATGCATATAGATTAGAAATATTAGAAGCAATTAGAATGATATTTCTAAACAAAACCAGAAACGAATTGTCTACTCCATCTGGCATTGAATTGACAAAAAAACAAATAATAAACTCGGTAAATGAAATTATTGGTTTTACCGGTGAACGAGAGCAATTAGGCGTAATAAAGGTCACACTAATCATCATGACAATTACAAATGCTACATAAAAAGAGGTGTTAAAATGCCTGAAGATGAAATGCTTACTCAGGAAGAAATAGATAATATATTAAAATCTATGGCTCTTGGGGAATCGCCTGAAAAAATATTTGAAGAATTCAAAAAAGAAGAGAAAAAAATTAGAGAATATGATTTTAGAAGGCCTATGAAGTTCTCACGCGAACAGTTAAGAACTCTTCAGTTAGTTCACGAAAACTTTGCAAGAGAACTTTCTACTTATCTTTCTGGTAGGTGCAGGACTTTTGTTGATATTAAATATGCAAGTATAGATCAAATAACTTTTTCAGAATTTCAAAAATCGCTTAATGCCCCAACTTTAATGGTTATATTCTCTTCAGATATCTTTAGTGGAAGCGCTATATATCAAATGGGTTTAGATATAGGGTATGTAATTATTGATAGACTTTTAGGTGGAAGTGGTTCGACCTTAGAAGATATAAGAACTCCTACAGAATTAGAAATGAATATTTTTAGAAAAGAATGTTCCGTAATATTAAGATTACTATCAAGATCTTGGGCTAATGTTGAAGAATTTGATGTTATTTTAGAAAATTTAGAGACTAATCCACAGTTTGTTCAAATAGCCCCTTCAAATGAAATGGCTATTCTTGTCACATTATCAGTTACCATAAGAGATATTCAAGGGTTTGTTAATCTTTGTTACCCATCTTCCACCCTTGAGCCTCTTAATGATAAATTGTCAACAAGAATGTGGGCAAGAACCTATAAATACTCTCAAGAATCAAAGGATTTTTTAAAAAGAACTTTACTGCTTTCAAAACTGAAAATGTCCGCCATACTAGGTAGAACTACAGTTAGCTTACAAGATATACTGGATTTAGAAGTTGGTGATGTAGTTAGATTAGACTCCTTTCATGATGAACCTATTGAGTTAGAAATAGAAGGAACAAAAGTGTTCAAGGCTCAAATTGGTAAAATAAAGGGATTTCATGGGGTTAAAGTTGTAAAGAAAGATGAAGAATTATTAGAGAAAATCCTCATAGAAAAAAGTATTCAAGATTATCTCTCAAAACAAAAAACTTCTCCAACCAAACAATCCGAGAAGGAGATGAATCATAGTGCCTAATGACAATGAATTTTTGAGTCAAGAAGAATTAGATAAATTATTAAAAGGTATACAAAATCCTACTCAGAGAAATGAACCAAGAGAGGATGAATTAGATGAAATACTAGACATAATTGGAGAAATTGCAAATATAACGATGGGATCTGGTGCAACAACCTTATCCACACTTTTAAGAAGAAAAATCGATATAGAATATCCAGAGACAAGCATAGTAAAGTTTAAAAACATAAAGACCAACTTCAAAGGTGAACATGTTGTTATTACAGTAGAATATACAAAAGGGCTATATGGTATGAACACACTGGTTCTACCATCTAACTTAACAAACATTATAGCAAACTTGATGCTTGGAAAAGATCCTTATGAAACTACTGGTGAAATTGACGAAATTAGTTTAAGTGCTGTATCCGAAGCTATGAATCAAATGATGGGGACTGCTTCAACTTCTTTATCAGACTTTTTAAAAACTACTATAGAGATTTCTCCTCCAATAACCGAATTGCTGGATTTTTCTGATCCTACGGTTGAATTTCCTCCAATAGAAACTGACAAAGAAGCCTACGTCATTTCAGTAAAATTTAAGGTTAAGATTTCAGGCATCGCAGAAACTGTTTTCTGGCAGTTTATACCCTTAAAATTTGCGAATACAATTAAGGAAAAGCTTGAAGAAGCATATGGTATGAGTAAAGTTGATACGAAAAAAAAGCCTGAGAAAAAGGTTGAACGTACCCCTAGCGCAAATCTTTTCAAACATGAAAAGGATATCAATTCTAATGTAATCAAGGAAGGTGGTGTCAAAGTTAGACCTGTAGAGTTTGGAGAATTTGAAAAGAAGGAAGATAGTATATCAGAACAAATAGACTTTTCTAAGTTAGAATTATTAATGGACGTTCCTTTAGAGATAAAAGTTGAACTAGGGTCAGTAAGGATGACACTTAGAGAAATATTAGATCTTCACGAAGGATCTTTAATACAATTAAACAAACTAGCCGGTGAACCACTTGATATATATGCAAACGATAGACTGATTGCAAGGGGAGAAGTAGTGGTTATTGATGAAAACTTTGGAATAAGGGTTACAGAAATTGTTTCATTAAGGGAGAGAATAAAAACCTTAAAGTGAAGCCAATTCTGTTAAAGCATAGCCCTCATATTTTTTACTCAATGGAACGTTCTTTTTTTTATCTAACAAGTATTTAGTTTGCTCAAGAACAAGGTCCTTTGAGCCAGCTTTTCCATGCCCAGGTAAAATCTTTTTTATCTTTAAGCCTTTCATATTCTGTAGTATACTCGTCCATTCTTCAACATCTGAATTTAATATTTCTGCATGAACCCTTGAGAATACAAGATCCCCCGTTATGATATAATCTTGGGGTTTTAAAGTATAGATTGTAGAATCAGGTGTATGCCCTCCAACAACTTCCGCAGCTATAATATTATCCTGAAAAACCATGAAAAAAGATTTCTCAAAAATAAAAATATTTTTTTGGTTTAAAGCTTCTTTTAAATTATTGAAATTATATTCTGCTATTTTTGAAGTCTCCATTAAAAAATTTTTATCCATACTTGCTAATAAATCAAAAGTTGTTTTGTTTAAGAAAATGTCTACTTTTCTATCGCTAAAAATGCCTCCAAAAGTATGATCGGGATGAAAGTGGGTAAAAAAAATTTTTTTAAGTACTTTTGAGGTCTTTTGTTCAACTATGCTTGTCATTTCTTCAAATTTTTGTGGATAAAGAGAACTATCAAAGGCTATTAAACCATCACTATATTCAAAAAAATAAACACTGCTTGCCCCATTTTCAAACCAAAAATTATATACAGAATCATGTCTTTCGAACATTTTATCACCTTAAATTTAAATATTATTATAATTAATATTATCATAACATATTTTTATGGAAAAGTTATTAACATTCGTAATTCTGAATGATATAATAAAAGTAAGGAATGTAAACTAAATGTAGATTATTAAAATATGGATGGTGAAACCTTGATAAAAAATTTTCTCAAAAAGCATTGGTGGAGATATCTAATAGGGGTAACATTTCTAATAACAGTTGATGTAATACAGATTTTCATTCCAAAGCAGATTGGAAGTATTATTGATGCTGTGGGGTTAGCTGTCCCAGATATGTTGTATGTGAATTCTTTGATCTTTAGAATATTGATGCTTGCAGTTGGTCTAGCAATAGGAAGAATATTCTGGAGAATTACAATCAATGGAACAGCTAGACTTTTTGAATTTCAACTTCTGAACAATATGTTTCAACATATCATTCACTTAGATCAAGACTTTTTTGATAAATGGCGTACTGGAGATTTGATGACAAGATTTACCTCTGATGTATACCTGCTAAGGCGTCTTATGGGTAACTCTATAATCATGATAGTAGATGCAGTTTTCATGACTTCGCTAACAATAATTGCAATGGGTAGTTTTGTTGACTGGAAATTGACCCTAATTGCAATCATCCCTTTACCCTCCATAGCTGTGATTTCCTTAATTTTCGGAAGAATGATTCAAAGAAGAGCTATGGACCTTCAGAAAAAGACTTCTGAATTATCAAACATTACAGAAGAAGATATAGCTGGAATTGACGTTATTAAACTTTATGCTAATCATGAAGTTATGGAAAAGATATTTGCTAATAAAGCAAAAGAATACTACAATTCCTTTATTAAACTTATCAGAGTGGCAGGATTAATGTATCCTCTAGCAATGTTAGTTGGTCAGCTTTCTACAATAATCATCTTCAATATTGGAGGACCAATGGTTATTAACAATCAAATCACTCTTGGAGATTTCATTATGACTCACCAATATATAGGAATGCTTGTGTGGCCGATGATTGCATTTGGAGATTTTGTTAACTTATTAGCAAGAGCTAAAGCCTCTCTAAAAAGGGTCAACGAAGTACTTAATCAGCCAAACTCTGTAGTAGAACCTCCATACGAAGTATATGATTTTCAGGGAAAATATGAGATCAAAAATTTATCTTTTTCTTATCCAGGAACAAAAAGAGAAGTCCTAAAAAGAGTTAATATGAAAATAGAACCTGGAGAAATGGTGGCTTTCGTTGGAAAGATAGGATCAGGCAAATCAACACTTGCAAAACTATTAGTTAAAATGTATCCTGTTGAACGTGGTACTATTTTCCTAGATGGAAAAGATATTAACGATATAAACGGTAGATTTATAAGAGAAAATGTTTCTTATGTTCCTCAAGAAAGCTTTTTATTTTCTATGACAGTACGAGAAAATATAGCTTTTTCAGATGAAAAATTAGAACCCTATGCGGAAGAATATGCGCAACTGGCTCATGTCCATGAAGATATAACAAATTTAGAAAAAGCCTATGAAACAGTTGTTGGAGTGAGAGGAGCAACCTTATCTGGTGGTCAAAGGCAGAGGGTTACTATTGCAAGGGCACTTGCAAAAAACTCAAAAATGATCATCCTAGATGATTGTTTATCAGCAGTCGACACGGAAACAGAAGAAGAAATAATAAAAACCTTAAGAAGTGAAACAGAAGGAAAAACTATAGTTGTAATTTCTCACAGGCTAAAGGCTGTAAAGGATGCAGATAAAATATTTGTGTTTGATGATGGTAAAATAGTCGAAGAAGGAAATCATGACGAATTAATTGTAAAAGAAGGAATATACTATTCAATGTATATTAAACAACTAATAGAGAAAAAAGTGGAGGATTGATCAAACAATGGCTTCAATTCATGAAGATATATTCTTAGAAGAAAAAGAAAAAAGTGAAGGCGATTTTAAAACAGTTCTTCGACTGTGGAAATATATAAAAAAATATAAGCTATTAATATTTTTGACACTTATAGCATTAGCGGCTGCTACACTTATCGAATTGGGATTGCCTTATGTAATAAAATTTGGTATTGATAATGTCATTAATGTTGAATATTCCTTTACACTTAAAGATTCTAATCCTCCAACTTTTGTTGAAGATACAAAGGGTACTTACGTTTTAAAAAAAATAGATAATAACTACTACATGATAAATAAACAAACTAATGAAACTATAGAAGTTCCTGGTGAATATTATGCTTCTTACTTTGATAGTGCAATTCAACGTATTAGAAATTTTAGTTTTTTCTTTATTTTTCTGTTATTTGCCCAGTTTTTAATACACTATACCCAACTATATTTTTCAAACATTGTTGGACAAAACGTTGTTTATAACTTAAGAAATGATCTATATAAACATTTATTAAGAATTGAATATAATTACTTTGAAAAAAATACCCCTGGTAAGATTACTACAAGAGTTGTACATGATACCCAAAATTTGTCAAACTTTTTTAGTGATGTAATTACGAGCCTATTAAAAGATATTGCTATTCTAATTGGTGTAATAATATTAATGCTACTATTGGATGTACAATTAAGCTTGTATACCTTTATGATGCTTCCAATTATAGTAGTCGCCACTTTTATGTTCAGATCTTTTGATAGAAAAGCATATGATAAGGTAAGAACTAGAGTATCCGCTTTAAACTCGTATTTAGCAGAAAACTTATCCGGAAGTATGGTAACTAGACTATTTAATCAAGAAGAAAGAAAAGAAAATGAATTTAAATATATGAGTACAAAATTATATGAAGCAAATATGCAACAAATGTATGTCTTTGCTATCTTTAGGCCATTAATGAATTTGCTTTATTACCTTACATTAAGTCTAATTTTATGGGTTGGAGCCAAACAAATCACACAGGATGTTACAACTTTTGGTACTATATATGCCTTCACTGCATATATAGATATGTTTTTCAGACCTATCTTTGATATTGCTGAAAAATTTGACATAATGGAAGATGCCTTTGCTTCAGCAGGAAAAATATTTAAAATTTTTGGTCAAAACCAAGAAGATCTAGGAAAAGGCATTTACAAAACCATCGAAAAAGGAAAAATAGAGTTTGATAATGTAAAATTCTCGTATGATGGAAATACAGAGGTACTAAAAGGTGCCAGTTTTAAGATAGAACCCAACGAGAGGGTAGCTATAGTTGGAGAAACTGGTTCGGGAAAAACAACTATTATTAAGCTAATAAGTGGTTTATACAAATATCAAGAAGGTCGAATACTTTTAGATGATAAAGAATTATATGATTATGATTTGAACATGGTTCGAAGGAAAATTGCCGTTGTTCCACAAGATGTATATCTTTTCTCAGGAACCATTTTAGACAACATAAGACTATTTAACCAAGACATCAGTGAAGATGAAGTCAAACGTGTAGCAAAGTTTGTTTACGCTGATCAGATAATCTCTAAATTTCCGAATAATTATCACACTGTTATTACAGAAAGAGGTGCTAGTCTTTCTGCTGGAGAAAGACAACTTGTAGCCCTTATCAGAGCTGTATTATATGATGCAAAAATAATTATTTTAGATGAAGCAACAGCTAATGTAGATGTTGAAACCGAGTTTCTAATACAAAGAGCATTAAATAAAATCTCAGAAAAAGCCACTATCATTTCAATAGCTCATAGATTGTCCACCGTAAAAAGTTCTAACCGAATAATTGTTGTTCATGAAGGTTTAATTGCAGAAGAAGGTACTCATGAAGATCTGATTAATAATCGAGGAATTTATTATGAATTGTATAAGCTTCAATTTGAAAAAATTTAAAAAGACATTAATTTAGTTCACTTATTAAAGGAGTGGGAAATTTGTTAACAATAATTAAAAATGCAGAGGTTTATTCCCCTCACTATCTTGGAAAAAAAGACTTAGTGATTGGTGGGGGAAAAATACTATATATATCTAATTCATTTACTTCCTCTTCCCCATTAGATGTAGAAATTTTAGACATCGAAGGTGATTATTTAGTACCTGGTTTTATTGATTCTCATGTTCACATAATTGGAGGAGGTGGAGAAGGAGGATACAGCACACGAACACCTGAAATAATGCTCTCATCGGTAATAAAAGCTGGAATAACTACGCTTGTTGGTGTTCTTGGAACCGATAATGCCACGAGAACGATGACAAATCTGATTGCCAAAGCAAAAGCTTTAAGAGATGAAGGAGTAAGTTGTTATGCATACACAGGTTCATATCATCTACCTTTAAAAACATTAACAAACAGAATAATAGATGATATAGTATTTATAAACGAAATAATAGGTGTTGGTGAAATTGCCATATCTGATCATAGAGGTTCTCAACCTACTCTTGAAGAATTAATACGAATTACTTCTGATGCAAGAGTTGGAGGCATATTATCTAAAAAAGCCGGTATTGTAAACGTGCATGTTGGAAGAGGAAAAAAACTAATACAACCACTCATAGAAGTAGTTAACAACTCAGATTTACCAATAACTCAATTTTTACCAACTCACATGAACAAAAACCAAGAATCAATAAAAGCATGTGTAGAATTTATTAAGTTGGGCGGAAGAATAGATTTCACAACAAGTTCTTCTACTACACTAGATGAAAACGATATTTCAAAGCCTTCAAAAGCTTTGAAAAAGTTACTAGATGAAGGAGTTAATATTGACAATATTTCATTCTCTTCAGATGGCCAGGGAAGCATGCCTCATTTTGATGAAAAAGGAAATTATGTTGGGTTAACTGTTGCTGATGTAAGCACATTATACCAAGAAGTCAAAGATTCAATCATAAATGAACAAATCCCAATAGAGATTGCTTTAAAAGTGGTTACCTCTAACCCAGCTACTTTTTTAAAATTAGAAAGCAAAGGACGAATAGAAGAAGAATGTGACGCTGATTTAGTTATATTAGATAAAAAAACTTTAGATATCAAAAGTGTCATAGCAAGAGGAAAAATGATGATGAAAAATGGTAAAATTATAACAAAAGGAACTTTTGAGTAGACTCTATCAACAATCCCTTTAGATTTGATAGAGGCTACAATAATAAATTGAAATATTAATTAAATATGATTTTGATTTTACAACGGGTCTAGGGCGGAGCCCTACCTTCTTTGCTTAAATCTCAGAAAAACGTCACTACATAATTTAGGACTTTAGAAATTAAGATTTTTAAAAATTGAATTTTGATCTTATAACGGGTCTAGGGCGGAGCCCTCATCCCTTGGTACAAGTACCAAAAAACTCAATAAATTCAGAATTAGTGAGTTTTAGAACTGAGAAGGTATTTTGTAAAAAATCAATTCTACAACATATATATTATAATGATTTTGGAATTTCTAAAGTGAGTATATTATTAATGTTGAGGAGGATATATAATGAAAGCAATAATCCTCGCTGGGGGGTCGGGAGAAAGATTTTGGCCTCTTTCAAATTCTAAAAAGCCTAAACAATTTTTGAGGCTTTTTTCCGATAAAAGTCTTATAAGAGAAACGTATGAAAGGTTACTATATAAAATGAATCCAGACGATATATATATTGTCACTTCAGAAAATTACTTTGAAATCACTAAACAAGAAATTCCGGAAATTGACGAAAAAAACATAATTTTAGAACCAATTCCTAGAAATACAGCACCTGCATGTATGTTAGGTACCTTGATTGCGGAAGATAATGAGACTGTTGTTATTTTACCTGCGGATCACTATATTCCCGACAAAGAAGCTTTTTGGAACACATTAAGTAAATGTATCAAGGCAGCTCACAAATATGATGGATTATTTACACTTGGTATAACTCCAACTCGTCCTGAAACAGGATACGGATATATAGAAGCAGATAAAGAGTTAGAATCTAATATTTTTAAAGTTAAATCATTTAAAGAAAAACCCGATCAAGAAACAGCTAAATCATTTATAAAAGAAGGAAATTTTTTCTGGAATAGCGGAATTTTTATATGGAAAAAATCTATTTTCTTAAAAGAGATGGAAACACATTCATATGAAATTTACGAAAAACTTATAGATATTGATCCTTTCAATATCTATACACTAAAAAATGTATATCCAGATATTAAAAAAATTAGTATAGATTATGCACTTATGGAAAAGTCACAAAAAATATATGTTACAAAAACGGATCTTTTATGGTCAGACGTAGGAAATTGGGTTTCAGTACGAGAATTAGCAGGATATTCTGATAACAAGAAAAATGTGCATATCATAGACGGAGAAAATGTTTTTGTAAAATCCAATAAAAATGTTGGTGTAATAGGACTTTCAAACATAGTTGTTGTAGAAAGTGAAGACGGCCTCCTTATAACAACAGAGGAAAAAGCGCAAAAAGTAAGAAATATTTCTCAAAAGTTTAAAGAGACCGATAACTCCTGAAAAAAATCATGTTTGACAGATAATATATAATTATGGTATAATCAAATGACAAGAAAATATACTTAAGAGGTGTTAGAATTGAAACAAGGAATCCATCCAGAATTAAAGCTAGTTACAGTAAAATGTGCATGTGGCGCAGAACATACACTTTATACTACGGTAGACAACTTTAGATTAGAGGTTTGTTCCAAATGCCATCCTTTCTATAAAGGAGACATGGGTTCTCAAATTATAGATACTGAAGGTAGAGTTCAAAAATTCAAAAATAGGTATAAAGATTTTTTTGAAAATGAAAATTAAACTGCTAAATCACTTTATTTAGGGGGGATTTATAAGCGGGCAAAATTTATTGATACAAAAGGTTAAAAGCCTTACTCGATCAGACCTTGCTGTTGGTAAGTTACCAACATCTGATCGAAATAGAAAAATATTTGGAGGTGAAGACCAGCGCCGGGACCCAGGCCACCTTTGTACGAAGGTGATATCACGGCTTAGCAAGGTTTTCGTGGTAGAGAGACAAGGGCAAGGTATTAAGTGTGGTAAACGAAAGCTTAGCAACAGGAGATACAGTTAAAGCGAAAGTGGTTGATATTAAAAAGTTTGGTGCTTTTGTAGAGTTGGAAAACAAAGAAGAAGGATTTATACATATTTCTAAAATATCCAAAAAATATGTAAAAGAGATTTCCGATTTTTTAACCGTCGGTCAAGAAATTGAAGGAAAAATTATCGGAAAAACAAAGGATGGAAAGTATGAATTATCTCTAAAAGAGAATAATGATGAACTAATCGATGAGGCCACAAATAACTCCCAAAACTTTGAAAAGAAGTTGAATCAATACCTAAAAGATAGCGATAAAAAAATCTCCGAATATAGGAAGCACTTAGACAAAAAAAGAAACATAAAGAAAAGATAAACAGAATATCTAATATAGTTTAAACTTTTATATATAGCATAAAATTAAGAGAGAGCTTTAGCTCTCTCTTAATTTTTTGTGATAGAATATTTATGATAATAAATGGTATGTTTTTTTATCACCATTATTCTAATACAAAAAATGCAATTGTTAATTATCGTTTTTGAATTTAAAAGGGTAACAGGGCTTAGCCCTCTCCTCCTTGGTACAAGTACTGAAAAGGTTAAAGAAATTAAGAATCAGTAAGGATCAGTATTGAAGAGATATTTTGTTAAAATAATTAAACCCAAAATATACATATAATAAGGACTTTAGAATTTCTAAAGTGATTAAAAACAAACAACTATAAGGAGGTTCCTGTTTTGAGTAATTATAAAAGAATAAAAGGAACTAAAGATATATTTGGAGACGAAATCAATTACTGGTATTATGTTGAAAATTCAGCTAAAAACACTCTTGAAAAATATGGTTTCAAAGAGATAAGAACCCCAATTATAGAAAGTGAAGAACTCTTCAGTAGGGGAGTTGGTCAAGAAACTGATATTGTTCAAAAAGAAATGTATACGTTTGAAGATAAAAAAGGTAGACTTTTAACTTTGAGACCAGAAGGAACAGCTTCTGTAGTTAGAGCATACATTGAAAATTCTTTGATAAACTTAGGTTCTCCTCAAAAGTTCTTTTATATAGGTCCTATGTTCAGATATGAAAAACCACAATCAGGTAGGTATAGAGAATTTTATCAAATAGGTGCTGAAATCTTCGGTACAGATTATCCTTTAGCTGATGCCGAACTTATACATCTCTTGCATGAATTTTTTAGATCTTTAAAATTAACTAACTTCAAAATAAAAATCAATTCCATAGGAACACAAAAAAGCCGAGAAAAATATAAAAAAGTGCTTAAAGAATACTACACGCCATTTTTACCTAATTTGTGCGAAGACTGTCAAAGACGCTATAATACTAACATCATGAGATTAATTGATTGTAAAATTGATAAAGAAATTGCTTCAAATGCACCTTCTATCCTTGATTATTTGGACAATGAAAGCAAAGAACATTTTGAGAAATTAAAGAAATATTTAGATATATTAGAAGTACCCTATGAAATAGATCCTAAAATAGTGAGGGGTTTAGATTATTATTCAAAAACTGCTTTTGAAGTAGAACATTTAGATTTAGGTGAACAAGCTGTTATAGCAGGTGGAGGAAGATACGACGACCTAGTCGAGCAACTTGGGGGCCCCAAGACCCCTGCAGTGGGATTTGCCATGGGTATAGAAAGAATTATAGAAGCACTTAAAAAAGAGCATATAGAAGTCAAAAAGGTATCACAAATCGATGTTTATATAGCTTATCAGGGAGAACAAGCTGAACTAGAAAGCATAAAGCTTTCTAAAGAATTGAGAAAAAATGACATAAAAACGTATTTAAATTTATCAAAAAGGAATTTAGGTGGTCAACTTAAGCACGCAGATAGACTGAATGCAAAGCTTTCGATAATTATGGGAGACGAAGAAGTTGTAAATGATGTAGTAACAGTAAGAAACATGGAAACAGGGGAACAAACAAAAGTTCAAAGAAGCTGGGTAATTGAAGTAATTTTGGAAAAACTACAAGAATTTTACTAAACCAGTTCGACAAATTATAGGTAAAGTTAATATATAAAAGGGGGATTAATACAATGAAAGCTCTTATACTTTGTGCAGGAAAAGGAACAAGACTACGACCTTTAACACTAACAAATGCAAAGCCATTGATTCCTATAGCAAACAAACCAACTATTATGTATAGCATAGAAAAAATAAAAGAATCAGGAATTTCAGACATAGGAATCGTAGTAAGCCCAGAAAATATTGAAGCATTTCAAAGAGTATTGGGAGACGGAAGTTCTCTAGATATAAAAATAACTTATATTATTCAAGAAAAACCTCAAGGATTAGCTCACGCAGTTAAAGTTGCAAAAGATTTTTTAAACAATGAGGATTTTTTAATGTTTTTAGGAGACAACCTCGTACATTTTGATCTTAAAAGTTTTATTAAAAAATTTGAACAAAGTGAATATGAATCTTATATTTTACTCACACCTGTAGAAAACCCTTGGGATTTTGGTATTGCGTTGATAGAAGATTCGAAAGTTGTAAAAGTTGTTGAAAAACCTAAGGTACCTCCCTCAAATCTTGCTATAGTAGGTGTATATATTTTTACACCTCTAATATTCGAAGCAATTGATCACTTATCTCCTTCCTGGCGTGGTGAATATGAGATAACAGATGCTATTCAATGGTTAATAGACAACTCTAAAAATGTTGGTGCACATATTATTGAAGGATGGTGGAAGGATACCGGAAAACCTGAAGATCTAATTGAAGCGAACAGAAAAATACTAAGTGAATTAAAAGAAATGCAGATAGAAGGAGAAATAAGAGAAGATTCATTAATTCAAGGTAATGTAGTTATTGGGAAAAATACCAAAATCATCAATTCCATTATAAGAGGTCCTGCAATAGTTGGCGACAATACCACAATAAGTAATTCATACATTGGACCATATACAAGTATTGGAGATGGCGTTTATATATCTTCTTCAGAAATAGAACATAGTATCATATTAAATGATGCAAACATTTTAAACATACCTGTTAGAATAGAATCATCAGTTATTGGAGAAAATGCAAATATCATCTCGATAGAAAGGAAACCACATTCAATAAAATTAATCTTAGGAGATTATAGTCACATACAAATTCCAAAATAGATAATACTAAAAAACATAGAGACGTATTTGCCGTCTCTATGTTTTTCTACATTATGTAACTAATTTATATTATCTTTCTGAGTCTTTCTTTCTCTCTTAAAATATTACCTTGATCATCAACCGCCTCATATGCTCCATTTATGACAGCAACCTTAATTTTTCCTTGAGCTATACTATTACCTTGTAAGCCCACAGCGTCTAATATTCCTGTTTTTACTGCCATATATAACGTTTCTGGGTCGGTCAATGGATCTTCTTTGTCAATAGAAAATTCCTTTATCTTTTCAATTATAACCATAGCCTCATTTTTTAATAGATCTATTCTACTTTTAATTTCTGGATCGCTTTTAAAATCTGGCAACCCTCTTGAAGCCAAAGAATTGGCCTTTCTAACCATCTTCACACTTTCTAAAATCTCTTTAGAAGTAGCTCGTTTCATAGCTTCACAATAAGAAACAACATGAATTATATGAGGATTCAAATACGATGCATAAAACATAGAAGCTACAAGTTGTCCCATTGCACTGTTTGGATCTGCTGGAAATGAAAGAAGACCAGTTCTAACCATTCTATAAGGAATAAAATTTTCGTCTTGTAAAGATTCAACTAATTCTAGTTTTGCAATAGCTTTTGCGATATCCATTTTTGGGGATAAGTTCGGTGGGGTATTCATCATATACTGTTGAACATACCATCTTACTCCTAACTTTTTAGCTATATATGCTGATAAATAAGCTGTTGCAACTGCAAGACTATCATGTGCGTATCTTAACTCCCATTGATGAGAATCGTTTACCTCAACTGGTACATCATTTTCTGCATTCCATTTTATTCCTTGCATATTTTCTGTAATTGCTGCTAATAACGTTCTTTTAGAACGTTTATCGAGCTCAGAATACCAAAAAATTGGAATGGCAGCCCAAGCATTATTTATAGTTTGTTTTAATAGTTTTGAAAAATCCACTATATGAGTAGTTCCAGAATAACACCTAACTAGAGGATAATTTCCTCTTCGACTTGCTTGATATAAATTTATAAAATCTTCTTTAGATCTTATAGGTGCTCCACCTGCTCCATCCTGATTAGGATCCATCTTATCTGGTTCAAAAAAATATTGCTGACAGTTTTGATCAGGCGCAAGTGAAATAATATCCAAAAGTTCTGAATCCGCTAATTTTTTTATTTCTTCAATCGTTTCCTCAATTGTTTGAAGACCTATATGATGCCTTATTAAAGGATAAGGTGATTTAAATTCTATCCTTTCGGGTAAATTATCAGGATAATTTTTCTTTTCTTCATACTTCATTTGACCTCTTAAAAAAAGCACTACATCTTCTTCCTCTTCAGAACCATCAAAAATCTTTTTGAATATACCATACTTTCGTGCTACTTCTCCTGTTTCAAGAGTTCCACCGAAAATAAAATCTATCTTTTTATATATATCTAGCTCTTTAACTTTTCGAAAAAATTCGTCCAAAAGTTTAGTTAATGCGTCTGCTCCTAACCTGTAACTAATAGCTACTATGTCAGGTTTTTCATTTTCAATACTTTCAATAAGCTTATTTATAGGTACAGCTGCGCCTAAATTAACTACTTCATAACCTTCTCTTTTTGCCAATTCTAAAAAATTAAGTATTCCAGCAATGTGCACATCTATGCCTATCGAAGCAGCTAATATTTTCTTCATCATTCACCCTCCTCAACAAACTTTATTATGTCTTCAATGCTTTTGCCTTTTAGACCTAAATCTTCAACAGTTCTTCCAATCTTCCAAAAATTGCCGTCTAACATCACGTTTGCTATATTTATCATAGAATCAATTATTGGAGTATCGACACCAAATTCCTTACCAAATGATGATATTGGGACCAAACTCATCGGTACATCTTCTAAAAGATATCTATTATTTAAACTAGTTGGGGCGTAAATTCCTCTATAGCCTTCGTTATTACGTATCGCTTCATATAAAGTATTCCCTTCAACATCATAGGCATAACTAAGCCATTCTTTAGCAGTCAAAGGTTCCGCATTAAAAAGTTTCATCACATTACATCTTTCTTCATCAATTATTTCAAGAACTTTTGCAACAGAAGGAGAAATACCCTCAAAATAGAACTCAAATTTACCCGCAGTTGTTTCAACTCTAGCGGCATTTAAAATTAATGTGGCAGGATGAAAAACAACTGCTATATTATTAAAACTAGTATATATGATACTTTTAACAATATCAAATTCGGGCATGACCTGTAACAATATTTCCGCCAATTCAGGATTTCTAGATGCTGGTAAGGCAGAAACTGGCACGGCATTTTTTATTCTAAAAATTCTTGTAACTCCTGGATTAGACATTCGAGAAGCAAAAATAAAGGTTTGGGCTTCGGCTATAATAACATCTTTTTTTAGTCCTTTACTTTTCAAAACATTATAAAACTCTAGAGCACCACCTGTTCTGCCAGGATTCAGTACAATTATTTGTCCATCTTCAAGAAAAGGTACCATCTTTTCAGCTAATTCTTTATGAGCAAAAGCTGGAACTACTATTAAAATCAATTTTCTTCCTTTTATCGCTTCATCTATCTTCGTGGTTGCAAAAGAAATTTTATATTCTCCCTCAACAACTGAACCTTCTATCTTTATTGAACGTGTCTGAATTATAGGATATATTCTTCTTCTTGATCTATTAAAAAGACTAACATCAAACCCCTTCATAGCTAAATAACCTGCCAAAGCTTGTCCTCCATTTCCAGCACCAACTACAGATATTTTAATCATATTTTCATCTCCTTTCAAAACAAAGAACCAGAAAAATAATAGATTAGTAACATAATATTTTATCATAATTATGTTACAAAATTTCTTCACAAATTCTATAAATAGCCTATAATATTTTCTAAATCATACCTTTAGAGCAGGGTCGCTGATAAAATTTTTCACAAATAATTAACTAGTTTGTATTACTGTTTTTATTATATCAAGATAATATTGATAATGATTGAATTATAAAATTAGTATTTGAATTTATAATGTGTCCGGACGGAGCCTCCCACCTTTCTCGATACAATTACCTAAAAGTTTAAAGAAATTAGAATTAGTGAAGATTACAATTAAGAATTTTGAAATTTCAAAAAATATGTATAAATTTGCGAAAAAGGAGGAAATAATCAATGGTAGCAAAAAATGAGTTTTTAGGCACCGAAAGCATTGGAAAATTAATGTTCAAGCTGACACTTCCAGCTATAGCTGCACAGATTATTAACATGTTATATAACATTGTTGATAGGATATATATAGGCCATATGCCAGAAGTAGGAGCACTCGCTTTGACAGGATTGGGGGTAACTTATCCCCTTATTATTGCCATATCTGCATTTTCTGCTTTAATTTTTATGGGTGGAACTCCTCGGGCATCTATAAAAATGGGTGAAGGTGATTATGAAGGGGCAGAAAAAATAATGGGCAACAGTTTTATCCTTCTTGTCATCATTTCAATTATATTAACCGTTTTAGGATTAATATTTGATAGGCAGCTTCTCATGCTATTTGGTGCGAGTGAAAATACAATCGAATACGCATATAACTATATGCAAATCTATCTACTTGGAACTATTTTTGTTCAGTTAACTCTTGGTATGAATTCATTTATAACTGCCCAAGGATTTGCAAAAACTGGTATGTACACTATTTTAATTGGGGCAGGACTAAACATAGCTCTAGACCCACTGTTTATATACACTTTCGGTTGGGGTGTACAAGGAGCTGCTATCGCTACTGTTATATCTCAAGCAGTTTCGACAATATGGGTCATATCCTTTCTAAGAAGCGATAAAAGTGCCTTAAAGCTTAAAAAAGAACATTTCAAATTAGAAAAAGAAATTGTTCTTCCTATTTTTTCTTTAGGAATGGCACCTTTTATAATGCAATTCACAGAGAGTATATTATTTTTTAGTTTCAATTTCTCTTTATTGAAATACGGAGGAGACGTAGCTGTCGGCTCAATGGCAATACTCTCAACATTAATGATGTTTGCCATGTTCCCGCTTATGGGCTTTACTCAAGGAGCTCAACCGATTATTAGCTATAACTTTGGAGCAAAAAAACCAGAAAGAGTTAAAAAAGCATTTAACTTGTTATTATCTATATGTTTAATATACTCTGTAACTTTCTGGGCTCTTGTCATGGCATTTCCGGATTTTTTTGCGGGTATTTTTACCAATGATTTGGCATTAAAAGAATTCACTGTTTGGGCAATGCGTATATATATGGCAGCCCTTGTACTGATGGGAGCACAAATTGCATGTCAACAAACATTCATCGCAATTGGTAATGCTAAAACATCCCTTTTTTTAGCTTTGCTAAGAAAAGTTATTTTACTTATCCCTTTGATATTCATTTTACCTATGTTCTTTGAAAACAAAGTTATGGCTGTCTATCTTGCAGAACCAGTTTCTGATACTATCGCTGTAATTGTTACAATATCTATGTTCATTGTTCAATTTAGAAAATCTTTAAAAGAGATAGAGACTGAAAAGCCTGAAAAAATCAAAGAAGAATATCAACACCAAGAAACCTAACAAAGTATACTTACTAAATATAATTTAAAAAGACGCCTGTAAGGGCGTCTTAATTATTTTATTTGTCTATGATTTCTTTAAATGAAAAACAACTTATATTAATATTATTGTTATAGAATATAAATATATTTTATAACTATATTTTTTTAATTTTTTTCGGTAAGGATACCGAAAAATCAGTCAAGAACTACAGACTTTGTATTTATTTTATATTCAAAAGCTCTTTTTATAATTTGTACATATTTAAAAACTTAATTTTAGGGGGTATGTTATGCCTATAACTTTTAACAAAAAATCAAAAATATGGTATTTGGAAACTCAGAACATGGGCTACGTTTTTGGATTAGACAATTTAGAAAAGTTAAAAAATTATTATTGGGGTCCTAAACTTCCTAGGCTTGAAGATTATCCTACTGATAAGGATTATATAGTTACTGACAGATACTCTTGGAACCATGAATTTTCAACAAGGTCTGAAAACAACCATGTTGAACATTGTCTGAAAGTTGAATACTTTGATGGAGTTAGAGATGTAATTTTAAACTATGAAAACTATATAAATGAAGATAACTTATTAATTGTCTCACTTATTGATGCATATTATGGATTGCGAGTAAGGTTGTTCTATCAATTAATTGAAGAATACGATATTATTGAACGCTGGATAGAAGTTGAAAATTCTTCATTAAAACCTATAAAAATTGAAGACATAAAGTCCGCATCAGTATATCTTGAAAATGAAAAAACCGCTAGATTAAATTATTTATGTGGCATGTGGGCTAATGAATTTTGTCTAAGATCTGAAGAAATAAATGAAGGAAAAAAGGTTTTAGAAAGTAGAGTAGGAAACACTGGTCCTTATCTTAATCCTTATTTTTCAATAGATTATGAAGCAAAAGAAGACAAAGGAAGAGTATATTTTGGTTTGCTTGGTTGGAGCGGGAACTGGAAAATAGTTGTCCAAAAAAGAATATATGAACGAATAGCAATTGTTGCTGGTATTAACGATTGGGATTTCACATACTTACTAGAACCTTCTCAAAGTTTCATTACGCCTAAACTCATGATTGGTTTTTCAAATGAAGGATTTTCAAAAGCTAGTCAAAATTTACATCATTATCAATTGGATTATATCCTACCGCAAGACAAGGCGCATAAATTACGAAAAGTATTATACAACTCCTGGGAGGCTACCACTTTTAATGTTAACGAAGAAAATCAAAAACAATTAGCTCAAAAAGCTGCTCAAATAGGTGTAGAATTATTTGTAGTTGACGATGGTTGGTTTGGTAAAAGAAACAGTGACAATGCTGGACTAGGCGATTGGTATGTCAATCCTGAAAAGTTTCCTAAAGGTTTGAAACCTTTAATCGACTATGTCAAATCACTTGGAATGGATTTTGGTATATGGGTAGAACCTGAAATGGTGAATCCTGATAGCGATCTATACAGAAATCATCCTGATTGGGTAATAAATTTTCCAAACAGACCCAGGACTGAACAGAGAAACCAACTTATTTTGAATTTAGCTAGAGAAGATGTTAAAGAATACATTAAAGAATTTATGGATAAGCTATTGACAGAAAATAATATAGATTTTATAAAATGGGATATGAACAGACACATATTTGAATCGGGTTGGCCAGAAGTAGAACCAAATAAGCAAAGGGAGATTTGGGTAAGATATGTATGGAACCTATATGATATTTGGAACTATTTAAGAAAAAAACATCCGCATGTAACTTTTGAATGTTGTTCTAGTGGTGGCGGTAGAGTGGATTTAGGAATTTTAAGGTATGCAGATCAAGTATGGACCAGTGACAACACAGATCCTTTTGATAGACTAGAAATTCAAGAAGGATTTTCTTATGCTTATGCCCCAAAAATAATGATGGCGTGGGTTACTGATTGGGGAGGAAAAGATAAATATCCACTAGAATATATATTTCACTCGGCTATGATGGTATCTTTGGGAATTGGGGCAGATTTGAAGAAGTTTACGCCCGACGATTTTGCTATCGCCAAAAAACAAGTTCAACTATATAAGGAAATCCGAGATATAGTTCAGGAAGGATTCCAATACCGCCTTTCCTCAGTCAACAAGGAAAGATATTTTGCAGTTCAATATCTTACTAAAGATAAAAATGAGGGAGTAATTATTTATCTAAGAAATCCAAGAAGGTTTGGATTGTTTGATAGAGTAAATATAAAACTTAAAGGATTAGAAGATAATTATCTCTATGGTATTTATGAAGGAATAAAAGATGAGGAAAAAGAAATTATTCAATTAACGGGCAAAGCATTTAAAGAAAGAGGCTTTATAATTGAGGATTCATACCTAGATTTCTTTTATAATGGAAAATCTCCCCTCTTTTACAGTAGAATCTTAAAAGTAAAAAAAATCGATTAATGTCTTTTTAATTTTTGTAATATAAAATACAAGCGGAAACTTATATTTAATCTCTGAAGATTTTCTAAAATAATCATTTGAATTTATAATGGGTCCAGGGCGAAGCCCTCTCCCTTCCTTGGTACAAGTACCGAAAAGTCAAGAAAATTCATGATTAGTGAAGATTAGAACTGAGTAGGTATTTTGTAAAAAATCAATTCTAAAAAATTATAATAAGAATTTTGAAATTTCTAAAGACAGTACAGTATCTATATATATAAATGGAGGTGGATATATATGAAAAGATTTTCTATGCTCATTTTTGTTATGGTGTCAGTTTCTTTGAGTTTTGCTTTAGATTTGGTAGGAGGTATTAGTTACAACACCTATAATTTTGACTTCTTTTCGAATGATGAATTAATAAGTCTTTTTTCAGAAGAAATAAATAAAAGTATGGAAAACGGTTGGGGTGGATATGCCGGTGTTGGACTAGGAGGAAATATCGGCATTGAAATTGGTGCTGACTTATTTAATAGTAAATATGAAAGTCCAGCTGATCAACAACCTGTTATATCCGTTGCACAATCTACTTTTGGACCTTACGCTGCTTTAAAAGTTAAAGCAAATGCCCCACTGTTGCCCATTAGTCTAGATTTAAAAGCTGCAGTTGCTTATTATTCAAATGAAACAACCTCAAAAGGAGAAATTTCGTGGGGACCTCTAACAGGTACCGCAGATTTATCTGGTTTAAAATTTAAAGGTCTTGGATACTTAATAGGTGGTGGATTAAATCTTAACATTACAAGGAGTCTAAATTTATCTTTTAACGGAACCTATAGAATTGCTAAGCTTCCCCTTACAGAGGTTAAAAATATTGAAGGAGCTTACGAAGCATACGAAGGTGAAGAAAAAGTTGTAGTAGACTTATCTGGTTTGCGAATAGGGGCAGGTCTATCCTTAGAATTTTAATTGCAATTTGTGTATAAAATAAAAAGATGGAGTTATAAGATTTAACTCCATCTTTTTATTTGAAAGGATTCTGTGGTGGCGGCGAAGAGATTCGAACTCTTGACACTACGGGTATGAACCGTATGCTCTAGCCAACTGAGCTACGCCGCCAAAAAAAACCGGCTACCACATAAAATGGTAGCGGGGGTAGGATTTGAACCTACGACCTTCGGGTTATGAGCCCGACGAGCTACCAGACTGCTCCACCCCGCACCGAGTAAAAAACTAATTCATTTAAAAAGATTACTAAAGTGGTGCCGAGAGTCGGAATCGAACCGACACGGGTGTCTCCACCCAGTGGATTTTAAGTCCACAGCGTCTACCAGTTCCGCCATCTCGGCGTTATCCTGTAATAAAGTGTATCATAAAAAGAGCTTTTTGTCAAGGATTTTTTTTGAATTTTATAGCAACTTCATGTATAATTAACTAGGATTAAAAGAACTAATAATTATCATAAAGGAGAGTAAATTACATGAGTAGACCTAAATTTTTTGATAAACTATGTCTCACCACTACGTTAGTTATTTTTTTTACTATAGCTATCTTTTCTTCTCAAGTCTACACACCGCCAAAAGATCTCTATCAAATTGAGAGTCCACATTACAAGTTTGTTTTCGAAAAAGATCTGTATTATTTTTATGAAGAAATAAATGATTATGCCGAACAACTATATACCTCATATAGATTTTTTTTTGGAACGAAACCTGGTAAAATAACGGTATATATATTAGATGACGTCGATTTTACAAACTCTTTTGCTTTACCTTCCACTAATATCATCAGGCTTTACGTTAATCCACCCAAAGATTTCTTAGCACTGGGTGGAAATGTAGAAGATTGGAGTAGATTTGTTTTTTCTCATGAATTAACTCATATTTTTTACGGCAACGATGTCCGGGATCCACTTATATCTTGGATTCCTAGTCAATTAATCAAAAATACTTTAAATATAATACATCAACCAAGTTACTTACAGGAAGGATTGTCTATATATATGGAAAGTAAGCAGTTTGGAGGAAGATTCGAGGATGATCTTTTTAATATGTATCTTAAAGCAGAAATATTAAGTAATGAATTCCCTAGGTACTATTTGGGAACTGGCTCAAATGTCGAGGAATGGAGTCCAGCGGGTTTTAACTACATGTATGGAACCATTTTAGTAAGAGCAATAGCAGATAATTATGGAGAGACTACTTTAAGAGAGATTATCAATATTTTAGATAGAAAGATTCTTAGTAATATCAGCGAAGCTTTTCACTATGTAACTAACGACGATTGGGATTCTTTTTTGAATGACATTAAACAAGAGTACTTGGTCCAATATGATCTTTTATCGGATAAGGGATATAGAATCTCTTGGTTTAAAATTAATGAAACATATCGAGACACTAGTAACTTAAGAACCGACGGCAAATCAATCTACGGATACTTAGAAATGCCCGATAAACCCAATGGAATTTACAAAAACGATAAATTACTAAAAAAAGGTATAAGAGAATTTGATGTTAATGGAAAAGGAGATTTAGTATACTTAACTACCACTTACAATTACGGCTATTATACCAACAAATTGTATTATGAATGTAATTCTGGCAATTGTAAAAAACTTGTTGATGAAAGGGTTAGTACCTTTTCTTTCATAGGGAATGATCAAATAGCATATTCAAAATTACAAAATGGTTTATGTGCTATGTATTTGTATAATATAAAAACTGGCGAATCTGATAAAATTATTAATTACGGGAAGTATGTAATTAATTCAATTACATATGATAAAAGTCAACAAATTATTTATTTTTCTGCAAATTACAAAAATCAAACTGACATATATGCGTACAATTTAAATAATAATAATTTAACTCAAATAACTAATGATAATGCAAAAGAATTGCAATTGTACTTTCTCGATAATTGCCTTTATTATTCTGCCAATTATGTTGATGAAATATACAATATTTTTTGCTTTAATCTCGAAAATCAGGAAGTTAATCAACTCACTTACTATCTTATAGGTGCTTTTAATCCCATTGTGTTAAACAATGTACTTTATCATTTAGTTTATGATTATGAAGGATACCATCTGACTTATCTAGATTTAAATAATATACAAGATGAAAAATTAAACTCCATCGTTATTAATAGCGTTCCTAAAAATCTCATTGAATTTGAAAATAATGTTATAGCTTCACAATCTGAAAAAGATCTTAAAAAATTTACCTCAGAAAAATTTTATTTTCTTCCTTATCCTTACTTATCAGTTGATATAGAAGAAAATATATATTATGGAGCTGGTACTATATTTTTAAGTGATGCACTAAATTATTCTGGAATGATCCAAGTATATACTGATAATAACCAGTTTTATGCAGACCTTGGTTTGACGTTTGATTACTTCACAACAAATACTGTTGTACTAAGTCTAGCAAAAGACTATATTACCAGTTATTTTTCTATTGCAAACACTCATTTATGGCACATAAACAAGGATATTAATTCATTAGTCGAGGCAAATTTGGAACTTTCTAACTCATCAATATCATCATACGGTGTAAAAACTTATTCTTTGGTTGGACCATACAGTATAAATAGCTACAATGTCTATGACTTCGGATTAAATCTATCATATTATTCAGATACTGGATTTATAGCAGTGATTGATAAACCCTTTGTAGTATTTAACACTAAGATAACTCCATATGTAGGCTATCAAACAGATGATATCTATGTAGGCAGTAATATAGATAAAATTCTATGGAGACCTTATATTCCTTTTGAAGATGGAAAATATAGATTTGATGGAATTGTAGCAGGTGCAGATTTCCAATATAATTTTGGTGAAGAAGCATTTAGTTACTTATTATACATTCAATTTGATATTAGTGCATTTTACTGGTTAAATCTGCCTATAAGAGTAGACTCGGATATGTTTAAATAAACTTCGACAATATAATATTTTAGAACTAAAAAAACTGGGGAGTATTATAGCCCCAGTTTTTTTCAGAATAACCAATATATTAAAAACACATCAAAAACCAACCCGACAATTAGAGAAAAATAACTCTTTGTCTTAAAATCAACAAAAGTTTTAAGAATTAAACTCCAAATTAAAGCTAAATATAAACACCTTTTTCCTAAAATTCCAAATATTAGAGGAGAAACTGAAGATAAATATGAATAATAAAATGTCTTATTATCATTACCACAAAATAAAAGTCTTATTCCTGCACTAAGATAAGAAAAAAATAATATAAAAAACAATAATCTGATCTTAAACGTATTAAAATGCTCTATCAATGGATAAACAGGGTTATACAAAAAAACTGGAGATAAGATAAACAATATACTTATCAATATTGGAATAAAAAAAGAATTTTTAGATGATTCTAATATTTTATTAGGATGAAAAAGAGCGTTATAAAAATCTAAAAACATATTATTCATTTATTAAATCTCACCTTTAAAAAACATATATAGATAAATCATTAACCACATCTATACCTTCTTTGTTCAAAATGTCTATAATAGGTTGAACCGCAGCGTTTTTTAAAATCTCTGCATCTAAAATAATACCCCCATATCCATCCAAGCTATCGAGCAAAGTTTGATTAAACGAATAAGCTCTATAAATATCTTTGGTAAATACATAATATTTTGATCTAATATAAGTCAAAACATCTTCCGTCAAAGAATTTAAATCAGTCACAAAAATCTTTGGTGTCAATTCGATATATAAATTATCAGTTAAAAACTGATAATAAGGTAATTCTAATCCATAAAGTTCGTATTCACGTTTACTTTCTTTATACCTTGTTTCTGTAGAAATAATAATGTTTCTTAATTCTTCATAAGAACTCCTTGATAAAGGCTTTACAATCATCTTATTTTCATTAAGATTTAAATCGATTGATCCCACAAAAAGGGTATTTTCTATCATACTTTTTGAGATGAGCGATACATTTTTTATATCATATAACTGTTTATTGAGGTATGAAATATCATATTTGTTATTAACTACCCTCAAAGCAGGGGCTTTTTTAATTGCATAATAACTGATCTCCGAGCGACCATAAAATAAATATAGGCCTAATGACAAAGAAAAAAAAATCAGAAAAACCACCACTGTCCATCCATGGAAATTCACAATTATTTACCCCCACTAACAATGAAATCTAATGCAGTCTTTAATTGTATATCATCTTTAATATGTAAGATAGGTTTATCAGTCGTTGTATAAAGCGCTTGTTGTGCTTCTTCTTCACTTATAGAGGTTAGTGAAATAACTTCTCTAGGAGGATTTTTAACCTCAATATGAGGCGTGATTCCTTTTAAATTTATGTCTGTACCATTTGGAGTGAAATAACGCGCTATAGGTAACCAAATCTCCCCTCCGGTAGAAAGTTGAAATGGTCGTTGAACTGCAGCTTTACCATACGTTGTTTCACCAATTAATGTTGCTGCTTCGTTATCTTTAAGAGCCCCAGCTAAAATTTCAGAAGCAGAAGCAGATGCTGTGTTAACTAACAATACAAGTGGAATATTTTCTAAGAAATTATTGTAGTAACCAGGCTTGCTAGGTATAATCTCTTCAGTTCCATCATAATATCTCAAACTTACTATTTTACCAGTTTTTAAAAACATTGAACTTATATCAATAGCAGTATTTAAAAGCCCGCCTGGATTATTTCGGACATCTAAAATAACACCTTCAATTGTTTGTTTAGAAAGCTTTTCCAATGCCTCTTTCATTTCTTGAGCACTAGTCTCTGCAAAATTTGTAAGAAGTATATATCCAATCATTCTATCTTGATATTCTACAACATCATATTTCACTGTTTTTGTTTCAATTATCTCTCTAACTAGAGTTACTGTCTTTGAGTCTATCCAACCTTCTCTATATATCTCCAAAGTTACCTCTGTTCCCGGTTCTCCCCTCATTAAAGAAGCAGATTTTTGTAAACCAAGCTCAGATGTTGAAACCCCATTTATTGAAAGAATATAATCATTAGGCATAAAACCTGCTCTGTGTGCCGGGGTCCCATTCATAGGCGAAACAACAACTACAACTTTTTTTTCTGAATCGTATCTTATAGTCAATCCTAAGCCACCGTACTTTGCCTCGGTCTCTATCTTACTTTCTTCAACTTCACTTGCATCCAAATACCAAGCAAAAGGATCATCTAACCCACTAACCATACCTTCAATGGTAGACTCAAGTATTTTATCATAATCAATATTATCTTTGCCATAATAAAAATTACCAATAAAATACAAACTCCAGAAAAGTGGGTTTTGAAATTCATCAATAAAAATATCCTCAACTGCTTTGTTCTCAAAGCTACTATAAACCTCGTTTGGAAAAACCCAAGAAGTAACAAAAACAATTAAGACAATTAAAGAAGATAAAAATATTTTCTTTTTTTTGCTCACTAAAATCTCTCCTATCAGATCTCTCGAAACTTAGAGATCGTTTCTATTAAATCATCCAAAATTTTTTCATCTTTCGTTTGCTCATATTCAATTAGACAAGATTTTGTGTATTCTTTCATTATTTCTTCAGAGACTTTGTTTATAGCGCCTTTAACAGCGGATAATTGAGTTAGAATCTCACTACATCCTCTTTCACTAACTATCATATTTTGAAGACCTCTTATTTGTCCTTCAATTCTTTTTAAACGGTTTATTATATCTGTTTTGGGTTCCTTAACGCTCATCTTTACTCTCCTAAATTAATACTCTGCAAAGGTGCTTTAAGCATATGAAATTGTTAGATTCTTAACCTCTACCTCTTCATCACTCATAACAAAATCTTTCAAATCTTCTAAACTCATTTTCATCATCTTACTAAATTCTTTTCCTGAAATCTCTTCTTTATTATATAAATATATTGCAAGAAGATCCATTCGTTCTCTATTATCTGTCAATATTTTCTTTGCTTTTTCATAACTACTAAGAACATAGGTTTTAATCTCCGAATCGATTTCTTGAGCCGTTTTTTGTGAAAAATTCTTCATCCTAGTCAATTCTCTTCCTAAAAATATTTCTCCAACCTCTTCACCCCAGGCTATAGGTCCTATCTTTTCACTCATACCAAGCTGAGTAACCATTTCTCGAACAAGTTCAGTAGCTCGTTTCAAATCATTAGATGCACCAGTAGTAATTTCGTTAAATACAATTTCCTCCGCGGCTCTTCCTCCTAATAAGCTAACAACCTTGTCTCTTAACTCTGGTTCGGTAACAAGAAAACGATCTTCTGTAGGTAATTGCATAGTGTAACCTAAAGCTGCCTGTCCTCGCGGAACAATAGTAATTTTATGAACCGGATAAGAGTAAGGTAAAAGGTAACCTAAAATAGCGTGACCTAATTCATGATAAGTTACTACCTTTCTTTCTTTCTCACTAATTCTTCGTGATTTCCTAGCTGGTCCAACGATAATCCTTTCAACAGCCTCTTGAAAATCCTCGTTAGTTATATAATCTCTATTTTCCCTTGCAGCAAGTAAAGCGGCTTCATTTACCATATTCTCTATATCAGCACCAACAAATCCAGGGGTACTTCTAGCTAAACTTTTAACATCAATATCTGGCGCTATTCTTTTACCTCTAAGGTGAACTTTAATAATTTCCTCTCTAGCCTTCAAATCTGGAACATCTAGATATATTTTCTTATCAAATCGTCCAGGTCTCAGTAAAGCCTTATCAAGAACATCTGGCCTATTTGTTGCAGCCATAACCACTATGCCCTCTCTAGGATCAAATCCATCCATCTCAACAAGAAGGGCATTTAACGTTTGTTCTCTTTCATCATGACCGCCACCAAGACCTGCACCTCTTTGCCTACCAACTGCATCTAATTCATCTATAAAAACAATAGCGGGGCTATTAGCTCTAGCCTCTCTAAATAAATCTCTAACTCGCGCAGCTCCAACTCCAACAAATAATTCCACAAAGTCGGATCCAGACATAAAATAAAAAGGAACATTGGCTTCCCCGGCAACTGCCCTTGCAACTAAGGTCTTACCTGTACCAGGAGGTCCAGCAAGTAAAATACCCTTTGGAATTCTTGCTCCTAATGAACTAAAACCTTTTGGATCTTTCAAAAAATTAACAATATCCATAAGTTCATCCTTTATTTCATCAATCCCTGCAACATCTTTGAAGGTTATCTTGGCTTTCTTAGCATCGTATTTTCTTGCAGGACTTTTTCGATAATTACCTCCAGGGATTCCACCTTCTCCTCCTGTAGTTTTTTTAAGCATAGAAAACCAAAAAAACATTAATATTATAGTCGGCAAAGCGTACACAAGAATTGTAAGCCACCAACTACCTGCTCCACTTTTGGTGTATTCTATCTTAATGCCATCATTTGCTAAAGCTCTTACAAAGGTCTGGTCAAACACTAAGGTAGGAGCATAACATTGAAATAATTGTCCGTTCTTTGCTTTTACTTGCACTAACCCACTAATATCAATCTGGATGCTTATTATTAAATCATTATTTATTAAGTTTACAAGATCTGTGTAATTAATTTCAATAATATTTGTACGATTTAATTGCGAAATACTGACAAAGATTAAGATTCCTAAAAAAAGATATATCAATAAAGGTCCTAAAAAAGAACCAGTTCTTTGATTATTATTAGCCATGAAAACCTCCTCTTTTTCTTTCGTTAAGATAAAAAACAGTTTCATCTTTAAGCTTAGATCTAAAGACATTTCACCTAACTCTTTACAAATTATTATATCACAAAAATCAATGAATTGTAAATTGCTTATTTTTTCATAATTGTGAATTTAACAGTATGTATAAAAAATTGATGTAACTTATAATTGACTTAATAAAAATTTAATAAATTTTAACTAGAATTGGGATGTTAGAATTAATTTTCTTTCTTCTTCTTAATAGCAATTAAATTTCTCAAGAAAATGTTTTTACGCCACACTTTGTGATTTATATCTTTTGATATAATTAAAAATATTATAAAATAACCTATTTATTAATAGATGCATTTCAATTCCAAGAAGGTTTTATAGTTAATTTATTGAATAAATTTAATATTTTTTATAAATAAGAATAGTTTTTAAGATTTGTTTAAGAAAATAACGATATAAATATACTTAGTTACTTTGAATATTGATGATTATAAGAAGTTTTATTAGTTCTAGTGAAAAGCCTCGCCCTAAGAGATTATTTCATGTTCATATGTTAAAAGATACATCAATAATTCGGAATTATAGTATTGAGATCTTCTTGATTAGTTCATATTTAAACACTAAAATTAATATTTGAGTTTTAGAATTTCTGAAGACAGTAAAATTTAAAATAGAGGGAGGAAATAAAATGAAAAAAAGTGTATTATTAGTCTTATCTATATTAATGGTGGTGGCTTCTTTCTCAATTGGTTTGGTAGATGTGTTTGAAACCTCAAAAGAAAAAAGTAACATCTACAAAATGGCACAAATAGATTTAGAAAAAACTTTACTTGATTATGATAAAGCAATGATTGAAGCAATAAATAAGAAAGCAGAATTAGCTGGAGAACTCGCATATCAACAAGGACTTATGAATTATAACAGTTCAATAAAAGAATACTATTCGGACATATTGGACAGAATTTTTAATCTTTATCTTCAAGAAATTAATGTAAATGTTGCAAACTTACAGTTAAAAAGTGCTCAAATAACTTATGATAACAACTCAGAATTGTTTAATAGAGGATTAATATCCTCAGACGACTTAAAAAGTTCTGAGCTCACAGTCAAAGATGCGGAAAATAATCTCAAAAACGCAAATATTAATTTAGAAACAGCACAAGATAACTTAAGTAAGATATATGAAGGAAATATAAAAGAAATCACTATAAATATACCTGCTTTAGAAGGATTTTTCGTCTCTGATGATGAATATCTAAACAATAGCTATGCATTAAAATTATCCAAATTAAACGTTGAACTCTCAGAATACGATTTGAACAATCTGCCTTCTAATGCTTCAAGTTACAACAAAAAAATTACAGAAGCAACTCATCAAAAAAATCTTTTAACTCTTGAAGATACTCGTGAAAAACTAGTTGACGCTCATAAATTAACAAAAAATTCTCTTGAAATTCTTTACAGAACTCTTCAAAACTTAAAAGAAAGAGTTGATCTATCTCAAAACACTTTCAATGATACGAAAAACAGATTTGATAAAGGACTCGTATCTGAACTAGAACTTATTTCTTCAAATATAGAGTATTTAAACGCACAAAAAAATTATTATGATAGTTTAAAGAATTACTTAGAGACATATATAAACTATGTTGTTGATACAGGAAGGAGCCTCAAGGAGGTAGGATTGTGAAAAAAAAATTAATACTCATTATTGGCTTACTTTTGACGTTTTTGAGCATATTTGGAATAAGCTTTGAAGAATTGTACAAACAAAACTTAAACAAAAGTTCTACTTATGTTCAGGCTGAAATGAACTTAAAAAATGCGGAATTAGAGATGAAACAAATAGATCAATTCTTT
>Ga0209537_1000409_pt1 | contig 52440 bp, 41 predicted proteins | sample BioPla4DNA1_FD_187698 | JGI IMG/M metagenome (GOLD analysis project Ga0209537, IMG submission 187698) | Biogas fermentation microbial communities from Germany - Plant 4 DNA1 (SPAdes) (version 2) | ecosystem: Engineered > Bioreactor > Anaerobic > Digestate | place: Bielefeld, North... | reverse complement strand
ATAAGCGCCGGAACAGGCCTTATAACAGCCGGATTCTCATTAAGGAAAAAGAAGAAGGACGATGCTGAATAAATATCAGCTATCGGCATACAAGAACAGACAGGGGACAGTCCCGGGCATTCAATGAGAAGCAGGGATCGTCCCCTGACATCATAACACGATGAAAAACTTACCTCCACTTTCGTTGTTGAAAAGCTGAATTCCACACCCTGCACTCACAGGGGTGGAATTAAACTTTTCATAAGAGGAGACAAAATATGGGACGTTAAAAATTTGCGCAACCACTTGACCGGGACCGGATAACTTAAGTATAATAGATTTTGCCGCCAAGCGCGTTTACGTTCCTCAATAGCTCAGTTGGTAGAGCATGCGGCTGTTAACCGCAGGGTCGTAGGTTCGAGTCCTACTTGGGGAGCCACTTGGGCCTTTAGCTCAGTTGGTTAGAGCAACCGGCTCATAACCGGTTGGTCCGGGGTTCGAGTCCCTGAAGGCCCACCACCAATCGAGGATGACATAACAGGTCATCCTTTTTTGTTTCCCTGGCATGTCATTGCGAGGAACGAAGTGACGCGGCAATCTCAATAGGATATCGCGAACCAGGGAGTGAACCGTGTGAAACTGAAAGGGCGTCTTAAGCTGATATACGACATGATCCCGCAATGTGGCACCCTCTGTGACATTGGAACCGACCATGCCCTTATTCCGGCTTACGCCCTCCTCAACAAGCGTTGCTGCAAGGCCGTCGCCACCGACATAAGAAAAGGCCCGCTCGACAGGGCGCGGCGAACCATTGAAGCCTGCAATCTCCTGGATGACGTGGACCTCAGGTTGGGAAACGGGCTTGAGGTTATCAATATGGACGAAGCCGATGTTATTGTCCTGGCAGGAATGGGCGGGGTGCTGATAACCCGGCTCCTGGGCGAGCAGTTGGATAAGGCGAAGAAGGCAAGAAGGATCATCATCCAGCCCATGTACACCCAGGAAGTGGTCCGTCCCTTCCTTTGGCAGCATGGATTCGCTGTGGTTGACGAAGCCCTGACCCGTGAGGGGGAAAAGCTTTACCAGGTGTTGGCCGTATCATATGACGAGGCGGCAGGCGCATCCTCCAGGAAAGACCCGTTATATGCGGTCATCGGCGAGGGTTTGATTGAGAAAAGGGACCCGCTGCTGGAAGACTGGCTTTGTGATAGAATAAAGAGGCAAAGAAAAATTGTAAACGGGCTCAGGAATGCTGCCGGGTACAGGCCCGGCCTGGAGCAGGAGGAAGCGCTGCTGCAGGAAATGGAGTCATTACGGATCAATCTGTTTGGAAATGGAGGTAATATGTGAGAGGTTAGAGGTTGGAGCAAAAGATAGGCTTCGAAGCCTTAACCGGGGGAATCTAACTTCCAACATCTCACCTCCAACTTCCAAATTACGAGGTGATGGCATGAAGCTGAAGGAAATAATGAACTGGATTGAGGAGATCGCCCCGCTTCATCTCCAGGAGAGCTATGATAACAGCGGTCTTATCATCGGGGATGAAGACCAGGTCATAAGCAAAGCCGTGGTCTGCCTGGATGCGGATGAGGCAGTGATGGAATACGCAAGGGAAAACTGCGCCCAGCTTGTGATCTCCCATCATCCCTGTTTTTTCAGGCCGCTTAAGACCTTCAGCCCGAAATCACCGGAAGGCTCGATCCTGTATTCCGCCGTTGCCAATGGGATTGCGGTTTATAGTGCCCATACCAATTTTGATTCAGCCCGGGGCGGCATCGGCGACATGATATGCCATGAACTTGGACTGGATGGGGTGCATGTGCTTGTGCCGGGCAGCGACCCGGATCCCGGTCATGGCATCGGCAGGTGGGGTTCCTACCGGACTCCCGTATCGTTCGGGGATTTTCTCGGGATTCTTGGCGCCAGGCTTGGGATCAGGTCCATGAGGGAGGTCGGGAAACGGCCCGGACAAGTATCCAGGGTGGCCGTTCTTAACGGTTCCTACGACAAATCCTTTGTTGATGATCTTTTGAGCGTGAAACCCGATGTTCTGCTGACAGGCGACCTGAAGTACCATGATGCCCTTGCGCTTAGGTATCATGGTATCTATGCCATCGACGCCGGCCATTACCGGACCGAGGTCATTTTCGTCCGGGGATTGTCCGGCATGCTGAAAAAGGCCTTCCCGAACCTGGATGTCCTTTGCTGGGAAGGGTCGGATATATTCAAGGTCGTTTCTTCCATTGACTGAATGCCGGGTATATAATATAGTAGTAAGTCCGATATAAAATGTTGATAATATAAGTGTTGATGAGTAAGTCGGATGGTCGCGGGCGCAGTGCCGAAAGGCCGCGCACGAGGAAAGTCCGGGCTCCGCAGGGCAAGGATGCCGGGTAATGCCCGGTGAAGGCGACTTCAAGGAAAGTGCAACAGAAATAAACCGCTGGGATCGGATCCCAGTAAGGGTGGAAAGGTGAGGTAAGAGCTCACCGGCCCGACGGCGACGGAGGGCGCTCTGTAAACCCCATCCGGAGCAACACCGTGACGAGGAAGCATCAGGTTGCCCGCCTGTTCCTCAGAGGTGGCTTGAGCCATGTAGCAATACATGGCCTGGATAGATGATCATTCAAGACAGAACCCGGCTTACAGACTTACTCATCATAATCGCCAGGACCGCAGGCCTCAAAGCCTGCGGTCCTGTCTTTAAATTTATTCCAAAGGCGGTCTCCTGGGATCATAGACTTTGTCGACGTCGATAAGAGGCGCCAGGGCTTTGCGGGCGTAGTTCATCTTGTATCCGTCAATATTGATGCGCTCCATCAGCACAAAGCCGTCGAGGATGTCGTAATGGGCACGGTTCCCCACGCTGCAGACGATATAATATCCGCTGGAGACCAAATAACGCATCCTGGGATCACCGGGTCTGAACTCGATACCGAAGGGGGTGATATAGATTGGTGTGGAGCCGGTTATGGAACCCACCTCGTCTTCCCATCTTTCGGTATCCTTGATGAGATCGTCCAGGGTTATGCTCATGTCCGAGAAGGACCGGGAATGGGACCAACTGTGGTTGGCCACCCGCCATCCGTTTGCAAGGAGGGCATCCACGATGGGCTGCACGGCGTTCTTTTCCTTTTCCCAATCGGGATTTTTCCTGTTGGTTCGGTATCCCAGGATGCCTTCGTAACCGTTCAGCCCGATGGCGCCCTTGGCATTGTTCCATGAAAAATCGGGATGGCTTTTCACGAAATCATCCAGGATGGGCATCACGTCCCCATCCCGGGTTATGATCTCTTCTCCCTCCGGTGTTCTCACCAGTGTTGCCACCTCTCCGTTGTCATCCAGGACCAGGCGTTTGGCAAAACCGTCCCCCGATCTGTATTCCTCGTAACTTACGTTGTCGACGGATAAAAGGAGCGGTTTGGTGCCTTCCGGAAGGCGGATCTCTTTTCGGTATACTTTACCCGAACCGTCCCGGCCGAACATATCCATAATGTCAATAAGGACGTAGCCACGGTCATAAAGCTGGTCCAGTATGGCCTTGAATTCAGAAACCGTAGTCATCCATTTGTTGTAGCCATCGGACATGGAATCGCCGTCAAAGCTGAGCTCAGGGTAAACGATCAGGCTGTGAAAGAAGATATGGTAAACAGGCCCGTCGTACAATACCGGGTTATCAAGCCTGTTCCTCGCCTGGTTCGCCAGGTCTGTCAGATCAGGGTCGCCGGGAAGGTCCGGAAGCACTTGCTCAACGATGGACAGGCATTCCCTGTAATGGGCCTTGTCAAAAGAGGCACGGGCTGCTTCAAGGCGGATTTCCTTAATGCCTGCCAGGCATTCCGCCAGAAGTTCCATGGCTTTGTCATAATGCTCGGTATCCTGCTCGCTGACCTGGAGAAACCAGCCTTTCGCCTGTTCGTACTCCTTCAGCTCCAGCAGCCGGACGCCTTCTTCAAAGCATTCCGCGGACTTCTTAAGGACTTGCGGATCGGGAGTTGGCGTAAGAGTTGGTTCAGCGGTTTGGGCCGGAGGATCCCCGTATGAAGGGGCAGCAGTCTCTGACCCGGCCGGGTTGTCCCTATAGGGCACATCATAAGGGCGATACAGTATCAAAAAGAAAAGGATCGCCACTGTCGCTATTATTGATGCTATTTTCAAGCCTTTTGTCATGCATGTACCACCTTGCAGGTTGACAGCGCCGGTCCCTCATATGCTGTCGCTTTCATTAATTCATTATAACACAGCGGGGCTTTTCTTTTTATGGGTATATGATACATCATTCTTCAAAAACTGAGTTATTTATATAAATTATGGTGTCCTCGATATAAAAATAGGGTATAATAAACACAGATTTAGAATAATTTAGGAACGGGATGGACTGGTGGTCATATGGCTTTGCTGCAGATAAACATCAAATCCGAAATAATCCAGATGGAGCAGACGCTAAATGTCATACTGCCGCAGGTGGGGCTCTATGAAGGGGAAAAACAGCGACAGATCAAGGAAAGGGGCTTCCAGGTACTATATCTTCTGCACGGCCTGTCCGACGACCATTCGGTCTGGCTCCGCCACACTTCCATCGAACGGTACGCCATGGAATATGGAATCGCAGTCGTTATGCCCAATGCCGGCCGCAGCTTTTATGTGGATATGAAATACGGGCCGAGCTACTACACATATATTTCCTATGAGATTCCCCACATAATAAGGACCATGCTGCCAATATCCTCCGCCCGCGAGGATAATTTTATAGCCGGCCTTTCCATGGGAGGGTACGGCGCCTTTATGATCGCCCTCCGTAACCCGGATCAGTACGAGGCGGCAGCAAGCCTTTCGGGCACCCTGGACCTGACGCCGGGCTTCAGCTTCCAGGAAGAAGGATATAAGAAGATGGCCAGGGAGATATTCGGATCGAAGCTGGAGTACATAAAAAGCGATTACAACCTGTTGAGGCTGGTCAAAAAGCAGAGCATGTCCGGTGAGCGGCTGCCCAGGCTGTATCAATCCTGCGGCACCGATGACTTTGTATATGGTGTAAATCAACGGCTCCGGGCTGCGGCTCTGAAATACGGCCTGGATCTGACCTATGAGGAAAGGCCCGGCGCCTACGAATGGAGTTACTGGGATTCCAACCTGAGGCGGGTACTGACCTGGATGCTGAAACGTGAACCACAAAAAGGCCCGATGCTGAGATTTGAACCCGCCGGCAGGGCAGTGAACTGATCTGTTGCCGTTTATTTAAGACATTGACTTTACAAAAATGCCTTTTGGGTTATAATTATGTTTAAAGCGATGAAGGAGAAGGGATTTTCCCGGCTTTTCACGGGCTTCACCGACAGAGAGTTGATGCCGGAGGCTGAGAGCATCAAGATGAAGTGTGGAAAGATAGTTCGCTCCGGAGCCGCCGCCTGAACGCCAGCATTCCGATGGGCAAGTAGGACCGGCCGGCAGCTGCCGTTATCAGCATAAAGTGCACCGTGGCTTTGGCTGCAAGGTAATGTTGTTGTTTAGGCCGCCAGGGTGAACATAGGTGGTACCGCGAAAGAACTTCGTCCTATGGACGAAGCTATTTTTTTATTATGGAGGCAGTCACTGCGAGAAGGCGCAGCCGACGAAGCAATCTCACGCCCAGCTTCGCAGGGCTCGCAATGACATGACTAATAATATCAAATATAAATAGTTGAGGTGTTTGTCTTGAAGCAGCAATTGGAGTCTATTCAGAAAGAAGCGCTGAAGAAGCTTGAAACCATTACGGATATCCGTGAACTTGAGGATTTCCGCGTGGCCTACCTGGGAAAGAAAGGAGAGCTTACCAGCATACTCAAGGGTATGGGAGCGCTGCCGCCGGAAGAGCGGCCTCTGATCGGGCAGCTTGCCAACGAGGTGAGGAATGCCCTGGAGGCTGGGATTGCCGCGACCAGGGACAGGCTGATCAGAGCCGCAAGGGAAGAGAAGATCAGGCAGGAGACCCTGGACGTTACCATGCCGGGACGGGCAAGGAAACTTGGCAGGAAACATCCCATTACCATTGTGCTGGATGAAATCAAGGACATATTCCTGGGAATGGGCTATGAGATAGCCGAAGGCCCGGAGGTTGAGCTTGATTATTACAACTTCGAGGCACTGAATATACCTAAGAACCATCCGGCCAGGGACACCCAGGACACCTTCTACATTACTGAAGAGGTCCTGCTCAGGACCCATACATCGCCTGTCCAGATCAGGTATATGAAGTCCCATAAACCTCCAATCCGCATCATCTGCCCGGGACGCGTCTACCGTTCCGACACCGTGGACGCCACCCACTCCCCGATCTTCCACCAGGTGGAAGGTCTCGTGGTTGACAGGGGCATCACCATGGGAGACCTGATCGGGACCCTTGAGGTTTTTGCAAAGGGTATATTCGGCGAGGATACAAAGATACGCCTTAGGCCGCACCACTTCAACTTCACCGAACCCAGCGCCGAAGTGGACGTTTCCTGCTGGGGATGCGGAGGTACCGGATGCAGGATCTGCAAGGGCGAAGGCTGGGTTGAGATACTGGGCGCCGGCATGGTGCATCCCAACGTGCTGCGTGAAGGCGGGGTAGATCCGGATGTTTACAGCGGCTTTGCCTTCGGCCTTGGGATTGACCGCATCGCCATGGGCAAATTCGGCATCGATGACATGCGCCTGCTATTTGAGAACGACATCAGGTTCCTGCGGCAATTCTAGCCAAGGGGACGGTTCCTCTGGTTTGCCTAACCAAGGGGACGGTTCCTCTGGTTTGACGGTATAACCATGGGGACGATTCTTATGGCTCACCCGCTTTTGACCCGCACGGGACATGAAACCTAATGAAAGGATGATATGTGATGAAGGCTCCATTGAACTGGTTAAAAGATTTCGTTGATATAAACGTGGGAATCAAGGAGTATGTCAATGCCATGACCATGTCGGGCTCCAAGGTTGAGGGCGTCGAGGACATGGGCGAAGGCATAGAAAAAGTGGTTGTGGGAAAAATCCTTGAGATGGAACCCCATCCCAACGCTGACAGGCTCAAGGTATGCAAGGTTGACGCGGGCAGCGAGGTGGTCCAGGTGGTCACCGGGGCGCCCAATGTAAGGACAGGAGACCTGATACCGCTGGCCCTCGTGGGGGCAAAGCTTCCGGGAGGGGAGATAAAGGCCTCCAGGCTACGGGGTGTTGAATCCTATGGCATGATGTGCTCCATGGAGGAACTGAACCTTACCAGGGACTACCTGCCGGATGCTCCCGAAGACGGGGTATATGTCTTCGCCGAGGATATAAAGCTTGGCGCCGATATCAGGGAAGCACTGCACCTGGATAAGGTCATAGAATTCGAGATTACATCCAACAGGCCCGATTGCCTTTCCATCTACGGCCTTGCCCGGGAATCCTCGGTTGCCCTGGGGGTTCCGCTGAAAAAGCCTGAGATCCGTGTAAAGGAAGAAGGAAGCGGCAATGCCGGTGATTATGTTTCAATCGAGATAGAAAATCCCGAACTGTGTCCCCGCTATTCCGCAAGGATCGTGACCGATATCAAGGTAGGACCATCTCCGTACTGGATGCAGCACAGGCTGGCGGCTGCGGGTATGCGTCCCATCAACAATATCGTTGATATCACCAACTATGTCATGCTGGAACTGGGCCAGCCCATGCACGCCTTTGACTTCTCCTGCATCACCGGCTCGAAGATTATCGTGCGCACCGCCAGGGAAGGCGAGGTTATAAAAACCCTTGACGGCCAGGAGAGAAAGCTTGACACAAACATGCTGGTCATCGCGGATGCCGAACGCCCCGTGGGTGTTGCCGGCGTAATGGGCGGCGAGAATTCCGAGATTACCGATAATACGAAGGTACTGCTGCTGGAGTCGGCCAATTTCAACGGCGCATCCATCAGGGTTACCAGCAAGAAGCTGGGGATCCGCAGCGAGGCCTCCCTCAGGTTCGAAAAGGGGCTTGATCCTGAGCTTACCGTAAAGGCGCTTGACCGCTGTGCAGAACTCATTGAACTCCTGGGAGCGGGCAGGGTTGTCCGGGGCATCGTGGACTGCAATATGACCAAAAAGAGGCAGGATACCATCAAGCTCGATGTTGACCGTATCAATGCCCTGCTGGGAACTGACCTCCCTGCCGAAAAGATGATAGCGATCTTCAGGGCTCTTGAGTTTGAAGTGGATCCGGACACCATGCTGATGAAGATTCCGTCCTTCCGTTCTGACATTGAGAATATTGCCGACCTCTCCGAGGAGGTGGCGCGCTTCTACGATTACAACAACATAAAGCCCAGCCTCCTTTCAGGGAAGGAATCAATGCGCGGCAAACGGAGCTACAAGCAGCGCATGGAGGATGCGATCAGGAACACCATGTGCGCCTGCGGGATGAATGAGGCGTACACGTTCTCCTTCACCAGCCCCAAGGTTTTCGACAATATCAACCTGCCCCAGGACCATCCGCTGAGAAGAACCGTGGTCATATCCAATCCGCTGGGAGAGGATTACAGCATCATGCGCACCACTACCCTTCCCGATATGCTGCGGGTTCTGGCCATAAACTACAGCAGGAAGGTGGAGACAGCCAGGCTGTTTGAACTGTCATATGTCTATCATCCGGTTGATGGCAAGGAACTGCCCGATCAGAAATCGGTGCTGACCCTTGGCATGTACGGGGAAGGCTGCGATTTCTATGAACTGAAGGGTGTCGTGGAGGAACTGATGGCTGCCATGGGCATCGCGGACTATGAGTTCAAGCCCGAAAAGGAAGATCCCTCCTTCCATCCAGGCCGCACGGCAAGCCTGATCATCGGGACGCCGGACAGCAAATCGCAGAAGGCGGGCGTTTTAGGCGAGGTCCATCCCGAGGTTGCCGAGAAGACGGAATGTCCCGAAAGAACCTATGCGGCCATGTTTGATGTGTCCCTGCTGATCGACGCTTCGACACTGGCCAGGAAGTTTAAACCCCTTCCGAAGTTCCCGGCAGTGCCACGTGATATCGCCGTCGTGGTCAGGGACGAGGTTTATGTGGCCGACCTGATAAAGGCCATCAGCAAGGCGGCCGGCGATATCCTGGAGGATGTGTCGCTGTTCGATGTCTACAAGGGCAGCCAGGTTCCTGAAGGCATGAAGAGCACTGCATTTGCCCTGACCTTCAGGTCTCCCGACAGGACATTGAAGGATGAAGAAGTCAACAAGGCCATGGAGAGAATCCTCAAGAGCCTTGAACACCAGTTCGGGGCCAGGCTGAGATAGAATAACCGGATAAATCCTGTTTTAGAGAGAAACAAAAGACCATCCCGGATTTCGGGATGGTTCTTTATTATTCCAACGATTATGCTTTGGCTGTGTTACACCATCACGGGCGGAGCGGTAAGTTCATAGCCGCCCAGTTTCAGCTCAGGCCTTTTGTATCCGAGAGCGTAGACATCGGTTATCCTGGCTTCATGCTCGAACAGTCTCCTGGCAAGAGGGTCTTTTAGCTTCCTGTAGCTGGCGGGCTTTGTGATGAGGGGAAGGGCAGCCTTTTTCCTCGCTGAGGCCAGAAGCTTCCTGCCCTTTTCGTTGAAGCCAAGAACCCTGATATACCGGGCATATCCATTGTCCTTCAGCTCGTCAAGGAATGATGAGGTCATGCCCAGCAGCAGGGCGCAAAGAATCCTGCTGATCCTCGATCTCGGGTACCGGCTTGTTGTGCAGTATTCCAGGATTTCATCAAGGCCGGCGCAGTTGAGGGAAGCCTGGCGCAGGCGGTTGTGCAGGCCTTCCTCCATGTAGGGGAGAGCCATCAGTTCCTGGTCAGAGGCTGTTCTCAGCCTGTATACCAGGATGTCCTCAAAGTCCTGCATGAATATCGGACCGCGGCCCGTCCTGAACTCCGCATCCAGTATTTTCAGGCTGCTTTCGGGCAGGTTCCCGGCCAGGTCGGGAAGCGAAACGCTGAAAGTATCCGGAGCAGCGCCGGGCGATACGTCGTCTGAAGTCCCGCTGAAAGAGGAATACCCTCCCGCTGCCGAGCTTTTCCACAGCCTGATATAGCCCCGGATCGCAGTGGCGCTTGAATAACTGGTTCCAAGGTCTTTCTCATTGTAGCCCTGGCCGACCCTGGGAATGGTTACAGGCCTGATTCCGCTGTTGAATCTTTTTATAGCCTTCAGGTATTCAATTCCAAGGATGTTGTTGGGGGAAGAAACAACCTCAAAAGTCTGATCATCCAGGCAGGCCCTGAGCGCTGCCTGCCGGGCCGCAGGAAATGACAGGCCCTTGTCCAGGTTGCTTTTCAGCGCTTCCCTGAAGGCCTGGTTCTCATCTGCCAGAAAGTCCGCGGCCTTCCTGATGGAGTCGAGGGATCCCGTTTCGCTTCCGAAGCTGACGTAATCAACCACCCCAAGGCTGTCAAGAATCCTGATGGCTGCAGAAGCGAAATACTCCGCCGAGGCGCAGGAAAAAGCGCCGGGCAGTTCAAGAACAAGGTCGATTCCGCTGCTTAATGCCATGCGGGCGCGGGCCTGCTTGTTGACAATGCCCGGTTCGCCGCGCTGCACAAACTGGCTGCTGAGAACACAGACGGCAGCATCAGCGCCCGTGAGCTCCAGGGATTTTTTAATATGCCATTCATGTCCGGAATGCAGGGGGTTGTATTCGGCGACAATGCCCAGAACCGACATGGGTTCCTCCTTACGTTTCAGGCCTTTACAGCCTGTCCATGCCTTATTTTACCACAGGCGGACCAAAGCATACAACTGTCTCACATCCAACATCCAACTTCTCACTTCTATTTTGCGAGATTGCCACGCTCCGCGTTGCTCCGCTCGCAATGACAGTCCTGGGTATTGCCGCGCTTCGCTTACAAATAAAGTTCGGGCACGCCATGGCCTCCAACCTCTTACTTCATACTTCCAATATGCGCGGAAGGGAAATAATGCGCGGCATTCCTTTATTAAAAAGGTGTTGCCACAGCAAAGGTTTTATGCTACAATGAGTGTGGTCCAGAAGTTCGTTGCACAAAGAGTGGGTAGTTCCCACTCTTTGCATTTATTAACGGAGGGTTGAATGGCTAAGGAAAACATATCAGAACTGGTATGGTCAATGGCGCTTCCCATTGTTGAGGAAGCCGGATGCGAACTGGTTGACGTGGAATACGTCAAGGAAGGCGGCAGCTGGTTTCTGCGCGTGATTATCGATAAGGATGGAGGCGTCAGCCATGAGGATTGCGAACGGGTCAGTCAACCCCTGAATACAATACTTGATGAGAGGGATCCCATACCTCATCCGTTCTACCTCGAGGTATCATCGCCTGGCCTGGAGCGTCGGCTGAAAAGGCCCAGAGATTACGAGAGGGCGTTGGGCAAGCTGGTGGAAATCCGGCTGTTTAAGGCTGTGGATGGGACAAAAAGATTTGAAGGCCAACTGGAATCCTTTGACGGGAAGGAACTGTCCATCAGGCTTGATTCCGGTGAGACAAGGACGTTCCCGCTTGACCAGGTAGCAAAAGCTAAAACGCTGTTTAAATATTGATTTATGATATGGAGGTATATTGGAGATGAGCGCTGAGTTGCTTCACGCCCTCGAGCAGTTAGAGAGAGAAAAAGGTATCAATAAGGATATCCTGGTGGAAGCCATCGAGCAGGCGTTGATTTCTGCGTATAAGAGGAATTTTGGTTCAGCTCAGAATGTAGAGGTCATGATTGACAGGACAACTGGGGACGTAAGGGTTTTCACCCACAAAACCATCGTGGATGAGGTGACCGATCCTGCAAACGAGCTGTCCATCGAACAGGCTAAACGATTCGGCGCGGATTTTGAAGTCGGAGATATAGTAGAGGTGGAGGTTACACCCAGGAAATTCGGGAGAATCGCTGCGCAGACAGCCAAGCAGGTTGTGATGCAGAGGATTCGTGAAGCTGAGCGCGGAATTATCTACGATGAGTTCTCCAACAGGGAAGAAGATATTGTAAGCGGTATTATCAGCAGGTTCGACCGGAAAAACATAATTATAGACCTGGGTCGTGCCGAGGCCATACTGCCTCCCGCGGAACAGACGCCCGGGGAAAAGTACAATGTCCACGACCGCATAAAGGTTTATGTTATCAACGTGAAGAAGACCAACAAGAATCCGCAGATATATGTTTCACGAACCCATCCCGGGCTGGTGAAAAGGCTTTTGGAGCTTGAAGTTCCCGAAATAGCCGATGGCACGGTCGAGATAAAGAACATCGCCAGGGAAGCCGGTTCCAGGACCAAGATTGCCATCCACTCCAGGAATGAGGACGTTGATCCCGTGGGAGCCTGCGTTGGCCAGAAGGGCAGCAGGATCCGCGCCATAGTGGACGAGCTTAAGGGAGAAATGATCGATGTAATCAAATGGAGCAGCAATCCTGAAGAGTTTATCGCCAGCAGCCTGAGCCCGGCCAAGGTGGTGCAGGTTGACCTGGACGAAGATGCCAAGGTGGCCAGGGTTATCGTTCCCGACTTCCAGCTGTCGCTTGCCATAGGCAAGGAAGGACAGAACGCCAGGCTCGCAGCAAAACTGACCGGCTGGAAGATAGATATAAAGAGCGAATCACAGCTCAGAAGCCAGATAGAATATGAACTCTTCCATCCGGAAGCAGTATCTGATGACGAAGACGAAGAGGATTACGAACCTGAAGATATTCACGAAGAGGATTACGAGTCCGAAGAAGACACGGAATCCGCCGCTGACGGTGATGAGGCCATTGACGAGGCCGAAGAGCCGGAAGAAACCATTGATGCGGCAGAGGATGCCGATGATGAAAACCAGTAGACCTTCGCAGCTTTTCGGGTTGAGGTGGGTGCGTTGAGAAGGAAGAAGAAGGTACCCCTGCGCCGGTGCGTAGGATGCAGGGAAATGAAGGATAAGCGCGAACTGCTGAGAATTGTCAGGAACAACGAGGGCGAGATCTTTGTGGATCCCACCGGCAAGAAGAACGGCAGGGGAGCGTATATCTGCAAAAACAAGTCCTGTTTTGAGCAGGCCGTAAAAGCCAAAAGCCTTAGCCGCGAATTTGGATGCGAAATACCGAAAGAGGTTTATGACGAAATCGCTCAGCAGATGGAGGCCTATGGAGGAGAATAGGATTTATTCCTTTATCGGACTTGCCAGAAAGGCCGGCGGTGTCGCAGCCGGTGATTATGCGGCTGAGTATGCGATAAAACGCGGCAGGGCGGCTTGCGTGATCCTGGCGCAGGACGCATCGCCGAATACGGCGAAGAAATACAGAAACATATGCAACTCAAGAGGCATCAAGCTTATCAGCTTCGGGACCAGGCAGCGCCTGGGCGGGATCCTGGGAAAAGATGCGTACTCGGTGATAGCTGTTACCGATAAGCGCTTCTCCGACAGATTAGAGGAAATGATTGAAGAAGCGGAAAACCACGACAATGGATTTAATGGCCAAGCCATTGGCAAAACACACGGGGGTGGCTTTTTTGAGTAAACTGAAAATTCATGAGCTTGCGAAGGAGCTCAATGTTTCGAGCAAGAGGCTCATGGAGAAACTTGAGGAAATCGGTATTCATCCCAAGAGTCACATGTCGACTCTCAGCGATGATGAACTGGAAAAGCTCTATAAGCATATAGGGATAGTTGACCGTACCCAAAAGAAGGATGAAGCGGATTCAAAAAAGGATTCCGGTGCGGGCAGCCGTCCCGAAAGTGCTGCAAAGAAGGACGTTCCCCGTATCATCAGAAAGACTGAGGTCGTGGTTCGTGATGATTATTATGTCATGGACGAGCAGAAGGAAAAGAAGAAGGAGAGGCGCAGCTATGTCCGCTCTTCGGATTCCAATGACGGATTGATGGCAGGGTACACCAGGAGCCATGACAGCGTCATAGCCGCTATCAGGAAGCGTCCGAAGAAGGAAGAGCCCAAGCCCGAGACCGAGGAAAAAAAGCAGGAGCCCCCGGATATCCTGGATACCATTGTCGTGTCCGACAGGATCAGAAAGCCTGTTGACGATATACTGAGCATCAAGAAGGTAGCCCGTGTGTCGGATCTTGCCGAAAAAGCCGAAGGCAAGCAGGAAACCGCAAAGGAACAGGAAGACGTGCAGAAGGATACAGCGACTGCCGAGGCCAAGGATGAAGAGGCGAATGCGCCCCGGAAAGCGGCAAAGGCCGCGGAAAAGGCCGAAGAGAAGGATAAACAGGACCAGAAGCCTGAAGCCCCAGCCACTCCGGCGAAGGACAAGGCGGAGGTTTCTGCCAAAAAGCCCGCCGAGCAGCAGACCGGGGCCAAAGCCGCCCGGGATGATCGAAGGAAGGGCGACGCAGCGGAGAGCGCCGACAGGGCAGAACACCGGAAGCCGGCCGAATCGGCGGATGCCGGCACCGTAAGCGATGTCCCGCCTAAAAGGCCCAGGGGCGACCAGTTGTCCCGCGGCGAAAGAAAGCCATACGATGACAGGGATGCGGATGGAAGGCCTCCCTATGCAGACAGGGGACCTGGCGGCAAGCCTGCCGGGAGACCGCATGGGGACAGGCGTTCAGACAGACGGGGCGACCAGCTTGTCATACCGAAGGCCACTGTGCCCGGGCAGACTGAGGAAAAGGTATTTACCCGCGGCGAACGCAGGGAGATGCAGGCTGTCGAAAAGAAAAAGGAAGAAAAGAAGGAACTTAAGAGGGAAGTTGCAAAACCCACAGCCCTTCCCCAGAAAGGCCGCATGAAGAAAAAGATTGATATAGTAGGCCACAAGGCGAGCGTATCCGATATGATGTCGGATGACTTCGTCATCGATACGTTCTATGATGACGCCCACGAGGCCAAGAACGTGAAGCGCGCAGAAAAGCGCCTGAAAAGGGCGAAGCTTAAGAAGGAAAAGTACATTCCGCCGAAGGCTGTGCTTACCGATATAACCATTCCTGAGACCATAACTGTCAAGGATCTGGCCGAAGCCCTGAAGAAGACCGTTGCCGACGTTATCAAGAAGCTGTTCCTGATGGGTATTGTTGTGACGCAGAATGAGGAACTGGATTTTGAAACGGCGGCCATCATAGCCGATGAGTACGGTGTTAAGGCCCATAAGGCGGTTGTGGTCAGCGAAGAGGACATACTCTTCGATGACAGTGAGGATGACGAGGAAGATCTGAAGCCCCGCGCACCGGTTGTGGTGGTCATGGGCCATGTTGACCACGGCAAGACCTCGCTGCTGGACGCCATAAGGAGCGCCAATATCGCCGAGCATGAGGCCGGAGGAATCACCCAGCGCATCGGCGCTTATACCGTTAACCTTAACGGACGGGACATCACTTTCCTGGATACCCCGGGCCATGAGGCGTTCACCGCCATGCGCGCAAGGGGCGCACAGGTTACCGATATCGCGATCCTGGTTGTCGCCGCGGATGACGGCGTCATGCCGCAGACCGTGGAAGCCATAAACCATGCCAAGGCAGCAGGTGTATCCATTATTGTGGCTATCAACAAGATTGACAAGCCCAACGCCAATCCGGACAGGGTGAAGCAGGAACTCGCCGAGCAAGGCCTGCTGATCGAGGAATGGGGCGGAGACGTCATAGCCGTTCCCGTATCGGCCAAGAAGCATGAGAATATTGACCAGCTTCTTGAAATGGTGCTTCTGACCGCCGACATCCTCGAACTGAAGGCCAACCCCAATAAACAGGCCAAGGGTACTGTCATTGAAGCCACCCTTGACAAGAACAGGGGTCCTGTGGCAACCCTGCTGGTGCAGAGAGGAACCCTCAGGGTAGGCGATTTCGTGCTTTCAGGTTCTGTCTATGGGCATATACGGTCCATGGTCAACGACAAGGGCAAGAAGATAAAGGAAGCCGGCCCGTCTATCCCGGTGGAGGTTTTCGGCCTGAACGAAGTGCCTGAGGCGGGAGACCTGTTCTACGTCGTGACCGATGAAAAGGTGGCCAAGCAGCTTGCCGAGAAACGCAAGGAGCAGGCCAGGGAAAAGAGCATTAAATCACGCGGCAAGGTATCCCTGGAGGATCTGTTCAGCCAGATCCAGGAAGGCCAGGTCAAGGATCTCAACCTGATCGTCAAGGCTGACGTCCAGGGTTCTGTGGAAGCCGTAAAGCAGTCCATGGAGAAGCTCAGCAATGAAGAAGTCAAGGTTAAGGTTATACATGGCGCGGTGGGTGCAATTGCCGAGTCCGACGTGACCCTGGCGGATGTTTCCAATGCCATCATCATAGGCTTCAATGTACGTCCGGGCCCCAATGTTATGGAGGCTGCACAGGCCGCGGGCGTTGATTTAAGGCTGTACAGGGTTATCTATGACGCCATTGAGGACATCGAAAAGGCCATGAAGGGCATGCTCAAGCCTACCTATAAAGAGGTTGTGGACGGGCATGTGGAGATACGCCAGCTGTTCAAGGTTTCGAACCTTGGCACCATCGGCGGCGCGTATGTACTGGACGGCAGGATTGCCAGGAACTCCGACATCAGGCTGGTCCGCGACGGCATAGTCATTTTCGAGGGTAAGCTCGCGTCGCTTAAGAGGTTCAAGGATGACGTGCGCGAGGTCACAGCCGGCTATGAATGCGGCCTTATGATAGAAAGATACAATGACATCAAGGAAGGCGACATCATAGAAGCCTACCATATGGAAGAGATACAGCGCTGATTCCATGAAGGATAGCGCTTCGGACAGAATTCGCCGTTCCGGGGTTCCGGAGCGGTGAATTTGCAATCCGGGAAATCAGGCGTTTAACCCGGGAATTGGACGGGTGCGCAGCAGCCCGGCACGGTTAACGGCCCACCGTTGGGTATATTATAGTAATGGACTCATTGCGGCCGCACCGTTCCGGCAATGCCGGACCCATAATGATAAAAAAGAGGGATGAGAATTATGGATAGAACCGACAGGATTTCAGAGGAGATAAAAAAGGAAATAAGCCAGATCATCAGGGAGAGCATCAAGGACCCCAGGCTGCCGGAGTTTGTTTCGGTTACCGCTGTCAGGGTTACCAAAGACCTCAGGTATGCCAGGGTCTATGTAAGCATTTACGGCGACGAAGAAAAGAAGAAAGCGGCCATTGCCGCACTGACCAGCGCCTCGGGGTTCATCCGCCGGGAAATAGGCCAGAGGATCAGCCTGCGCTACACGCCGGAGATACAGTTTAAGCTTGATGAATCCATCGAGCATGGGATGCACATAAGCAAGCTCATAGAGGAAACCATGGGCGGTTCCGGCAAGGATTCGGACAGCTGAGTCCAATTTATGACGAAGGAAAGGAATAACATGTCTGAACAGGATCTGAAGAACATAGCGAACGTGCTGAGCATGGCTCAGAGCGTCGCGATAATGCCCCATCTTAACGTGGACGGCGACGCGCTCGGGACCTCACTGGCCCTGGCCCTCGCGCTGAACAGCTGTCATTGCCAGGCCGATGTGCTGCTGGAAGAAGAAGTTCCTGCCATGCTGGATTTCCTGCCGGGGCAGGAACTGATAAAAAAGGCGCCGAAAGACCGCTACCAGGTGGCGCTGAACATCGACAACGGCGATATCACGAGGCTTGGAGGCAGGCTGGAGGTATACAATAACGCAGAGGTGCGCCTGAGCATCGACCACCATGCCACCAACAAGGTGGAGGCGGACATATCCTTTGTGGACACAAAGGCGGCGGCTACCGGGGAGATCGTGTACAGGATGCTCACCCAATACATGGGGCTGCCGGTTACCCAGGATATCGCACTGTGCCTGTATACCGCCATAATCACCGATACAGGCGGCTTCAGGTTCTCCAACACCACGCCCGTGACCATGGAGATCGCCGGGGAACTGATGAAGACCGGAATCGACTTTACCAATGCCAACAAGATGGTGTTTGACAGGATATCCTATGCCAAGCTATTCCTTATGAAACAGACCATGAACTCGCTGATGCTCTTTTTCAACGGCAAACTGGCTGTTTCATACCTGCGATGGAGCGATCTTGCTTCCTTCAACGCAAAGCTGGAAGACACCGAGGGGCTCGTAAACATCGGCAGGAACCTGGAAGGCGTGGAGGTGTCCCTGTTTCTGAAGGAAGAAAAGCCCGGGAGCTTCAAGGGAAGCTTAAGGTCCAACCAGTACGTGGATGTGGCAAAGGTCGCCGAAAGGTTTGGCGGCGGCGGGCACATGCGGGCCGCCGGATTCACCGCGGAGGGCGACCTGGAGGATATAGTCAGGGCACTGGCGGACGCTATCAGGGCAAGCCTGGCGGGTGAAGCATAGATGCACGGGATACTCAATATAAACAAGCCCTCCGGCATGACCTCCTTCGGAGTCATCCGCAGGCTGAGGGGGATCTTGAAGACCAGGAAAATAGGACATGCCGGCACCCTTGATCCTGACGCGACTGGGGTGCTTCCTGTTTGTGCAGGAAAGGCGACTAAGATAATCGAGTTCCTCATGGAAAAGGACAAGTCCTACCATGTGGTCATGAGGCTGGGAATCGAAACCGACACACAGGATGCCTCGGGGGAAGTACTGGCCAGGAGGTCTGTTGCCAGCAGCGATGAAGAGATCAGCGAGGCCATATGCTCCTTCGTGGGTGATATCATGCAGGTACCGCCCATGTACTCTGCCGTCCGCGTGGACGGAAAAAGGCTGTACGAACTGGCGCGCAGGGGGGTTGAGATCGAGCGGAAGCCTCGCCCGGTAACCATCAGTGCCATAGAAAACCTGACAATAACGAGAGAGGGCGAAGATGTCCGGGCCAGCTTTGATGTCACATGTTCCAGGGGCACCTACATCAGGACCCTTTGCGCCGATATAGGTTCCAGGCTTGGCTGCGGCGCGCATATGGAACGCCTTGTCAGGACCAGGAGCGGGCCGTTCAGCCTAAAAGACGCCATAACCCTTGAGGAAGTTGAAGAGCGCGCCGGTAACGGCACACTTCAGGATGTCGTAATCGGGATGGACATGGCTCTGACAGAATTCCCCGGCCTTACGGTGGATGAAAACCAGGCCGCAAGACTGGGAAACGGAGTTGCTGTGCCCTGCCCCGCATCCCTGGGCAGGAGCGGGGAGCTTGTCAGGATATACAATGAGGAAGGAAGCCTTATTGCGATAGGAAAGATAATTGACCGGGGCGGAAAGCCGATGGTCAGAAGTCAGAAATGGCTGGGGGGACAATAAATTGAAGGTCATAACACAGACAGGCCAACTGGACAGGAGTGTATCCACCGGTGTCGGCCTGGGCAATTTTGACGGGCTACATATAGGCCACATGGCACTGATCGGTACGCTGATAAGCGAATGCCGCCTCAACGGGCTTGCGTCCGTGGTCTATACCTTCAGGAAGCATCCGGACAACATTCTCAGGACAAGCCTGGTCAATCCGCTTATAACCTCATTAGACCAGAAGACAAGGCTGCTGGAAGCCCATGATATAGACTGGCTTTTCTACCAGGATTTTGACGAGGACTTTTCCCGCCTTTCGCCGGAGGATTTTGTGAAGACCATACTGGTGGACGGCCTTAATATGAAGCTGGCTGTTATTGGATTCAACTACCGTTTCGGTTATATGGGCAAGGGCGATCCCGAGCTTATGAAGAAGCTGGGCGACAAGTACGGCTTCAGTGTTATCGTGATCCCGCCGGTCAGGGTCAAATCCGAGGTTGTGAGCAGCACTCTCATAAGGCAGTATATCGAAAAGGGGAAGATGGAAAATGTGTTCCAGCTCCTGGGCAGGCATTTCTCGCTGAAAGGCACGGTTGTCGACGGCCTCAGGGTAGGACGCACCCTGGGCTTCCCCACAGCCAACATCATTGCCGACCCGGAGATGATAGTTCCGGCCAGGGGCGTTTACATCACCAAGACCTTCCTCAATAACAGGTGGATGAGCAGCGTGACCAATGTGGGCTATGCGCCCACCGTGAGGGGCAGGGAAGGCAGGTTCAGCATAGAGACGCATATCCTGGACTGCCATGAAGACCTGTATGGCAGCGAAATAGAGGTCTGCTTCATCAAAAAGCTCAGGGACGAGAAACGCTTTGAGAACGTGGAAGCTCTGAAGGAACAGGTCTGGGAAGATATAGAATGCGCTGTGCGCTACTGGCAGGTGTACAGGTAAGGGTTTTGCTGCCGCATGCACCCTTGCCTGGAAAAGCCGGGCATACAATCCGCAAGACTGGCGGACCGGGAGGCAAAGCTTATTAAGACGCGTGGTTTCGGGAATACTCAGACTGGGAGAGTATTGCAATGAAACCACGCTTTTCGTTTATAAAGTATCTTTACCTGGTCCTGCTGCTGCTTCTTGCCTGCAGGATGTTTTCAATCCAGGCGTCAAGGGGGCGGGAGTATTCCCAGGCTGCCGCTGTACAGCGATGGAGGAATACGAAGATCTATACCGAGCGGGGGGATATCCTGGACAGGAACGGCATCAGGTTCACAAACCGCAGCAAGCAGGATATTGCGGTTATCCTGCCCGCGGACCTGTTGAAGGATGCGTCGGCGCTGAGCCGGGCAGCCGAACTCCTCGGCAGGCAAACAGGTGAATTGGAGGAGGCAGCCGCAAGGAGTTACCTTCCCTACTCCGTCAGGGTATCGGAGGAACAGGCGAACGCGATTATGGACGCAGGCATAACCGGACTCAGCATACTGGAGGTTCCGGTCCGGAACTCGGAGGATATGCTGGCCGCCCATATTATCGGATATGTTGACGAAAAGGGTGAAGAAGGTCTTTCCGGAATCGAGAAGGCCTACCAGGACACGCTGAAAAACGGAGGCGGCGTTTTCGCAGGAGTACTGGCCGATGCAGGCGATACTGCCATGGAGCAGTTCGGTTACCGCATCCAGGATACCACTGGAGTGGGCAGGCTCAATATCAGGACGACGCTGGACTACCATATGCAGGAGATCGTCGAGGAAACCATGGACCTGATGGTAGACAGGGGAGCGGTCGTAATCCTGGATATCCTAAACGGTGATTTACTGGCCATGGCTTCGCGCCCTGCTTTCAATCCCTCGGATGTGGGCAGCGCCCTTAATGACAAGGCCCAGCCCCTGTTCAACCGGGCATTGGGCGAGTATATTCCCGGCTCCATCTTCAAGATAGTAACTGCCGCGGCGGCGCTGGAAAAAGGGATATCTCCCGAGACATCCTTTGATTGCCCGGGCTATGTAATGATGGGCGACCTGATGATGAAATGCTGGAACTATGACAGGGGCGGCCACGGTACCCTGAACATGGCACAGGGCTTTGCCCAGTCCTGCAACTCCTATTTTATCAGCCTTGGACAGATGGTGGGCAAAAGGGATATCATCGCCATGGCTGAAAGGCTCGGCCTGGGGAAGAGGACGGGGCTGTACCTCCAGGGCATAGGCGAGCCCTACGGGCTTTTACCCAATACCATGGGATATACATCGGCTGCCGAAACCGCGAACCTGTCCATCGGGCAGGGGGATCTGCTCATTTCCCCGGTCCAGGCTGCAAGACTGGTGTCTGTTATCGCCAATGGCGGAATACTCAACAGGGTCTCGGTCATTGACTGCATCGTAAATGACCAGGGTGAAAAGATCCGCAATATCAAATCGCCTGCCTGGGAGCGGGTGCTTAAAAAGGAGACCGCCGAAGCACTCCACAGGATGATGATGATGACGGTGGAGGACGGGACAGGACGACTTGCCGATATAAAGGGCTTCGGCGGAAGCGCCGGCAAGACCGGAAGCGCCGAAACCGGATGGGTCCAGGATAACAGGGGTGTCCTGCATGCCTGGTTCGTGGGATATTTCCCCGTGGACAATCCTCGGTATGCCATGTGCGTCTTTATCGAGGACGGCGCGAGCGGAGGCAGGAGCGCTGCCCCGGTGTTTGCCGAAATCTCGGCCAGGATACTTGATTTGGGATACTGACAGCGACCTGGGCTTTACAGGGATCCCACCATGTAGTATTTATCAGGAATCCTGCTATACAGTTATTTCACATCAGACAACGGGAAACCTGTTCCGTATAGACTAATAGAAAGCGAAAAAGGGCTTTCGAGAAACAGGGGTGTCTGTATGGGAAAAAGGTTTTACAGGAAAATGAACGATAAAATAATAGGGGGCGTGTGCTCGGGCCTGGCCGAATATATCGGCATGGATAAATCCATTGTCAGGCTCCTGGCCCTTGTGGCCATCATGGCCAGCGGCTTGGTGCCCGGACTTCTCGTGTACTTCCTGTGCTGCATTATCGTGCCATATGATGTACAGGCATGGCAGGATCATCGCCATGACAACTACAGTCATGATATCCATGAAGAGAGCCCTTATGACAGTGAATATGAAGGGTCCGGAGAATACTGGCATGAGGGGAATACAAGGAAGGTATTCGGGGCGCTGCTGATCGCGGCGGGTGTCTTCCTGCTGGCACGGCTGTTCTTCGACTGGCTTAACTGGCGCTACATCCTTGCGGGCTTGCTGATTATCGTCGGTATATATATACTGATTGGAAGCAGAAGGAATTAGGCTCGCGGCCGGCCGGAAAGGGTGGATGATATGAGAAGATCGCACGTCATATTGGGATCGCTGCTGATAATAATCGGCGTTTTATGGATACTTGCATCTACCGGCACGCTTCAGCTCAATATAGACATTATCGGTGCCCTGAGCACACTGTGGCCTGTCTTCATCGTGGCGGCAGGCATCACGCTCCTGCTGAAAAAGGAAGCCCACGGGATGCGGGCCCTTGTATGGATCCTGACCATCGCCATTGTCTGCGGATATGGAATATACCTGGGCAGCGGCAGCCACAATTTCGCGAAAGGTGGAGATATCCATGTCTTTGAAATGAAAGCAGGCATGGAACATGCAAAGCTGGAAGTCAACACCGGGACGGCAACCATTCGGATAGGCGCTTCCGATTCGGCGCTTGCACGGGTGGATTCCAACATAGAAGGCCTGCAGTACAGTTTCACCGGCGGGAGGAACAGCGGCATAGTGTTTTCTCAGAAATGGAAGCCTTTAAGGAATGATTCAGGGAAGAACTTCCATGCCGATCTGAACGAAAACGTCCTGTGGAATCTTGAAATCAATGCGGGAGTTGCCGACGGGATTATTGACTTCTCAGGATTCCCGCTGGAGGGTTGTGAAGTCAATGCCGGCACCTGCGACCTGAGGATTGTCGCGGGAACCCTGCAGGACAAGGCATACATCAGATGCACCGGTGGTACCGCAAGCATCAGCATCACCATCCCGGAGGGGACCGGAATACGCATAAAATCCGACGCAGTTGCGAACGACATCAGCGGGAAGGGCATAACCATCAGGAAGGAAAACGGGATCTACAAATCAACAAATTATGATACGGCGGAGAGGACCATTGAACTGAATATAAGCAGCCCGGTCACAAAGGTAAACGTGACCGTTCCATGAAACCGATGCCTGTCCGGTATAAACACGGCGGCCTGTGTCCATGACACGGGCTTTTTTGTTTTTCAAAACGGGAATAACCGCATCGGAAATCAAGACATCTTTCGCCATATTTCCCTTGCCCCATACTGTACGAAATGGGAAAATAAAGCATCGACACAAAACTATTCAGGTAATATAAAAACTTTACTTGTAAATTGTGGAATCTGACAATATAATTAGCAATAGAGATACAAAGGAGGTAGGTTCAGTGTGAAAGATAAAATTCGTGTTCTGGTAGCGGATGATAATGTCGCATTTGGCATGATTATCTGCGAATTCCTGGAAAGCCAGGCCGACATCGAAGTGGCAGCAAGGGTTGAAAACGGTGAGGATGCCATTGAAATGATTGAGAAAACCAAGCCCGATATTGTCGTGTTGGATATCATCATGCCAAGACTTGACGGGCTGGGCGTGCTTACCCGTTACAAGGATGTAAGCCCGTCGGAAAAGCCTTTGTTCATCGTTCTTTCAGCTGTGGGTCAGGACAGGATTACCCAGCAGGCTCTCTCCCTGGGCGCAATCTATTACATCGTCAAGCCCTTTGATCTTGGGGTCCTTGTCGAAAGGATAAGGGAACTGGTCAGGACCCACAGCCCGACTGTCCTGCGCATGGAGGGCACGGCCGTGACGCCGTCCTCACCCGCCAGGATAGCCCATACAGGCGGTGACAGCGTCCAGTCCAAGATTACCCAGATCATGCGGGATGTGGGCGTGCCTGCACATATCAAGGGTTACCAGTACATGCGCGATGCCATCATGATGGCCTTCAAGGACCGCGAGATAATCAGCGCTGTCACCAAGAGACTGTATCCTGAACTGGCCAAGGCGCACAAGACAACCCCGAGCAGGGTTGAGCGGGCGATAAGGCATGCCATTGAGGTTGCCTGGAACAGGGGACGCGTTGATACTATCAACGACCTCTTCGGCTATACCATCAATACCCGCAAGGGGAAGCCCACAAACTCGGAATTCATTGCCATGGTGGCCGATACGCTGAGACTTAGCGAGAAGAGCAGTTGAGTACGCTGAAACCCAGGACTCATTATCCGCATATTTAATTGGTCGTTTCCGCGGGACGGTTTAAAACAGCCGTCCCGCTTTGAATTTTCTATTTCCAATAAATGTTGCAAAAGAGGTTATACTACTATATAATTATTATGACCTGCTTATAATAAAAAGGTTAAACAATTAACAAACCAAACACCCGACCGATTCACAGTATTGAGGTGAAAGAATGACAACACGCGATAAGATTGACGACCTTCGCCGGAGAAGGGAACGCGTTCTCCAGGGAGGCGGGGAGGCAAGGATCGAGAAGCAGCACCAGGCAGGAAAGCATACTGCCAGGGAACGTCTCGGGCTTCTTCTGGACGAGGGCAGCTTCGTTGAGATTGACGCCTTTGTGGAAACACGGGGTACCGATTTCGGCATGCAGGAAAAGAAAATTGCCGGCGACGGTGTTGTAACGGGTTATGGAACCGTGGACGGCCGGCTTGTTTTTGTTTCATCCCAGGATTTTACCGTGATTGGCGGGTCGCTGGGTGAGATGCACGCGAAGAAGATCACAAAGGCCATGGATATGGCCATGAAGATGGGGGCGCCGTTTATAAGCATAAACGACTCGGGCGGGGCCAGGATCGAGGAGGGCATCGACGCCCTCGGAGGTTTCGGGGAAATTTTCCGCAGGAACACGCTGGCGTCGGGCGTCATTCCCCAGATTTCAGTCATCATGGGCCCCTGCGCCGGCGGCGCTGTCTATTCCCCGGCCATCACAGATTTCGTCTTCATGGTTGAGAAAACCAGCCATATGTTCATAACCGGCCCGTCGGTCATCAAGGCTGTAACGGGGGAAGATGTCACCTTTGAAGCCCTGGGCGGGGCAGGAGCCCACAGCACCGTCAGCGGTGTGGCCCATTTCGCGTTGCCCGATGAGGAAGCCTGTTTCAATAAAATTAAGAAGCTCTTAAGCTTCCTGCCCGACAACAACCTGAGCGATCCCGAAATCATCCTTTCCGGGGACGATGTAAACCGGATGGATGAGAAACTGAACGGTATAATACCTGACGATCCCAACAAGCCCTATGACATGCTGAGCATCATTACCAGCATTGTGGATAACGGGGATTTTCTGCAGGTCCATGAGGGGTTTGCCAGGAATATCATAGTGGGTTTTGGACGGATAGGGGGAAGGACCGTCGGGATCGTGGCCAACCAGCCCAGGATCCTTGCGGGAGTGCTGGATGTGGACGCCTCCGATAAGGCGGCGCGTTTTGTCCGTTTCTGCGATGCGTTCAATATTCCCCTGGTTACATTTACCGACGTTCCCGGATACCTGCCGGGAGTCCAGCAGGAGCATAGCGGCATCATAAGGCATGGAGCCAAGCTGCTTTATGCCTTATCCGAGGCCACGGTGCCAAAGATCAACGTCATTATCCGGAAGGCTTACGGCGGCGCCTATATCGCCATGAACAGCAAGCACCTGGGCGCCGATATGGTGCTGGCATGGCCCACCGCCGAGATAGCCGTTATGGGTCCCGATGGAGCCGCCAATATCATATTCAAGAGGGAGATTGCCAACGCGGAAGATCCGATTTCCTTCAGGAAGGAAAAGATCCAGGAATACAGGGATAAGTTCTCGAACCCATATATCGCTGCCGCAAGGGGATATGTGGACGATGTCATAGAGCCTGCCGAAACCCGCCAGCGTATTGCAGGCGCCCTGGACATGCTGTCGGGAAAGCGGGAGACCAGGCCGCCAAAGAAACACGGAAACATACCTGTTTAGTCTTGATCTGAAGATGGAAGGAGCAGTCTGATGAGAAGGTTTGTTGTAAATGTAAATGGCAACCGTTATGAAGTTGATGTTGAGGAAGTCGGGGCATTTGCCCAGGCCGCGCCGGCCGTGAATGCAGCCTCATTCCCGGCAGCCGCGCCCAAAACCGCGGAGCCACCTGTGGTTTCTGCTGCGCCGGCATCCGCCAGGCAGGATGAACCTGCGCCTGCATCCCAGGCAGCGCATTCAGGTGCGAAAGGCGCTTTCCAGATTACCGCTCCGATGCCCGGTACCATACTTGACATCAGGGTGAATGTAGGCGACTTTGTGACAAAGGGCACGGTGATAGCGATCCTTGAAGCCATGAAGATGGAGAACGAGATCCTGGCGCCGCAGGATGCCATAATAGCCAGTATCAACGTTTCAAGAAACCAGCAGGTAAACTCCGGAGACATCATAATAACCTATAACTGAACCAGGAGGATTAACAGACAATGGGAGTAAAAATAACCGAAACTGTTTTGCGCGATGCGCACCAATCCCTTATAGCCACCAGGATGACCACCGATGAGATGCTTCCCGTAGTGGAAAAGCTGGACCAGGTGGGCTACCAGTCGCTGGAATGCTGGGGAGGAGCCACCTTCGATTCATGCCTCAGGTTCCTGAACGAGGATCCCTGGGAAAGGCTCCGCAAGATAAGGGATAAGGCTAAAAACACAAAGCTTCAGATGCTCCTGAGGGGGCAGAACCTCGTAGGATACAAGCATTACGCCGACGATGTGGTGGACTATTTCGTCAGGAAATCAATTGCCAATGGCATTGATATCATAAGAATCTTTGATGCCCTCAACGACCTGAGGAACGTGGAGCGGGCCATCAAGGCCTGCAAGAGTGAAGGCGGGCACGCCCAGGGCTGTTTCTCCTATACCATCAGCCCGTACCACAGCCTGGAGAAGTTTGTGGAGGATGCCAGGACCCTTGTTGAAATGGGCGCAGACTCGGTTTGCATCAAGGATATGGCCGGGCTTCTTCTTCCCTACCAGGCCTACGAGTTGGTGAAGGCATTAAAGGAGAACGTGAAGGTTCCCATCCAGGTTCACACCCACTATACAAGCGGCGCTGGTTCCATGACCTATCTGAAGGCTATTGAAGCAGGAGCGGACGTGATCGACTGCGCCATATCCCCGATGGCCATGGGCACATCCCAGCCGCCGACCGAGTCCATGGTTGCATCCCTGAAGGATACCCCATACGATACCGGGTATGACCTTAAACTCCTGACCGAGATAGCCGAATACTTCAGCCACCTCAAGTTGAAATATCTGGAGGGCAGCCAGTTGAATTCCAAGGTCATGGGCGTTGATGTCAACGCGCTGATCTACCAGGTGCCCGGAGGCATGCTTTCAAATCTCGTTTCCCAGCTTAAACAGGCCGGGAAGGAAGACCTTTTCATGGATGTGCTCAAGGAGATACCCAGGGTCAGGGAGGATTTGGGATATCCGCCCCTTGTTACGCCCACCAGCCAGATCGTCGGGACCCAGGCAGTTATGAATGTCATTTCGGGCGAGCGCTACAAGATGGTTCCCAAGGAAACCAAGGCCCTTGTCAGGGGTGAATACGGAAGGACGCCGGCGCCCATTTCCGAAGAGATCGTAAGGAAGATCATCGGTGATGAAGAGCCCATTACATGCAGGCCGGCCGACCTGATACCCAATGAACTGGACAGGATCAAGGCAGAGATGGCCGAGTATATGGAGCAGGAAGAGGATGTTCTTACCTATGCAATGTATCCCCAGGTGGCGCAGAAGTTCTTCGAGTACAGACGGGCTCAGAAATACAGGATCGATACCGATATGGTGAGCTATGAATACAAGATCCACCCCCTCGGGTGAGCGATCGATCGGACACAGACCTCCCCGCCTCAGCCGGCGCGGGAGGTTTTTGTCAGTTAATGGTTGTGTCGCGATCCCGCTTTTTGGGTAAATAGCAATTACAAGTTCTTTTAAGGAGGGGATGATGTCTGTGGATATAGCGGCGATGTCTGTAATCTATCACCAGAACGCTGCCAGGCAGCAGGCCGGCATCATGATACTGAAAAAAGCCATGGATAACATGGATGCAAACAATGAGATCCTGCGCAGACTCATGGAGCAGAGCGTCAATCCCCATATCGGTTCCAATGTAGATATCAAAGTCTGATACCGTCATGTTTGCAGAGAATACACAAGTCTGATAAAACGTGGTAGAATAGTCCAGATAAAATATGCAAGACTATATCGGGGAAAGGTATGAGCCACGATGGAAAAACTGAGATTTGACTACAAAAACGCACTTGGTTTTATCAACGAACATGAAATAAGCTACCTGGAGCCACAGGTCATTTCTGCCCACAAAATGCTGCATGAAAGAAGCGGCCCCGGAAGCGACTTCCTGGGCTGGGTTGAGCTCCCCAACGCCTATGACAGGGAAGAGTTTGGCCGGATACAGAAAGCGGCTGAGAAGATACGCAAGGATTCCGATGTCCTGATCGTTGTGGGAATCGGCGGATCGTACCTGGGCGCGCGCGCAGCCATAGAAGCGCTGTCCCATTCATTCTACAATAATCTCCCAAAGGAAAATCGCGGTGGTCCGGAGATATACTTTGCCGGAAACAGCATAAGCTCAACCTGCCTGGCAGAACTGCTGGAACTGGTTGAGGGCAGGGATATCTCCGTCAATGTCATTTCCAAGTCGGGCACAACTACCGAGTCCGCCATTGCATTCCGGATCATCAGGGACTACATGGAAAAGAAGTATGGGAAGGAAGGGGCGAAAGGGCGCATCTACGCCACCACTGACAAGGCGAGGGGCGCGCTGAAGACCCTTGCTGATTCCGAAGGGTATGAGCAGTTCGTTATTCCCGACGATGTGGGCGGCCGGTTCTCGGTCCTTACGGCCGTAGGACTTCTGCCCATCGCCGCGGCCGGAATAGATATCTCAGAGATGATGAAGGGCGCCCGCGACGCATATGACGACTGCAAAAAGCCCTATGCCGAGAATGACAGCTACCTTTACGCTGCAGTGCGGAATGCCCTTTACAGGAAGGGAAAGACCACCGAGATCCTGGTAAACTATGAACCTTCCCTGCACTACCTGACCGAATGGTGGAAACAGCTGTACGGCGAGAGCGAGGGCAAGGACAAGAAAGGCATATTCCCCGCGGGCGTGGATTTCTCAACCGACCTGCATTCCATGGGGCAGTACATCCAGGACGGGCTGAGGAACATATTTGAAACAGTCATTAACGTGGAGAAGTGCAGGAAGCCTCTTGAAATGATAAAGACCGTGGATGACCTGGATAAACTCAATTACCTGGCCGGAAAGGAAATGGATTTTGTCAACAAGATGGCCATGAAGGGAACCATCCTTGCCCATGTGGACGGCGGGGTTCCCAACCTGGTCGTGAATGTTCCCGAAATGACCGCCTACTGGTTCGGCTACCTGGTATATTTCTTCGAGAAGGCCTGCGGCATAAGCGGTTACCTCCTGGGGGTCAACCCATTCGACCAGCCAGGAGTGGAAGCCTACAAGAAGAATATGTTCGCGCTGCTCGGCAAACCGGGCTTCGAGGAGGAGAGGGCGAAGCTGGAAAAGCGGCTGTAATGCTGCAATCAATCCATGACAAATTGTTACTTGCCATGGAATGCTCTTTGTGCTACAATTGATCGTGCTGTATTAACTCAATGGAGGTTACGGGTATAATGAGTCTGGTTGTAAATATACTGTATCTTATAGTTTGTCTGGCAATTATAGCCATTGTGCTGCTTCAGTCCGGAAGATCTGCCGGTTTGAGCGGATCTATAGCAGGCGGCGCAGAAACCTTCTTCGGCAAGAACAAGGCCCGCGCATACGAGGCTTTGCTCAGCAAGTATACCGGCTGGATTGCGGTACTGTTTGTCATTCTTTCGGTGATACTCGTATTCCTTCTCAGGAAGTAAATTGATGAAACATCAGGCGGGCTGTACATGCAATCCGGCATGTATGGCCTTTTGTATTTTTACCTGTTTTCAGGCCCCGGGCACAGTCCGGAAAAGGAATGACGGAGGGATAACATGCCTGAATTCAAGCTCAAATCCGATTACAGGCCGACCGGCGACCAGCCCAAAGCCATAGAGGAACTCACGGAGCTGATATTGAGCAACAGCCGTCACCAGACGCTTTTAGGCGTTACAGGTTCAGGCAAGACCTACACCATCGCCAATGTCATCGAGAGGGTCCAAAAGCCCACGCTGGTTATTGCCCATAACAAGACGCTGGCAGCCCAGCTCTGCAATGAGTTTACCGAGTTCTTCCCTGATAATGCAGTTGAGTATTTCGTAAGCTATTATGACTATTACCAGCCTGAAGCCTATATCCCCGCAACCGACACATATATTGAAAAGGATTCGTCCATAAACGACGAGATCGACAAGCTGCGGCACTCGGCCACGGCCGCCCTGTTCGAGCGCAGGGACGTGATCATAGTGGCCAGCGTTTCCTGCATCTACGGTCTGGGCGATCCCGAGGATTATACCAACCTGATGCTGTCCCTTAGACCGGGGATGGTCAGGGACAGGGACGAGATCATCAAGAAACTGGTGGATATCCAGTACACCAGGAACCAGTATGATTTCAAGCGGGGAACCTTCAGGGTCCAGGGCGATATACTTGACATATTCCCGCCTTCTTCCACCAATACTGCGCTGCGGGTGGAGTTTTTCGGCGATGAAATTGAGCGGATTACCGAGATTGATGTCCTGACCGGGGAAGTGATCGGCTACAGGTCACATATTGCGGTGTTTCCCGCATCCCACTTTGCCACCAAGCGCGAAAAACTGGAAAGGGCGATCCGCAGCATCGAGCAGGAACTGGAAGAAAGGCTACAGGAACTGAAGCAGCAAGGAAAGCTGCTGGAAGCCCAGCGCCTTGAACAGCGCACCCGCTATGACCTGGAGATGATGCAGGAGATAGGCTTCTGCAAGGGAATAGAGAACTATTCCAGGCACCTGAGCGGACGTGCGCCCGGAAGCGCGCCCTATACACTGCTTGACTACTTCCCGGATGACTTTCTGCTTGTAATAGATGAGTCCCATGTGACAGTACCCCAGATCGGGGCCATGTACAACGGCGACAGGTCCAGGAAAGAATCCCTCGTGGAGTACGGGTTCAGGCTGCCTTCGGCCTTCGATAACAGGCCGCTGACATTCGAGGAATTCAACCAGCGGATCAACCAGGTGATATATGTCAGCGCCACGCCGGCAGAGTATGAAAGGAAGCTGTCAACCAGGGTGGTTGAGCAGATAATCAGGCCGACGGGGCTCGTCGATCCCGAGGTTATAGTGAGGCCGGTCAAGGGTCAGATAGATGACCTCCTTTACGAGGTGGACGTCTGCGCCAAGAGGGGCGAGAGGGTGCTCGTGACTACCCTGACCAAGAGGATGGCCGAGGACCTGACCAAATACATGGCCGATATGGGGGTTAGGGTGATGTACCTCCATTCGGATATCGACACCCTTGAAAGGATGGAGATCATACGGGATCTGAGGCTGGGCAAGTTTGATGTGCTGGTGGGAATTAACCTGCTCCGGGAAGGCCTGGACCTCCCGGAGGTTTCCCTTGTGGCCATCCTGGATGCGGACAAGGAAGGGTTCCTGAGGTCCGAAACCTCCCTGATCCAGACCATAGGCCGTGCGGCCAGGAATGTCAACGGCCGGGTCATCATGTACGCCGATAACATAACAACCGCCATGGAGCGGGCTATCAACGAAACCAACAGGCGGCGCAGGATCCAGCATGAGTATAACGTAAGGAACGGCATCACCCCCAGGAGCGTCCAGAAGGCGGTGCACAGCGTGATCGAGGCGACCCATGCCGCGGAGGAGACCAGGGAATACAAGGCCGGCCCGAAGGGCACCGAAACACTCAATGTGGATACCATCATGTCCCTGATAGAGACCATGGAGAAGGAGATGCGCCAGGCGGCCCGGGAACTGGAGTTCGAGAAGGCCGCGGCCCTCCGCGACCGCATCGCCGAACTGCGGCAGTATATTAAATAATAAAATGTCATTGCAAGCGGAACGGATTTCTATCCTGTCATTGCGAGCCTACAGTTCGTTACCATATATTCTAACTTCCAACATCTTACTTCTCACATCAATTTGCGGAGTCAGTCGAGGCTGAACAGCACGTCTCCATATAAGTCCTTGCGGACCTTTATATGCTATTATTGGTGCCATTGCGAGGAACAAAGTGACGAAGCAATCTCGCGCTCTGCTCGCAATGACACGAAAAAGGCCGCGGTCCGCGCGATGACAATAATACTAACAACAGGGGGTTAAGAATGTCCTTTATTCCTGAGAACACGCATCCGGCATGGTCGGACTTCCTTGACGCAAAGACCATGGAAATGCTGAAAGCTATTGAGTCATGCCTGGGAGAGGATATATGTCCGCAAAAGGAAAAGGTGATGAGGTTCCTGACGGTGGATCCCGGGCAGGTCAGGGTGGTTATCCTGGGCCAGGATCCATATCCGGAGTTTGGGGTCGCCACCGGCCGGGCCTTTGAGGTCGGTACGCTGAAATCCTGGAATCAGCCTTTCAGGCAGGTTTCACTGAAGAATATCGTGCGCCTGATATATAAAACCTATAATAATATAGAAGATTACTCCGATATCCCGAACTTCCCGCAAATCCTGCGGGAGATTGAACGCGGCAGTTTTCCCATTGAATCTCCCGCAAGGATATTTGAATCATGGGAGCGCCAGGGCGTGCTGCTTTTGAACATATGGCTCAGCACCAGCGCATCCCGGCCGGGAGCCCACCGCCATATCTGGCATCCCTTCTCGGTAAGGCTTCTGAACTGGCTTTCAAAAAATTACCCTGGGCTGACATGGTTCCTCTGGGGGAAAAACGTCATATCATACAAGTCCGAAATAATGGCGGGCACGCTCATCGAATCCAGGCATCCAATGATGTGCTCATCGGCCTACCCGGACGATTTCCTGAGGTCGGACTGCTTCAGGAACACAATGCAAATCATCAATTGGACCGGAAGATAATGAAGCAATTGGAAGGCATAAGAGTCACGCGCGAGGGTTACCTTATGAAGTGAGATTTCATATGGAGCGTGATCCTTTTGCTGAAAAGAAAATGGCTTCTTTTATCTTTTTTTATTTTATCTCTGGTTTTGGCAGTGGCATATGCAGTGACCCTTTTTGTTCTGCCCGGACACATTACCCTTCTTGCCGGTGAGGATTACACCATCTCCATTCGCTCGCCCCTGTTCCTTCAGGCTTTTACCGACAGCAGCCTCCTGAAGCTCACATACATGGAACAAGAAGCCGTACATGCCTTCGAAAGGCCTTACAAAGTCATGTGCACGGGCGAAGGCCAGGCAGAGATGGAAGTCAGGATTCTGGGTTTTATTCCGGTTAAGACCATCGAGGTGCGGGCCATACCCCAACAGAAGGTTCTTGCCTGCGGTTTTCCCATCGGGGTGAAGCTTATGACCAACGGAGTCATGATCATCAATGTTTCCGGCGTCGTGCTGGATGACGGCAACAGGGTGTCTCCGGCCGAGAAAGCCGGGCTGCTGGCAGGGGACATCATCGTCAGGGCCGGCGGTAAGAGCATTGAAAGTATAAAAGATCTCATATCGGTTATCGAAGAGTCCGGAGGGAACGAAATACCATTGACCTATATCCGCCGGAATGTTAGGTACGATACCTCTGTCAGGCCTGTCAGATCAGCCGAAGACACCCAATACCGGATCGGTATCTGGGTGCGGGACAGCTCCGCAGGGATCGGCACGCTCACTTTCATTGATCCGGAAAGCAGGGTGTATGGCGCGTTGGGTCATGGCATAAGCGACATTGACACCGGCGCTCTGCTCCAGGTTGGTTCCGGCCAGTTGCTGAGATCCAACATAAAGAGCATTAAAAAAGGGGTTAAGGGCACGCCCGGCGAGCTGGAGGGCGACTTCCTGGCAAAAAACCGGGTTATTGGCGACATTGAACTCAACAGTAATTTCGGGATCTATGGCAGGCTGTCAAACGATTTTATCTTTCCCAACGGCCGACCCATATCCATCGGATCCCACAGCTCGGTCCATGCAGGTAAGGCCTCAATCCTGGCCTGCATCCGCGATGACATCGTGGAGGAGTTTGACATAGAGATCGAAAGGATAGCCCGGTGGGATCTGGGCAGCACCAAGAACATGGTTATAAGGATTACCGACAAAAGGCTTCTGAACGCCACCGGCGGCATTGTCCAGGGTATGTCGGGAAGCCCCATCATCCAGGATGGACGGCTGGTCGGTGCAGTGACCCATGTCTTTATCAACGACCCTGAAAGGGGCTATGGCATTTTCATAGAATCCATGCTGCAGCAGGCAAAAACCGTTGCTGCAAAGAGCCATCCCCTTCCGGAAGCATCAGGGTTTTAAATCTGTCGTCACTGTTTTCATTGATAAATGATAAAATTTACGATTTTTCATCCATATTCAGGAAAAATTATGTTTTTATTTCTAATGAATAATGATATAATATTACATTGGTGACTTAGCGGTTATTTTTTCGGGGGGAATAACATGCGGATAGCGGTGGTTGACGGCCAGGGCGGCGGAATGGGTAAAACCCTGGTTGAGAAGATCAGGGAAACCCTGGGGTCCCAGGTTGAAATCATAGCCCTGGGAACCAATGCGCTTGCTACTTCCGCCATGCTTAAGGCAGGAGCCGATGAAGGCGCTACCGGGGAGAACGCCATTGCTGTGAATGCTTCCAAGGTAGATTATATCCTTGGCTCGGTGGGTATTATATCCGCCAATTCCATGCTGGGCGAACTGACCCCAAGGATGGCAGCGGCCATAGCCGAAAGCCCGGCACAGAAGATACTGATACCTTTGAACCGCTGCGGACTTTTGATTGTTGGTACCCGTGATGAACCGCTTATAAAGTACATAGAGGAAGCCGCGGATTTACTCAAGACGATCATTGCAGCAAAATGATGGTCAACCGTACGACTGCTGCGATAGCCTCCGGCTATTGGTGAGGGGAGACCAATAATACAGTCTTAAGGTGTTGCTTCATGAAAAAGACTGTCCGCGAAATCCATGACCTTCTCGACGAGGCCAGGAACCAGATCAATACCGACCCTTCCCTTGCCCGCCAAAAGGCTTCCAAGGCATTAGAGCTTTCCGAATCATGCCAGTACCTGGAGGGAAAGTTCGAAAGCCTGTTTACCCTGGGGCGGATCTCCAATCTCTATAACCAGAACTCCGAATCCATAGGGATATTCGAAAAGTGCTACAAGGCTGCGGAAGCCATGGGTGACGCAAGGCGCAAGGCACTGGCGGTGAATGCCCTGGGTGTTACATATGACCATATGCTGGTCCACTCGAAGGCACTGGAATGTTACCTTGAAGCCCTTGACACCGCGAGGAAGAACAAATTCCAGGATCTTGAGAGCAAGATCCTGAACAATATCGCCTCGATTTTCGCATACCTTAAGGATTTTGAGACCGCGCTGTCCTATCTCCTTGAAGCCTACCAGAAGATACAGGGTACAAATGAACCCACAGCCGTCTTTCTGCGGAACATAGCCGATATCTACCTTGATATGGGCGACTATGAAAAGTGCTACAATTACAGCATCCTGGCCAGGAATGCGGCCTGGCGGGAGAATGACGGGGAGCAGAGAGGCGACGTATATTTCTTCCTGGCCCTCATTTTTGCCCGGAGGAACAGGCTTCGCAGGGCCTTCAGGTATTTCAACCTCGGGTTCAAACTGACTGAACGCAACCACTGCTTCCATTCCTATGCCGAGGGCTGTTATGAACTCGCGAAGATTTTCCATGAGCAAAAGCAGTACGACAGTGCCCTCAAATACCTGGATACGGCCAGGGAGATGGCTTCCCGGTATGGCCATCACCTGCTTCTTAAGGATATACATAAGCTCAGCGCCGAAACATACCGCATGACGGGCGAAACCGAAAATGAAATTGCAGCGCTGAGGGATTATGTTGAAATCAGCACGATGCTGGAATCCAAAGATGTGGACAAGAAAAAGAGTTATGCCCAGATGCAGGTATCCCTGTTTAAAATGCGCAAGGAGCAGGAGTATCTCAGGGCCCAGGTATACAGGGATCCCCTTACCGGTTGCCTCAGTTTCAGGGACTTTGAAAAGACGGTCCGGGGATACTTCAAGAAAGTCGGCGGCCGTGTGGCTGTCATATTCATGGACATGGACAACCTTAAGCCCATCAACGACAGGTATGGGCATGACGCAGGGGACCAGTTCATCATCGAGTTTGCCGAAACCATCAAGGAAGTGCTGGGGGATTCCGGACTGATCTTCAGAAAGGGCGGGGACGAGTTTATCGCCATAAAGCCATTTACGAACCGGGATGAGCTGAAAGGGTTCTATGGCACCCTTTTTGCCCGCCTGTCAAAGGTCAGGATCATCGGGAAAACCCTTACAAATATAAGCTGCAGCATTGGCATCGCCATAGCCCCGGATGACTCAACCGAGCCTTTGGAGCTTGTGAAGATGGCCGATATGGCCATGTACCGCGCCAAGAAAAGTGGAAAAAGATGCTGCTGCTTTTATGGGGATATACATATAAAATTATAGTGGATAGCTTGTTTGTTTCAGGAGGATTAATGCCAGGCGGTGATACGCAGACGCAGCTTCGGCGCATACGGCTTGAAAGGCCGAGGATCATAGATATTCCGGGCATGAAGGAATACCCGGAACTGGTTCAGGGCTTTACCACGCGCTTTGGAGGGGTCAGCAGGGGTCCTTACGAGTCTTTGAACCTCAATTTCTACAGGGAGGATGATCCCTCCCGGGTCATGGAGAATTTCCGGCTGCTTTCCGGGGAACTGGGAGTGCCACTTGAGGATATGGTCCTGTCCAAGCAGGTCCATGGCTGCCGCATACTAAGGGTTGACGACTCCCACAGGGGTATGGGGATTGTCCGGGAAAGGTCCTATGGCCCTGTGGACGGGCTGACCACCGATATACCCGGAATTATGCTGGTTACCTATTATGCCGACTGCGTGCCCCTGTATTTTTATGATCCTGTGAGGAAAGCCATTTGCCTGTCCCATTCGGGATGGAAGGGCACCCTGCTCGATATGGCCGGCGAATCGGTTAAGGCCATGGAGACATACTATGCCAGCCGTCCGGAGGATATCCGGATCGGTATAGGACCCCATATCCGGTCCTGCTGCTTCGAGGTGGGGGACGATGTGGCCGGCCTGTTCTTTGACAGGTATCCATGGGCAGAAAAAACTGCCCGGAAGAGCCAACGGGGCAAATGGCACATTGACCTGGAAAACATAATCAGGGAGAGCCTTTTAACCTACGGAATAATAGCAGAACATATTTGCTCATGTCAAATCTGCACCAAATGTGAGCATGACGTATTTTTCTCGCACCGGGGAAGCGGGGGCAGAACCGGAACCGGGGCGGCTTTACTGATGATGAGGAGCATTGTATGAAAAAAACAGCCATAGTTTTGTTGATCCTTTCGCTTGTCGCAGGCCTGGGAGGCTGCGGCCAGCAGTTGATCGATCAGGACGATTACCCCTATTATACCGGCCGCGAAGAGATGCCTGTTTTGTCCCAGGATTCAGGCCCTGCCCAGGGCGGGCGTCTCAGGCTTTTCATGACAACGCCGGATTCACTGAATCCTCTCTATACACTCAACCCATATATCCGGGAGCTTTCTCTGTTCGTGTTTGATTCCCTGTTCGCGCCGAGCGGCGAGGACAGTTGCGTGAACGTACTTGCCGATTCCTGGCAGCTTTCCGAGGACGGGAAGACCCTGGACATAAGGCTGCGGGACAGGATCAGGTACCATGACGGTTCGGAGTTTTCCGCAAAGGACGTGGAGTTTACCATCGAGGCCATAAAGAAGGCAGGGTCCAGGAGCCCGTATGCGAACTATGTCAGGAATATCGACAGCGTCAAGGTGTCCGACAGGCTGAACATCCGCATCATCTTCAAGAAAGCTGATCCAAATTATCTTCTGAAGCTCACCTTCCCCATCCTTCCGAAGCATGTGTTTGAAGACTGGCCTGTTGACGAGTATGATCCTGACCGTAAGCTGGTGGGAACAGGCGCATACAGGTATGATTTCTTCAAAGACGGTGTAATATCCCTGTCCCGCAATGATGACTGGTGGTTTGTTTCGGCGCCCGATGGCCCGGGGCATCCTGTCTGGATCGACGGGATAGATTTCATTGTCCATGACGGGGATTATGAAATGATGACCGCTTTTCAGAAGAACATCATAGATCTCGCCTTTGTCAGCGGGAGTAACATGGATTCTTACTCCAACAGGTCCGACATACTGTACAGCCAGTTTGTTGGAAACCGTTTCGAGTTTATTCTCCTTTCCGACAGGGGCGCAGACGGCAGGAAGATGGAGAACCCTGAGTTCAGGAGCGCGCTTCTCAGGTACCTGGCCGGATGTATGGTCATGGATCCGCTGGAAACCGGAGTTTCGGCCGTTACCGAAGTCCGCTGGGGCAGGGAGACCGCGGATAAGGAGGATACGCTGGCAGCCCTGGAGGAACTGGGAATGGTATATGACGAGAAGAAAAACATCCTTTATACATATCGCAACGGCGTCAGGACGCAGCTTTCCCTTGGCATCAGGTGCAACAGCCTGGACCTTGACAGGCAGATTGCGGCAGAATGGATCCAGTCGGCTCTTCAGCAGATAGGAATAAACGCGGTTGTTGAGAATGCTGACGAGGAGGCTGAAATCAAGGCCATTTCCAATGGAAGGTTCGACATTATGATCCTTGGAAGCCGCATCCCGTATTATTCCAACCTGACAGAAACCCTTGACCTTTTAGGCAAAAGCCTGGGTGTTGAAGACGAGGAGGCCGTAATCATGCCGCTTTACCGTCAGCGTGAAGCCGTGCTTTTCAGCATTGATGTCAGGGGGGCTAAGAAGCCGTTTTGGAAGAATATCTACAATGGATGGACGGAATGGTACATTGTCCGGTCCGAATCGGAAAAATGACAGCCCGAGGTACGTCATGTGTGAAAACGGTTTGGATAAGATCAGTTTCAGAAACGTAGGCCCGCGGGACATGGCATGCCTGGAGAAGTGGTATTCCATGACCGATGAACTGGGTTATGCCACGGGATTCAAGAACCTCGGCGAAGTCAGGGAAAGGATAACATCCCAACCCATGATATCCATGATGATAACCGTCGGAGATGACCAGGCCGTGGGGTTCATATGCTGTGAACCGCGAAGCCTGGATGGAAATAAAATTGTATGGATACATATCATAATGGTTGATCCGGCCTGGCAGAACCGGGGCATAGGCACCCGGGCGGTCAGTAAACTCCTGGACTGTTTTGAAACCAGGGGTTACGCGGATGTGATAGCCTCGGTCTCAGAGCAGAACAAGCGGGGTCTCAGATTCTGGGAGAGGATTGGTTTTATTCGGTCCCCGGCCATGGAAAAAATGCTGGATGAATCCGGAACCAGCGGTGTAGCCATCATGAGGAGGAGTCTGGCCGGGAGCCGGCTTTTAAAGCGGGGGGAACTGCAAACTATAATCTCTGCTGCGGGGTTGCCGCCATGAAAAGACCATTGGCAGTATCGGCAGTTGCCCTTGTTATCGGAATAATAATTGCTGAAAAGGTGCCCTCATTCATTCACGGTTTGTGTGCGGTGATCCTTGTCTGCATTGCCGCCTGTCTTGCCTGGCGCCGGATCACCTGCAGATCTCCATTTCTTCTTCTTGCCCTTCCGTTCCTGGTATCAGGTTTTTTACTCCATCATTACAATTCACGTGCCGTCAGCACCAGGTTCCTGCCCTGGCTGGGCCGCAAGGTGGTTGTTGAGGGCTCGATCCATGATGAGCCTGTCTTCTCGGATGGCAGGATTACATTCACCCTTTCGGTTGATACCGTCATTGAAAACGGAGTGGCAACCCCGATCCGGAAAGGAAAGATAAGGGTCAGGGTATACAGCGACAATCCCCTGGATGAGTTGCGTTACGGCAGAATGGTGCAAATCAGCGCCGAGGTGGAAATACCGGCGGGACAGCGCAACATCGGGGGATTTGACTACAGGCGCTATCTTGCTGCAAGGGGCATATCGGGTGTATGCAGCATAAATCCATTGCAACTGAAGGTTTTGGAAGGCAGCCGCGGCTTTTTCCTCAAGTCCGCGGGATATGCAGTGCGCAAAGGCATACTGGACGCCCTGTATAAAACTATGTCCCGGCAGGAAGCTTCTGTGGCTGCCGGGATGCTCATCGGCTATACCGATGAGATGCCTGAAAGCCTGGAGGAAGCCTTCAGGAAGGCCGGGCTGTCCCATATTATGGCGGTATCCGGCGCCAACCTGGCTTTTTTGCTGCTTCCGTTCATCTGGCTTTTGAAACGGATCGGGTTGAATCCCAGGTGGGCTTCAGTAATTTCGCTGCCAGTAATGCTTATATACGTTTTTGCTACGGGTATGGAAGCATCTGTTATCCGTGCTGCTATTATGGCAGGGATAATGCTCCTGGGTATGATTATCTGGCGGCAAACTGATTTCTTTTGTTCGATATCGGCATCGGCCATGCTGATCCTGCTTTCAAACACCTTTATGCTGTTTGACACAGGGTTTATCCTTTCCTACAGCGCGAGCATATCCCTGGTGGTGTTCTACAAACCCATTTTTGACAGGCTGCCTGCCAAAATCCCCAAGGTGATCAGGGATACCCTGGCTGGTACGTTATCTGCGCAGCTGGGGGTGATCCCTGTCATAGCCGGAACCTTCAATACTTTTTCTGTGGTCAGTATTCTTGCCAACCTGGCGGTAGTTCCCATAACCGGGGTGCTCACGACGCTGACTGCCATCCTGGCGGTCCTCTGGTTCGTATTCCAGCCTGTATGCCATGCGCTGGGTTTGGCAGCATCCTTTATAATCGGTGTTATTCTCGGCGTTACCCGGACGATTTCATCCCTGCCCTGGGCTGAGCTGGACATAGCGACGCCGGGTTTCTTACTGACAGCCGGGTATTACCTTATCCTGCTGGCAATACGCTATGGCATCCCCTGGATGGAGAGAAGGGTACAGGACCTGCGCCCTTCCGCCGCGGACAAGCCAGGCAATGCCGTCAGGGAAATGGAACAGGGATATGACGGTAAGGGCAAGCCGGAAGAAAACAAGTCTGAAAAAAGCAGAAGGAAACGCTTCGGCTGGCTTGTCCCATGCATACTGGCTTTCTATGGAGTCATGATCCTGTTGGACATGGTCCCTTCCGGAAAGCTTGAGATATACTTCGCCGATGTGGGGCAGGGGGATTGCAGCATTATCAGGACCCCGTCAGGAAAGAGCATTATCGTAGACGGCGGCGGAAGCGTCTACGACGATGAGAGTTCCTATACGGGAGAAATGATTGTGGTCCCCGTACTGTACGACCTGAAAATCACCCGGATTGATGTCATGGTGGCAACCCACGGCCATGCCGACCATATCAAAGGCCTTAAGAGCGTCATTGACAGCATGAGGGTCAAAAGGCTGGTGGTGGCCGACGCGGATGACAGCGAAATGAACGAACTGACCGATTATGCCAGGAGCAGGGGAATCCCGGTGGAGCGGGCGGACCAGGATGATATTGTCTATTCGGAAGACGGCCTTATGCTGACAGCCATCTATCCCCTTGACGACAAGACGCGGATACCCTCGGGCAGGACAGCCAGCGCCAATGAACTCTCCCTGGTGATAAGGCTGGATTATGCCGGGTTCAGCGCAGTTTTTACAGGTGATATCGGCTCGCCCGCCGAGAACCTTATCCTGGGACAGGAGGCGCTGGATTGCGACCTGATAAAGGTTCCACACCATGGGTCAAAGTATTCCTCCGGCGCCGAGTTCGTCAGGCAGGCGAGTCCGGCTATCGCCGTCATAAGCGTGGGCAAAAACAGGTATGGACACCCTGACGGTGAGGTAAAGAAACGGTATATGTCGGCAGGAGCCAGGATCTACGAAACCCTTCGCCACGGAGGGATCATGGTAAGCGTGGATCCCCGCAAACCCGGGCAAGTCTCGGTCCGGACCGTGATCAAGGAATAAACCACGGGGACGGTTCAGACCAGGGGGACGGTTCCTCTGGTTCGAACCAAGGGGACGGTTCCGCTGGTTTGCTTTTTTGCTTGTCGGGGCGGTTGGAATGAGGTAAAGTATTGATTAAGGATTGGTCATAAGGCAGCAAATAATAAGAGCAATACAGCGCTAATAAAGCAAAGGGCAGGTGTTACGCATGAGCAGGGCAGATCTGATCTTCATCGATATGTGCAAAGATATTCTTGAGAACGGTTTTTCCGACGAAGGCCAGGATGTAAGGCCCAGATGGCCGGATGGCGCGCCAGCCCACACAATTAAAAAATTCTGCGTGGTCAACCGGTATGACCTCTCGGAAGAGTTCCCCATCATGACATTAAGGCCGACGAACTTCAATAAGGCCATAGATGAGATTCTCTGGATCTGGCAGAAAAAGTCCAATAATATCCACGACCTGAACAGCCATATATGGGATTCCTGGGCCGATGAAAACGGGTCCATCGGGAAGGCGTACGGCTACCAGCTGCGCATCAGGCATCGCTACAAGGAAGGCGAGTTTGACCAGGTGGACAGGGTCCTGTACGACCTTAAGCATAATCCCTACAGCAGGCGGATAATAGTCAACATGTACAATCATGCCGACCTGATGGAAATGAACCTGTATCCCTGCGCCTACAGCATGACCTTCAACGTCACCGGCAGGAAGCTGAACGCCATCCTGAACCAGAGGTCCCAGGACGTACTTGTAGCCAACAACTGGAACGTGGTCCAGTATGCAGTCCTTGTGCATATGTTTGCCCAGGTCAGCGGGCTGGAACCTGGCGAACTGGTCCATGTCATCGCCGATGCCCATATCTACGACAGGCATATTCCCCTGGTGAAGGAACTTATCAGCAGGGAACCCTACCCGGCGCCCAGGTTCATAATTAATCCGGATATCAGGGACTTCTACGAATTCAAGGTCTCCGACTTCAGTCTTGAAAACTATGTTGCCGGACCCCAGATAAAGAACATCCCTGTTGCCGTCTGACATAATTATGGAGGTTTCCGATGGACCGTCATTACAGATACGACCTTATACTCATTGCCTCGGCCGACAGGAACTGGGGCATAGGGCTTGGCAACAGGCTCCTTAAAAGAATACCCGAGGACATGAAGCGCTTTGCCCAGCTGACCAGGGGGAATACGATCGTGGTAGGCCGCAGGACACTGGAATCCTTCAAGGACTCAAAGCCGCTTCCTGACAGGACCAATGTGGTGCTGACACGTGATCCGGATTACCAGTGTCCCGGGGCGGTTGTAGTGCATGATATTGATGAACTGATGTCCGCCATAGGCGGCTTTGAAGGCAAGGTTTATGTGTGCGGCGGAGAATCGGTCTACCGGCTGCTTCTGGACTATTGCTCCCTTGCCCTCGTTACCAGGATAGACGCTGAGTTTGAAGCCGACACCCGCCTTCCCGATCTTGACAGCGACAGCCGGTGGGTCAGGGAGGAAACGGGCGAATGGCAGGAAAGCAGCGTCGGAGTAAGATTCCGGTATGACAGCTATAAGAGACGCAACTGGGTCCATACTCAAAGTAGAACGTAAACCTTGACAGACTCTGCGATAATGGCTATATTCATTATAAAACCAAATATCCGGCGATGAGGAAGAGGAGTAGGCAATAACGCCCTTCAGAGAGGAAGCGCCCTGGCTGGAAGCGCTTCCGGGAAAGTGTTGCTGAAGGTCGCTTCCGAGCCTGGCGGTCGAACCGTTGGCATCCGTTCCGGTGCCGGCTATGTAGGCCCCATCGGGTAGGAACCGTTAGATTCCTGTCAAGTGCCCGTACCAACTGCGGTTACGGGAACTTTGGTGGTACCGCGGAAACAACTTTCGTCCAAAGGTTTGGATGAAAGTTTTTTTAATGAATGGGAGAGAAAATGACTGTATTGAAGATAGCGGCCATCCTTCTGATAGTAATAGGCGCTGCTGTAAACTATGGCGCGGGATATATTGTGAAGCGCCTGTCGCTGAGCCAGCGCATTACTGTGAAGGAAGCCCGGGAATTTACCGATGAAGCCCTGGAAGAGTATAAAAGGATGAAGGCGCTTTCCTTGGTCAAGCTGATCGGGCTGTTCATCTTTATACCCGGGGTAGTGCTTGTTTTTGTTGCCTTCAGGTAATATGCCATATGACATAAATAATTCATACGCATTTTAGCATGAAAGGGTTGGGAATATGCGGATAAACGACATCGAAAAGACTTATGATCCCGCAAAGGTAGAGGAAAAAACTTACCGGAGATGGCTTGAGAAGGATTACTTCCATGCCGAGGTTGACCCGGCAAAGGAACCCTACTGCATAGTGATTCCACCTCCGAACATAACAGGCCAGCTCCATATGGGGCATGCCCTGAACAACACCCTGCAGGATATCCTGATCAGGTTCAGGAGGATGCAGGGGTATAATACCCTGTGGCTGCCCGGCACCGACCATGCCAGCATTGCCACCGAGGTCAAGATCGTGGAGAAGATGGCCGAGGAAGGCCTTACGAAGGAAGATGTAGGCCGCGAGGAGTTCCTCAGAAGGGCATGGAAATGGAAGGAAGAATACGGCGGGCGCATCGTTGAGCAGCTTAAGAAGCTGGGAAGCTCCTGCGACTGGAAGCGCGAGCGCTTTACCATGGACGAAGGCCTGTCCAAGGCCGTGCTGGAGGTTTTCATAAGGCTCTATGAAAAAGGCCTGATCTACAGGGGTGAAAGAATCATCAACTGGTGCCCCTGCTGCGGCACTTCCCTGTCGGATGCCGAGGTGGAGTACGAGGAAAAGGAAGGCAGTTTCTGGCACATCAAGTACCCTGTGGTCGGCAGCGACGCTTACCTGGAGATAGCGACGACGCGTCCCGAGACAATGCTGGGCGATACCGCGGTGGCTGTACATCCGGATGATGAGAGATATAAAGACCTGGTCGGAAAGAAAGTCATGCTTCCGCTCATGAACCGCGAGATACCCATTATTGCCGACGAATACGTCCAGCGGGAGTTCGGGACCGGCGCGCTCAAGGTAACTCCGGCCCATGACCCCAATGACTTTGAGATCGGACTCAGGCATAATCTTGAAATGATCAATGTCATGAACCCTGACGCCACCATAAATGAGAATGGCGGGAAATACGCCGGCCTTGACAGGTATGAGGCAAGAAAACAGGTGGTCAAAGACCTTGAAGAGCTCGGGCTGCTTGTAAAGGTTATGCCCCACCATCATAACGTGGGCGCCTGCTACCGCTGCAACACCGTCATTGAGCCAAGGGTGAGCCGCCAGTGGTTCGTGAAGATGAAACCTCTCGCAGAGCCGGCCATTGAGGCGGTCAAAAACGGAACTATAAAGTTTGTGCCCGAACATTTTTCGAAGATCTATTTCAACTGGATGGAGAATATCCAGGACTGGTGCATATCAAGGCAGCTCTGGTGGGGCCACAGGATTCCCGCGTACTACTGCGATGACTGCGGCCATGTAACCGTAGCCCAGGAGGCGCCTGCAGTTTGCCCGAAATGCGGATCGACCCGGATCCGTCAGGATGAGGATGTCCTTGATACCTGGTTCAGTTCGGCCCTGTGGCCGTTCTCGACCCTCGGATGGCCCGAGAAGACGCCCGAACTTGAGTATTTCTATCCCACCAGCGTCCTCGTGACAGCTTATGACATCATCTTCTTCTGGGTAGCCAGGATGATATTCTCCGGACTGGAGCAGATGGGAAGGGAGCCCTTCAGGTATGTCCTGATCCACGGCCTTGTCCGCGACGCCCTGGGAAGGAAGATGTCCAAGTCCCTGGGCAACGGCATAGATCCGCTGGATGTCATTGATAAATACGGCACCGATGCCCTGAGGTACGCGCTCACCGTCGGGACCTCGCCCGGCCACGACCTGCGCTTCTCCGACGAGAAGCTGGAAGCCAGCCGCAACTTCGCCAACAAGGTATGGAATGCCTTCCGCTTTGTCATGATGAATTTCGACGAGAACGCCGATTTCACGAAGGTTGACCGGAACAGGTTCACCACTGCCGATAAATGGATCCTGAGCCGGATCAACACGGTTGCCAGGGAAGTCACCGAGAACCTGGAACGCTTTGAACTAGGCATCGCCTTGCAGAAGATATACGATTTCATATGGGATGAATTCTGTGACTGGTACATCGAACTGGTGAAGCCGCGCCTGTATGATCAGGAGGCTCCGGGACGTCTCGAGGCCCTGTATGTCCTCAACGAGGTGCTCAAGAACGCCATGAAACTCCTCCACCCGTTCATGCCTTTCATCACCGAGGAGATTTACAGCCATCTCATCACTCCTGATGAGAGCATCATGATCTCCAGGTGGCCCGAGTACCGGGAAGGGGTACTGTATCCCGAAGAGGAGCGGATCATGAGGGTTATCATGGACGCCATCCGCGGCATACGCAACAGGCGGCTTGAGATGAATGTTCCCGTCACCCGTAAGGCGAAGGCCATATTTGTCACAACAGACCCTGTCCTGGCTGCGGCCGTTGACAGGGAAGCGCCAACATTCAAGCGCCTTGCTTCACTTTCCGATACGGTGGTAAGAAAGGATAAGGAAGGCATTGCCGATGACGCGGTAACCGTCGTGGTTGAAGGGATGGAAGTATTCCTGCCCCTTGAGGACCTGATCGACATAGAAAAGGAAATTGAACGGCTGGAGAAGGAGAAAGCCAGCCTTGAGGCGGAACTGGAGCGCGCGGAGAAGAAACTTGGCAACGAAGGCTTCATCGCAAAAGCGCCAAAGGCTGTCGTGGATGCCGAAAGGGAGAAGGAAGCCAAGTACCGCGATATGTACCGCAGGGTTACCGAAAGGCTTGAAGCTATAAGGAGAAAATAGGCTACAACCGGTTTCAGGGGAGGTTGGCAAATATGGGTGACGGATCCAAGTTCAGTCCCGACATGGAAGCAGGCCAGGAGGATGGCAGGCTGATGCGGTATCAGCTTGAGTACCGCCTGGTTCCTCCCGGCGGCGCCCCCTCCTCTGAAACGGGTACGGCATGCTTTCTTGAGGAAACGCTTGAAATCCGGGGTGACTCCGGAAGGATAATGTCCATACCTGTCCGGGAGATTGCATCGTTTGAAGCAGGGGATTACAGGATCGGTCTGAACCTGCAGTCCGGCGTTTTCCTGGAACTGTATTATCTCGGACGTTATTTCAGCGATTTTGCCGATAAATTGACAGATGTCCGGAACAGCGTCATAAAAAAGGACCTCCTGATGCATGAAAAACTGCTTTTTACAGCAGAGGACGTCCAGTACAGGTACATGGAAAAGGCGGGCGGTGAAGGCCAGGCCGAAACCTGTGATGTCCAGGTAACCGAAACAGCCCTGATCATTGCCGAGCCCGAAGGCAACCACCTGAGAGTGCCCCTCAGCTATGTAAAAGAGATTGTTGATGAGGATTATTCCCTCCATGTCCTGGCGGAAACCGGAGACCGCATTGTGCTGTCCATGCTTGGACGGCAGAGGGAACCCCTTCTGCTCAATATGGAAAAGGCAATCAAAAACCTGGAGGTTAAGGCGCGCGAGCTTTGCCGGGACCTCTTCCCCGATGCCGGCGGCGCCTTGCCGGAGCGCCTGGCGGTTTTGTTCAGGGATGGCCGCGCCGTTTCCAGAAAGACCCTGGATGGCCTGGCTCCCGGTATGTGGGAGAGGATGGAGGAAAGGCTTGAAGCCTTTGGAATCAGGAAAAGCTATGATTTTCTCAAAAGGTTCAACGATACCGGGTATGGGGCTATCGGCTTCAAACGCGGCCTGATGGGAGACCTGACAGGGGAGTATGTCTGGCTGCTGATACCTGTCCGGGGGAACCGGGGACGGATGATAGCCCTGGAGGCAGGAAGCGACGGGGGGACAGGCGGAAAGGCCACCTATTTCTTCAGGGTGCCGGACGGATATGACGACGGGGATTCCCTGGAGGAGTACATACAGCTCCTGAACTACAACCTCCTTGTTATCAATTTCAGGCGCGAACCGATCTATCTGCGCGAAGAGATGCTTGAAAAACCCGCCTATAAGCACTACCGGTATGCCATAGAAAAGCTTCCTTCCCTGAGATTCTTAAGGGCTTGGTTCTCAGGAAGGGTGGCGCACAGTTCCGAGGAGGCATGGAGAGGGAAGTTGACCAGCTTATAAACGGATAAAAAACTTCCTTAAAATCAGTATTTTGTTGCATGGTTCCGCTTCCGTTTCTGCCCATTATATGGTAATATTTTAACAGATCCGGCATTGGCTGCCGCGCGTGGGACTTTTCAACCCTGCGCCGTGAATATGTTAAGGAACAGGTAGATGATTTATGGCTGATTACAAGCATCCCTGCATGTATTGCGAGAGGTTTATCCCAGCTGATTCCAGGATCTGTCCCTACTGCGGAAGCCATGATCCTTTCGTAAGGCGCTGTCCCAAATGCCGCAACCCCGTTGAGGCGGACTATGCCAGGTGCCCGGGTTGCGGTTTTCTTCTTCGGGTCATATGTCCCTACTGCGGGCAGGAAACCTTCACAGGCAACCAGTGTGATCATTGCAAGGGCAGGCTGACTGTCAGATGTTCCAATCCCAAGTGCGGATATGAGCAGTATCCTGCTTCTGAAAAGTGCATCAAGTGCAACAAGCCTTTGAGATAAGTATAAATGACGGGGGAGGTTTTTTCTGTGCCATTGACATCTTTTACGCGAAATTATGAAGACAACAGCACCGAAGCAGGATTCCAGTTCACGTTCTATTGTGACCTGTGCCATGACGGGTACAAATCGGAGTTTATCGAATCACAGACCTACAAGAAGGGCTCCCTCTTCCGCGGTCTGTCACGCGGCCTTTCCATAGGCGCTTCGCTGCTGGGCGCCCACAATTTGGGGTATAACGTGGAACGCGGCGGCAGTGTTTTAAGTGAAAGATTCCAGGGCATGTCACCGGAATGGCACAAGGAGCATGAACGCGCCTTCGAGATTGCCCAGAACGAGGCAAAGAGGCACTTTCACAGATGCCATAAATGCAGGCAGTGGGTTTGCGAGTCTGATTTCAACGAAGAGGAAGGTCTCTGCGTGGAGTGCGCTCCCCGCATGAATGTTGAGATCGTCCATGCCAGGTCGCAGAAGATGGTGGAGGATATCCAGCAGAAGGCAGCCAATACCGTAGTGTTTGACGGCAAGATCGAGAGCAAGCAGATCACCTGCCCCCAGTGCGGCAAACCTACCGGTCAGGGTAATTTCTGCAACAACTGCGGCGCGTCGCTGAAACAGAAGAAGTGTCCCAGGTGCGGAACCTTAAGCCCCTTAGGGATCCGTTTCTGCGGCGAATGCGGCAACAAGCTGGAATAGGCGGCGAACGGTTTCAGAACCGATGTGATCTGAAAGGACATGCCGTGAATTCGGCAGCTTGTATTGTTTATATAATGATAATAAAAGGACTGTGTTGCTACAGTCCTTTTCATTGGCCGGAAAGCTTCCTCTTTTTTTATTGTTACGGTCCCAAAATTATATTTTATTTCAACTTGATTAAAATATGATTATCGGGATTCAATTATGACTGCAAAAGTGCTATGATATACTTTGCCATTTTTCTGCAAGGTTTATACAGATATTATTCAAGGGGGTGTGCGCATGTTCGGAAGCAAAAGGGCAAGGATTCTCATCAGTTTACTGTCAACCATGTTTGTCGTTTTCTCAAGCCTTATGTTCTTCCAGAACCTTTCCGTGGGAAATGCGGATAACAACCCCGGTATCCCCGATGATAACACCCCTTCGGAGCAAACTCACGAGCCAGCCCAGGAAACCGAACCCCCGGACGAAACCCCGCAGCCCCATGAACTGCAGTTGACCAACAACCAGAGGTATTTCGAGCCGCTGGTTTCCCCCAACAGCATTAATGTCATGATTACCGGGTCCGATGTGGTAGGCTGGAATTTCGACACCATAATGATCCTGAGCATCGACAAGGATAACAAGGCTATCAGGATGATCAGCTTTCCGCGGGATATCTATATAGATTACAGCGATTTCGTAAAGGATGAGCTAAGAAAAAAGAAGCCTTCCTACCTGACAGAGAAGGGGATAGAAAAAATAAATGCGGCCCCGGCGATAGGCAACGCCATCGAATACAAAAAGAACGTGGGAAGGTTCAAGAAGCCTTACATCGATTTCCTGTGCGATCTCATCGAAGAGATTTTCGGCATTCATATCGATGATTATGCCTATGTAAAGGTGCAGGGAGTCAGGAACATCGTCGACTATTTCGGGGGAGTATGGATCAATGTGCCCATCCTGATGAATTATGTCGACCCTGTCCAGAACCTTGATATCTATATTGAACCTGGGTATCAGCGCCTTAACGGAAAGCAGGCCGAAGGCTTTTTGCGGTTCAGGCAGGGGCTGGATGAGCATGGGGTTATGATTAACCATGGGGACATCTACAGGAAGAAAAACCAGATAGCCTTTATGCAAGAATTCATAAAGCAGAAGGTTACCCTTTCCAACCTGGCGAGGATTAACGAAATAGCCGAAATGATCCAAAGGAATATCATCACCAGCGTTACGGACCTGGAAACCATAATATCCTATGGCGCCCTGGCCGAAGAGGCCGTCAGGAATGAATACGTGATGGAAAGCGTTGATATAAAGTTTGAAGACAAGAGAATCAATGGCCTGGAGTATATCGTTATAAAGCAGGCTGAAACAGGATCATGACAATCCTCTGCTTATGGCGCGAATCCGCCTGAGATCCAAAACTGTGAAAGGAAAAACAGCCGAAAAGGAAGAAAAAGGCGTTTGACAACCGGTCATCCGCCGTGTTAAACTGGGTTTCCGCCGGTAAATCCGGTCGTAAAAAGCTGTCGAAAATCACAGAAAACCCGGTTGACAGCAAAGCCGGTTGGTGATACACTTTATTACCGCCGGAAACATAGGATTTAAGCGAAAAATTAATCGAAATTAAGGGTAAAAAAGCCCTTGACAACAAAACGATCCGATGGTAAGATAATAAAGCTGCCGCCGGTCGGGTAAACTCCCTGAAACGGTGACAGGAAGCCGAAATAGGGCGGCATGGACATTGAAAATTGAACAGTGTATGATGTAAGGAACTCGTTAATGAAGTTCATGGATTACGGTGAATCCATGGACGCCTTGAGTAATTCAGCTGCTTGGCCAAGACAAGCAGACGGAAAACGCAAAGAATGTAAGTTCTGGCGGATGAGTGCGACTCATCGCCGGGACAGACGCTCAAATATTTAGTTTGAGGGTTTGATCCTGGCTCAGGACGAACGCTGGCGGCGCGCCTAACACATGCAAGTCGAACGGGATCCGCGTGCTCGGCACTGAGCGCGAAGAGTCGGTGAAACAAGTAGCCGACAGCGTCATGCGAGAGGAAGGTATTACGCTGCGACCTAAGTTGATAGTAGAAGGATAATTTGGGAGCAGGGGCATGTAAGAACCGAAACTCGAGCATCACGCTTTTCCAAGTGAATAGCACATGCAAAAACTTGGGCGCTGAGTGTTGAGCACGCGGTGAGAGTGGCGGACGGGCGAGTAACGCGTGAGCAACCAACCTTGCACTGGGGGATAACGTCGGGAAACCGGCGCTAATACCGCATGACATTACTGGATCGCATGGTCTTGTAATCAAAGCTCCGGCGGTGCGAGACGGGCTCGCGTCCAATTAGCTGGTTGGCGGGGTAAAGGCCCACCAAGGCGACGATTGGTAGCCGAACTGAGAGGTTGATCGGCCGCATTGGGACTGAGACACGGCCCAGACTCCTACGGGAGGCAGCAGTGGGGAATCTTGCGCAATGGGGGAAACCCTGACGCAGCGACGCCGCGTGAAGGAAGAAGGCCTTCGGGTTGTAAACTTCTTTGGTCGGGGAAGAAAGAGACGGTACCCGAGGAACAAGCCACGGCTAACTACGTGCCAGCAGCCGCGGTAATACGTAGGTGGCGAGCGTTGTCCGGAATTACTGGGCGTAAAGGGCGTGTAGGCGGGGGTACAAGTCAGGTGTGAAATACCGCGGCTCAACTGCGGGGGTGCATCTGAAACTGTACTTCTTGAGTGTCGGAGAGGAAAGCGGAATTCCCAGTGTAGCGGTGAAATGCGTAGAGATTGGGAGGAACACCAGTGGCGAAGGCGGCTTTCTGGACGACAACTGACGCTGAGGCGCGAAAGCGTGGGGAGCAAACAGGATTAGATACCCTGGTAGTCCACGC
>Ga0209537_1000406_pt1 | contig 52635 bp, 67 predicted proteins | sample BioPla4DNA1_FD_187698 | JGI IMG/M metagenome (GOLD analysis project Ga0209537, IMG submission 187698) | Biogas fermentation microbial communities from Germany - Plant 4 DNA1 (SPAdes) (version 2) | ecosystem: Engineered > Bioreactor > Anaerobic > Digestate | place: Bielefeld, North... | reverse complement strand
TAAATAGACCCTTTATTACGCGAAAATTACATCTCCTATTATGGAAACTAATATATTTGAAAGGAGAAATCAATATGTTTATTAAAATGATGAATTTTATCATGGATGAGAATAACGTTACAGAAGTTTTAAAGATCATTAATAAACATCATAAAAATCCCATTGTAAAAAATTGTGGATGGGCTGATGATGTAAACAAATGGTTTATAATGGGTTACATATCTGTAAAGAGATACAACATGATAATAAATGAACTAAGAAAAAATTTTAAACTAGAAGAAAAAGAATGCAGAAGAATTTATCTTACAAAGATTGAGTCCTAACAAGGACTCTTTTCTTTTACGCGAAAATTACATCTCCTTTTATGGAAACCAATATTAAAAAAAAAGGAGGATAAAGAAAATGACAATGACTGACTATATGTTAATGAAAATGGAAGAAAACAAAGGACTATGGACTGTCGGAGTTGACGAAAATGGTGAAACCGTAATTATCACCTTTAACGGACCTTGTCACGGTATTCAAGAAGAAAATGGAGAAATAGTAACAGCTGAAACATTGATACAATTATTCAATAAAAAAAAGGTTTATAAAGACTGAGTCCTGAACAAGGACTCTTTCTTTTTATATTTTACGCGAAAATTACATCTCCTATTATGGAAACTAATAATAAAAATAGGAGGTAATTTTATGAAAAGAATCATCCAAGTTAAATCAAAACAAACAGGAGAGGTATATGAATTAGTAACCAATACTTGGGATATAACACCTTTCGATGTCTTAGACTTCCACGGAATTGTGGAAAGACCTAAAAGATTATGCGACAGAGAAAGAGGCTATTCTTTGATAGAAAAAGGAAAATTTTTGGATGACGACGACTTTGAAGTCATCAAAGATGAAGAAGTCGTCGTTCAGTAAGAGAAGAGCTTAGGCTCTTTCTCTTTCTTTTCTTTTTCTTTTATTTTTTATATTACATTAAGAAATACGGATATTTTACGCGAAATTTACATCTCCTTTTATGGAAACCAATATAAAAAAAAAAGGAGGATATTATTATGACATATAAACAAATTGAAACTTCTCGTGAAATAAGATTATGGATTGGACAAATTATTATTCCAGCAGCAAGTGTAGCATTGGCGATATTGTCTATACCTGAAGTGAGACAAGCGATAGGTAGTAAAGCAGCAAACATAAAAAGATCTATACAATACAAAATTAGAAGAAAGGGTTGTTAACAAAGACTCTTTCTTTTATTTTTTTCAAATTCTTTTATTTTTTTTAAAAATATCGCATGAAGAAAGGAATATGATTCGACATGAGAAATACGGATTATATTTTAAACTACAAAGAGCTGGTCGATGATTATATTAACATCAACGACTGGCGGGTAAAAGAGAATTCCACAGTAAATTACTCTGTTGGTGGTCTTATTCTTTCTAACTCGGGTGCTGTCACTGCTAATTATTGGTTATCAAATGTTTATGACCGCGAGATTGCCGACGCACATCGAAGTGCCGCAATACATTTGCATGATTTATCGATGCTGACTGGATATTGTGCCGGTTGGAGTTTGAAACAGCTTATTGAAGAAGGACTTGGTGGTGTAGCTGGTAAAATCTCATCCACTCCTGCCAGTCATCTATCAACCCTCTGTAATCAGATGGTTAACTTTATCGGTATTATGCAGAACGAATGGGCCGGTGCTCAGGCATTTTCTTCTTTTGACACATATTTAGCACCCTTTGTTAAGGTTGATAATCTTACCTATAAAGAAGTTAAACAGTGTATTCAGTCATTTATATTTGGTATAAATACGCCGTCACGTTGGGGTACGCAAGCACCATTCTGTAACATCACCTTAGATTGGACCGTTCCTGACGATTTGGCCAACCTCCCAGCTATCGTCGGTGGTAAAGAAATGGATTTTACTTACGGCGATTGTCAGAAGGAAATGGATATGATTAATAAGGCTTTTATTGAGGTCATGATTGAAGGCGATGCCCACGGACGAGGATTTCAATATCCTATTCCCACTTACTCAATTACGAAAGATTTTGACTGGGGTGAGACGGAAAACAATAAACTTTTATTTGAAATGACAGCAAAGTACGGTACTCCATATTTTTCCAATTATATTAATTCTGACATGAAGCCGAGCGACGTACGTTCCATGTGCTGCCGACTTAGGCTTGATTTGAGAGAGCTTCGCAAGAAGTCCGGTGGATATTTTGGCTCTGGGGAATCTACCGGCTCAATTGGAGTAGTGACGATTAATCTTCCGAGAATTGCTTATCTTGCTGAAAACGAAAAAGACTTCTACGGACGACTTGACCGTTTGATGGATATTTCAGCTCGCTCTCTTAAGATTAAACGGATATTTATTACTAAACTTTTAGACGCTGGTCTTTATCCTTATACTAAAAGATATTTGGGGACATTCGATAACCACTTCTCTACAATTGGTCTTGTTGGTATGAACGAAGCTGGCCTGAATGCTAAGTGGCTGCGTAAAAATATGGGTTCTCCAGAAGTTCAGAAGTTTGCCAAAGATATTTTGATTCATATGAGAGAGCGTCTAAGCGATTACCAGGAGCTTTACGGAGACCTTTATAATCTTGAGGCTACTCCTGCTGAGTCTACAGCTTATCGCTTCGCTAGACATGACAAGAAGTATTACCCTGATATTATTACTGCAAATAAAAAAGGAACACCTTACTACACTAACTCTACTCATCTGCCGGTTGGTTATACGAATGATATTTTCGAGGCTCTCGACATTCAGGATGAACTTCAAACGCTTTACACCTCTGGTACAGTATTCCATGCTTTCCTCGGCGAGAAACTTCCAGATTGGAGGTCAGCTGCTACTCTCGTTCGTAAGATTGCAGAAAACTACAAGCTTCCTTACTACACTATTTCTCCTACTTATTCTATTTGTAAGAACCATGGATATTTGAACGGGGAGGTTGATGTGTGCCCAGATTGTGGAGAGGAGACAGAAGTCTACAGTCGAATCACTGGATATTATCGCCCTATACAGTATTGGAACGACGGGAAAGTACAGGAGTTTAAAGATCGACAAGTATATACGATTTGACACAATGATATTTGAAGGGAGGTGAAAATATGAGCAGAGGAACTAAAAATCGTGGTATATTTGGTATACTTTCAGATTTTATTTTAATAAATTTTATTTTAATTCTATTGACTGGCTTATATGTATGGAAATTTGGCTTCCATTCCTATATTATCCCTAGTTTCCTCTTCTTTTTGGTCTGTGGGCTTATCTGGATAAATGCTGATTAAATATCTAAGAAATAATAGTTAACAATAAGCACGTATTTCGTCCGAATATTTTTATGAATTGGAGGTGATTTATGCCCACTTTTATATTTTGAAAAGTGGGCTTTTTTAAGTTTTTTGAAAAATTGGGTAGATTTTTGAAGATTATTCGGACGATTTTTTAGCTTTTTGGCCAAAAAAAGTGGGCTTTTGGCCACTTTTTTTAAAAAAGTGGGCACGCTGAAACACAGTATTCATGCGGGTTTGCGGGTTCAAAGCCCACTTGCCCACTTTTTTTCTTAATTAATTGCGATAAAAAGTTTTAATAAATATATATAATTAACAAAAAAAAGTGGGCTTTTGGCCAAGGGTATAAAAAATGATATTTTCCGCAAATTTTATTGGATATTTTAGCTTCGCGAAAAAAACATGCTCTTTTATGAAGAGAGAAGGATAAAACGCGACCTTTGCGTTTACTTTCTCTTTTCCGTTTGCTTAAAAAAAAAAGAGAAAGGAGGTCCACTTATGGCAAGTAGTTCTAAATTAGAAAGAGATTTTCAATCAAGTCTAATTAAAGAATTAAAAAAGATATTTCCCGGATGTATGGTAATGAAACTTGACTCAAGTTATATTCAAGGAATTCCTGACCTATTAATTTTATATAAAGATAAGTGGGCCACCCTGGAATGTAAAAAACATAGAGGTGCCAAGAAACAACCTAACCAAGAATACTATGTCGGACGTATGAATGAGATGTCTTTCTCGAGATTCATATGTCCGGAAAATAAGGAGGAGGTATTGCGTGAACTTCAACAAGCATTCAAACCTTGAAGGACAACATGCCTTTCTTGGTGCTAGTAAATACCATTGGATAAATTATGACGAAGCTAAATTAATCGAATCATACACTAAACATATGGCTGCTCAAAGAGGAACTATGCTACATGAATTCGCCGCTCAATGTATTAGACTCGGTCAGAAGTTACCCAAATCTAGAAAGACGTTGAATATGTACGTAAACGATGCAATCGGTTTTAGAATGACTCCTGAACAACCTTTATTTTATTCAGAAAACTGTTTTGGAACAGCCGATGCGATTTGTTTTCGAAATAACATGTTAAGGATTCACGATTATAAATCAGGCGTTACCCCTGCACGAATGGAACAGCTTGAAATATATGCTGCTTTATTTTGTTTGGAATACAGAGTTGATCCTTCGGATATTGATATTGAATTAAGAATTTATCAATCTGACGAAATCTTACATCATAAACCAACAGCGGAAGATATTTCTTTAATCATGGATAAGATTATCACCTTTGATAAAATAATCAATAAAATCAAAGAACAGGAGGGTTATTAAACATGAACCCCATTGCGGAAGATATTTTAAAACATTACGGAGTTGGAAAATTAGACGGTGCTCCCGGGCCTGGTTCGGGTAGATATCCTTTAGGAAGTGGGAAAAATCCTTACCAACGCAGCGGTGATTTTCTCAGTAGAGTAAATAAATTAAAGAAAGCCGGCATGAGTGAGAAAGAAATAGCGGAATACATGGGACTAACAACTACTCAGCTTAGAACACAAGTCGGATTAGCAAAAGACGAAAGAAGAGCTCTCGAAGTTGCCACAGCTAAAAGTTTAAGAGAGAAAGGATATTCTCTTAATCAAATTGCAGAAAAGATGGGATATAAAAACGATTCCTCTATACGTTCCCTTCTTAATGAAGAAGCTGAAGCTCGCATGAATCAGGCTAGAAAAACTGCCGAATTCCTAAAGAAACAAGTCGACGAAAAAGGTATGATCGACGTTGGCGCTGGTGTTGAGCGTGAACTAGGAATTTCTAAAGAAAAAATGAATCAAGCTCTTTATATTTTGGAGATGGAAGGATATAAGGTTTATGGCGGAAGAGTTCCTCAAGTCACAAACCCTGGAAAGCAAACCAGTATCAAAGTCCTATGCCCTCCTGGAACCGAACATAAAGAGATATATGATTTTAGCAAAGTTCATTCTCTTAGAGACTACTACTCTCATGATGGTGGTGAAACTTTCGACACCTTTGTCTATCCAAAAAGTATGGATTCTAAACGTATTAAAATCCGTTATGCAGAAGAAGGTGGGATAGAAAAAGACGGTTTAATCGAGATTCGAAGAGGGGTAGAGGATCTTTCTTTAGGAGAATCCCGTTACGCACAAGTTCGTATTTTGGTAGACGACACTAAATACATGAAAGGAATGGCTGTATATTCTGACAATATACCAGATGGATATGACGTCGTTTTTAATACTAATAAAAAACTAGGAACCCCAAAAGAGAAAGTATTCAAAGATATTACAAATGATCCCGATAATCCTTTCGGTTCTCTGATTAAAGCAGGAGGTCAAAGTTATTACATCGACAAGGATGGAAAACGTCAACTATCACTTATCAATAAGAGAGCTGAAGAAGGGGACTGGAATGAATGGAGTGATACCCTTTCCTCTCAGTTTCTTTCCAAACAGAGTATAACCCTGATTAAAAAACAACTTAATTTAGCATCGGCTGATAAACAAGCAGAATTTGATGAAATTTGTTCACTTACTAATCCAACAGTAAAGAAAGTATTACTTAAATCATTCGCTGATGATTGTGATGCAGCAGCTGTTCATCTTAAAGCAGCAGCCTTACCAAGACAAAAGTATCAGGTAATCCTACCCATTCCCTCAATGAAAGACAATGAGGTGTATGCTCCTAATTATAAAAACGGAGAACAGGTTGCTCTTATACGTTATCCTCATGGTGGAACGTTTGAAATCCCAATTCTAACTGTTAATAATAAACATGCTGAAGCTCGGAGAATGTTGGGAAACGCTCCAGCAGATGCCATCGGAATTAACAGTAAAGTTGCTGCCCGTTTATCGGGAGCAGATTTCGACGGCGATACTGTAATGGTTATCCCTACTGGGGGTAAAATTAAAATTGCATCCATACCTCCTCTAAAAGGTCTTGAAGGATTCGACCCAATATTAGAGTATGGTGGTAAAAAAGAAGGAACTTTCAAATTAATGAAAAACACCCAAACAGAAATGGGTATCATTAGTAACCTTATTACGGATATGACTCTAAAAGGAGCCCCTCAAGACGAAGTAGCAAAAGCTGTTCGTCATAGCATGGTCGTTATTGACGCAGAAAAACACAAGCTTGACTATAAACAAAGTGAAATCGATAACGATATTGCTTATCTAAAGAAAAAGTATCAAGGTCGAGTCGATGAAAGCGGGCGTTACAGCGAAGGGGCCGCTACAATAATATCGAGAGCTAAATCACAAGTACAAATACCAAAAGTAACAGGCAGTCCAAAAGTTAATTTAAAAGACAAACCTTGGTATGATCCAAATCGTCCTGAAGGAGCCCTGTTATACAATAGAGTCATCAATAAGCCAGGTAAAGATTGGTATGATCCAACCGTACCAGAAGGCGCTTACGTTTACAAACCACCGGAAACATATGTTGACAAAACAGGAAAAGTAAAAATAAGAACCCAAAAGTCTACTAGGATGGCTGAAACAGATGATGCGTTTACTCTAGTGTCTGACGCTAATACTCCGGAAGAAAGAGCTTATGCCGAATATGCTAATCGTATGAAGGCATTAGCGAACCAGGCCCGTAAGGAAATGATGAATACTGGCAAGATTGAATACTCTTCTTCCGCCAAGAAGGTCTATCAACAGGAGGTAGACTCCCTAATGGCTAAGCTTAACGTAGCCCTTAAGAATGCTCCTCGCGAGCGGCAGGCCCAGGTGATAGCTAACGCCGCCGTTAATGCTAAAAAACAGGCCCATCCCGACATGACGCCCGGTGAAATAAAGAAAATCAGTCAACAAGAGTTAACTAGAGCACGTGCCGCTGTCGGAGCCAAGAGGGAGCCCATAAAGATTACTGATCGTGAATGGGAAGCCATTCAAGCAGGAGCCATCAGTGAGAATAAACTCATGCAAATCCTAAATCACACAGACATTGATGATCTTAGACAACGAGCAACTCCAAGAAATACAACTTCATTAAGTCAGGCTAAGATTAACAAAATTTCTGCTATGAACGCTTCTGGTTACAGCACTGCCGAAATTGCTGATGCTCTTGGAATTTCAACAGCTACTGTATCTAAATACTTGAATGAAAAGTAGCGATTTGTTTATACAAAAATGTATGTTAACAACGTTTAATAACTCTTGTAATTCATTCAAGATGTAAAAAGGTTATGATTCATTCGAACAGTTCACTTCTTGTTCGATGTAAAAAAAAGTTATGATTCTAATGTTTACTTAAAGACCTCAATGACTACTCTACATTCAACTACTTTGAATAAAAAAGAATTAATTTGCTTATGTGAAACAAAATACAAGTTAACAATATTTGAAAAACTTTTATGATTCATTCGAACAGTTCACTTCTTGTTCGATGTAAAAAAAAGTTATGATTCTAATGTTTACTTAAAGACCTCAATGACTACTCTACATTAAACTACTTTGAAATAAATAATGAAAGGAGCAATCTGTTTATGCCAAGAAGATGTATGTTAACAACGTTCGATAACCCTTACGATCCATTTGACCAGTTCATCCCCTGGTTCTTGTTCGATATAGAAAAAGGTTATTATACTTGTTCGTATTTAGGAAGAATTGCAAGAATTTCGGACCAATTATCAGATGCAGAAAACGATATGGAAGTCGAAAGAGCAATTGACGAAATCATTAAATATGATTTCAGAAACATATATAAGAAGGTCGTAAGAGAAGAAGTTAATACTTAAACGTAAACAATAGTCATGACCCTTAACAGCAGATGGTATAGGGGGGTATCGCTAAAACTACACCCCCCCTGTCATCGCGCCGGTCCTAAAAAAATCTCCGGGGGTTATATTTTAGGGGTGTTTTACCCCTTTACATAGCATTTACATGAGCTCACAAGGTTGACTAATTTATTTCTTTCTTTTTTCTCCTTTCAAAAGATATTTTAGTTGGCTTTGTGAGTTCTTTTAAATGCTATGTAAAACTTTCTATAAACCCCCATGAAATACAATGAAACACAATGAAAACTATATGATATTTTATCGAGAGGAGGTATTAAGGATGAAGAAAGCCGCCAAGACTGTAACCTCTTCCGAATCTTCGAGAAAGATGAGACCGGCTTTAACACCAGAAGCTAGGGAAAATCAATTGATATCCTTAGCTGTTGATCTTGCTGAAAAACAGTTGCGAGATGGCACTGCTTCTTCTCAGGTCATTACACATTATTTAAAGCTCGGTTCAACTAAAGAGAAGATCGAAAAAGAAATTCTCGAAAAACAAAAAGAATTGATCGAAGCAAAAACACAGTCGTTACAGTCGGCGAAAAGAATTGAAGAGTTATACGAAAACGCTCTAGATGCTATGCGAAGATATAGTGGACGAAGTAATTCAGAGGATTATTAAGATGTGTTTTTGTTAGACGCTATTTATTTTTGGGGAGGTTGGTCGAATGAACGAAATGAACGATTGGAGAGAAATAGCTAAAAAAATGTATAGACATCATCAAGCATATAGAAAAATTGCAGAACGTGTTGGTAAATCAGAAGAAGAAGTTAGATTATATTTAAAAAGTGAACGAGAAAAGGAGAAAACTAAAAACAAAACAAAGACTAAACCAGATAAATTTACGGTTTTCGAAAATTTCGTTCCTACAACACATATTAGAGAATGGGGTGGTAATCAGATTATCTCGTTTGGTTTAATTGGTGACACTCATATCAATTCTAAATATACTCAACTTACGTATCTTCATAAATTTTATGAAATTTGTTCTCAAAGAGGAATTAAAGATATTTATCACGCTGGAGACATAGACGAAGGCGAACAAATGCGCACAGGTCACCAGTATGATTGTTACACCCAGGGCGCGGATGATCACATCGACGAAATCGTAACTAACTATCCTAGAATAGACGGCATCACGACTCACTTTATTACGGGCAATCATGACTCGAGTATTTACAAAAAATGTGGCGTTGATATTGGTGAAATCATATCCATGAAACGAAAAGATATGAAGTATCTAGGGAGAGATTGTGCAATAATCGAAATCACTCCTAATTGTATTCTTGAATTACGTCATCCTTGGGATGGGACCGCCTATGCCTTATCTTATAAACCACAAAAGATGATTGAAGCGATGGAAGCAGATAGTAAACCTAATATTCTAGCAATAGGACATTATCACAAACTTGAATATTTGTTCTATCGGAATGTTCATTGTTTTCAGGTAGGATGTTTCCAAACACAAACTCCATATACTAGAGGAAAAGGTATAAGTGTTCATCTTGGAGGATGGATTATAACCGTCGAGGTTGACAAAAAAGGTTATATTCAGAAGATCGTTCCCGAAATGATTCCTTTCTATAAAGGCATCGATTCGGACTATAAAAATTGGAACCGGAGTACAAATGATTAGGACTTATTCAGAGCTATCCAAGTTGAACACTTTCGAGGAACGGTACCGATATTTAAAACTTAACGGAACCGTTGGCGAAGAGACATTTGGGTTTGATAGATTCATAAATCAGAAGTTTTATAAGTCGCCCGAATGGAAAGCCGTTCGAGATTTTGTAATTGTAAGGGATAATGGTTGTGATCTCGGTGTCGAAGGTTACGAGATTCGAGGAAAGATTTATATTCATCATATGAATCCCATTCTACCAAAGGATATCGTTGATCAAAGTGAATTTTTGTTAGACCCAGAATACTTAATCTCTACTACACACTTGACCCACAACGCAATACACTATGGCGATGAAAACTTATTAATCAAAGCGCCGATTGAAAGAAGTAAATATGACACTTGCCCTTGGAGGCAAAAAACAAAAGGAGGATGCGATAAATGAGCCAGAATGATATTGTTAATGATGTATATGTATCAGAAACTAATGACAAGACAGAAGAGATTAAATTCGGTTTCGTGACGAATTGTAAGAAACTTAATGTTCGTGAAAAACCAACCGTTGAATCCCCAGTCGTATGCGAGATTGTTTGTCAGACGGAAGTCATGATCGACGAAAAAGAATCAACCGAAGAATTCTATAAAGTTTACACAGCTGCGGGTATCGAAGGTTTCTGTATGAAGAAATTTATCGCGATTCAGCCGTAAAGGAGGATTATTATGGAAGGTGATTAGTATGGAGAGTATACTGACATCAATTAAAAAACTACTTGGAATTGCGGAAGAGTATACACACTTTGATGCGGATTTAATCATGCACATCAATTCTGTGTTTTCAATTTTAACTCAGATTGGTGTCGGTCCCGCCGAAGGTTTTTCAATCAAAGACGAATCATCTGTGTGGAGTGATTTTGTTCCAGAAAAATCAAAATGGGAATTAATAAAGTCTTATACGTACATGAAGGTAAAACTTCTTTTCGATCCTCCCCTTAACTCCGCCGTGATCGAGTCTATAAATCGAATTATAGCAGAGCTTGAATGGAGAATTCAAGTTGCGGCGGATTCTGAAAAAACAATTGAAGAGGAGGAAAACTCATATGACTAATACATTAAAACATTATGGCATTCTTGGTATGAAATGGGGAGTAAGACGTTTCCAGAACAAAGATGGAACTCTTACGCCAGCTGGTAAAAAACGTTACCATAAAGACTATAAGAAGACTCACTCACCAAAGAGTGTTAAATATATGAGTGACGCCGAACTTCGTAGACGACTAAATCGTCTTCAGATGGAACGACAGTATTCTCAATTATCTCAAAGCAGCATTAATAAAGGTAAAGAGTACGCGCGAAAAGTTTTCAAAGCTGGTACTACCGTAGCGGCGATTACCACCACTACTCTTACAATTTACAACAACATTGGAAAAATAAAAGATATTATTGAGAAAAGAAGATAAGGAGGACTAACGCATATGGCATTATCAAACACTGCCGTTCCGAAATATTACGGCATGTTTAGAGATGCCGTTATCCGAGGGGAGATTCCTGTATGTAAAGAAATCTCTATGGAGATGAATCGTATAGACGATCTCATTGCTAATCCCGGAGTTTACTATGATGACGAAGCAGTCGAAGGTTGGATTAGATTTTGTGAAGCTGAATTAACCTTAACCGATGGCGGAGACTTACACCTGTTAGATACTTTTAAGTTATGGGGCGAACAAGTTTTTGGTTGGTATTACTTTGTTGAAAGAAGCGTTTATGAACCAAATCCAAATGGTCATGGTGGACGCTACGTAAAGAAGACTATCAAGAAACGTCTAATTAATAAACAATATCTCATCGTTGGAAGAGGAGCTGCTAAATCTATGTATGCTTCCTGTATTCAATCGTATTTCCTAAATGTAGATACTACAACGACTCATCAGATCACAACCGCTCCAACAATGAAACAAGCAGAAGAAATAATGTCCCCTATTCGTACAGCCATAACTCGATCAAGAGGTCCTCTGTTTAAATTTCTAACAGAAGGCTCATTACAAAACACCACTGGATCTAAAGCTAAAAGATTGAAGTTAGCCTCCACAAAGAAAGGTATTGAAAATTTCCTTACCGGTTCTTTACTAGAAATACGACCGATGTCCATTGCCAAACTTCAAGGTCTCCGACCTAAAATAGCAACTATTGATGAATGGCTTTCGGGAGACATTCGAGAGGACGTTGTTGGAGCCATCGAGCAGGGTGCTTCTAAAGTTGATGATTATCTAATCATTGCGATTAGTTCAGAGGGTACGATTCGTAATGGAAGCGGAGACACAATCAAAATGGAGTTGATGGACATTCTCAAAGGAGACTACATCAATCCACATGTTTCTATTTGGTGGTATAAACTAGATTCGATCGATGAAGTCTCTGACCCCCGAATGTGGGTGAAGGCTAATCCGAATTTAGGAAAGACCGTTAGCTATGAAGCATATCAGTTGGATGTCGAAAGAGCAGAAAAAGCTCCGGCAGCTAGAAATGATATTTTAGCAAAACGTTTTGGTATTCCCATGGAGGGTTATACTTACTACTTCACTTATGAAGAAACCATTCCCCATAGAAAGAGAAACTACTGGCAAATGCCTTGTGCTCTTGGAGCAGACCTTTCTCAAGGAGATGATTTTTGTGCATTTACATTTCTGTTTCCTTTAGCTAATGGATGCTTCGGTGTTAAAACCAGAAACTATATATCCTCATTAACTTTGATGAAACTTCCAGCGGCAATGAGAATCAAGTATGAACAATTTATGAATGAAGGAAGCTTAATAGTTCTCGAGGGAACTGTTCTGGATATGATGGAGGTTTATGACGATCTTGATAACCATATTACAGAATGTGGATATGATGTTAGATGTTTGGGTTACGACCCATATAACGCAAAAGAATTTGTAGAGCGTTGGGTATCGGAAAACGGTCCATTTGGAGTCGTAAAAGTTATACAGGGTGCAAGAACGGAGTCTGTTCCTCTAGGAGAGTTAAAGAAACTTTCTGAGGAGCGGATGCTTTTATTTGATGAGGAACTCATGTCTTTTGCTATGGGTAACTGTATAACTATTGAAGATACGAATGGTAATAGGAAATTACTTAAGAGACGATATGAACAGAAGATCGACGCTGTGGCTGCTATGATGGATGCCTATATCGCTTATAAAGCTAATAAAGATGCTTTTGAGTAAAAAAAAAAAAAAGGGGGTGGTTGGCATATTATGGATAATGAATTGATACATTACGGTATTCTCGGAATGAAATGGGGTATTAGAAGGTTTCAGAACAAAGACGGAACTCTAACTCCTGCCGGAAAAATCAGATACTCGAAACGCTTGGCTAAAAAAGATAACAAATGGATTAAGAAAAATGCTGCAAAAATTATGGCGAAGGCCCGTAAGAAATCCGAAAGAGAATTAATAAAATATGCCAACGAGTTGATGAAAGACCCAAATGCTGTTAATAAATCCGGTAAACTAAGTGCTGCCACCATTAATGCTTATAACAAAAAAATGGCTTCTCTAATGAATGAACAAGTTTCCAACTTAAAATCACCATCTGGTAAAGTTGTGCGATTTGTAGCTAAACGAGGAGAAGTTGGAGTTTTCATAGCTCTCGCTGATCAAGGGTATAACATGAACCTAGTAAAAAATGGGATCTATAAGTCAGGAAAAGTGGCATACAGAAAAACCGTAGTCGATAAGGTCTAAACAAAAAAGGGGGTGATAATTCAAAATGGAAATTTCATTTGCTTCCAGATTAAAACATGCATGGAATGCTTTTTTCAACAAAGATCCCACCGATTATTACAAAAATGTTGGAATTAGCTATACTTATCGTCCAGATAGACCGAGACTAACACGCGGAAATGAGCGTTCGATAGTAACTTCAGTATACAATCGGATTGCTTTAGATGCTTCTTCAATTACCATTCAGCATGTAAGACTTGACAAAAACAATCGTTTCCTATCTGTCATCGATTCGGGGTTAAACAACTGTCTCACCGTTGAAGCTAACATTGATCAAACCGGAAGAGCCTTTATTCAGGACATAGTTATGTCAATGTTGGATGAAGGATGTGTCGCTATTGTTCCAGTTGATACAACCTTTAATCCCGAAATTACTGGTTCTTATGATATTCTCTCAATGCGAACCGGAAAAATTTTGGAATGGTATCCGAGTCATGTTAAGGTTCGTGTTTATAATGAGAAAACAGGTCATAAAGAGGATATTATACTACCGAAGAGTACAGTTGGTATTGTAGAAAATCCTCTATATGCCGTTATTAATGAACCAAATTCAACTATGCAGCGACTTATTCGTAAACTTAACCTTTTAGATGTTGTAGACGAACAAAGCAGCTCTGGCAAGTTAGATTTGATCATTCAATTGCCATATGTTATTAAGAGCGAGGCAAGGCGTCAACAAGCCGAAAAACGGCGTCAAGATATAGTAGACCAATTAGCAGGTTCGAAATATGGTATTGCTTATACTGATGGTACAGAGCGTATTACGCAGTTGAATCGTCCAGTCGAAAACAATCTAATGAAACAGATAGAATACCTAACGAACATGTTATACAGCCAGTTAGGAATCACTCAGAGTATATTAGATGGTACTGCTGACGAGAAAACAATGCTCAATTATTACAACCGAACAATTGAACCTATTCTTTCGGCTATTGTTGATGAAATGAAACGGAAGTTTCTAACCAAAACCGCTCGGTCGCAATCACAGTCGATTTTGTTCTTTAGGGATCCGTTCAAGCTTGTTCCAGTTAACGAAATTTCTGAAATTGCTGACAAGTTTACTCGAAACGAGATAATGACATCGAATGAAATCAGACAGATTGTTGGAATGAAGCCATCGGATGACCCAAAAGCAGATGAACTCAGGAATAAGAATCTGAGTCAACCTAAGAGTGAACAAATCGACTTATTAAATAAAATAGCTAGAGAAAAGAAGGAGGAGGAGGAAAATCAAAATGAAGACGTATAACTATGATTTTAGTGGCTGGGCTACCCGAAATAATCTTAGATGCTCAGATGGAAGAATCATCATGAAAGACGCATTTAAGCATAATGACGGGCAAACGGTTCCTCTTGTATGGAATCACCAGCACAACGATCCTCATAACGTTCTTGGGCACGCTCTGCTTGAGAATCGTGACGAGGGCGTTTACGCATATTGTAAGTTTAATGAAACAGAATCAGGAAAAAACGCAAAACTTTTAGTCGAACATGGTGACGTAACTGCTTTAAGCATATATGCTAATCAATTAAAACAGCAGGGTCCCCATGTAGTTCACGGCACAATTCGTGAAGTAAGTCTTGTTCTTGCTGGAGCAAATCCAGAAGCATTTATAGATAATGTTATTCGTCACGGAGAATATTCCGATGAAGAGGCTATTATCTATACGGGTGAAAACATCTCAATATATCACGCGACGGGTGAAAACATTTCAATATATCACGCGGATGAAAAGAAGGAGGAGGAAAAAACCGTGGAAAATAAAGAAAGAAAAAACGAAGAAACTGTTGCTGACGTTTTCAACACTCTTACTGAAAAACAGAAAATGGTAGTTTATGCACTGATCGGACAGGCTCTTGAAGAAAAAGAAAAGTCCGAAGATAACGACGACGATGATGATAATTCTAAAGGAGGAAATAAAACTATGAAACATAATGTGTTTGATCAGGAATACGCTACGAATGATGTTCTTAGTCATTCCGAAGTGGAGGCTATCTTCTCCGATGTTAAGCGTTACGGAAGTCTTAGAGATGCCGTTCTCGCTCATGGTATCGAAAACATTGATTACCTGTTCCCTGATGCTAAGACTGTTACTAACACTCCTCAGTTTATCCAAAGGGATACGGGTTGGGTTCAGAAGGTTATGAACTCTGTACACCACACTCCATTCTCCAGAATTAAGTCTATCTTTGCGGACATCACAGAAGAAGATGCACGTGCGAAGGGTTACATCAAAGGCAATCTAAAGAAGGAAGAAGTTTTCTCTCTACTTAAGCGTACGACTACTCCAACTACTATTTATAAGAAACAAAAACTAGATCGTGATGACATTGTGGATATCGTGGATTTCGATGTTGTAGCTTGGCTTAAAGCTGAGATGCGTATGATGTTGGATGAGGAAATTGCCCGCGCTATTCTGGTTGGTGACGGTCGTTTGGCTTCTTCTGATGACAAGATTAATGAACAGAATATTCGTCCTATCTGGACCGACGCTGATTTATACACCATTAAGGCTCCAATAATTGTTTCTGCTAATGCTACAGCTGACGAGAAGGCTAAGGCTTTTATCCGCGCAGCCATTAAATCCCGCAAGAACTACAAAGGTTCTGGCGAGCCAACCCTGTATACCACTGAGGATGTTCTTACTGATTGTCTGCTTATGGAAGACGCCACTGGTCGAATCATCTATGATTCAGTTACGAAACTTGCTACTGCTCTTCGTGTTAAGGAAATCGTGACAGTCCCTGTAATGGAGAATCTTAGAAGAAACGATGGAGGTACTACTTATGAGCTTATGGGAATTATCGTAAATCTTACCGATTACAACGTCGGTGCGGACAAAGGCGGAGCTGTTAACCTGTTCGACGATTTCGATATCGACTATAATGCTCAGAAGTATTTAATTGAAACTCGTTGCTCTGGCGCTTTAATTAAGCCTTACTCTGCTATCGCTTTGGAACTTGTGGTTGATGGCGCCGAGGGTTAAAAATCTATTTAACCAATTAACGTTTATTTGATAAGGAGGACGCGAACATGTCTAATAAAGTTTATGAAAGATATGAAGATTTGCATGTTAGAAAGACATACATTTATGTTAAGGAGGATGACGTATATGCATACGCAGACCCCGACAAAACTGTTAAAATCGCTTCAGATGATCTAAGGAACCTGTTCCTTAAGGGTGCCGTAATTCTTGACGGTACAACCGAGTATTCGCCGACCAGTTATGCGGAATCTTCTAAAGTTGGAACTATCACATATGTGAAGGCGGACACTACGGATGCATCCACAGCGGTTCTAACAACGTTGAAGTCTAAAGAGTATACAGCCGAGGGTTAATTAACAAAGGAGAGAATTCAAAATGGCTAAATTTTATGGAGCGATCGGCTACGCTGAAACGGTGGAAACAAAGCCAGGAGTGTGGGAGGAGCAGATTACTGAGAAAATGTATTATGGTGAACTTGTCCGAAACACTCGTAGACTTCAAACCACTAATCAACTCAATGATGATATTAACGTTGCGAATGAAATCAGCATTGTAGCCGATCCATTTGCCAATCAGAATTTTCATTCGATGCGATATGTTGAATTCATGGGTGCTAAATGGAAGATTACAAATGTTGAAGTTCAGTACCCAAGACTAATACTGACTATAGGGGGTGTATATAATGCCCAGTAGGCTAGAACTACAGACTTTACTCGAGGAAATACTCGGAAGTCGAAATGTATATTTTCAACCCCCTGAGTCAGTAAAGATGAATTACCCCGCTATTGTTTACAGTCTCGATAATATTGAGAACTCGTTTGCAAATAACGGGGTTTATTCATCTAAGAAAAGATATTTAGTAACAGTTATCGATAAGGATCCAGATAGTCCGATAGTAGATAAGATCATTGCTTTACCTACTTGTCGATTTAATCGACATTTTCAATCGGACAATCTAAATCATTATATTTTCATTCTATATTTTTAAATATTAAATTAAAGGAGGATAAAAATATGGCTAAACTTGTTTGGGATAAAACTGGAGAACGTTTTTATGAAACTGGTGTCAAAAAGGGTGTGCTTTATCCACAAGGACCTGGAGGTACTTATCCGAAAGGCGTTGCATGGAACGGTCTTATATCAGTTACTGAAAGTCCTTCCGGTGCGGAAGTAACTCCTATTTATGCCGATAATATTAAATACGTTAATCTCATTTCTGCTGAAGAGTTCGGTGCTACTATTGAGGCTTATACTTATCCGGATGAATTTGCTCAGTGTGATGGGTCTGCTGAGATTGCAAAAGGAGTTATGATTGGACAGCAGTCTCGTAAACCTTTTGGTCTTTCTTATGTTACTACTCTCGGCAACGATGTCGATGGCGATGATTACGGCTATAAGATTCATATCATTTATGGCGCTCTTGCATCTCCTTCAGAGAAGGGTTATTCAACTATCAATGATAGCCCAGAAGCTATTACTTTCTCTTGGGAAATCACTACTACTCCTGTTGAAGTAACCGGATACAAACCTACGGCTTGCGTTACTATCGATTCTACTAAGGTCGACCCTGCTAAACTGGCTGCTTTAGAAGAAATTCTGTATGGTAGTGACGAAGGTAGTGATCCGAGGTTGCCTCTACCCGATGAGATTATTGCTTTGTTGACCCCTGCTGAGGGTTAATTAATTGTTCGTAATTAAACTTATTTTAGGAGTCGTATTCAGGATTATCGGCTGGCGACTCCCTATTATATTATTATTCGAAAGGAGAAATTATTATGTTGAAAAAAACAATAACTTACATCGACTATGATGGAAACGAAAGAACAGAGGACTTCTACTTCAATCTCTCCAAGGCTGAAATTATGGAAATGGAGTTAAGTATGCCTGGTGGTATGGCCCAAACGCTTAATAAGATTGTCGCTGCTCAGGACGGCGAAAAAATTATTAAGATTTTTAAAGAAATTATTCTTAAGGCTTACGGTGAGAAGTCTCCTGATGGAAAAAGGTTTATTAAATCAGAAGAACTTTCTGCTGCCTTTTCTCAGACAGAAGCCTTTTCTCAATTATTTGTGGAATTGGCAACAAATGCAGATGCAGCAGCACAGTTTGTGAATGGGATTATTCCGGCAGATACCCCTAAAATAACAGCGCCGTTAAAACAAGCGCCGGTTAAACAACAATAAAAAGTTAAGGAGGATTGAGGAATGCTTCAGATTACGATACCAGCTGTCGAACTATGGGACGAGCGGAAACAGGAATTCATCACCACAAAAGAGCAGACATTGCAATTGGAGCATTCCCTCGTCTCTCTTTCAAAATGGGAATCAAAATGGTGTAAACCGTTTTTAACTAAACAAGAAAAAACCTTTGAAGAAACTTTGGATTATATAAAATGCATGACGATCACGCAAAATGTAGATCCAGAAGTTTACAATTATCTCACAAATAAAAACATTGAAGAGATTAACAATTATATAAATGCCCCAATGACTGCAACTTATTTTTCAGATGATAAAATGGCAAAACCAAGCAGGGAACAGATTACGGCAGAGCTTATCTATTATTGGATGATCGCTTTAAATATACCATTTGAGTGTCAAAAATGGCATCTCAACCGCCTTCTTACTCTAATTAAGGTCTGCAATATTAAGAATCAGCCTCCTAAAAAAATAAGTAAAAAAGAGATCATGAGACGTAATGCAGCTTTAAACGCTGCTCGTAGAAAACGATTAAATACAAAGGGGTGAGGCGATGAATAGATATTTTTCAACTTTTACAAAAAAAGCAGTTACAGTAATTCTTATCGTTTCATTAATAGATTTACAGCTATCGTATATACTTGCTTTTATGGGTAAAGAGCAAATTGCAGAATCACTTTCTAGCACCATCGCCGACACCATAATTGGTGTAATGCTTGGATATTTCTTTAAAGCCCTTTTCGAAACGTTCTTCGATGAACGTGAAAAGAGATTAAATAAAAAACTCGAACTAGACCGTTTGTCTGAAGAAGATGAGTCGGTTGAATAAAGGAGGATTTATCATGCCTATTTATTTTTTAACTACAGCGCTTTTAATTGTTTCTGTTGTAACAAATCTAACGGTCGAAGGAATCAAGAAGCTTCTTGACGGGACAACTGTCAAATATTCTTCAAATGTTTTGGCCGCTGTTTCTTCAGTTATAATTTCTTGCGCTGTTTGCGTCATCTATCTCATCATGAACGACATTGTCTTTTCTTTGAAGGTTGGAGTCGAGATTGTTATACTTATGTATCTTGGGTTCCTAACATCAACGGTTGGTTACGACAAAGTGGTTCAAATGATTGAACAGATTCGAAGAATTAAGGAGGAATAATCATGAGTAATAGCCCTTTGGTTAGTTATACCAAAATTAGTCCAAACAAGACCAGCCCAAGAAACCATAAAATTGACACCATTACAATTCATTGTACTGCCGGTCAATGCTCAGTGGAGACTCTTGGTGATATTTTTGCATCTGCTTCTCGTAAGGCATCTTCTAATTATGGTATTGGATCTGACGGTCGGATCGGAATGTACGTAGAGGAGAAAGACCGTTCGTGGTGTTCTTCGAACTCAGCGAATGATAATAGAGCAATTACTATAGAATGTTCCAGCGATAAAACTCACCCTTATGCTATCAATGATAAAGTTTATAAGTCTTTAATAGAACTATTAGTTGATATTTGCAAACGAAATGGCATTCCAGAACTTAGGTGGAAAGCTGATAAATCTTTAATAGGCCAACCAGATAAACAAAATATGACAGTTCATCGATGGTTTACTAATAAGTCTTGTCCTGGTGATTATATTTATAATCGTCTAGGACAAATTGCATCTGAAGTAAACGCAAAGCTAAATAGCGGTTCATCTAATACCAACTCCGAAATTTTATATAGAGTTCAGACAGGAGCATTTAGTAAGAAAGAAAATGCAGAAGCTATGTTAGCCAAAGTCAAAGCTGCCGGGTTTGATACTTATATGGTAAAGGTAGACAATCTCTACAAAATTCAGGTTGGCGCCTTTAGTAAAAAAACAAACGCAGAAGCCATGGCCGCTAAACTTAAAGCAGCTGGTTTTGATACTTACATTACCACGAAAAGTGGAACTGCCGTGACTACATCTTCGAAGAAAAGTATCGATGAAATTGCCCGCGAAGTCATTCAGGGTTTATGGGGTAACGGTCAGGACCGAAAGGACCGTCTCACTAAAGCTGGTTATGATTATTCTGCCGTGCAGAAGAGAGTAAACGAACTTTTATAAAAGGGGAGAATTTTGTATGATAAAGTTCAGACAAAAGGGCGATTTCTCCAAACTGACACGTTTCTTAGAGAAAGTCAAAGGGGCTGTACGTCTCGGAGATCTCGACAAGTATGGTCGGGAGGGAGTAGCCGCCCTTGCGTCTGCAACCCCCATTGACTCTGGAGAAACGGCCAGTTCGTGGAGCTATAAAATAACCAACAAAAAAGGATTAGTAAAAATTACTTTTCATAACTCAAATATTCAAAATGGAGTTCCAATAGCCATAATTTTACAGTATGGACACGCAACCCGAAATGGAGGCTGGGTACAGGGGAGGGATTACATCAATCCTGCTATCCGACCTATTTTTGATAAAATCGTAAAAGAAGCATGGAGGGAGGTGACTAAGCTATGAGTAGGACGATTGATTCAAGAGTTGTTGAAATGCAGTTTGACAACAGGCGGTTTGAATCGAATGTTAAAACTTCAATGTCAACTCTTGAGAAACTTAAGCAAAGTTTAAATTTGACCGGGGCGTCCAAAGGTTTAGAAAACATAAGCGCTGCTGCTAAAAATGTCAACTTCTCAGGACTTAGCGGAGCTGTCGAGAATGTTCGTCTTAAGTTTTCAGCTTTTGAAGTCATGGCGGTAACCGCCCTCACCAATATTACTAACTTGGCAATTAATACAGGTATACAGTTAATAAAATCACTATCTATTGATCAGGTGATCGCAGGTTGGACTAAATACGAACAGAAAATAGATTATATCCAAACCATCATGAACGCGACAGGTAAATCGGTTGACGAAGTAAATGCTTATCTCGATGAGCTTATGTGGTTTTCGGATGAAACAAGTTATAGTTTTACCGATATGACAGCGGCTCTTGCTCAGATGACTTCTTCTGGCGGAGATATCGATAACCTTATCCCCTTGATTACAGGTATAGCGAATGCTACGGCATACGCTGGCAAAGGCGCTGCTGAATTTAGCAGAGCAATATATAATTTAAACCAATCATATGGTATGGGAAGTCTTCAATACATGGACTGGAAAAGCTTAGAACTTGCTGGCGTTGCCTCAAAACAACTTAAACAGATATTTATTGATACTGGCGTCGCTATGGGAAAGATTAAAGAAGGGGAAGTTACAATAGCTAACTTTAGTAGCACTCTGAAAGATAAATGGGCTGATACTTCGGTTATGGAAGCGGCATTTGGAAAATTCGCAGAGCTCTCTAAAGAAGCATATAAACTTGTTAAATCCGGAGAATATGATACAGCCTCTGAAGCGATGGAAGCTTTATCCGGAAAATACTCTGATGTTGCCGAAAAAGCATTTAAGTCAGCCCAGCAAGCAAAAACATTCAAAGAGGCAATTGAGGCTACAAAAGACGCAGTGAGCACCGGCTGGATGAAAACCATGGAGATTATATTTGGTGACATCGAAGAAGCAATTGAGCTTTGGACAGGCCTCACCAATGTTTTATGGGATGTTTTCGCCAGTGGTGCAGAAGCACGTAATGAGATGTTACAGGGATGGAAAGAACTTGGTGGACGAACCGCTTTGATTGAATCATTTTCAAATGCGTTCGAAGCCTTAAGAAAAATAGTTACCCCAATTAAAGAAGCTTTTAGGGATATTTTCCCAGCGATGACGAGTGAGAGACTATACGCGTTAACCGAAGGTTTAAAAAGTTTCACAGAGAGATTACAAATCGGAGACGATACTGCTGATAAAATTAAACGAACATTCAAGGGTTTATTCGCTGTTCTCGATTTAATCAAAGACGCTTTTGGATTTATTTTCGATGTAGCGGGTCATGTATTTGGTTTATTTCGTGGACCAGCGGCTGGAGGAATATTAGAACTCACAGCAAGGTTTGGTGATTTTCTCGTTAAATTACATGATACTGCCGAGGCAGGAAATATATTTGGTAAAGCTTTTGAGAAAGTTAAAGAAATCTTTACAACTGTTGCAGATAAAATCAAAGATGCTATTGATAGAATTGGAACAGCATTTCAAGGTTTCAAATCTATCGATATGAGTCCTTTGTTTGAGTTTTCAGAGAAAGCAGGAAAAAGATTACGTCCGTTTACTCGTTTAGGCGAGATATTTGGAGCAGTTTTCGAGATTATTGTACAAGTTCTCGAATGGGCTGTCCCTATCGTGGCTAAGCTTGGAAGTATTGTTGGAAAAACTTTAGGAAGTCTCGCTGACAAAATAGGCCAAGCTGTTGAAAAGTTGGAGTTTAACGAAATTCTTGACCTCATTAATGCTGGACTTTTTGGTGTTCTTCTTTACAGGATCAAGGATTTTATTAAATCACTAACAGGAGTATCAGATAGTGTAACAGGAATATTCAAAGGTATCAAAAGTCCCCTTAAAGGTATAAATAAAGTACTCAATAGTGTCTGTGATTCATTGAAAGTTTATCAAACTACTCTAAAAGCTAAAACTTTACTTTCAATCGCAACAGCTATCGGTATCTTAGCAGCTGCACTTCTTGTTCTCTCTCTTATAGACAGTGAAAAACTGACATCATCGTTAATGGGTATTACAGTTCTCTTCGTTGAACTGTCTACCGCAATGAGCGTTATCGCTAAAACAATGGGTAACGTCAAAATGGCGAAAATCTCAGGTCAGATGATCGCTATGGCTACCGCTATTCTTATTTTGTCGTTTGCTATGGAGAACCTTGCATCTCTTGACTGGGAAGGAGTAGCTAAAGGTACAGTCGGTATTGCAGTTTTGACAACGGCCCTTGTTGTCGCGGCTAAAACACTAAATAAGAGTTCTGGAAAACTCATAAAGGGATCTACTGGGTTAATTACTTTTGCGACTGCAATTTTAATTATGTCAAAAGCAGTCGAATCAATGTCCGAACTTAGTTGGGAAGAATTAGCTAAGGGTCTAACTGGACTTACAGTTATTCTTGCTGAATTGGTCGCAGTTACACGTCTTATGGGAAAACCTAAACGAATGATCTCAATGGGTGTAGGCATGATCGCTCTTGGCGCCGCAATGCTTATATTTGCAGAAGCGGTTGAAAAGATGGGTCAATTATCTTGGAGTGAGATTGGCAAAGGTCTTACCACAATGGCGGGGGCTTTGACGGCTATAACAATTGCTATGAAGTTCTTGCCTAAGGGTATGATCAACAAAGCTACCGGAATGGTTATTATGGGGGCTGCCTTGCTTATAATTGGCGAAGCAGTTGAAAAGATGGGTTCGTTGAGTTGGGGTGAAATTGCGAAAGGACTTGCTACATTAGCTGGTTCTCTGGCTGCTATAACCTTGGCTCTGAATTTTATGCCAAAAGGCATGATTACTAAGGCTACAGGACTTATTGGGGTTGCTACAGCACTTACTATTCTTGTTAAACCTCTTCGTGAGATGAGTAGTATGAGCTGGGAAGAGATAGGTAAAGGTCTTGCTACTTTGGCAGGTTCGATGACTATACTCGCTGTTGCCCTGAAAGTTATGCGAAAAGCGATTCCTGGTGCAGCAGCTATGATGATTGTTGCGCCTGCTCTTGTTATTATGGCCGGGGCCCTCAAAATTCTTGGTAGTATGTCCCTTAGTGAGATTGGCATGGGACTTTTAGCGTTAGCTGGAACATTCACAGTGCTTGGCACTGCGGCTCTTATCTTGAAACCTCTTGTTCCGACGATAATTGGGTTGAGTGCGGCTATTGCACTTCTAGGTGTTGGTGTAATGGCTGTTGGAGTTGGCGTGCTGGCATTCGCTACGGGTTTAGCTACACTATCTGTTTCTGCTACTGCCGCCGCTGGAGCTATTACCATTATCGGTTCTGCAATACTAAGTCTGATCCCTATATTATTCGAAAAAATTGGCGAAGGACTTATTGCACTTGGTAATGTTATTATAAACGGCGCCCCAATCATCAAGGATGCGTTTCTTGTACTTTTAGCAAGTGCATTAGAGGCGATTACTGAAGCAACTCCGATGATCGCCGAGGCAGCGTTGACTTTGGTTACAAGTCTTCTCGACGCTTTAATAAAGTACACTCCTGGTATTGTGGAGCGGATATTTGATTTCCTAATCGGTATATTAGACGCTATCGCTGCAAAACTTCCTCAATTAATAAAAGCTGCCATAGATGTTCTTATGGCTTTCTTTTCTGGAATCGTAGACGCACTCAGCGGAATCGATGTTGAGGTTTTACTCGCAGGTATTGCTGGTGTCGGTTTATTATCGGCTATAATATTTGCTCTTGCGGCAGTAGTACCATTTATTCCTGGTGCTATGGCCGGTGTTGTGGGCATAGGCGTTGTAATAGCAGAACTCGCACTTATTCTTGCAGCTATTGGAGCACTAGCACAACTCCCTGGTCTGAAATGGTTAATTGATGAAGGTGCCGAGCTCATGAAAGGCATTGGAAACGCAATTGGATCTTTTGTTGGTGGTATTGTCGGTGGATTCATGAGCGGAGTTTCAAGCAACTTCCCTAAAATAGGTTCCGATTTATCAGAGTTTATGACCAATATTCAACCGTTCATAGAGGGAGCAAGAAAGATTGATGCTTCTACTATGGATGGAGTAAAAGCTTTGTCCGAAGTAATTCTGATACTTACTGCCTCGAATATTTTGGACAGTTTAACTTCATGGTTTACCGGAGGAAATTCTTTATCCAAATTTGCCGATGAGCTCGTTCCTTTCGGAAGAGCAATGAAAGCATTTTCGGATGAAGTAAGTGGAATTAAAGCCGAAACAGTATCAAATGCGGCTATTGCCGGAAAAACATTGGCTGAAATGGCGGCTACGCTCCCGAATACTGGCGGCGTAGTAGGATTCTTTGCCGGTGAAAATGACATGGAGACTTTTGGCAAACAGCTCGTTCCTTTCGGAAGAGCAATGAAAGCATTCGCTAATGAAGTTACTGGATTGGATGCTAGTGTTGTGACTGAAGCTGCCACAGCAGGTAAAGCACTTGCTGAAATGGCCGATACCGTACCTAACAGTGGAGGCGTAGTAGGATTCTTTGCCGGTGAAAATGATATTGAAGCATTCGGTAAACAGCTTATTCCATTCGGTAAGGCTATGAAAGAATTCTCCCTTTCCGTGTCAGGATTAAGGGCAGATGTTATTCAAAATTCAGTTACTGCTGGTCAAGCTCTTATGGAACTAGCTGATACTGTACCTAATACGGGCGGCGTAGTAAGTTGGTTCACCGGTAATAACGATTTAGATATATTTGGCGAACAACTCGTTCCATTTGGTAAAGCTATGAAGGACTATTCTATGGCGGTAACAGGATTGAACAGCAATGTTGTTATTAATTCGGCTAATGCCGCTAAAGCTCTGGTAGAATTGTCAAACAATCTTCCGAATACGGGTGGAATTGTAAGCTGGTTCACTGGGGATAATGATATTGCTACCTTTGGAAAACAATTAGTATCCTTCGGACAATCCTTCGCTGCTTACTACGAAAGCATAAGATCTGTTAATACGGCTAAGCTTTCTGGAGTTGTTCGAGAGTTCAAAAACCTAGTTGATCTGGCAAACGGCATAAAGAACGTTGACACAAGCGGAATGTCCACGTTTAGCAAAGATCTTGCCTCTTTGGGAAACGCGGGTATTGATAGTTTTATTAATGCCTTTACGAATGCTAATTCGAGAGTAACCGCAGCTGCTTCGACGATGTTGACAACTTTTATCAATGCTGCGAATTCTAAAAGAACAGAGTTAATCACTACATTCACAAATCTCATCCAAACTGCAATAACCATAATTAAGAATAAGTATTACGAATTCAAAATAGCTGGTCAATCTACGATGATACGTTTTATCGATGGTGTTAAGACGAAAGAATCATCTGTATTAAACGCTTTTATACAAATCGTCATGGAAGCACTAACAGCAATCAAGAATAAATACCATGTTTTCTTTAATACCGGCAAGTATCTTGTTCAAGGATTTGCAGCTGGCATCACCGAGAATACTTATCTCGCTGAAGCTAAAGCTCAAGCCATGGCAGCAGCCGCAATACAAGCAGCCGAAAAAGAACTTGGCATTCATTCACCATCAAAAGAGTTTATGTATCTTGGAGAACACATTGGTGAGGGAATGGCTATCGGTATAGATAACAGCATAACCAAAGCAACGAATAGCAGTAGTAAACTAGCTAATGAAATAATAGAAAACAGTAAAAAAAGTATTGAAGAGTTTCAAGCTTGGGTTGACGAAAAGAAATATTATAACGAAATAAGTCTTAAAGAAGAGCTAGATGCGTGGACTTTAGTACAGCAACGTTATATAGAAGGAACTGAAGAAAGAAAGAAGGCCGATAAAGAAGTTTATCGTCTACAAAAAGAATTAGTTAAAGCTACGTACCAATATTCTGTAAACTGGATTGAAAGAGAGAAGTACTACAACAGATTAAGTTTAAAAGAAGAGTTGGAAGCTTGGCAGAGAATTCAAAATAGATACATGGAAGGCTCCGAAGAAAGAAAGAAGGCCGATAGAGAAGTTTATCGTCTGCAAAAAGAATTGACAGATAAGAAAATAGAATTAGAAAAAGAATACGCCGATACAGTTAAATCTATAAATGATGATTTAAAAAGAGATATACAATCATTAAACGACGATTATGAAAATGCATTAAAGTCTAGAGCCGACACGATATATAGATCATATCGTTTGTTTGATGAAGTGTCAGCTCCCGAACACGTAAGTAGCGACGAATTAATAAAAAATTTAAATAGCCAAGTCGAATCTCTAAAAACTTGGAGAGATACACTAGACAATTTAGTAAGTCGTGGATTAGATCCTAAGTTGATAGAAGAGTTACGTGAGATGGGACCATCGGCGTTAGGCGAGCTAACCGCTATATCGAAAATGACAGACGAACAACTTTCGAAATATAGTGATCTATGGAGAGAAAAACACCGTCTAGCTAAAATTCAAGCGACTGCTGAACTTGAGGAAATGCGAATCGAAACCGATAGGAAAATCGAACAACTAAAAATAGAAGCAGATGCGAAACTTGCCGAATATATAGAAACATGGAAGACACGAATGGCTGAATTGACAGACGTAGTAGTGTTACCAACCGATGCCAATATTGTTATGTCTACTAATGACGTAATGAACAATTCAATAGAAGCGATTAACAGTAAACAAGCGGAATATAATTCAGCAGGCAAAAATGTAGTGTCGAATTTGATTGCTGGTATTAAATCCAAAGACAAAGCAACGTCTAAGGCGTTTATACAGAGTATAAGTAATTGTTTAACCAAAATTAAGAACAAGTACAACGATTTCTTTAATATCGGTAAGTATCTTGTTCAAGGATTTGCAGCCGGAATTACAATGTATACCTTTCTTGCAGAGGCTAGAGCTAGAGCTATGGCTTCTGCGGCAGCGAAAGCGGCCGAAAAAGTACTTGGTATTCATTCTCCTTCAAAGGTTGGATTTGGAATCGGTAATTATTTCGGATTAGGTTTTGTAAATGCTCTATCTGCCTATGTCTCTAAATCTTATCAAGCCGGTTCCGAAATAGCTAAATCGGCTAAAAACGGTTTGAGCGAGGCGATTTCTAAGATTACCGATGTAATCGAAGAAGACATTGATACACAGCCGACTATAAGACCGGTTCTGGACCTATCCGATGTTGAAAGAGGAACTGGTAGACTAAATGCGCTATTTAGTAGCACACAAGCTATGTCTATCGGTGCTGATATGAGTCATATAGGAAGAAATGTTTCTGGAACTGGTGAGAAAATTCAAAATGGCGGTAACGTTTACTCATTTGTGCAAAATAACTATTCGCCTAAAGCATTGTCGAGACTCGAGATTTATCGACAGACCAAGAATCAATTCTCGATGTTGAAAGGATTGGTGGAAGCATGATTAAATCTTTTACGGTCACCAATTATTTAGGTGATAGTATAAAACTTGAAATGGGGAGGCCTGAGAAATCGGGCTTCCTCATCAAGTCTGTTTCTGGACTTGGTCCCAGTAAGGCAAATATTAATACAACAGAAGTTTCCACGAACGATGGTTCCTTGTTCAACTCTGCAAGGTTAAATCAGCGAAACATCGTTTTTGAATTTATATTTGTTGAAACGATTAATGGGGAAAGTATCGAGGACGTCCGACAGAAGTCTTATAAGTATTTTCCATTGAAGAAAAACCTTGATTTACTTATTGAGACTGATAACCGAATTGTAAAAACTACTGGTTATGTAGAATCAAATGAACCAAACATTTTTAGTTCTCAAGAAGGAACACAGATTTCCATCATTTGTCCTGATCCCTACTTTTATTCGGCTGGCCTAGATGGCAATAATATTACAGTTTTGTATGGCGTTGAACCAGTTTTCGAATTCCCATTCAGTAATGAATCTTTAACAGATCCTTTGATTACGTTTGGTAATATTCATTTCAAGAGAGAAAACGTAATCACTTACAAAGGGGATGCGGAGATTGGTGTAACTATTCATATTCATGCTATTGGGGAGGCTAAAAACATAACAATCTATAACACGGAAACAAGGGAAATTATGAGAATTGATACAACAAAACTTGAAAGTCTTACCGGATCAGGTATCATAGCAGGAGACGATATTATTATTAAAACCCAAAAAGGAGAGAAAAGTATCACATTAATTCGAGAGGGGAAATCTATCAATATTTTAAATTGTCTAGATAAAGGAACCGACTGGTTTACACTAGCAAAAGGTGATAATATATTTGCTTTTACTGCCGAATCGGGTACTACCAATCTCCAGTTCTGGATCGAGAATAAAGTAATCTACGAAGGAGTGTAATTATGGAAATATTAGTTTTGAATACTAACTTTGAGACTGTATATATTGTAGATTCTTTTAAGTCGTTGATCTGGACTGATAGGTATAATGAATATGGCGATTTCGAAATATACTTAACATTAACGAATAATTTTGATATTTTCAAATATTTAAAAGAGGATTATTACCTATGGTTAAAAGAATCGGAACATTGCATGATTATAGAGGATTTGGCCATAAATTCGGATATAGAAGACGGAAACCACCTTATTGTCACCGGACGATCTCTAGAATCTATTTTAGAACGACGTATTATATGGGGACAAAAAGTTTTAACCGGTAATTTACAAGATGCGATTGAAACTTTGTTGAACGAGTCTATAATTTCACCATCTATAACGGATCGTAAGATTGACAATTTTATATTTGAGCCATCTACAGATCCAAGAGTTATGGAGCTAACTATCGATGCACAGTTTACGGGTAATAACTTATACGACGTTATAAAAAAACTATGCCAGTCCCACAACATCGGATTCAAAATCGTACTTAATGACAATAATCAATTCGTTTTTAGTTTATACGCTGGAGTAGATAGGTCGTACAACCAAAACACCAATCCATGGGTAGTATTTTCTCCGAAGTTTAAAAACATCATAAATAGTAATTTTTTTACTTCTAAAGCTAACTTGAAAAACGTAACCCTTGTTGCCGGTGAAGGAGAAGGAGCTTCTCGTAAAACAACTACTGTTGGTTCCGGTTCCGGTTTGAATCGACGAGAGTTATTTACGGATGCCCGTGATATTTCTTCTAATGTTGATGGTGGGACACTAACAAACGAGCAATATATCGCAAAACTAAAAGCTAGAGGAATTGAAAAATTATCAGAACATACTATTAAAACCGCTTTTGAAGGAGAAATGGAAGCGACTAGGTTGTTTAAGTACGGAGAGGATTTCTTCATTGGTGATATTGTACAAATCGCTAATGAATATGGACATGAAGGAAGGGCTTATATTTCGGAACTTATTATTTCTCAAAATGAAGATGGGATTTCCATATATCCTACTTTCCAAATAATTCAAGAGAAAGGAGAAGAGACATGAGCGTAACATATGGATTTTATAATTCGGTAAACGGAGATCGTAAATATGACGCAACCCAATTATCTAGTTTATTTGACGGATTGATTAATGACGGCGTATTTGCTTCTATTGGAACTTGCTTTGCTGTTGAAGCCGCTGGTGGAAATACCGTAAATATAGGAATTGGTAAAGCCTGGTTCAATAAAACGTGGACATTGAATGACGCCATTCTTCCATTAGAAGCTCCTGTTTCAGAAGTTTTGCTTGATCGTATCGATGCGGTAGTTCTCGAAGTAGATATTTCAGAACGTGTAAACTCAATTAAATTTGTCGAAGGTGTTCCGTCAAGTTCGCCGGTTAATCCTACTTTAGCGTCTGGACCAACTTTATTTCAGTACCCCCTCTGTTATATTTATAGACCAGCTGGTAGTACAGAAATAACCCAGGCTCAGATTACAAATATGGTCGGAAGTGAAGCTACTCCTTTTATAACTGGAATTCTTCAGACTGTGAATCTCGACGAGTGGATCAATTCGCGATTGGCGGATTATGAGTACCAAACGCCTATCATAGACGGTACGCAAATACAACTACAAAAACAATCCAATACAAAAATTTTGAAGTTTAGGCTTGACGCTGACTTATCTGGTGGCGCAATCACAATTAGTCTTGATGGAGGGGCAACGTCAAAACCGCTTGTTGATATTGATGGTGTAGCTGTAACAAAACTACCCAAAGGGTTTGTGGAGGTTGTTGAGGATGCTGTAAATTTTACTTATGCCCCTAAAGGTAAGGGGGCATCTTTAGATTTAGAAAAGGTCGATGCAGTTGTTTTTTCGGCAGAATCTGAAAGCTATGGCGGTAGTATACGCTCTATAACCTCTGATGACAATTTCCTTTATGTGGGCGGTTCCACCACTCAAAGAGTCTACAAGCTAGACAAATCAGACTTAAGCAAGGTATCAGAATCTATAGACTATGGCGGTGCTATATATTCTATAACCTCTGATGACGACTACCTTTATGTGGGCGGTTCCACCACTCAAAAAGTCTACAAGCTAAACAAATCAGATTTAAGTAAGGTAGCAGAATCTGAAAGCTATGGCGGTAGTATATATTCTATAACCTCTGATGACGACTACCTTTATGTGGCCGGTTCCACCACTCAAAGAGTCTACAAGCTAAACAAATCAGACTTAAGCAAGGTATCAGAATCTATAGACTATGGCGGTGCTATATATTCTATAACCTCTGATGACAACTTCGTTTATGTGGGCGGTTACACTCGAAAAGTCTGGAAGTTAAGCAAATCAGACTTAAGTAAGGTGGGAGAATCTGAAAGCTATGGCAATTTTATACAATTTATAACCTCTGATGACAACTTCATTTATGTGGGCGGTGACACTCGAAAAGTCTGGAAGTTAAGCAAATCAGACTTAAGTAAGGTATCAGAATCTATAGACTATGGCGGTACTATATATTCTATAACCTATGATGACGACTACCTTTATGTAGGTGGTGGTACCACTCAAAGAGTTTGGAAGCTAGACAAATCAGACTTAAGCAAGGTGTCGGAATCTATAGACTATGGCGGTAGTATATATTCTATAACCTCTGATGACGACTACCTTTATGTGGCCGGTTCCACCACTCAAAGAGTCTGGAAGTTAACCAAGGTTGTTTATATACATCCATATGCCCCCGCATCTTTAGATTTAAAAGAAGAAATGATTTTTTCTGATAAATCTATAGACTATCTCGGTACTATATATTCTATAACCTCTGATGACGACTACCTTTATGTGGGCGGTTTCACTGATAATCTGTCCGACACTCGAGCAGTCTGGAAGCTAGACAAAAACTTAAACAAGTTAGCAGAATCTAGAGATTATGGTGGTATATATTCTATAGCCGTTGACGACAACTATGTTTATGTGGGTGGTGGCAAACGTTATGTGGGCGACCCCAATCCAAAAGTCTGGAAGCTAGCAAAATCAAACTTAAACAAGGTGAGAGAATCTATAGAATATGGTATAGGAACTGAGGGTTATATATATTCTATAGCCGTTGACGACAACTATGTTTATATTGGTGGTTCCCCCAATCAAAGAGTCTGGAAGCTAAACAAATCAGACTTAAGTAAGGTAGCAGAATCTATAGACTATGGCGGTACTATATATTCTATAGTCTCTGATGACAATTTCCTTTATGTAGGTGGTCATGGCTCTAATAAAGTCTGGAAGCTAAACAAATCAGACTTAAGTAAGGTATCAGAATCTATAGACTATGGCGGTAGTATACGCTCTATAACTTCTGATGACAACTATATTTATGTGGGTGGTGGTGGCACTCAAAGAGTTTGGAAGCTAGACAAATCAGACTTAAGTAAGGTGGGAGAATCTGAAAGCTATGGCAATTTTATACAATCTATAACCTCTGATGACAACTTCATTTATGTGGGCGGTAACACTCAAAAAGTCTGGAAGTTAAGCAAATCAGACTTAAGTAAGGTGTCGGAATCTATAGAAGGCTATGGCGGTACTATACGCTCTATAACCTCTGATGACAACTTCATTTATGTGGGCGGTTATACCACTCGAAGAGTTAGGAAGCTAGCCAAGGTTGGTTATTTATATAAAAACCTTAAATTAATAGCAATAGGGAGCGTATAATACGATTTACTTATTTGAAAATGACGACAATAAAGCAAGTAGTAGGTCGTTACGGTCAAGGAAACGTAGCCATGTGCGGTATAACCGTCGGAGCATCCATTGCAGAGTTTCATGCGTGGTATAGAAAAAGTCTTAAAAACGGCAAGACTGGAATTAAGGCTTATCTAAAGACTATGGAGGACGAGTTCGCGGATAAGTATGCCAGAGAGGAAGAAAAGGAGGTTAGCCGATGCAAAACTCTTGGATTCAAATAATTATTACCATTGCCTGTTCAGTGATCGCATCCTCAGGTTTTTGGGCATATTTGCAGAAAAAACTTGAAAAGAAAGATATTAAAACAGAAATGCTTATAGGACTGGGTCACGATAGAATTATTTCTCTCGGTCTTTATTATATTGAGCGAGGATGGATTACCCAGGATGAATACGAGAATCTCAATGATTACTTGTATAAGCCATATGCAAAAATGGGAGGTAACGGAGCCGCTAAACGTATTATGCAAGAGGTAGATAAACTCCCAATACGTAAGTCCAGAATCATCGAAACATTGAATAACGAAACCTAATAAACATTGTAATGATATTTTATAGGAGGAATTTATGATGGATATTACTAAAGTACATGATCGAATTCATTACTAGACTAGGATTGCGAATTGAGTCCTCACAAGGACTCTTTCTTTTATTTTTCTATTTATATTTGACAAGTGAAAAAATTCCCGGGTTGGATTTTCTGAAAAACTTTTTAAAGGAGGCTTCTTTATGGAGTTATTTGTTATATTTGGAATTGGTATTTTGGTTGGTATTATTTGTACGACGGTATTAACTCGTTCTAAATCGGTCGGTTCCCTTAGAATTGATACGTCGGATCCGGACGATGGACCTTATTTATTTTTGGAACTATCAAAAGACATCGGAGAGATATATCGAAAGAAATACGCAACGTTTAAAGTAAGTCTTAAAAACTTCATTCCGCACGAATAACATTCCCTTTTATGGGAGCTAATTAAATATTTTATATTTGAAAGGAGAAAGAAAATGAAGAAGAATGAAGAAATCAAAGAAATCAAAGACTTATTAGAAAAGCAAATTAAGACAGATATTCTAAAATTATCTACATTGGAAGGAAGCGAAGAAAAATCGACAGCTATTGACGACCTGGTTAAACTTCACAGATTAAAAATCGAGGAGGAGAGCAGAAAAGATCGATTCCTCAGAATAGGAGTAGAAGCAGCAGGAATCATATTGCCGTTGATATTTTACGGCATATGGTTGAGAAGAGGTTTTAAATTCGAGGAAACTGGGACTTATACCTCTACGACATTTCGAAGCTTATTTAATAAATTTCGACCAACAAGATAAAGAAAGCGGAGAGTCGCGTGAATTACGCGTTCTCTTCGTTTTTCTAATTGATATTTAAGATAAGTCTTCGAAAATCGTTAAAAAATGATATTTTTCAAGGGTTGGAAGAAAAACGACCTCATAGAATCCGTTTTAAGGCTTTTTAAAAGGTCGACCAATGGTATAAGTCATTGAATAGGTAAAATCGCTTAAATCGGCTAATAAGGGCCTTAGAAACGATATGCCTATTTTTGTGATATTTTTAAACGAAAAAAAGGTCGTTTTTAGTAATTTTAAGCGAAAATTACATCTCCTATTACGAAAGGAGTGATATTTATGAAAATTACTGACATGATTATATCAGCTATTCTGAAGAAAGGCATTTTATACGAAGCTAGGAACGTGGACACAGATATTGAAATTCCGATGGTTATAGAAAACCAAGAACGCAAAATTAAGATAAATATCAAATGCCAACATATGACGCTTCGAATCGAGCGTGAAGAGAAGTAGGAGGCATTGCCTCTTGCTTTTTATATTTTACGCGAAATTCACACCTCCTTTTATGGAAACCAATATTAAAAAAAAAAGGAGGATAAAAAAAAATGTTTGAAAGAATAAAAGCTTATAAAAAATTGAAAAAAGTTAATAAATTTTTACGAGACCTTAAAATGGCAGCTGAGATGATCAACGATGAAGAGTTATTAGAGGCCATACATAATACTATGGCTGAGAACGAAATACTATTAAAAAGAATTATATTTGACCGCAAAACTGCGGAAAAATATAATTTAGAAATGATAAGACATGGTTTTGATTGAGTCCTAAAACAAGGACTCTTTCTTTTTATATTTTTACGCGAAAATTACATCTCCTATTATGGAAACCAATATTAAAAAATAGGAGGTATTATTATGTTAAATAAATTAAAAGAAAAAATAAACGAAGTAAAAGAAATAAAAGAAAGAAGAAATTTAAGAAAAAGACTACTTACTGACTCAGAATTCTTAGAGGAATATTCTGATTCATTAACTAAGAAAGAAAAAGAACTATACGCAAGACTTTATCGAGATAATGACAATTAACTAAAAGATTGAGTCCTAACAAGGACTCTTTTATTTTGAAAAGGGGGGAAATTATGAAAAGATATTTGAAACGATCATCTCCTACTATACTGACTTGTCTTGGTGCGATAGGTGTAGTAGCTACTTCTGTGTTGGCCGTTAAAGCTACACCAAAAGCTATAGATATTATTAGGGCTCATGAAGGAACTGATCACGAAGGAAACTACTACGGTCCCACGAAACTTGAGGTCGTTCGACTCACTTGGAAATGTTATATTCCGGCAGCTTTAGTAGGTCTATCGACGCTCGTTTGTATATTTGGAGCGAACGTCTTAAATAAACGTAATCAAGCATCATTAGCGAGTGCTTACGCTTTACTAAGCGAAACTTATCGGCAGTATAGAAAGGCTGCGAAAACAGTTTATGGAGAAGCTGCTAAAAACGTACATGTTTCAGCAAATGGATGTTATATTTACGATCCAGAATTAGAATCAGAATCTGAAGAAATACTATTTTATGACACTTTTTGTCAAAGATATTTTACATCTACTATGTCTTCGGTTTTAAATGCTCAATACCATGTAAACAGAAATTTTGCTTTACGTGGCTACTCAACCATAAACGAATTGTATGATTTTTTAGGATTAGAAGAATGTCATGGCGGAGATTTAATTGGATGGTCGGCTTATGAAATGTTGGAGGCTGGTTTAACCCCATGGATAGAATTTGAAAATCGTTTCACTAAAATGGACGACGGATTGGAGTGTTATATTATTTCGACACTTTTTGGACCGACAATTTTAAATCCGGATGATTATTAATTTCGCGAAATTTACACATCCTATTATGGAGAAAGTATTACAGAAGGAGGTAAAAATGATATGAATAGTAAAATAATTAAAATTTTTGGTATTGCGGCAACAGCGATGAGTATAGGTGCAACACTAATTACTAGTTGGGTTGATGACAAGAAGATGGACGAAAAAATAGCTAAAAAAGTAACTGAAGCACTTAACGAAATTAAAAAAGATTGAGTCCTAACAGGGACTCTTTTTCTTTGTTAGAAAGAAAGGAGGCGGTCAGAAATTAGTAATCAAGAAATGTGCAACATGGCCATAATAATAATTAACAAGTACGTAGACAATCATTTATATTCTACTGATTTTGGAAAGATCACTCCAAAAGAATCAAAAGAATACTTTGAGGATCTTAGCTACGCGAAATGGGCGGCTTATGAAATCATAGATCGTCTGAATACCGAGGCCGAACGTCTCCCTTCTCATCTAACTGGACGAGAACCTGTACCACCAGTTGATATTATTGCCGACTTCATGGACGACTTGGAAAATTATATTTACGACGGTTGCAGTGAAAAACACGAACGGATATTTACCATTGCCAAGGATTTTGCAGACGAGATTATTCTATTATTTTTATAAATTGAAAGGAGAAAAAAAATATGAATAAAAATATTAATGTGATTAATTGTACACCTCACGATGTAAATCTCATAACGGAGTCAGGAGTAATAGTTTTTAAAAAAAGTGGAATAATTCCACGACTTTCAGAACAACAAGAAAAAATAAGTTCCATTGATATTAATGGAACTGAAATTGATATTGTAAAGAAATCTTTTCTTGAACCCGAAGGCCTTCCTGAACCACAACAAAACACACTTTATATTGTATCCGCACTTGTAGCTGGAGCATGTAAAAACAGAGATGATCTAGTTATCCCTAATGATATAATTAGAGATGAAGAAGGGAGGATAATTGGATGCAAAAATTTAGCAAAGATATAATGAGCGAATTTTTATATAGAGTGTGTACCTTGAACCCTTTAGAAGAGCGCATAGAGAGACAGACTAATCTTCCTGGTGCAAATTTCTCACTAACAGGATTTTTCCACCAAAATTTTGATAATGCATACACGTTGTGGAAAAGAAGAAATGATCACTGCATACTGTATTACGGCGGTGAAACATGGTCTGTCATCATTCGAGTGCCCCGGGCTTCTTGTACTTTAGAAAAAAATTATGAAAAATACAAAGAAGGACATGATAGTACTTTAGATCGAAATGAATGTTTCGTGTCTAAAGTAGAAAATGATGCTATAATAGAAAAATATGAAAATGGTATATGGGAGCCAATTCCTATATCCATTTTTAACAAGGAGGATACAAAAAGTGAAGACTGTATTTTGCACAAAAGATAATTTAGAAGAAGCCACTTCTTGGGAACTCCCAAGTGACGTAATTGACAAGATCAGAAACACCGGTAAATCGAATCGAGTCTTCTTGATATTTCAGCACATCCCTTGGATACCAAAAGAGGTGCAAGAAATACACAATAACAGAGGCTTCATAGTTACCGGAGGTTGGAACCATAGTTTCCACGACTGTGCGCATAATAGTTGCATCGTATCTTTCGAAGTTGGAAACCGTGCGGGAAGAATAGGACGCACACGAAATAATTTCAAACGCGCGGTTTCCATAGCACAAAAAGAAAAGAAGGATAAAGTAACGGTAAAATTTCTTTGTCGAAGTCTTGTGAGACCTGGAGACTAGCAGCTATAGAGGGGCATAATGATATTATAATAAATAATAAAAATTTAGGAGGTATAAAAATGATGAAGAAACAAGATTTCATTGACGACTATAATATAGTAGTAGAAGGGGTGTACATACATCTCACCCCTTCTAATGATATTCTTGAAATTTAGAGAAACGAAAGGAGAAAAATAGAAAAATATGAGTAAATTAAATTTAGCTACTATTACTAAAGGTGTACGGACGATTGTTAACAAGCGAAGTCCTGAGATATTAACCGGTATTGGAATCGCTGGAATGATTACCACCACAGTCATGGCGGTTAGAGCTACGCCAAAAGCTCTAGCCCTCATCGAGGATAAGAAGACTGAAAACAACACGGAGAAACTTACCCCAATCGAGACTATCAAAGCAACATGGACTTGTTATATTCCGGCCGCGATAACTGGATGTTTATCAATATTATGTTTGGTCGGAGCAAGTTCTGTAAATGCTCGCCGTAATGCCGCATTGGCCACTGCTTATACTTTATCGGAATCGGCTCTCAAAGAGTACCAGGAAAAAGTAATTGAAACCATCGGCAAGAAAAAGGAACGAGCTATAAGAGATGCGATTGCAAAGGACAGAATCGAACAAGACCCCGTCACTTCTAAGGAAGTCATCATCACCGAAAAAGGTAATACTCTCTGCTACGATTCGATTTCGGGAAGATATTTTAAATCAGATATCGACAAATTGAAAAAAGCAGAGAACGAACTTAATAGAAGAATGAGGGATGAAATGTATATTTCCCTCAACGAATTCTATTATGAAATCGGTCTTAATCCAACCAGTATCGGCGATGATCTTGGATGGCATATTGATCACGGATATATAGAATTGAGTTTCAGTTCGCAGTTGGCAGATGAAGGAACACCTTGTCTTGTGATTGACTACCGAGTCGCACCTAGACAGATAAATTATTAGTACGCGAAAAAAACATATCCTTTAATGGAGAACATATTAAAATATTATATTTGAAAGGAGATATTAAAATGATGGAAAAAACTAAAATTGAAGAAGTTATCGAAACTACTGAGAATAAGAGTGGTTTTTTTAAAGTAGCAGCAGGTATTGGATTGGCCGCACTTGGAAGCATAATTGCTTATAAGTATGTGGTTAAACCGATTATAGCTAAAATTAAAGCCCAAAAAGAACAAATCGAAGTGATTGAAGAAGATGAATGATATTCTGAAAACGAGAGAGTGCCTTTAATAGGTACTTTCTCTTTTTCTTTTTGAAAGGAGAGGAAAAACGGAGATGATGATAGAGGAATATAAGCCAAATTCCCATAAATATAAGGAGGAACAAAAGAAGATGGCTGTTCCGGAAGAAAAGAAAGTAGAAAAAGTGATTACTGGAACGGCAAAATCTAAGAAAAAAAGCGAGTTTCAGAAATTTATGGATATATTCATCGAGGACATCGATAACGTAAAATCTTATATTTTGTTAGATGTATTAATCCCCGCAATTAAGAAAGCAATTTCAGATATTGTTACAAATGGCATCGATATGTTACTTTACGGTGGAACAGGTAGGACAAAGAGTAATTCCCCTGCCTCTAAAGTATCTTACAGGAGTTATTACGATGGAGGAAATGTCCGAAGGGATTACAGCACTGTTCGAACAAAAATTGGATACAGTTATGATGATATTATCTTGGATAGTCGAGGAGAAGCAGAAGAAGTTCTGTCAAAAATGGACGAGTTGATTTCTACTTATGGTGTAGTTAGCGTTGCCGACTTATATGATTTAGTTGGCATCACTGGTAATTATACAGACAACAAATACGGATGGACTGATATTAGGAGTGCGTCTGTAATTAGAGTACGAGATGGCTACATGCTTAAGTTACCCAAAGCCCTTCCGCTAAATTAGGAGAATTTTTATGGATATTTGAAAATAATAATAAAAAGAAAGGAGAAGATAATATGAAAAAAGAACTTATAACAACTGTTAATAAGATTGGTTTTAAACTTAAAAAACATAGCCCCGAGATCCTTGTAGTAGCCGGGGTAGTCGGAACCGTTGTAAGTGCGGTCATGGCTTGCAAAGCTACTACTAAAGCGAGTGATATTTTGGAAAAAGCTAGAGAAGACATCGATACTATTCATAAATGTGCAGCTAATGAAAAGTTCGCAGAGGAATATACCGCCGAAGACGTTAAGAAGGATTTAGCTCTTGTTTATATTCAGACCGGTGTTAAGCTTGCCAAACTTTATGCCCCAGCAGTAGTTCTTGGTGCTCTATCTATAAGTAGTATTCTGGTATCGAATAATATTCTTCGTAAAAGAAATATAGCTCTCGCAGCTGCCTATGCTACAGTCGATAAAAGTTTCAAACAATATAGAAATCGAGTTGTGGAGCGTTTTGGTGAAGAAATCGACCGCGAACTGAGGTACGGCATCAAGGCAAAGAAGATCGAAAAGACCGTTGTTGATGAAGACGGTAAAGAAAAGAAAGTTAAAGAGACAGTCAATGTTGTAGAAAAAGACTCATTGAGCGATTATACTTTCTTCTTTGACGAGTCTAGTCCTTATTGGGAAAAAGACGGAAACTATAATCGAATGTTTCTTCTAGCTCAGCAGCAATATGCCAACGATAAACTTAGAGCCAATGGATATTTATTCTTAAATGACGTACTCGATGACCTTGGTATTCCGAGAACTAAAGCCGGTCAAATTGTTGGCTGGATATATGATCCCGATAACCCTAACGGTGATAATTACGTTGATTTCGGGATTTACGAAACCTATCGAAGGGATGAAAATTCTTTCGTAAAGGATAAAGCTATGGGCGAAAAAGTTGGAAAAGAAAAATACGAACGAGTAGTCCTTCTCGACTTCAACGTCGATGGAAATATTTTAGATTTGATATAAAAAAAAGATTGAGTCCTAATAAGGACTCTTTCTCTACACATGTTATATTTGAAAAGTGAAAAAATTCCCGGGTTGGATTTTCTGAAAAACTTTTTATAGGAGGTATATTTATGAATAATAAAACAATAAATTTTATGATATTTGTTCTTGGCGTAGCCGTCGGTTCAGTAATTACCCGGCGGTACGTTGAGAAAAAATATGAACAGATAGCTCAAGAAGAAATCGATTCGGTCAAAGAAGTATTCGCCAAGAGGATGGCCGAAATTGCCAAGGACGCAGAAGCTCGAATAAAAGCGGACAATGCAAAGGAAAAACCAGATATTATTAAATACGCAGCCCGTTTACGTGAACAGGGTTATACTAACTATTCTGATATGGTTGATGAAAAAACCGAGGAGGAGTCTATGAGCGTGGATAAACCTTATGTTATCACTCCAGAGGAGTTCGGCGAATTGGATGACTATGAAACGATTAGTCTTATTTATTACGCCGATCATGTTCTGGCCGATGACAATGATGAAATCGTAGAAGACATTGAAAACGTTGTCGGATTCGATTCTTTGAATAGTTTTGGAGAGTATGAAGATGATTCAGTATTTGTCAGAAATGACAGATTAAAATGCGATTACGAAATCCTATTAGACCAAAGAAGATATTCGGACGTCGTCAATAGAAAACCAATCAATAGAAAACCGCACGAGGTGGAGGATGATTAATGACTAAAAACGAGCTGAACAAAGAATACTTCGAATGGATGTATCAACTCGTATGCAATGAAAGATATCCGAAAAGGCTATCCTATCGGAAGCTTTTGACCCATCTACATGATATAGAATTTACCTATATCATCGAAATGGATGGTAACAGAGCCGAAGATGGGATAGACCTTCGATATAGATTTGGATACGAGCGACAGTACGATAACGCTATGATAGCAACATATTTGGACGATCGTCCTTGTAGCGTTTTAGAAATGTTAATAGCCCTTGCTATTCGATGCGAGGAACACATTATGGATGATCCTGATATTGGGAATCGAACTGGACAATGGTTTTGGAACATGATTTCAAACCTAGGTTTAAGTTCTTTGGACGATACGAGATTTGATAGTGGATATTTGAACCGCGTTATCACTAGATTTTTAAATCGAGAATACAAAAGAAATGGAGAAGGTGGATTATTTACTGTTAAGAACTGTAAACGTGATTTGCGAACTGTTGAAATTTGGTATCAAATGTGTTGGTACTTGGATGATATTCTAGAATCTTAGGAGGAGTATATGACTCATAATGAAGTTTTTAAATGGTTTGAATTATATTTTCCATTTTACGCTGGAGACAAAATTGATACCTGGTTTCAGAATGGTAAAAATAGTCTCCGTATAAGACAAACCAACGGACAGGAATTTATATTTACATTTAATAGTCATAAAGATTGGAAATTAGAAACAATTGATAGTTTTATCAAGACAAAACGAAAAAAGGAAAGGAGCTTAAACGCATGAAAGGGGAATAAAATGCGATGCTTGACTTTCTTATGATTTCGACACGTAGCACAAAGCGCGGCGTAATAGAAATCTATCCAAAGTTCATCATCAAAAAAAGCTCAGATCTCATGATTCGAGGAGGTGATTTTTACGCTATCTGGGTTGAAGAACTCGGTCTATGGTCTACGGACGAACACGTTGCTTTACAATTGATAGATCGAGAACTAGATAGATATGTGGAAGAAAACCGCCATAAATTTGACGCTAATATAAAGGTTCTGTATATGTGGGACGCTGAGTCCGGAATGATTGACGCTTGGCATAAATACTGTCAGAGGCAGATGAGAGACCACTTTCACATGTTGGATGAGAAAATTATATTTTCCAATCACAAAACCAAAAAAGAAGATTACGCCAGTAAAAAGCTGAATTATCCGCTTGAACCTGGCGATTTATCTGCTTATAACAAACTGATGTCCACTTTATATTCAGAGGAAGAGAGACATAAGATTGAATGGGCAATCGGGTCAATCGTTACTGGGGACTCTAAGAAAATTCAGAAATTTATGGTTTTATACGGTGAAGCGGGAACTGGTAAATCTACAGTACTTAACATCATCCAGCAGTTATTTGAAGGATATTATACAGTGTTTGATGCGAAAGCCCTTGGGTCATCTAACAACTCATTTGCTCTAGAGGCGTTCAAAAACAATCCGCTTGTAGCAATTCAACACGATGGCGACCTTTCTAAAATTGAAGATAATACGAGGTTGAACAGTCTTGTTTCCCACGAGCTTATGACAGTAAATGAAAAATTTAAATCGGCTTATTCCAATCGCTTTAAATGTTTTCTATTTATAGGCACCAATAAGCCGGTAAAGATTACAGATGCAAAGTCAGGTCTTATTAGAAGATTAATTGATGTATCTCCTACCGGCAATAGGCTAAGTCCAAAAGAATACGAAACTCTCATGAAACAGATCAGTTTTGAACTTGGTGCGATCGCCTATCACTGCCGAGAAGTATATTTAAGCGATCCCGGTAAGTATGATAATTATATTCCAACAGCAATGTTAGGAGCGTCTAATGATTTTTATAACTTCGTTATTGATTCGTATCATGTATTTAAGAAAAATGACGGAACTACGCTTAAAGCCGCTTGGGAGATGTATAAAACTTACTGTGATGAAGCAAAAGTAGCATACCCATTTTCGAAAAGAGTCTTTAAAGAGGAGCTTAAGAATTATTTCAGGGAGTACAAGGATCGATTCAACCTTGATGACGGATCTAGAGTTCGTAGTTATTACAGTGGATTTCGAACAGAAAAATTTGAGAAAATGACTCTTGATGATAAGCATAAAGAGGGAGAAACTAAAACATCGTGGATTCAATTCGCAAGTCAAGAGTCTATATTTGACAAGGAGTGTGCCGATTGTTTAGCTCAGTATGCTACAGCTAATGAAACCCCATTCAAAAAATGGGATGACGTTACGACGAAACTATCTGAATTGGATACATCTAGGCTTCACTATGTTAGAGTTCCCGAAAACCACATTGTTATCGACTTTGATATTCCAGACGAAAATGGTAATAAATCTTTTGAAAGGAATATCGAAGAAGCGAGTAAATGGCCGCCGACATATGCAGAGCTTAGTAAGAGTGGTTCTGGTATACATCTGCATTATATTTACACTGGAGATGTCTCGAAACTGAGCCGCGTTTATGATGACTACGTGGAAATTAAGATATTTACTGGTAAAAGTTCGTTAAGACGAAAATTAACAAAATGTAACAATTTACCTATCTCGACGATTAGTTCGGGTTTACCACTGAAAGGAGAAAATAAAATGATTAATTTTGAAGGGGTGAAAAGTGAGAGAGCGCTTAGAACACTGATTAAGCGAAATCTCAATAAAGAAATTCATCCAGGTACTAAGCCTAGTATTGATTTTATTTATAAAATACTGGAGGATGCGTATGCTAGTGGTTTACATTATGATATTTCTGATATGCGCAATACGATATTAGCATTTGCTGCGAATAGTACAAATCACCCTGACTATTGTGTTAAACTAGTAAATAAGATGCGGTTTAAATCAGAAGAGATATCCTCCGGAGAAGAAAACGAAGACGCAAAACTTGTGTTTTTTGACGTTGAAGTATTCCCTAATTTATTTTTAGTGAATTGGAAGATCGAAGGCGAAGGAAAACCTGTTGTACGAATGATCAACCCTACCCCAACTGAAATTGAAGATCTGATGAAATTCAGATTGGTGGGGTTCAACTGTCGTAGATATGATAATCATCTTTTGTACGCCAGACTTATGGGTTATACAAACGAGCAACTTTTCGATCTATCTCAAAAGATCGTTAACGGTAGTCCAAATTGTTTCTTTGGGGAAGCTTATAACGTGTCTTATACGGACGTTTATGACTTCTGCTCAAAGAAACAAAGTTTAAAGAAATGGGAAATTGAATTAGGGATTAGTCATAAGGAACTTGGTATACCATGGGACAAACCGGTGCCGAAAGAAATGTGGACGAAAGTTGCCGAGTATTGCGATAATGACGTTCTTGCTACAGAAGCTGTTTTTAATGCAAGAAAAGCCGATTTTACTGCAAGACAAATTCTGGCGGATCTCGCCGGTATGACGGTAAACGACACTACAAACACTTTAACTGCTCGAATTATATTTGGTAACAACAGAAAACCTCAAGATCAGTTCAATTATCGTGATATGGGAGAGATGACTGAAAATGCCAGTCGCTTCACCATCACAGAAGACAACACTATTTACAACGAATTTGGCGATGAGTATACCGTTTTTGATGAAAAAGGAAGACCTATATTTCCTGGTTACAAATTTGAAAACGGTAAATCAACTTACCGCGGAGAGGAGGTGGGCGAAGGCGGTTACGTATATTCCGAGCCTGGTATGTACGGTAACGTCGCATTGCTAGACGTCGCTTCAATGCATCCTAGTAGTATCGTTGCAGAAGAACTCTTTGGAGAGATATATACGCAGCGATTTAAAGAACTATTGGATGCTCGTATAGCGATCAAACATAAGGATTTTGATAAGGCTCGAAAAATGCTGGGTGGAGCTTTGGCAAAATACTTAACTGATGAAAACACAGCAGAAGATTTGTCTACAGCTCTAAAGATTGCGATTAACTCGGTATATGGTCTTACATCAGCAAATTTTGATAATCCATTCCGAGACACTCGCAATAAGGATAATATTGTAGCAAAACGCGGAGCCCTATTTATGATCAATCTCAAACACGAGGTACAGAAACGAGGTTTTACTGTTGCTCATATTAAGACAGACTCTATTAAGATTCCAGATGCGACCCATGATATTATACAATTCATCATGGATTACGGTAAAATGTATGGATATACCTTTGAACACGAGGCTACGTACGACAAGATGTGTCTAGTTAACGATGCTGTTTATATTGCTAAGTACGCTTCAGAAGAAAAGTGTGAGAAATTATATGGTTATGTTCCAGGAGATAATAAAAAGAAAGCTGGTCAATGGTCGGCTACTGGTACTCAATTTCAGGTTCCGTATGTATTTAAGAAACTCTTCAGTAAAGAAGAAATTATATTTGATGATATGTGCGAAACCAAATCTGTTACGTCGGCTTTATATTTAGATATGAATGAAGATTTGCCAGACGTATCAGAGTATGAAAAAGAGTACCAAAAACTTTTAAAAGATATTAATAACCAAGATATTCCTGATGACGAGGAATTGAAGCGTAAGCGTGAACGAGCTGAAGAATTGAAAGAACTTATTGACAAAGGTCACAACTATCGATTTATTGGGAAAGTTGGTAGATTCTGCCCTATTAAACCTGGTTGTGGTGGCGGATTACTTATGCGTGAGAAAGACGGTAAGTATTACGCTGCTACGGGAACGAAAGGTTATAGGTGGTTGGAGTCTGAAATGGTTCTTGAGCTCGGAAAAGAAGCAGATATTGACAGGTCTTATTATGACACCCTAGTCGACGAAGCGATTAAATCTATATCAGAATATGGAGACTTTGAATGGTTTGTTTCGGACGAACCTTATGTCGGGCCAAATTTCGTAAATGAAAAACCATTATATTTTGATGATAGTAATTTATTAAAAGGAGAGGAGAATGATCATGTCATTTAAAAAAGTAGACAACATTATCATCGAGAACGCACGTATTATATTCCGCAACTTTGCGGGAAAGGAAACAAAGTACAATCGAGCTGGAAATCGTAACTTTTGTGTTATTATCGATGATCCTGAACAAGCCCAAAAATTAGCTGAAGATGGTTGGAATGTGAAAATTCTGGCTCCCCGTGACGAAGGTGATGATCCATTACATTATATTCAGGTCGCAGTCAGTTTCGCTAATATTCCACCTAAAGTAATTATGGTTACAAGACGTTCACAAATCCCTTTAGACGAGGAATCAATTGACACCTTGGACTTCGCTGAAATACGCAATGTGGATTTAACCATAAGACCATATCACTGGGAAGTCAACGGCAAGACTGGAATTAAGGCTTATCTAAAGACTATGTATGTAACCATCGAGGAGGATGAGTTCGCGGATAAGTATGCCAGAGAGGAAGAACCTGAAGATCTTCCTTTCTAGGTTTATATTTTAATTATTAAACATAAAACAAAACAAATTGGAGGATGATATTATGAGTGATTACTTAAAACATTACGGCATTCTCGGAATGAAATGGGGTGTTAGAAGGTTTCAAAATCCTGATGGCTCCTTAACTCCTGAAGGAAAGTTAAGGTATCGAAAAAAGGAAGAAAAACGAAAATTTAGACAAGACGTTAAAGCTTTTAAAAAGAATAAGCTAAAATACGACACTAAATATGATAAAAATCTCGGTACTCATGTAATAACCCAATGGTACGATTCCAGAGGGGCCAAAGTCGGACGTGATTATATAAACAAAGTTATGAAACAGGCGATGAAAGAAAAAACATATGCTAGTTTAGCTGGAACAGCTGCCGTATTAGCTGGGGCAGGTTTAGTTGGAACTCTTATTGCCGAATTAGAAAGATGATTGATATTTTAATAGGAGTCTATTAAGGCTCCTTTTTTTTTTATATATATATATATTTTGCGAAAGGAGGTTGATGAATGTCCATTAAGTTATTTGATTACCAGATAGAAGCTGTTAAAAAAATGAAAAACGGATGTATTCTCTGCGGCGGAGTTGGTTCCGGGAAAAGTCTAACAGCCCTGTCTTACTATTACCTCCAAAACGGAGGAGATCCGAACAGCTTAACTGGTGGCGATTATATTCCAATGGACGATCCTCCTAAGGATTTATATATTATAACAACTGCAAGAAAAAGAGACACTTTAGAATGGGAGGGTGAGCTTTCGCCCTTTCTTCTTTCTACTCATCCAGAAGTTAATTTATATTCTAATAAAGTGGTTGTTGACTCGTGGAACAACATCAGTAAATACGTAAATGTTACCGGTGCTTTCTTTATATTTGATGAGCAGCGTGTAATAGGCAAAGGCGTTTGGGTTAAGTCTTTTCTTAAGATAACTAAAAACAACGATTGGATATTACTATCTGCAACCCCGGGTGATACGTGGCAGGATTATATTCCTGTCTTCATAGCAAACGGTTTCTATAAGAATCGAACAGAGTTTACCAGGGAACATATTGTATACAGTCGCTTCACCAAGTACCCGAAAATTGACCGTTATATTAACACGGGAAAACTTATAAAACTAAGACGAGATATTCTCGTAACGATGGACTTCAAACGAAAGACAACAGCTCATCATGAAGATGTGTATGTTTCTTATGACGTTGCGCAGTATAAGGATGTTTCCAGAACTCGTTGGAACCCTTATAAAAACGAACCAATTATGAACGCTAGCGAGCTTTGTTATATTTGGCGTAAAATAGTGAATACAGACCAATCCAGACAAATAGCCGTTTTAGAAATCTTCGAACGGCATCCTCGAGTAATTATATTTTATAACTTCGATTATGAGTTAGAAATACTCAGAAATTTGGGTTATGGTCCAAATGTGAAAATAGCTGAATGGAACGGTCACAAACATGAACCTATCCCAAATAGTGAGAGTTGGGTTTACCTAGTACAGTATACGGCCGGTTGTGAAGGCTGGAACTGCGTCGAGACCGACACTATTATATTTTACTCGCAAAACTACTCTTATAAGGTCATGGTACAAGCTGCAGGACGAATCGACAGGCTTAATACACCTTATACAGATTTATATTACTATCATCTTAAATCTAGGAGCGGGATTGACCTGGCTATCAGTAAGGCTCTTAAGGAAAAGAAAAACTTTAACGAGAATAAGTTTGTCAAGTGGTAAATAGAATTTATTAAGGTGGGATTGTATTTATGCAAAAAAGGTTTTATGCTCCAAAATATAGTGAATTAGCTAGATTATTAGAAATAGCAAAAAATCAAAGGAAAGAAGAAATAGAATTAGCTGAGAATAATTATAAAAAAATACTAAAAAACATAAGAGAAACTTGTAAGAAAAATGGTCATAAATATGATGATGGTGTTTCAGCACTTGTAAGAGGTAGGTACGGATACAATGATTATCGTTACGAATGTCAAATATGTGGTGTAGAAATTCCAGACAAATAATTAAAACATTTTAGTAGATTGGAGAAAGATATTCTCAAACTTATATCAGAAACCAAGTGGTAATTTTATATTTGAAAGGAGAAAGATCATGGAGTCTAAAGTGATGGATATTGTTTTATTCGCGAATAGTTCAGATGTGACAGAAAAGCATTATGGAGTACTTTTCGAAAATGGTTTTATTCTTTGTTTTTGTTGCGGCGGCTATATTTATCCGGAAGATTATATTATTATTAAGCATTGCGATTGGGATAAGGTAGACGAAACCCTTCTGAAAAATGAGCCATTTAGATAAAACTTAATACTTCGCGAAAAAAACACCCCATATTATGAAAACAAAATATAGGGGGTTTTGTTATGATAATGTATGATATTAATATTGAAAAACAATTCAGAGATTGTGACGCTGAAGCATTTACCAGAATTATCGGCGATGAATTAAAAAGCACAAAACTCACGATCATTGGGTATATCACTAAAATTAAGAATTTAATTACTAAAGAGACACAATATATACTACATTACTAAATGGAATTTATATAAAAAAAAGTCCTAACAAGGACTCTTTCTTTTGATATTTTACGCGAAACAAATACCCCCTTTTTATCACAAGTTGAAAGGAGAGAAGAATAATAATGAAGAAAGAAAAGAGTAAGGTATATAAGGTATATTTGAAATCGATTGATGACCTGGTTGAATTACAAGGTTATATGGACGATGAATGTTCTGCTTATGTTGACGTACATAGAAGCGCATTCGAACTGATGATCTTGATGGGAATACCATTTGAGTTCCGCTATAACTCTAAAGGAGAAATTATATTTGATACAGGAGTCTAAGAAAACTTAGACTTTTTTTTATTATTACACATAATTTAATTAAAAATATTTTATATTTGAAAGGAGAAATTATTATGAGTATGCGAAAACTACTATCTTGGGCAGAAAAAGAAATAGATATTGCTTGCAAACGTGAACGAGAAGCTTCTGGTGTAAAAAATGATGATTGGGACTATGGCTGCGCTTGCTACGAGAGTGCTTTAAAAGCTTATAAAAGTCTCGTGGAAGATAATCATAGTGGATTAAGTATTGGATTTACTAAACAAATTCTAAACCGCCTGATCGATGGTAAACCGCTGACTCCTATCGAGGATACGGATGATATTTGGAGTGATATTTCAGACATCAGTGGACTTAACGGCGAAGTGGTTAATTATTATCAGTGTAAACGAATGAGCTCTTTAATCAAATACGTCTACCCCGATGGAACTGTGAAATACAAAGACATCAATAGATACTATTGTGTCGATATTAATAATACAGAAGTAACTTATTATAGCGGTTTGGTTCAGAGAATTATTGATGAAATGTTCCCAATCACTATGCCGTATTTTCCCGGGGAACCAATTAAGGTTTATTGCGAAGACTTCTTGACCGACCGAAAAAATGGCGACTTCGATACCGTTGGTATATTTTACGCAATTAAACCAGATGGCGAAAAAGTAGAAATTAATCGTTTCTTCAAAAATTCCGAAGATGGTTGGGATGAAATTGATGAAGTCGAGTATAACGAAAGAAAAGCTATTAAACTTTAATACTTAATCTTTGTCGTGAAAGGTGAGGGATTACAAATGGAAGATACATGTGTTTGTTGTGGAGAATATATTCCCGAAGGTCGAATGGTATGTTATTCCTGCGAGAAGTTTCCATATAGTAAAGTGATTATCAGGAAAGGGAGGAAGAAAATGTGGCGGCGAGAATTACTTAAAAACAAGTTATGTGCGCTTATACTTATACTAATGGGCTTAGTGCCTATTCTGATTGAGCGGGACTGCACCCTTTTTATATTTGCTTTGATGATTGGACTCCCGTTGTTCTTTGCTAAGGAGAACTGGATTATGTAAGGAGGTTTCCGTCATGCGAATAAATAGATATTTCACACCGTACCCAGACGATACAATAAATAGATATTTTTAATATAGAAAGGAGTTTTTGATATGTCAGCAACGTTAGGAATTTCCTACAAACGGTCGGCGATACGGGCAGCAAAGGAGTTATGCTATAACAAGGAAGTTATAGAGAAACTCAAAAAAGCAACTAGCGATAATGAAATAACCAGAATTATGTTATCTGCTAGGAATGATATTTATGATGAAAAAGGAGAGGTGCGATAACGTGAATTATAAAATTGTGGCCGTCGATTTTGACGGCACTTTATTTGAAAATAAGTGGCCGGAAATTGGCGAACCTAATATCGCGCTCATTAATTATATTAAAAAACGAAAAGAGCAAGGTGATAAAATTATATTATGGACTTGTCGTTGCGGAGATAAGCTTGACGCTGCTGTTAAAAAATGTGAGATGTATGGTTTGATATTTGACGCGGTAAATGAAAACTTACCGGAAGCTATCGAGATATTCGGAGGTGATACTAGAAAGATATTTGCGCATGAGTATATTGACGATAAGAACTATTGGCCATATTGGTATATTGATAATTATTGACCACCACCATGAAGGAGGTCGTTACCGTGAGAATTGCAGGAATACTCCCCTGTTCACTCGTAAACGGCTATGGTGTACGATATGTTATATTTTGCCAAGGGTGTGCGCATCATTGTATTGGTTGCCAAAATCCGGAAACCTGGGATTTCAATGGAGGTGAAGAAATCACTCCGGAAGAATTGGTAGAAGATATTTTAAAACATAAACACATCGACGGAGTTACATTATCAGGGGGAGATCCATTCTATCAACAAGAGGAATGTGTCTCCCTCTTGAAACTTCTTCCCAAACATCTTGATATTTGGATTTATACAGGGTTTAAGTACGAAGAGATAAAAGACACCCAACTTGCTCAAATGGCTGATTATATTGTTGACGGAAAGTTCGAACAGGATAAATTAGTCACTGGAAAAATGTACGGCAGCAGTAATCAAAGAATTATCGATGTTAAAAAAGGAGGTTTATATTATGAATGATTATTTAAAACATTACGGTATTCTAGGAATGAAGTGGGGTGTTAGAAGGTTTCAGAACAAAGACGGATCCTTAACTCCTGAAGGAAAGAGAAGATATCGTCGAGCTGCTTCTTCTGATTCTGCCACTAAAAAAGTTAAAAAAGATCTGGTTCCAAAATGAGAAAATTTTTAGAAAAACAAGCTCAAAATAATGTAAATAGATATATGAAAAAAGAAGATATTCGAAACCAGAGACTTCAAAAAAGGGCCGCTGAATTAGTGGCAAAATATGGAGACAAATACAAAGTTGAAGTAAAGGGTAATAAGATAGTATTAACCGATGGTAAAGATGTATGGGTTATAAATTAAAGTGTAAATAG
>Ga0209537_1000395_pt1 | contig 53673 bp, 51 predicted proteins | sample BioPla4DNA1_FD_187698 | JGI IMG/M metagenome (GOLD analysis project Ga0209537, IMG submission 187698) | Biogas fermentation microbial communities from Germany - Plant 4 DNA1 (SPAdes) (version 2) | ecosystem: Engineered > Bioreactor > Anaerobic > Digestate | place: Bielefeld, North... | reverse complement strand
TACCTGGCTGCCAAAGGTCTGGTTCTCAACCACTTTGGCCTCTGCCAGCGGTCTATCAGTCCCCTGCTCCAGGTAGTTTACGGTGTATTCGATATCGGTTCTGGCGGTGTAGTAGAAGTTGATTACGTTGCCACTTACAGCCAGGGTGATGGTTACAGTGGTCGGTTCAACCTTGTTGTAACCTTCGATATCAATAGCTTCTTCCGTTACCTGGCTGCCAAAGGTCTGGTTCTCAACCACTTTGGCCTCTGCCAGCGGTCTATCAGTCCCCTGCTCCAGGTAGTTTACGGTGTATTCGATATCGGTTCTGGCTTGCCATACAGCATAAAGCGTTGCTCCTCCAGCCGGCATGGTGAATTCTGCTTTATCAACATATTCTACCGCACCGTCCTGGGTTATGCTCCAACCCTGGAAAGTATATCCGTCGCGGGTAAACGCATTGGGGTCCAGGTTGAATGTCATGCCGATAGGCGCGGTGCGAGGATCCATAGTTCCTTCACCGCCATTGGGATGATAGAATAAAATCGCGTTAGCCCCAGTTACTGTTACCGCCGGAATGGGGAAAGGTTTCTCCGCCGGATCACCATAGATATTAGTGTAGTGAATTGGAGTATCTCCATTGGTGTCATGTGTTCCACTGGGTGCACTCGGATCAATTTCTACAATGTACGACATCGTATAGGGGCCAGTAGTTATTGCCTCCAGATACCAGAAAATAGTTTCCGATTCGGTATCATATTGTATGGTTCCATGATTTACCTCAATTAATGATTCATAATTGGTTTCATCTATTCCCGGTATGGAGAACCAATATCCCATGGGGTCGGTAATGGTAGCTTCAGTTGCCGCCGGTAAAATTGAACTAGCAATGCTGTCAAAAATATCACTTAGATCAGCAGGGCTAGCTGTATAGGCTTTACCGGGGCTGGCTATCCCATTCAGTACACGGTTGCCTTCGCTGCCAGCTTCCAGAGCAATGGTATAAATGGTCTGTCCTGCAGCTTTAGCGAACTTTGACTCAGAGATAGCGCTATTGCCATGACTGTAGTACTTGAACCAATCATACCACGCATGATCGTCACTCCCATTTCCTACAGTCTCGTCATATACGAACGCATTCTCAAGTACAGACTCATTGGTTCTAAAAAGGTCTACAAAAAACCATTCACGCCAGAATTCCAAGTATTCATCAGGGTTATCAATCTTGTAGCTGTAGGTTGGTACTCCGTCGCTCAACAGTACAATAATCTTATTGTCTGCCGCGCTGTCTGCCAACAGGATTTTCGCCTGCCTTAGACCGGCCTGGGTAAAAGTACCTCCATTTGGTCTTATGGTGCCGCTATTGTTGCCACCATCCAAATAGCTCAACAAGGTATTCCTGCCAGTTGAATCAGTAAAACCTGCATGTGTAATCACATCTCCGGCGAATGATACCAAGGCAATGCGATTATAAGTGTTCCCATCAGGAAGCAGAGTGTCTATAAACTCTTTAGCTGCTTCCTTAGCTGCAGCCATTCTATTATCGTCGCGCATGCTGCCTGACCGGTCGATTACCAAAACTATATCATTCGTTTCGGTTTTGGGTACTCCGTGTATGGTTAAGGTTATCTTCCACTGGTTATCTGTACCTTCAACCTTTTCTTCTTCTTTATTCAAAGAAATATATCCGGGAGTATCCGGGTCAGTGATGTTGCCGTTTTCGTCCACACTGCCCTGCAGACCTGGCAGACTCATGAGATTGAATCCCTTCATCATTCGAGGAGCCATAGGATAATATAGCTCAGGAGCAGATATTTCCTGCGGCCCATCCAGATGGTCGGGATTCTCCGGTGCAACTATTGGGAAAGAGTATAAAATGGTGATAAAGTTCTCCCCGCTCTCCAGCACCAACTCTTCCGGCTCACTGCCAAGGAAGAAAAGGCCCTCTTCCTGAAGTTGGTAATCGCTGCCTTTTACCGTGTCTCCCGGGTTTAAGTCCTGGAGAGTTGTGGTTTCAAACAGCTTTTCACTACCATCCTCTAAAACCACCTTATGATTGATGGTCAAGCTAACCTTTTCGACTGGTATTACGGGAGCATATAACAGGGTGATGACATTATCCTGCGTACCCAGTACCAGTACTTCTGGTATACTGCGCAAGAAGGAGACTGCTTCCCCCTGGAGTTGATAATCCCTGCCATTCACCGTGTCTCCCAGGTTTTGGTCTTGGAGAGTGGAAGTTCCCAACAGTTCTTCACTGCCATCGTCCCATACCAATACATGGTTGATGGTCAGGGTCACTTTTTCGGGTATCACTGGCATCTGCTGCGTGAGCTGCTCTTCCTGTCCGTCACCCGGGGTTCCTTCAGGATTATCTCCTGGATTGTCTGCAGGGGCTCCCTGAGGATCTTCACCAGGGGTTACCGGGTTATCTCCGGGGTATTCCTGGGGATTTTTGTCAGGGGTTCCTGAGTTGTCTCCAGGATCTTCCTGAGGATCATCACCAAGAGTTCCTTGATTGTCTCCGGGGTCTTCCTGAGGATCGTCATCAGGATTCCCTTGGTTCTCTCCTGGGTCTCCCTGAGGATCGTCATCAGGATTCCCTTGGTTCTCTCCTGGGTCTCCCTGAGGATCGCCTCCAGTGATTCCATCTGGCCCGCCCTGTCCTGGCTGGGTTCCTGGTGTATCGGATGTTGCTTCGATTTGTTCAGGTGAATCAAGGGGTTCCACGGCGAAACCATAACCCGGAAATAGGCTGAAGAAAAACAATGCTGTAACTAACATAACCAGCATTTTTCTATTTCTGTGTCTTAGTTTCATGCCCTCACTCCTTTCTTGAGATTATTAGCCAATTTTCGTTGGCCATAATACCCCTTTTTGATTTCCGGGTATGACTTCTTGAGCAGTCACGCTAAGTGTCGGTGAAACAATAATAAGATTCAACCTGTGTTCGCCTATTTTTTACACCACCTCCCATTAGTTGTCCTGAGATCTGCCCGCAGATGTTATAAAACATCTTTGCGCTTCTCCCAGGCATTCAGCTGATCGATGCAGCTTGCTTGTCCCAGAGCTTCCTGCATTAACATGACCAGTTCCATAAAACTGCGAAACACCATGCTTTTCTTGGTGTCCAGCCACACTATGCGGCCCTGCCAGCTGCTGTTGTGGCGGTACTGGACTTGAATCAGGAAATTGGCTCCGGGGCTGGGTTTTTGGCTTTCATGAGGCTGCATCTGATCCCCTCATTTCCCCTGGTGGGCCTCCTCATTCCAGGTACGCATAATCGTAGTGGATTGAGGAATACCGTACTCATCCATCTTGGCCTGCATCAGTCTCATCATGTCCATAACGCTGCTGAACCTGCACGTCTCTCCGCTGGGCACGAACTCCAGGTGACCCTGCAGGTCGTTGCTGCTGCTTAAGGAGACATTGATAATGAATTCAGCGGGGCGTTTTACTTTATCGACTGACAATTGTCAGCCCTCCCAGGAATAATATTGGCAAGTATTTCTTACCAATTTCATTTATATCACTGTAGGTGTTACAGGCAGATTACAGAAGCGTTATAAATGGATTATATTGGCAGGCTGCTGTAACGGCTGGCGGTCTCTTCTATCTATAATAAATATCAGCATAAATAACCATAGGTCCTAATTTTGAAAAACTCTTGCAATAATTTAGGACTTATTTTTATAATTAAACTGATTAAGCAAATTTTATCCTTAAAACTGAACCTGACCGACAAAGGCAAACTTGCCGAAAGGCAAGGACGCAAAGCCATGGGTCTAACACTCCACAAGGGGTCATGATCGCCAGGCTGCCGAAGACAGGGTTTTATATTCATTTAAACCCTTTTGTCGGTCCCTCACAGGAGGGATTTTGTTGTTTCGCAAGGGTTTAAAAATAGCCACTGCCCAAATTATCGTGCTAGCTCTTCTTTGTATAACCTGTTTGCCCCATATGGCCTGGGGTGCAGCAGTTGGCGACAATTCTCTGAACCGTAATGTTCAAATAGCGGTCAAAGTAACCAACTCAGGCCTGCAGACGGCCCGCAGTGTAAAAGTGCAGCTTCCGCTCATCAGCGCCGATTCCCAGTACCAGCAAACCATTGAAGAAACATTTAATCACAAAGTCGAAAAAATCGTTGAAGGCGAGGCGGGAAGCCGTATCGCTCATATCATCATAGACTCCATAGCCCCGGGGCAAAGTGAAACTATTAAGGTTAATTACGCCCTGCAGATTAAACCGAACGGCGGTCTGAAGGCTTCTGCAGCATCTGAGCTGCAGCAGTTTTTAAAGCCTGGCAAAAAAATTGAAAGCAATCATCCCGCGATAGTTGCTAAAGCAAAACAGCTCACCGCCTTTACCAAATGTGAATTAGCCAAAGTCAATAAGATTGGCAGTTTTATAAACTCACACATGAGTTACAAACTGGATTCTCCTCATAAAAACAAGGGGGCTATCAGTGCTCTGCAAAACGGTGAAGGTGTTTGCGAAGATTATGCCGCTCTTTTTGTAGCCCTGGCCAGGGCTTCCGGCTTACCAGCCCGCCAGGTCAATGGTTTTGCGGATCCCAAATTAACCGGTGCCAGTTGGAGTTCGCGGAGTCAGGAAGTGTCTCTTCAGGGATTCCGGCATTCCTGGGCAGAGGTTTATCTTAAGGATTACGGCTGGATCGCTGTAGATCCCACCTTTGATATCTATCCACAGGAAGGCAAGGACAATTTAGTGGAGCTGTCACCTTCGCACATAGCTCAGAATTATGCTGATCAGCCGGTAAAAGTGAGCTATAGCGGCAAAAATCTGTCAGTTGGCTGGGGTAATCTTCTGATCAACAAATAAACCTAGATTAAAACGGTTTTACGCAGAAAAGCAGGATGTATTTCCTGCTTTTTTATTTTGGATATAAGGCTTGGCGAGGATAAAAAAGCAAGGTCCTCAAAAACGTACATCTTATGTTATTGAGGCTTATCACCGGCAATGGCGCAAGGTTGCCAGGGCTTTCCGATGAAGGCTTTGATGAATATGTTGTACTTTTTTACAACGGATGTGTTTGATGAATGAACGAAGCGAATACCAAACTGCGGCCTTATCCCGGCACAACTAACAGTTATGTTCGAAGAGGGGGTGGAAAAAAGCTACATATCATTTGTAAATATTCATATAAGCTTTGACAGATCCGGGGGCAGGACGGGTTGAATTTCGGTAGTCAGGGTTAAATACTGGTTAGTCTGGTTAAAGGCATTTTTAATCCTTTGCATTACTTTTTCACCGTGCTCGTAAGCCAATCCAGGCAGCATAAGCACATATTGGTTACTGCTCCAACGGGCTATAACATCGCCTTTGCGCAGGTTGTTTAACAGAACCGATTCTAACTGCTCCATACCTTTTTCTATCATGCTGGCATCATTCTGTTGAGTGTCATCCTGGATAGATAGCAGAGCCATGAAAACTGACAGGCCTGAGCGTTCTCCCCGGCATCGTTCCAGTTTGTATATCTCCTTAAAAACTTCAACCTCACAGACAAAAGCTCCCTGATTATCAGCCTTTTCCTGAAGATGGTTTTGAATGTTGTTCAGATCCAGGCCTTCAGGATGCCTATTGCCCGCAGCCTGCACTATTCTATGCAGATCGGGGGAAGGTTTTATCCCCAGATCCTGGTAAAATTTGTTAGTGGTATAGGTATAGTGGTTTCGGGCTTGTTTGATCCGGCCTTCATTAACCAAGGCTTTTAAATAATAACGGTGAATATCTTCTTCGTAGGGATGAGTGAGCAGGGCTTGTTCACAGGCGGCTATAATCTTTGCATTGTCCCGCCGGGCGGCCAACAGTTCCATCAATTCCAAGACCACCTGCAGGTACAGGGTATAAAGATAGTTTCGCATCGGGATGGTCCACTGGCAGTAATAACTTTCCGGCAGGTATTCCCCTCCATACAGGTTAAAAGCCTGCAGCAGCAGATCTTCAGCCTGCTCCGGTTGGCTCTGTTTTAAATTAAAGGCCTGCTGGGCCTTGTTTTCAAACTCTTCTGCATCCAGCCAGTAATCAACACTATTATTCCAGCGATAACACCCCTGGGAGAAAATTATATAATCCTGGTCCTTGGCCGAAGCTTTGCCCAGGGATTTGCGCAAGCGGAAAATGAGGGCCCGAACAGCGCCGCGGGGGTCGGAGTACTCCTGATCAGGCCAAAGGTTTTCTAGGGCTAACTCTGGTACTATGCCGGTGTTGCGGTTGGTTATGATATACTTAAATAACTCCCATACTCGATAAGAACTATCCTGAGATAATAATTGCCCGGCTCGTCTGACCTCAAACTTCCCCAGCGTTGTTATTTCCAGCTTTGCATCATGCATGGCAGTTCTCCATTAGCCTAAAATTCCATAGACAGTATTACTTCAGCAAAAGTTGGTAAATCCCTCTCTAACAATCAATGGCTAGACTGTTTTCCTATTTATTTCTTATATATATTTAATATTAATGTAATCGAAATTTCCTAAAGACAACTTAAATCGCATGTCGATCCCAGTTTTAGGATAGGCTAAGCAAGACATTGGTTCGGCTACGCAGATGCCTATACCACCCTCCGGGACTGTGCCCATGTCCTGCAACACAGACTCAGATGTCGCCTCTGGTTGTTCATCCCTGTAAATAAAGATGACAAGAGATTTTTCGTGCCCGGGGACAGAAATGGCACGCGCATAGTCCAGCGTGCCTGTTTGATATCTCCAGATAATCAAGGGAGGCTTAAACCTCCCGTTTTACCTATGGTGCGGCAGAAGGGACTCGAACCCCCACCACCGTAACGGGACTAGATCCTGAATCTAGCGCGTCTGCCAATTCCGCCACTGCCGCATAATATTGGTTTTTGCCTCAGCAACATACATTATATTATATGGCTTCCCTGCTTGTCAAGCCGCTTTCTTCCTGGGGATAGCGTCAAGATACCTTGGGGTTATAACTTGGTATTGGTTTCTTATGCCTTCCCAGTTGCCCAGAATATATCGCTTGGCTTCCTGTACAAATCGCTTCTTGGCCTTTATCAGTATCCACCGATCTTCCCTGCCTTTTTTCCTTCCTTGCTTGCTTCCCGCACAGCTTGGTTTGTTGACCGTACCCGAACGAGCACAGCGCTGATTAAGTCAAAAGCCCTGGAAAGACTGACTGCTTGACCTCACCTGCTCGACCCTACCTCTTCATGCCCACATGATTAGCCACAGGTTCGACATTATCCCAATTTTAACGTTTTATACCAGCCTTACCATTAATTACCGCCTCAAATCGGGAGGAGACTGCTAATATTTGTAGAATTTTGTCTTAGATTACTTTTTTACCAAAATAATTTAACAAAGGGAGGGTTTAATTAACTATGTAGGTTTTTGAAACTAACTATTTTATTGCCAAAACGACATTATTGAGGAAAGGATGGTTTATCTTGATAAAAAACCTGGTCAAGCGTTTTGCAATAATAGCTTTAATAACATTATTTTCATTGAGTGGGCTAATCCCGGCAGTTCAGGCAGCAAGCTCCAAACCTGCAGCTACTGCAGCTTACGGAACCCGAGATCTAAGCTTAGGCAGCCAGGGTTCAGCCGTCACCCAATTACAAAAAGACCTCGCCAGTTTAGGCTTTTACTCAAATAGTATTGATGGATCATTCGGTCCCAAAACCCATGCTGCAGTGGTGAGTTTCCAGAAATCCCAGGGGTTAAAAACAGATGGCGTCGTAGGCCCGATAACCAAGAGGGCTCTATCTGAAGTACTGGATTTGGCCTTGGGCAGCCAGGGTCCGGCTGTCACCCAGTTGCAAAAGGACCTCGCCAGCTTAGGCTTTTACTCAAGTAGTATTGACGGATCATTTGGTCCCAAGACTCATGCTGCGGTGGTTAGTTTCCAGAAATCCCGGGGGTTAAAAACAGATGGCGTTGTAGGCCCGGTAACCAGGGCAGCTCTAAATAAAGCATTAACAGGCTCCTCCAAGGCTACCAGAAAAACCGTTACTATTGCCGCCGGGACTATTTATGCGACCCCTATGTATATCAACGACAGCGGTGTTCCCGGACCGGTAGTTATGATCGTAGGCGGTGTACACGGCAACGAACCGGCCGGATACACGGCAGCAGGGAAAGTAAAGGATTGGAATATAAAGAAAGGTAAACTGATTGTATTGCCACAGGCTAACAAGAAGGCTGTAGAAAGAAAGACCCGTACTTATAACGGAGACCTTAACCGTCAATTTCCGCAAAGCAGCAAAGAATCGTGTGATAGCACCCTTGCCAAGGCCATCTATGCTGCTGTGAAGAATTATGAAGTTGACTGGCTAATGGACATGCATGAAGGCTATAACTATACCAAAATCAGTGATTCTGTGGGGCAAAGCCTGATTTATTATCCCTCAACCCCTGCTAATACCATGGCTAACGCTATTGTAGACAAGCTGAACAGTGGTATCAGCACATCGTATAAGAAATTCACTTTATATCGCTACCCGGTTAAAGGCAGCCTGGCCCGGGCTTCTGCCCAGTTTCTCGGGGTTCATGCCTTTATTTTTGAAACCTGTGACAATCCCAGTCTCAGTGTACGCGTGAATTACCACCTTAAAGCGGCCGATACTCTACTATCCCGCCTGGGTATGCTGTAGACCAGTATTTCTCAGGTCTGTGCTGGGTAGTATTCACCCGTCAGGATGTTATAATAGTAGGTGTTAATAAGCATAGAGGAGAGAATACATGACTTCTAACGCCAGACAATGGGTGCTCTTGATAAGCCTGGTTTCGGTAGTAATAGCATTCGGTCTGTGGACCGCCAGCCGCAGCCCCGAACTGGAGATTCAACTGCCTCAAGGAGCAAATCTCATACAAGCTGATGATATGGTGATTGCCACCGCACAGGGGAAGGTTACAGTTGGAGAATCGACTCCTGAGGAAGTCGCTGCCCTCTTTCCAACCGGGAAGAACCTGGGTATGAGCACGGTCTATTATGACCAGCAGCAGGGCTGTACTTTTACTTTCACCAAGCTGGACAGGCTTAAAGTAATGCATATTGAGAGCCCATCTCTGGTAACCGCACGGGGAATCAAGGTGGGTGATCGCTTTGATCCAACCGTAATCGAGGCCTACGGCCCCAATTACGGTTTTGCCAGAAAACCCGGGGCGGTTGGGGATATCGATGCAGCTTATGGTGACAACCATGGTGCGGTGATTTTTCAGGTGCGCAACAACATCGTCACCAAAATCATCCTGCAGAAAGAACCCCCGCGCTAGGACGATAATACCTATGCCGGTCTACTTATAAAGGGAGGGTCACACTGACTCTCCCTTTATCTTGCAAAACTTTCATATTTCAAAACCGCCAAAGCGAATCTGCATTTGCCAAACCGCTACGCGGCTCAGCTATAACCCTGAACTCTGGCCAACTTACAACTGTTTTAAAAGGTTTGCCATTTCAATGGCGGTAAGAGCGGCGTCAACCCCCTTGTTGCCGGCCTTGGTGCCGGCACGTTCTATAGCCTGCTCGATGGTATCGGCGGTTATAACCCCGTAGATTACCGGGACCCCGGTCTGCAAGCCTACCTGCGCTATGCCTTTGGTCACCTCAGCCGACACATACTCGAAATGCGGTGTGGCCCCGCGAATTACCGCACCCAGGCAGATTACCGCATCATAACCCTTCTGTGCCATGCGCAGTGCTGTCAGGGGCATTTCAAAAGCCCCTGGCACCCAGACTACATCGATGTTATCAGGATTCACATCATGGCGTACCAGGGCATCAATACAACCGGACAACAGTTTGTTGGTGATGAACTCATTAAACCTGGATACGATCAGTCCAAAGCGTTGTCCCTGTCCCACTACTTTTCCTTCGAATACTTGTGCCACTACTATTCCTCCTCTATGCATTAGCCTTATAGATTTACCAACAAATGGCCCATTTTATCCTTTTTGGTCTGTAGATAGCGGTGGTTCTCAGTTTTGCTGGGGATCTCGATGGGCACACGCTCGGTTATCTCCAGATCGTATCCTTCCAGGCCTTTGATCTTTTTCGGATTATTGGTCATCAGGCGCATTTTGCGGATACCCAGGTCGACCAGAATCTGGGCCCCGATACCATAGTCCCTCAAATCCGGCGCGAATCCCAGTTTGATGTTGGCCTCTACCGTGTCCATGCCCCTATCCTGCAGTTTATAGGCTTTGATTTTGTTGCACAAACCGATACCGCGGCCCTCCTGGCGCATATACAGCAAAACCCCTTTGCCTTCAGCCTCGATCATCTCCAGGGCTTTTTGCAGCTGATCGCCGCAATCACAGCGGGAAGAACCCATCACATCGCCGGTTAAACACTCCGAATGCACCCTCACCAGTATGGGTTCATCCGGATCCCACTCCCCTTTGACCAGAGCCAGGTGTTCTTTATGATCGAGCAGGGACTGATAGGCCACTGCCTTGAAATCGCCAAACTTGGAAGGCAGTCTGGCATCGGCCACCCGTACCACCAGTTTTTCACGGCGGCGCCGGTATTCGATAAGATCGGCAATGGTAATGATCTTTAAGCCATGCCTGCGGGCGAATTCGATCAGTTCAGGTACCCTGGCCATGGTGCCGTCGGCGCTCATAATCTCACAGATTACCGCCGCCGGATAAAGTCCAGCCAGACGGGCCAGGTCGATCGAACCCTCAGTATGCCCAGCCCTGCGCAATACTCCGCCTTCACGGTAGCGCAAGGGAAAAATGTGCCCCGGACGTCTGAAGTCGTCAGCAGTGCTGTCCGGCGCAATTAGAGCCGCAATGGTAGCAGCCCTTTCATGAGCAGAGATGCCGGTAGTACAGGAGCGATGATCTACGGAGACGGTAAAAGCTGTCTCGTGATTATCGGTGTTGTTGGTTACCATCGGTTTGATATCTAACTGGTCGAGGCGCGCCCCTTCCATAGGTACACAGATCAAACCGCGGGCATGGGTAGCCATAAAATTGATTACCTCCGGGGTTGCTTTTTCAGCCGCCACCACAAGATCGCCTTCGTTTTCACGGTCTTCATCGTCAACTACAATGATCATCTTGCCTTCCCGGATGTCTGCAATTCCTTCTTCAATGGTGTTAAACATAATAACTGCCTCCTTTATAGAAATCCATGCAGGGATAGAAAATCAATGCTCAGGCTGCTGCCTGCTGATGATTGATCATTCTTTGACAGCAGTTTTTCCACATAGCGGCCAATAATATCACTCTCCAGGTTGACCTCCTGACCGGGCTGTTTATACCCCAAAATGGTGAGCTGAGCAGTATGGGGTATCAGCGAGACGGTGAAGTGATCATTGCCGACATCAACCACTGTCAGGCTCACCCCGTCTATGGCAATCGAGCCTTTGGCTACGGTGTATTTCAAGACCTCGGGCGGGGCTTTGATGGTGAATACGATGGCTATATCGAAGCGTTCCCGTTTGACTATCGAACCGATGCCATCCACATGCCCCTGAACCAGATGCCCGCCCAGGCGGTCAGTGAGCCTTAAAGCCCGTTCCAGGTTAACCGGGGAGCCGGCCGTCAGGTTTTTTAAAGTGGTTTTGACGAATGTCTCCGGCATCACATCTGCCCAGAATTGCCGGGGTTCGAATTGCGTAACCGTCAAGCACACCCCATTGACCGCAATACTGTCGCCAAGCTTAATATCTTCCGTTATCTTCTCCGCTTTCACCCCTAAGCGGATGGATTGGGCGCCCCGTTTTATATCACTGATGTATCCGATTTCCTCTATAATTCCAGTAAAAATAATTCTCACCCGCTAACTATGATTTGCTGCCGATAAGTCGGTTTTTAATATATCCAGTGACCAGCATATCCGGACCAATAAATGTCACCTGCACATCCTCAACCGCAATGGCTTCTGCCATATACTTGAATCCGCTGCCCTCCACCGGAGATGGTGCCATAGCCCCCCCTATGATTTTAGGGGCGATGAACCAGCATAATTTATCAACCAGATGGTGTTTTAACAGGCTGGCGTTGATATTGCCGCCTCCCTCGACCAGAACGCTGCACAGCTTACGTTGAGCCGCGATCTGCAATACCTGCTCCAGGTTGAGTTCATCGGCACTTCCGTCGACGGTTATGATCTCCAGGCCCAATTGCTGTAACTGCTCAGCCCGCCTGGGGTCAGCCTCTGCGGAGGTAAATACCAGAGTGCTTTGCTGTCTACTGGTGAGGGCAATCTGGCTATCCAAAGGCAAATCCAGGCGACCGTCCACGATTAAGCGTACTGGATCCCGACCTTTACGGTCACCAAGCCGGGTATTCAAACGGGGATTATCGGCCAGCACCGTACCTATTCCTACCAGTATAGCATCGGCTTGATCCCTGAGCTGGTGCACCCGGTGGCGAGCCGGTTCAGAGGTAATCCATTTCGAGTCTCCGCTTGGGCTGGCCAGCTTGCCATCCAGGGTCATGGCGGTTTTTAGAGTGACGAAAGGCAAACCAGTAACAATATATTTAAGAAAAACCTCATTTTGTTTCTCGGCTTCAGCCTGTAATAAACCGGTTTGGACCTCGATGCCGGCCTCCCGCAGTGCGCTCAGGCCATGGCCGCTGACCAGCGGATTGGGATCCTCCATAGCCACCACGCACTTTTTAATGCCGGCCTTGATCACTTCCCTGGTGCAAGGGGGCGTCAGGCCATGATGGTTGCAGGGCTCCAGGGTTACATAAAGGGTGGCACCCCGAGCTAATTCTCCTGCCTGGTTTAAGGCATGGATTTCGGCATGCGGCGTTCCGGCTCGATGATGATAGCCTTCGCCAACCACCACCCCATCTTTGACCACTACCGCTCCTACCAGAGGGTTGGGACTGGTCCGGCCGGTAGCCAGGGCGGCTAACTCAAGCGCTCGGCGCATATACTGCTCATCCTGATGCATGATTGCCTCCAAATAAATAAAACCCGATACTTTCATCGGGTAATACAAAGCCAAGCCGAGCAGAACATGCTCAACTAAACCCTCTTCTCCCATCCAGACTGTCACTGTCGGCCCCGGAGTTTCACCGGATCATGCCTTGCGGCTCGCGGGCTTTACCGCCGATAGGGAATTTCACCCATCCCCGAAGAAAGTTGCATGTGTTATTTTTTAATATACTTGATGTTAACACTAGTAATCCCTTAGGTCAAGCGCGCAGGAGCTTAAGGCTGTTGATAGCCTCGGCCACACTGTTATGATTGAAGACATAAGAGCCGGCTACCAGGACATTGCACCCTGCCTTGACCACATCCTGACCGGTTTGTGCATTTATCCCCCCATCAACCTCCAAATAGCATGCCGGTCGGTGATGTTCGATCATGGCTTTTACTCGCTTTATCTTGGGCAACACCCCGGGTATGAAGCGCTGCCCCCCAAAGCCGGGATTGACCGACATGACCAAGACCAGATCCAGCTCCGGCAGTATCGGCTCCAACAGCTGCTCGGAGGTGGCCGGGTTCAAGCTCACCCCAACCTGACATCCCAGTTCTTTAACCATGGTCACCACCCGGTGCAGGTGCCGGCAGGCCTCCACATGTACGGTTACCAGGTCGGCTCCGGCTTCAACAAAAGCGGGGATCAATTGCTCCGGCCTGTCAATCATCAGATGAACATCGAGAAACAAGCCGGTAATACCGCATATATCAGCCACTACCTGCGGCCCGATAGTCAGATTGGGTACAAAGTGCCCGTCCATCACATCTATATGCAGCCAGTCGGCACCGGCTCTTTCCACCGCTTGAATATCCTCTCCCAACCGGGCAAAGTTCGCGCTAAGGATCGATGGGGCAATTAAGATCACCTATAGCACCTCTCATTTCTCATCACTTCCTCTAAAACAGCGATGTAATTGTGATAACGCAACTGAGCAACCTGCCCATTCTCCAGGGCCTGCTTCACCCCGCATTCCACCTCGCGGTAGTGCAGGCAATTCTGGAAGCGGCACTCCCCTGCAGGCTGCGCAAATTCCGGATAATAAGCCCCCAGCTGGCGACTGGACAGGTCCTCGGGCAGGTCCAGAACACTGAACCCCGGGGTGTCAGCTATCCAACCGCCGCTTTCCATGGGGTATAATTCTACGTGCCGGGTGGTGTGTCTGCCCCGACCGATTTTAGCGCTGACCTCCTGGGTCTTTATGGCCAGATTGTCAACCAGGCTGTTTAAGAGAGTAGACTTGCCAGTGCCTGATGGTCCGGCAAAAACAGCAATTTTCCCCTTAACCGCCGTAAGCAGTTGCTCCAAACCACAGCGTTGTTTGGCCGAGGTGTGGATAATCTCAAATCCCAGTGCTTTGTATATACGCATGATATCTACAGCCTTCTGGCTGGCCTCGAGATCGCATTTGTTCAATACGATCACCGGGGTGAGTCCGGCGTGCAGTATCAGTATAAGCAGGCGATCCAGCAGCATGGGAACCGGTTCAGGTCGGTTATAAGCCATTACTATCAGGACCAGGTCCACATTGGCAATGCGGGGCCGATATAATTCATTCGCACGGGGTTCCAGCCTTTCTATAATACCGTGGGTTTCGTCCAAAGGGGTGATCAACACCCTGTCTCCGGTTAAAACCACCTGTTTTTTGACTTTGCCCCTTAGCTTGCACTCGTAGATTTGGCCCGCTTCACCCTGAACATAGTAGAAGCCGCTGTATTTCTTTAATATCAATCCATTAACCGGTTGATGGGGCATCTACTCCCTCCTGCGAATAGGTTGCCGGGGTTGCTTACTCCAGGTTGAATACCTTGAAGCGATCGGAATTCAACCTCACCTCAGCGCTGCCGCTGCCGTAATAACTTACCGTTACAGAAACATTGGTTCCTGCTCTATGGGTTTGCTTGTACACCTGACGGGTACCCTCAGCGTCACTGACCCTGATTTCTACCTGATATTGTTCTTCTTTGGTTGGCAGGGTAAACTCCAGTGTTTCGGTCTTATGAGTCTTCTTGATACCATCGCTCACTACCAGATTGACGGTACTCCCCTGTTCGATCAAAACCCCTGAGGTGGTATCCTGGGATATCACTATGTCCTTTTTGTAGGTGCTGCTTTCCTGCCGGGTGATTTTGCCCGGTATTAAACCATCCTCCTCCAGCCTTTTTTTGGCTTCTTCCAGGCTCAAACCGACCAGATTGCGCATCGGGACCTTAGGCGGGGCCTTGCCTTTGCTGACCATAAGGTCGACTTTGGTGCCTTTGATCGCTTCTCCGCCAGCAACGGGGCTCTGCGAGATAACCAATCCCAGCTGATAGCGATCATCATAACTCTGGCTCACTGAACCCATGAGCAGACCGCTGTTGCGAATCTGAATCTCAGCATCTCCTTGAGAAAGCCCCACCACATTAGGAACAGCGACCATTTCCGGGCCTTTTGACAGTATCACCGAGATTTCCCGGCCGGTCTTAACTGTCTGCTCAGCGGGCGGATCCTGTGAAATGATCAGATCCCTGGCAACCTCATCGCTGAAATTGTGCCCGGCTACTGCTATTTTCAAGCCCACCGCATCCAGCTTCTCGGTGGCTTCCTTCATATCCAGGCCTTTGACATCAGGTACCTGAACCTCCTTGCCGAATATACTGCCGCCCATGACCCACCATATTCCGGATAACAGCCCCAAAATGGCCACTGCAATGATGGTCAAACCAGCCGGGCGTAGCTTGCGCCGGGTATTTGGTTTTTTATTGCCGGCTTGAATAGGGCTCATAATAATAGTGGCTCCGTTGCGATCCTTCCTTATTCTGCTCACTGATTCGTCCAGGTCAATCAGCGCATCACGCATTTCTTCAGCACTGCTGAAGCGATGTGCAGGTAGTTTTTCCATAGCTTTGAGGGTAATCTCCGACAAAGCCTTCCCTACCGCCGGATTGATTTCTACCGGCGGAACAGGCTCGTCGTAAATGTGCCTGAAAGCCAACGTAATGGGACTCTCCGCATTAAAAGGAGGCCTGCCGGTCAGCATTTCGTACAACACGCAGCCCAGAGAGTAAATATCGGTGGCCGGGGTAACCGGTTCAGCTTTGGCCTGTTCCGGGGATATGTAGTGTACGGTACCGACCAGATCCCGGGCAAAGGTAAGGGTTTTTTTGTTGATGGCCTGGGCAATGCCGAAATCCGCCACCTTGACAATGCCTTTTTTGGTTATCAATATATTGTGTGGTTTTATATCACGGTGAATTATCCCGTTTTCATGAGCATGGTGTATGCCTTCGCAGATCATGATAGCGATCTCTGCAGCCCTGTCAGGTGCGAGCGGGGCTTCTGCGGCGATGATTTCCTGCAAGGTCTGGCCTTCGATATATTCCATGACAATGTAATGCACATTGCCTTCCTGACCGACGTCAAATATATTTACTATGTTGGGGTGTGATAGGCTGGCCGCAGCCAGGGCTTCGGTTTTAAAGCTCTGCACGAAAACCTGGTCCTGCGAATATTCTTCCTTGAGGATTTTGACCGCAACAATACGGTCCAGGCTCTTGCAGTGGGCTTTATATACGATGGCCATACCGCCTTCGCCTATCTCCTCAAGGAGTTCATATCGTCCACCCAAAACCTTATCTTTCACTAGTGTAACCTCCTAGTCGATGAGTAGAAGTATGAGGGTTATATTGTCATAACCGCCTCTGGCCAGTGCTGTTTGTACCATTTCCCGAGCAATTTTATCGAGATCACGGGGATATTCCTGATAAATCGCCAGCATATCCTGCGGAGTCAACAAGTCACTCAGGCCGTCACTGCAGATTAAAATCGCATCACCGGAAGAAAGAGGAACCTCGCAGCTGTCCACCTGTACCTGTGGGGCAATGCCAACCGCCCGGGTTAATATGTGATTATAAGCGCAGCTGCGACATTCCTCTTCACTGAGCAACCCCTTACTCACCATCTGTTCAGCCAGGGTATGATCCCGACTGAGTTTTTCAATGTGATTATTGCTAATGCGAAATAATGCACTATCTCCAACATGACCCATAAACAAGCGGTTTTCCCCTATTAAAGCCACTGTAGCGGTGGTTCCCATACCACGCAGGTCGGGATTGCCCTGGCTGGCTTCCCAGACCTTGTGGTTGGCCTGCTGTATGGCACCTTCCACCAGGTTGATTGACTGGTCTGAAGGGTTTGCTTTTATCCAGGCATGAATGGTTCGCACCGCCAAACGAGAGGCCACATCGCCGCCGCGATGCCCCCCCATTCCGTCACAAACCGCGAATAAGCCCCTGGCGGTATCAACCAGGTAGCTGTCTTCATTTCTTGACCTAATATTGCCCGTATCGGTTACTATACTTACTTTCATAATCCACCCTGAACTGTCGAGATGGGGCCAAAAAGCTGACCCCGGTTTATTAAAGGATGGCCTCCCTGTCCCCATTAAACTGGCTTCACCGCCAGCTGTCCACAGGCTGCTTTGATATCGCTGCCATGTTCTTCGCGTATGGTCACGTTCAATCCCAGGGCAACAAGCCAGTCATAAAACTGCTTGACTTGGTTGGGGGCTGGCCTGTTGTATGGCAAACCGTCTACTTCATTATAGGGAATTAGATTAACATTAGCCAAGAAAGGTTTTATAAGTTTTACCAGGTTTTCTGCGTCTTTGCGGCTGATATTAACCCCATCAAGCATGATATACTCGAATGTAACCCTGCGGCCGGTCTTTTCAATATAGGTGTTAACCGCCGCCATCAGTGTTTTTAAGGGGTATTTCTTATTTATCGGCACCAGCTCATCGCGCAGCCGGTCATCGGCAGCATGCAGCGAAATAGCCAGAGTCACCTGTAAATCCGTCTCCGCCAGGCGCAAAATGCCATTGGCTTCCCCGCAGGTGGAAATGGTGATATGCCGCTGGCCCAGCTTAATGCCGCGGGGATCATTCATTATCTGTATGGCCTTGATTACCTGCGCAAAGTTGAGCAAAGGCTCGCCCATGCCCATGAATACGACATTGCTTATCAGAGGGTCCTGGGGGTTTTTCAAGCGGCGCTTCAGTTCACGCCTGGAGCCCAGCAGCTGACCTACTATTTCGCAGGCCGCCAGATTGCGCTGAAACACGCCCTGACCGGTGGCGCAAAAAGCGCAGCGAAAAGGACATCCCACCTGTGAAGAAACACACAGGGTGTAATGCCCGTTCAAGTTGCTTGATTGGGGAATCAGCACCGTCTCCACCCTTTTTTTATCATTCATCTCCATCAGGAATTTGCGGGTGCCGTCTGCTGAAACCCGTTGTTTTAGAACCCGGGGAATGGAAATGCGTGCTACTGCATCCAATTGCTGGCGGAGTTCACGGGGGATATCGCTCATTTCATAAAAAGAACAGCAATCTTTTACGTAAATCCAGCGGTGCAACTGGCGGCCGCGGAAGCGCGGCTGCCCCATCTTGACCGCAAATTCTTCCAGCTCCAGCATGTTCATCCCCAGGAGTTCGGTTTTTTTCATACTATTCATGGCCTTTTCTCCTCATTAAAGCATAAAACATGCCGTCACAATGATATCGTCCCGGCATAAGGGTCAGGCATCCCCGCCGGGCCTTTTCACTATCCTCGGCTGTCAGGGGAAAGAATCCAATATTCTCCGCAAATCCCTGCAGCTCAAAAGGGGCGGCCTGCAAAAATCGAGCTATGACCTGCTCATTTTCCGCCGGATTGATGGTACAGGTGCTGTACAAGAGCAGCCCGCCGGCTTTAAGCAGTCCGGCCGCAGCCTGTAAAAGCCTGAATTGCAGCTCGGGCAGGTTTGTTACCGCTTCCTGGCTCAAGCGCCACCTGGCATCGGCCCGGCGGTTTAAGACCCCCCAGCCTGAGCAGGGGGCATCCAACAGGACCCGCTCCGCTAAAGGAAGAGCAGGGCCAAGGGTTGTTATATCGCTCTGTAAGGGCTGCACGCTTTTTATTCCCAGCCTCTGACAATTGGCTTTCAACAGCCCCAGCTTATGAGCATGCAGTTCTACCGCAATTATCCTGCCCTGATCGTTCATCCATTCCGCCATATGAGTGCTTTTGCCGCCTACCCCGGCCCCCAGGTCATACACCAGTCCTTCCGGGGGTGGATCGAGAATAGCCGCAGCCAGCATGGAACCCTCATTTTGCAGGTAGAACAGCCCCTCACCATATGAATTCAGCTCACTCACCGGCTGTTTCAATTCCCTGATATGGATCGACCAGGGGGTATAGCGGCCCGCTTCAGCCCTCACCCTTTCCTGCCTGAGCCTGTCCAGAAGCCCGGGCTTATCAACCTTTAAGCGATTGACCCGCGCTACCACCGGCGGCGGCGAGTTTAAATAGCTCAACAGTTCCTCAAGCTCGCTGTTGTCAACCAGCCTGGCAAATTCCTCTACCAGCCAATCCGGATAGGAGTATCTGAGGGCCATATGCTGCAAATGGTCTTCCGCCGGGAAATGAACCTTTTCCGGGCTGCGCAGGTAATTGCGCAATACCCCGTTGACAACCGCTGCCAGCTTTCTGCCCGCTTTGCGGGTGGCCAGCTTCACTGCGTCATCTACACAGGCATAAGCGGGAATTCTATCCATAAATCGCAGTTGGTATAATGATATGCGCAGCACATTGCGTATCCAGGGCTGTTGTTTGCTTACCGGTTTGGTCAAAAACAGGTCAAGCACCCAGTCGAGGTGCCTGACCATACGTACGGTTCCATTTACTATCTCTGTAACCAGATGGCGGTCAGCCCAGTTTAAGGTACTCGCGCGCAGGGCATGTTCCAGGGCCAGGTTTGCATAGCGGCCTTTTTCCAGGACCTCATACACAGTTTCCAAAGCGGTGAGACGCGCTTTTTCTCCTGAAGCTGCCGGACACGATTGAGTCCCTTCACATGGTGCAGATTCTTTAATCGTCATTGCCCCCCATAAAAATCAACAGATAGTACAACAGGTTTGCTACCGCCGATATGGTAGCCGCCAAGTAGGTCAGAGCAGCCGCACCTAAAACCTGTTTGACCATGGGAATTTCATCGTTGCTCACCAACCCGGCTGCGCTCAGTTCAGCCACTGCGCGCTGTGAGGCATTTATCTCCACCGGCAGGGTTACCCACATGGAAAAGAACTACCAGGCTGAACAGAATGATGCCGGCCAGGATCAAGCTGGGGCTGCGCATGATAAAACCGAGCAGCAATATCGGAAATGAGGCCGATGAGGCAAAATTGCTCACCGGCACTATGCTGTGCCGCAGTTCGAGCAGGCCGTAACGCTGGTGATGCTGAATGGCATGCCCGCTTTCATGAGCAGCTACCCCTATAGCTGCCAGGGAATTGTTGCCATACACGGTCTCCGAAAGCCGTACCGCACGTGCCCGGGGATCATAATGATCCGACAGTGAGCCCGGTACAGCTTCTATAGCTATGTGCCCCATCTGGTTGCGCCGCAGTATGGTTGCGGCCGCTTCCCGACCGGTAATGCCTCGCTGCGATCTTACCTGTGAATATCTTTCGAAAGTGGTTTTAATCTTAAACTGTGCATATAGCGATAATGCCAGGGCCGGTAATATAAACAACAGATAAGTCATAAACAACCTCCTTTGCTAATCGTCAACAGAGCTCTCTCTATCTCTGCCACATCAACATCGGTATTCAGACAAGGACCATGCGGTCTGCAGTTTAAAACCCCCAGAACCGGAAGTTCGCCGGTGTCCTGAATCCCGGCCGACAGGTCGCGCTCGCAGGCTACAGCGATCACCGCCTTGGGTTTAGTCTCTTTAATCCATTTTCTGGCCAATGTGCCGCCGGTAGCGACCCTCAGCTTGACGCGGTATTGTTCCGCCAATTCCTTCAAAGCACCGATTTTACACTTACCGCAATTCCTGCAATTATTTATGTCAATAGTAATCTTAAACTTGCATTCCGAGTTCTGCAGGCAGTGGGGCAGCAAAATCATAATGTCCTGGCATCGCAAGGCCAGGTTTTTGTTGCCTACTAAATAGTTATTCACAGATATGAACGACTTGAGGATTTTATCCTTATCAATGCCAAAAAACCTGCCGGTCAATAAAGTCAGGGGAAACAGCATGCCATTGGCCCACTGGGTCAGGGTTTCCAAAGAGGGAAACGATTTGCAGCGGATTATCATCATCACTATAGCCAGTATGCCCAATCCCAGGACGGCAAATATGACTGCGGCGATAACCAGCATACCTATGAGCAACACCTGGTTAACCAGGATATCACGATGGGTGAAAATGTACCAGACAAGGGCAGCTATGCCTATCACCATTATCAGGCTAAATCCCAGCAGCCCGACATAAAGACGCTTTTTGGCTTGCATTACCTTTTCCTCATCTTCCCAAAATAAGGCCTGCCGGCAGGCGCTGACCGGCCGCGAAATCAGCGGCCGCCATGCGCTTGCGGCCTTCTTTCTGCACTTCCAGCACCTCCAGGACTCCCTGCCCGGTCTGTACCAGCAGCCGGCCGGCCGCAATGGTGAGCAGGCCTGGAGTGCCCTCTGCGTCAACACTGGCTACACGGCTCTTATAAATCTTTAATTTCTTGTCTTCTATGGTGGTATAAGCACCCGGTGTGGGGCTTAAGGCCCGAATTTGATTGTGTATCTGTTGAGCGGGATTCTGCCATGAGATAAGCTCATCTTCCCTGCTCAAAACCGGCGCATAGGTAGCCTGACTGTGGTCCTGCTTTTCCCTGCTTGCAGTGCCGTCAGCAATGGCCCTGATGGTCTCCAGCAACAGCCCGGCCCCTGCTGCAGCCAGCCGGTCATGCAGTTCCCCATAGTTGATATCGCTGTCAACCGGTACTTCCACCTTCTTGATCATGTCACCGGTATCCAGACCTTGATCCATATACATGGTAGTAACCCCGGTAACCGTCTCCCCGGCCATCAACGCCCGCTGAATGGGGGCTGCGCCCCGGTAACGAGGCAGCAGGGAGGCGTGCACATTGATACAGCCATAGGGCGGAAGAGACAGAATCGCCGGCGGTATGATCTGCCCATAGGCTACCACCACAATCATTTCAGGCTGCCACCTGGCGATCTTTTGGATGGCAGCCTCGGACTTGATCCTGTCCGGCTGATAAACCTCCAGGTTTTTTTCCAGGGCATACTCCTTGACCGGGCTGAAAGAGAGCTTATGCCCCCGCCCGCGGGGTCTGTCCGGTTGTGTTATTACCCCTGCTATTTCCTGCCCGGAATCAATCAAGGCCTGCAAGGAAGGCAGGGCAAATGGCGCTGTTCCCATAAAAACGATTTTCAACCCTATACCTCAACCTTCTCTTTTGATCTCGATGGCTCTATCAATAAAAAGTATACCATCCAAATGATCGATTTCATGCTGAAATGCCTTGGCCAACAGCTCGGTGCCCTCCATTACCACCTCTTTGCCGTGGCGGTTCAGCCCTCGTACTTTGACGTACAAAGAACGCGGCACCCTTCCTATAATACCGGGTACGCTGAGGCAGCCTTCGGTGCTGGTCTTTTCACCTTCACGCTCGATTATCTCGGGGTTGATCAACTCTATATACTGTTCCCCGGTATCGATCACGATGAGGCGCTTCGGTATCCCGATCTGCGGTGCGGCCAGGCCCAGACCCTGTTCGGCATAAAGGGTGTCCCGCATATTATCCAGAACCCGCAGGATGCCGTCATTGATCTTGGTAACTGCAGCGCAGCGGGTTCTTAAGGTTTCATCGGGTAGTTTCAACACTTGGTATACAGCCATTAAACACTCTCCTAACATTAACAAATCGAATCTTCATCTATAAAGTGGACAACGGGTCTATATCTATCTCGATGCGCACCCCGGGCGGAAATCTCAAGCGCCTGAGGAAAAGCCCTATACTGGCCAACAAGGCGCGATTCTCAGCCTTGACCAACAGTTGCTGCCGGTATTTCCCGCGCAAGCGGCTGATGGGACACGGGGCCGGCCCCAAGACCATAATATGGTCCTCTTTGGCATCTATTATCTCATAAATTAAGGAAAAAATGTCCTGCCCAATTTGCTGGGCTCTCTCTTCCTGCCCATCCCAGACCACTATGCGCAGGAGACTGGTGAAAGGCGGGTACTGCAGAATCCTGCGCGATTCGATCTCGGCCTGGTAAAACCCTTCATAATCCTGGAGAGCCGCCTGCTGAATGACTACATTCTCGGGGTTGTAGGTCTGTATCAAAACCTCCCCGGGCTCCTGCCCCCGGCCGGCCCGGCCGGAGGCCTGCACCACCAGCTGCAAGGTGCGTTCATAAGCACGAAAATCGGGCAGGTTTAGCGTAACATCAGCATCAACTATCCCCACCAGGCTTACCCCGGGATAATCCAGGCCTTTGGCTACCATCTGTGTACCGATCAGAATATCTATTTGGCGGGTTTGCATATCATGCAAAAGGCCTTTTTGGTGCCCGGTTTTGCGGCTGCTATCCATATCCAGACGTCCAATTCTAGCCTCCGGGAACAGTGCGGCAACCTCGCTCTCCACCTTCTGCGTCCCGAAACCCAGGGGCCTGAGAGCAGATAATCCACAAGCCGGACAAACCCCGGTAACCTCCTGCTTATAGTCGCAGTAATGACATAAGTAGCAATTGCTGTCCTGATGATAGCTCAAGGACACTGCACAGCAGGGGCACATGAAGCTCTGGCCGCAGGCCTGGCATATGGTTATTGGTGAATACCCGCGGCGGTTCAGAAACAGTATGATCTGCTGTCCATGCTGTAACCTGGTGGCTATGGCTTCTTTAAGCTCAGCTGAAATGGCCGTATGGCGCCCCTGGCGATAATGCCGGCGCATATCGATGATTTTTACTCGCGGTAAACAGGCCGGTGCGATGCGGCCCGGCAGTTTCAGCAACCTGTACTCGCCGGTCAGGGCCTTATAATAGCTTTCCAGGGATGGGGTAGCACTGCCCAGGATCACGGTGGCCTTCTCCTGCCTGGCTCTGGCCAGTGCTACTTCCCGGGCATGATAGCGCGGGGTTTCTTCCTGCTTGTAGGTGGTTTCGTGCTCTTCATCCAGGATGATCAGGCCCAGCCGTTTAACGGGGGCAAAGATGGCTGAGCGGGTGCCCAACACCACCTGAGCCAGCCCCTCTTGAATCCGCTGCCAGTTCTGATAACGCTCGCCATCCGGCATCTGACTGTGCAAAACCGCCAATCCGGGAAAACGGGCCTGAAAAACCTGTTCCACATGCCTGGTCAAGGCTATCTCCGGAACCAGCATTATGGCCTGCCTGCCGCTGTCCAGCACTTGTTGAATGGCCTGCAGATATATCTCCGTCTTCCCGCTGGCAGTGACCCCATGCAAAAGCCAGGCCGTGTACTGGCTTTTTTTCAGGCCGGGCGTAAGCTCAGCCATAACCGCCTCTTGCTCCGGGGTCAGAACCTTCTTTTCGGCTGCAGCACCAGCCGCAGGGGGATCGGTAAGGCGCAGCCAGCCTTTTTTCAGCAAGGCTTTGAGGCTGGATTTGGGCACCATCTTTTCCAGGGCCCGGGCCTCGATCAAGCCCTTTTGCCGGCAGATGCGCAATGCCTCGGCCTGTCTGGGAGCCAGTCTGGATAACGAGTCCTCCTCTGTTTCAGGAGCACAGTCACCAAGAGCATAATACTGCTCCGTTATGGCTGGAGACATTTTATAATTGCTGGACAATGCTATCCAGCCCTGTTCCATCAAGAGCTGCAATTCACTTGGCGTTGCTAAACCCAAAGCCTGCTGGTATTCCAGCTGCCCGCAACTCCACAGCTGCTCCATCAGCTCTAAAGCAGCGGGGCTGAGATTTTGGCAGTGGTGATCTTCACCCCGCTCCACCAAAGGTATGATTACTCGCCCGCCTTTGCGGTGCAGCGGTCTGGGGAGCATGTTGTTGAGAGCTACGGAAAGGGGGCATATATAGCTATCTGCTATCCAGCGGGCCAGGCTCAGCATGCCGGAGTCTATAACCGGCTTTTGATCAAGCACCTGCAGGAGCGGCTTGATTTCCTGTCCCGCATCCAGGACCGTATCTGCCACAACATAGCCTTCTACCATATGGCTGCCCAATTCAACCAGTACCCGCCTGCCAAACAGCTCATGTCCGGCCAGATACTCGGGCACCCGGTAGGTAAAATAATTATCCATACGAGAAGTGGGCAGATTGATCAGAACTTGCACACCGCGCATGTTTACCCTTTTTCCGTTTGCATAGAACACGATGCCGCAGATGGATGCGACTCAGCCTTTAGGGCTGTATACGCCGTCTCCTACCTGCGGCGGCACAACAATATGAAAAACTACTGCTCATAGTCCGGCTTGCTGTCTTAAGGTTTCCGCTTTATCGATTCTCTCCCAGGTAAAGTCGGGATCATTGCGGCCAAAGTGGCCATAAACCGCGGTCTTTTTATAAATAGGCCTTCTTAACTGGAGATTTTTGATTATGGCCCCGGGCCGGAGGTCAAAATTCTGATTGATCAGCTCAATAATCCTCTCATTGGGAATCCTGCCGGTACCAAAGGTTTCTACCATCACCGCTACCGGGCGGGCCACCCCAATGGCGTAGGCCAGCTGAATCTCGCAGCGGTCGGCTATTCCCGCGGCAACGATGTTTTTGGCCACATAGCGAGCTGCATAGGCGGCCGAGCGGTCTACTTTGGTGGGATCTTTTCCGGAAAAAGCCCCACCCCCGTGACGGGCCATTCCGCCATAAGTGTCCACTATGATCTTGCGCCCGGTCAGCCCACAGTCCCCCTGCGGGCCGCCAACCACAAAACGCCCGGTGGGGTTGATTAAAAAACGAGTCTTTTCATCCAGCATGGCTGCAGGCACAACCGGCTTGATAACATGCTCCACCACATCCCGCTGAATCGTGGCATGATCCGCTTGGGGGTGGTGCTGGCAGGAAACCACGATGGTATCCACCCGCACCGGTTTGTTGTCAACATACTCCACCGTGACCTGAGTTTTGCCATCGGGGCGCAGATAGTCGATGATTTGCTGTTTACGCACTACGGAGAGGCGTTGGGCCAGCTTATGAGCCAGCATGATCGGCATGGGCATAAACTCTTCAGTCTCATTGCTGGCATAGCCAAACATCATGCCCTGATCACCGGCACCCAGGTTTGCATATTCGCCATTACCGGTGTCCCCGCTTTTAGCCTCCCAGGACTGGTTGACTCCCAGGGCTATATCGCAGGATTGCTCGTCTATGGTGGTAATCACCGCACAGGTGTCGGCATCGAAGCCGAATTTGGCACGAGTATAGCCGATTTCCCTGACCGTCTGCCGTACCAGCTTGGGTATGTCCACATAGCATTCACAGGTGATCTCCCCTGAAACCATGACCAATCCGGTAGTGACAAGGGTTTCTGCTGCCACCCGGCCATTGGGATCCTCGGCCAAAATGGCGTCCAATATAGTATCAGAAATCTGATCCGCTATCTTGTCGGGATGCCCTTCAGTTACAGATTCGGATGTAAAAAGTGTTTTGGTCACCCTGGTTCATCTCCTTAACAATTGGTTCTACATCATGGCAATTACTTTATCAATAATAGCCGCTGCAACATCCCTTTTACTCATTTTGGGTAAGGGTGTCACCTCTCCATGGCGGTCGATCAATGTGACGATATTGGTATCAACGGCAAATCCCGCCCCGTCCATGGTTATATCATTGGCTACGATAAAATCCAGATTCTTGGCAATTAGTTTCTTGCGCGCATTTTCCAGCACATCCTCGGTTTCAGCGGCAAAACCCACCATTATCTGCCCGGGCTGCTTTTTGCCCCCCAGGGTCTTCAAAATATCGGGGGTGCTTACCAGTTCAAGCACCAGCGACTGCTTTTTACCTTCGAGTTTCTTTATTTTCTGCTCAGCGGCTCGGGCTACGGTGAAGTCGCCCACTGCGGCGGCGCCGATTATTATATCGCAGGCCGGCTGGTATTGCATCATGATTTCACACATTTCCTCGGCTCCCCACACGGAAACCAGTTTGACCCCTCGGGGCGGCTCCAAATGAGTCCTGCCGCTGACCAGTATCACATCCGCTCCGCGGGCCGCCGCTTCTTCCGCCAGAGCATAGCCCATCTTGCCGGTACCGCGGTTGGTGATGAAACGCACCGGGTCAATATTCTCACAGGTTGTCCCGGCATTCACCAGGACCCTTTTTCCCATTAAATCAGTTCGCGGATAGAGCAGGCATTTAATCTTTTCATATATGAGATCGACCTCCGGAAGCCGGCCTTCACCGGTTACCCCGCAGGCCAGCAGGCCGCTCTCTGGCTCCATGAAATGTACCCCGCTGTTCATGAGCTTTTTAATGTTTTCCTGCACCATAGCATTCCTGTACATATTGGTGTTCATGGCCGGGACTACCAGGACCGGGGCGGTGTTGGCCAGGACAATGGTAGAGAGCAGATCATCAGCCAGGCCGTGAGCCATCTTGGCGATAAAGTTGGCGGTAGCCGGTGCAATCACCAGGAGATCCAATTGCTCGGCCACACCGATATGCTGCACTTTCCATTGGCTGGACGGTGCCCACATATCAGTCAATACCTCGCGCCCCGACAGGGTTTGCATGGTCATCGGGGTGATAAATCTTGTAGCCGCTTCAGTCATAATAACGATGACATCTATATCCTGTTCATCTTTTTTCAGTTTGCTGACTAAATCCGCTATTTTATAAGCGGCAATACTTCCGGTTATTCCAATTCCTACTGTTCTTGGCATGTCAGGCCTCCTTGGATGTAGCATCAGGCATCAGTTTCAAAGTTACCTTACCTTTGGTAATCTCGTCCAGCGCTTCGGTGACCATAGTGGATAAACGGTTGTTTTCATCATTTTTGTTTTGCTCTGACAAGACCCGGGCACGCTTGGCTACTGCCACCACTACTGCATATTTGCTGGAGGCAATATTCATTATATCTTTGGTAGAAGGAGGTATCACGAGCAATCACCCCAGATTCAAGTTTTTTCTTTTACAGCGTTCCGCAGTTATAATGGAACGGACCTTTTCAACCGCATCCTCAATACGATCATTGACTACAATGTAATCGTAGTATTTCATATGGGCCATTTCCTCTTGACAGGCTGCCAGACGAATTTGAATACTCTGCTCAGAGTCATTGCCCCGCCCGCACAAGCGCCTGCTAAGCTCTTCTATGGTGGGCGGGGCAATAAAAATAAACACCCCTTCGGGCATTTTTTCCTTAACCTGTAAAGCCCCTTGAATGTCGATCTCCAACAACACGTCATTGCCCTGGGAGAGCATGGTAGTCACATATTCTTTGGGCGTACCGTACAGGTTTCCATAAACCAAAGCCCATTCCAACAGTTCATCATTGTCTATCATCTGTTGAAAACGGGCTGGGTCGGTAAAGAAATAATCCTGGCCATCGATTTCACCCTCGCGCGGTGGACGGGTAGTTGCTGAAACCGAAACGTGAATGTCCTCAACCAGCGGCATGAGCGTGCTTCTCACTGTGCCTTTGCCTACTCCAGAAGGCCCGGATATTACAAAAAGGATGCCCTTTCTAGTAAACAATTACAAGCACTTCCTAAAAGCTTATACTTCCTCGTTAATATCCTTCGAAGTAAGTCGATTGGCAACCGTTTCCGGCTGAACCGCGGAGAGAATGACATGCGCGCTATCAGCGATGATAACCGCTCTGGTCCTGCGGCCATAAGTGGCATCGATAAGGACGCCCTTTTCCCTGGCCTCCTGAATAATCCTTTTGATCGGCGCTGATTCCGGACTGACAATGGCCACTATGCGGTTAGCCGCCACTATGTTGCCGAAGCCGATATTAACCAATTTGATATCCATATTACCCGGATTAACCGGTCCACCTCCTAGTTACTCAATATTCTGCAACTGCTCACGAATCTTCTCCAGTTCTGCTTTGACTTCAACCACAACCCGGTTCATCTCCAGGTCATTGGCTTTAGAAGAAACCGTATTAATCTCTCGGAACATCTCCTGAACCAGGAAATCGCACTTACGTCCCACCGGTTCATTTGAATGCATCAATTCCTCCAGATGCGCAATATGGCTCTTCAGCCGAACCATTTCCTCGGTAACACTGACACGATCGGCGAACAAGGCCACTTCCTGCAGGATCCGCTGTTCATCCATCGCTTCATTGCCAAGCAGTTCAGCGATACGGCTTTTAAGCTTGTTTTGATATTCCTGCACAACTAGCGGAGAGCGGGCTTCCAATACTTCCACGGCTTGCAAAATCACCTGATTACGAGCCAGTATATCCCGGCTCAGGTTGATGCCTTCGCGGGTGCGCATTTCGATCAGGCTTGCCAGGGCCTGGCTTATCGCCTCTCGGACTACCTGCCAGACCACGTCCAGGTTTTCTTCCTCATCCTCCAGGCTAAAAACCTCAGGGAGCCTAAATACGTCAATTACGCTTATTTCCGGTGAAATATTTAGATTTTCTGCTAATTCCTTCAAATAGTTATAATAAGCTAAAGCCAATCCTTTGTCAACCTTAATGGTTCGCTGCGAATCATCGGATTTTTCAATATTCAAGCTGATCTCGATACGCCCCCGGGTGAGCTTTTGCTTTACCTCTTCCTTGACCTTTTCTTCCAGGATGCTGTAACGCCGCGAGGTGCGTATATGGACATCAAGAAAACGGTGATTGACACCGCGAATCTCACAACTAACCATATAACCCAGACCGCCAACCTGGCTGCGGCCAAAGCCGGTCATACTCCGTACCATGCTGCACAACCCTTCTGTAATTGATGGTAAATATGATTGGGGCAATCATTTCTCCGCACGCATTTAATTATACACTATTAAAAGAAGCTATGCCCTTGATTAAGTGATTTTAGTCAACCGCCAGAGGTGCCGGTCTTAAGACACCTTTCCACAGATATGTCAAATAGCGCCACAACAGCCTGCTGCCGGTTACTATCAGGATGAAAAGCCATTGCCACCCATTCAGGGCACAGGTGGAAAAAACACCCTGCAAAGCCGGCAGGTATAATATCGCAAGATGCATGGATATGGAAATACAGACCGCCAGGACCAGAAAGCGGTTATTGAAAAAGCCCAGTTCAAACGGGGAATAGCGTTCCGAGCGACACTCGAAAACATAGCACAGCTGGGCGAAAACCAGTGTAGTTAAGGCCATGCTGCGCGCCAGGATAAGCGGTTGGCTGTGATTGAGCCAGGAGGCCGTGGCCATGCCTACAACATAGGCCACCAGGGTGACGGCAGCGATATAAAACCCCCGGCTGACGATAATCCATCCCAGTTTGCGGGCAAAAATACTCTCATTGGGCGGACGGGGTTTATGCTTCATAATGCCGGGTTCAGGCGGCTCTAAACCCAAAGCCATAGCCGGCAAACCGTCAGTTATGAGGTTGACCCACAGGATTTGAATAGGCAGCATGGGCATGGGCATGGCCATCAAGGAAGCCAGAAACATTACCAGAACCTCGCCTATATTGCAGCCCAACAGATAGCGCATGAATTTGCGGATATTGTCATAAATGGCCCGTCCTTCATGCACCGCTTTGACAATGGTAGAAAAATCGTCATCAGCCAGAATCATCGCTGCAGCCTCTTTGCTCACATCGGTACCGGCGATGCCCATGGCCACACCGATATCCGCCGCCTTTAATGCCGGGGCGTCGTTGACCCCGTCACCGGTCATGGCCACTACATGCTGCCGTCCTTGCAAAACCCTGACAATGCGATATTTATGCTGGGGAGAAACCCTGGCAAATACCCGGGAGTGGATTGCACCGCGGTACAGCTCATGGTCACTCATTTGGTCAATTTGTGCCCCGGTAATGACTGCTTCGCCGCCAATGCCTACCTGCTCAGCAATAGCCCGGGCAGTGAAGGGATGGTCACCGGTAATCATCACCGGTATAATACCGGCCTGTGTGCACTGCTGCACCGACTGTACGACCCCTGGCCGGGGCGGGTCTACAATCCCGCATATGCCCAACAGGATCAGATTTGATTCCAGGTCGCGGTCACTGGCCGTCTGTGCTTCTTGAAGGCCTATGTCGCGAAAAGCAAAACCCAAAACCCGCATGGCCTGTTGTGCCCACTCGTCCTGCAGCAGCCTCAGTTTTTCCCGGTGTTCAGGGCGGATGGGGGTGACACCGCCTTTGGCCATGACCATGGAACAGCAGGGCAAGAGTGCTTCCAGGGCGCCTTTGGTCAGGACCTGGGGCTGGCTCTCCCCGGCAGTGACCACAGTCATCATTTTGCGCTCCGAATCGAAGGGATATTCCCTGATCCGCTGGCGTTCTCCCCGGCCAAGACCGGCTTTGATGGCCAGAACCTTTAAAGCTCCTTCAGTAGGATCACCCTGTATGATGTCCTCGCCATTGATCTTATCCGTATAGGCATTATTGCAATAATAGGCCACCTGCAGCAACTGTTTTAAGGCCTGGTCGGCCGTGGGCAAGAACGGCTGGCCATTCCACAAAAAACCACCCTGTGGTGCATAGCCTGCACCTTCCACCTCGATTACTTTTTCCAGGGTGGCGGCTCTTTTTACCGTCATCTTGTTCTGGGTCAAGGTCCCGGTTTTGTCAGAACAGATAACGGTGGTGCAACCCAGGGTTTCAACCGCGGCCAAACGCCTGATAATAGCGTGGTTTTTGGCCATGCGCTGCACCCCCAGGGCTAAGACCACGGTGACAATAGCCGGCAAGCCTTCGGGAATGGCGGCCACCGCCAGGCTAATGCCGGTCAAAAGCATGATCATCAGTTCCTCGCCACGGTAAATCCCGAGCACTGTGACCAGGCAGCACACCGCCAGGCAGATTACTATCAACACTTTGCCCAGCTGATCCAGTTTGAGCTGCAGCGGGGTGGGGGCTGGCTTGGTCTCCGCGATCATTTGCGCAATCTGTCCCATCACGGTGCGCATACCGGTTTCAACCACAATAGCAGTTCCCCGCCCGCGGGTGACTGAGGTCCCCATAAAGGCCATATTGCTCCGCTCTGCCAGAGGGGTGTCGGCTTCCAGCAGTTGGTCGGCCTGCTTGCTCACCGGAATGGATTCACCCGTCAAGAGGGATTCATCAATCTCCAAATTGCTGCTTGAGACCAGGCGAAGGTCAGCCGGAACCTTATCCCCGGCTTCCAGGAATACCACATCCCCCGGAACCAATTCCTGGGCCGGTACTTTACAACGCTGGCCCTCCCTGAGAACCATGGCATAAGGCGAGGCCATTTTCTTAATCTCTTCCAGAGATCGTTCCGCACGGTATTCTTGAACAAAGCCCAAAAGCGCGTTGAGGACTACAATGGCCATGATGGTGATGGCATCGGCCATATTGCCTATCAGTCCGGATATGACCGTGGCAGCTAACAACACCAAAACCATGGTATCAGTAAATTGTCTCAGCAACATGGTCAGGGGGTTTTGTTTACTTGCTTGCTCCAGGATGTTGGGATAGATTTTCTGCAGATTTCGCACCTGATGCGAAGAGAGCCCGCTTTCAAGCCCGGTGCCGAGTTTGGCGATGGTTTGCGGTACAGTGGTTTGATGCCACCAGATTTTGCTCATAATAGGCCCCCGTTTGCTTTTTAGCATTCTTATTCAAGCAATCGGGGCCTAAGAACGGGAGACATGCCGGCGATTCCTGACAAGTCTTGCCAGGCTGGCGGTTTAAGCGAGATGAAATTGCAAGCCGAGCGGGGGTTGGCAATCAAGCCCGAAAACAATCGGACAGCGGATAACAGCGGTGACTATCAGGCGGAAAAAGCCGGTTTCAGCTTTTGACACTCGTTCTCATCGAAGGCTTGTTCATTAACCGCGGAAATAAGATGCCGCTGATTGTAAACATAGATTTGCCCCGGTTTGGGGGAATCATAGAACCCATAACTGCGCAGCACGAATTCGCTCACCCGCTCACCCATAAGCAGGACAAAATGAGGATTCAATATATCAATCTCTTCAATCAAATAGGCTAGGCAGTTTAGAATCTGCACAGTGTCGGATTTGATAGGTACCCCATTGCAGGGCTTTTTGGTCAGTATGCAGTTATGGTCCCTATCCAGCAGTTTGCTGGTAGTATAGCAAAATGCACTGTGCCGGGCCGAGCAAGTCTTCGGGGTACAGCGTATCATAAAGGTGTGATAGATCTTTTCAACGCCCAAATAGTGCTTGAGCAAATTGCGCATTTCGATTATCCAGTTGAAATCGCCGGTGTACTGGTTTTCCCCTTCGAATACGATCAAAACCTCCGGAGCCAGTTCCCCTTTGCCCATAGCCGGCCGGCGCACACAATGCAACTGCTCGGGACAGCGCCTGCAATCAGAAATTCTATCCTCCAAAGCGATGATACGCCGGATATTCTCTTCCCTCAGCCCATTAGCCAAATACTAAACCTCCCAACCCCTGGAATCTCATCTGTCTGCCGCTAATGCCCCGGGGTTGCTGCTGAACTTGCAAGGTAAGCTTACTCTAATTTATAAAGGTATTCCCTGGTTCGCTGGTTGATGCCCCAGGTCGCATCGGATAATTTATTGGTGATGTAACTGCGCAGGTTATCATCTAATTCCGGGTCAGTTTTATCCATTATCAGATAAAACACCCGCAAAACATCGTTTAAATTCTTCATCAGGCGCTTGGTGGGAGCCTTACTCAAAACGTCTTCTTTGCGGCCGTAGAAATATATCATCCTCTTGATTACCCAGAGGATTTCCACATTGGACCAGGTCTTCTGATTCAACAGCTCATCCAGCAAGGCATCAGGTCCCATGCTGAACTCGCGTTCTTCCATGGCCTTCCATTCCTTGCTGCCAAAAATGGTTTTCGGCAGGTAAAATATGGAATTATTCTCGTCTGACAAATCTATTCCCCCATATCAAATGATGCGTTTGGCGCCGGCATAGGTTCTGGCATAAAAGTCTTCTGACAATGACGAATAAATAACCCCACCGCTGCGAGGTGAACTGGAGTGGATGAACTGCCCGCCCCCGGTGTATATACCCACATGGTCGATATTGGAGCTGTAGCATTTGAAGAAAACCAGATCTCCGGGCTCAAGCTGGCTTTTTTCCACCGCTGTGCCCAAACCATACTGGGCTGAGGCGGTGCGCGGCAGATTGTAACCGTTCTGTTTAAATACAAATTGTGCGAAGCCAGAGCAGTCAAACCCCCCGGGACCGCTGCCTCCGTATTTATACGGGGTACCCAGGTACTGGGTGGCCGTTTTTACAATGCGCATGGCCGCACTGTTCTGGCCTCCACGAGATACCGGCACCGGTTCGGGGAGAATGCGCAAAGTCACCCCTGGGTTTAGGATGTCACTTTGAAGATTATTTATTTGCTTAAGGTAAGCCAGCGATATGCCAAATTGCTCTGCCACCTTATCCAGGCTGTCCCCGGCTTGCAGCACATAGTACTGTTCGGCCGGATTGGTTGTGGCCGCCGTAGTTGGCGCGGCCGCGGGCGCGGCTGCGGGCGCGGTGTTTGCCCCCGGGTCTGCTTTGACCCGCAGGGTATCGCCAGCCTTGATCAGATCGCTTTGCAAACCATTCAAGGCCTTGAGTTCGTCCACCGTCATATTAAACTTCAAGGCGATACTGCCCAAACAATCGCCGGGTTGAATCACATAGCTGCCAGTTCCCGCAGTTCCTGCTGCAGAACTGGTGTTAGTCTTATTGCTGGCCGGGCTGAGTTTTAATACATCACCGATTTGCAGATTGTCGGTTTGCAGCTGATTGATAGTTTTTAGATATTCAACCGTAACACCGTGCTGACTGGCAATTTTCCATAATGAATCACCAGCCTGCACTGTATAGGTCAATGGCTGAGCATTGATCAGGGCTGCGGTGGAGCCCACCCACAAGAGAGCGCTTAGTGAAATTGCTACAATTTTTTTCAAGATGTCCTACCCTTTCCAGAATATTACCAATACTGCAGTATATTCTACAGGGTAGGGAAATCTTCCTGCAGGGAAGTTGATTTTCTTATCTGATTAGCGTGATTTCCCTATAATAGGCCTTTATTTTATCCATGTATTCAACCTTGATGCCACTCTGCCCCAGGCGGTTGCGCGTGCCTTCGGTAGCATGGCCATGAAAATCCGAGCCCCCGGTCACCAATAGCCGCCTTTGCTCAGCCAGAGCCATGAAATGGCCGGTATCCTCAACGGTATGTTCGGGATAAAAGACCTCCAGGCCTTCCACTCCCATATCCAACACCAGCTCTGCCAATCCGCGCTGTCGAATTAAGCCGGGATGTGCCAGAACAGTTATGCCCCCTGCGGCATGGATCAATGCTATGGCCTTTTGCGGGGTAAGTTTATAGCGCGGCACGTATGCCGGACAGCCTCTGCCGATATACTTGTTAAATGCTTCTCGAATCGAGGAAACATAGCCTTTTTCCCTCAAAGCCTGGGCTATGTGCGGCCGGGCGATCAGGTCTTTGGGGGCCAATTTTTGCACCTGTTCGAATGTGATGGCAAAACCCATTTCCCGCAAGCGGGCTACCATGCTTTCAGCCCTTGCAAAACGAGCTGCTTTGATCTCTTCCAGGGCTTCTATCAGCGGTAGGTATTCAAAATCAATAAAATACCCCAGAATATGTATTTCTTCATCTTCCATCTCGGTATTTAACTCAATTCCAGAAATTAACTCCAAATCAAGTTTTTCTGACTTTAAGCAGGACCAGGCCGCCGGCAGGCCTGCAACCGTGTCATGGTCGGTTATAGCCATCCCCGCCAGGCCCAGCTGGCAGGCCCGGCGAAGTACCTCGGGGGGTGAAAACACGCCATCTGAAGCACTGGTATGAACATGCAAATCATATAACATATCTTTACCTCATCAATTTGCTGGGAACAGGGTACAGATTTTACCTGCTCGAATAGATTATATAACAACTGCCCGGCTCATGGAGCAAATACCTGCTCCAGAAAACCCGCAGCATTGTCATGCAGTATGGCCTGGATATCATGCGCGGTAAAACCCCGCCCTTCAAGCCTAGCTGCCAGCATTGGATATTCGGCCACATCGCTTAAAAGCAGATTATCCGCCCCGTCGAAATCAGAGCCCAAAGCTACGTGTTCAACCCCCACCAGAGAGCAGATATGGACGATGTGATCGATCAAACGCTCTATATCGGGATTGCTTGCATCAACAAAGTCCGCAACCAGATTTACACCGATAATGCCCTTGTGTTCGGCCAGGCTCTGGATTTGATGATCGGTCAGATTGCGGGGATGCTCGCACAGTGAACGTGCATTGGCATGTGAAACCATCACCGCTGCACTGTAACAGTCCAGGGCCTGATAGAAGCTTAATTCCCCCACATGGGCCAAATCCAGGATACTTCCCACTTGCTGCATTTCCGCCAGCAAACACCGGCCAGCTGTGCTTAAACCAACCGGCTCAGGATCCAGAACCCCCCCGGCAAAAGCATTGTTATAGTTCCAGGTCAGTCCCAGGCTGCGCACCCCTAAAAGATGAAAAAGCGGCCACAGGCCGGGGTCTTTGCCCAGGGCATCGGCTCCTTCCAGATGGAGAATAATGCCCAATTGACCTTCAACCCGGGCTTTTTCCAGGTCCTCATGCACGGCTATTAAGCAGGCCCGGGCGGTTTTGCTTAGATTGGCTCCAAAACAGGCCATTTGCTGGAGAATCGCCCTTAAAACAGCGTTATCGTCCGGCTTGTGGCTGAACAAGGCCAGGAACTGAGTGGTCAATCCTGCCTTTAAAGCCCTTTGTATATCGAAATGGAATGGATTGCGCGCTAAAGAATAAGCGCTGTTGACCAGTTTGGATAAAGTGTCGCAATGCAGATCGATCAAATCGCCACCTCCTTTGGGGCATGATGCCATGGGCATAAATAAAAACCTGCTTTTGAGCAGGTTAACAATACGATATTTCTGTAAAAAAGATGATTTCAGACCTACCTGGGCTCAATTATGAGCTTGATAGCCGTCCTCTCCTCCCCGTCTATCAATATATCAGTAAAGGCCGGTATGCAGATCAGATCCATACCGCTGGGAGCAACGAATCCTCGCGCTATGGCTATTGCCTTAATTGCCTGGTTGATTGCACCGGCTCCAATAGCCTGTATTTCGGCAGCTCCTTTTTCTCTAAGAACGCCTGCAAGTGCCCCTGCCACAGAATTTGGACTGGATTTAGCTGAGACTTTTAATACTTCCATCCGATTAACCTCCTCCTCCTCATATCTTTATGTACAGACGCGTTGCTCTCCTACATCTATATTCTAATATGGAAGCATCAATTCCTTCTTTTATAATAAATGTATTGGATAAAATTTCAAATTATTCGCTTAGAATCTTCGAGATTCGCACGATTTTGTTAACCTGATGGGAATTATCATCCAGGTTTAAGACCACCCCTTCGAGCTGCGCCTTCCCGCTGGCTACATCCAGGCGCACCGGTCGTCCGGTGAGGAATTTTTCCAAGACCTGTTCCTTTTTCATGCCCAGAACCGATTCATAGGGACCGGTCATGCCCAAATCGGTTATGTAGGCGGTTCCTTTGGGCAGAATGCGCTCATCGCTGGTCTGAATATGGGTATGGGTCCCCAAAACCGCCTGCACCCGACCATCAAAATAATAACCGAAGGCGACCTTCTCAGAGGTGGCTTCGGCATGAAAATCCACAATAATGATGTCCGCCTGCCCTTTAAGTTCAGCCAGTACCTCGTCAACGGCAACGAAAGGGCAGTCCAGCGGGGGCAAAAAAACCCGGCCTGAGGCGTTGATCACCGCTATTTTGATGTTAAACCCGGCGGTGTAAACATTATATCCCCGGCCAGGGCAAGGTGAGGGGTAGTTCACCGGCCTTATCAGGCGGGGCTCATCATCAATAAAGCGCAGAATATCCTTGTTATCCCACACATGATTGCCCATGGTGAGAACATCTACTCCCGTGAAAAGCAGTTCCTGCATCACCTCGCCGGTTAGTCCCCGCCCCCCGGAGGCATTCTCCGCATTGGCAATCACAAAATCCACCTGGTACTGCTGCCGCAGTACCGGCAACAAAGCCTTGACAGCCCGCCGCCCGGGCCTTCCCACAATATCTCCAATCACCAGAATATTCAAACTTAAACCCTCACTTATTGAAAACCAATACCCTGCCTCCTTCGCGATAGGAGAGAAAGCGATTGGTCTCAGCATCTTCTCTGCTTATCTTCTGTATTAAGTTGCGTTTTACCTTCCGCTTCACTGATTCTTCTATTTCCATGTTGGTGCTGTCACGGTAGATCTGATCCTGAAAAGCATCGGCCAAAAGCTCGATAAAAAGCTCGGTTTCCTCCTCCGAAACGCTGTAGCTGTCCCGGTGGTAGCGCAATAAAATGAGCCCGGGCGCATAATGTCGGTATTCCAAGCTAATCCACCGGGGCTCGGTTCCTTTTATACTATGAAACAGTTTCACCGCAGCAACCACCTGTTGCTCGAACTCGGCTTGTTTTTCAAGACTTACTTCACCCTGCAGTGCAGCCTCGAAGATCAGCCGTTCCTGATCGGCTTCATATCTCACCGCGCTTAGCTCTGGATACTTCAGGCTGGCACTTATAAACACATCCAGACCGGAATCCTGGTACATAGGTATTTTCTCCTTAAACTGCGTAATATAAACGAGTTCTGCAGCAAAAAGCGAAATCCTGCTCTATGTAAATATGTAAAATATAGCAAACAGGGCTTTGTTAAGCCCTGTTTCCATAATCTGGATCTTATTGTGATCTTAATGCCAACCTATTTGGCATACTCAACCGATCTGGTTTCCCGTATCACTATCACTTTGATCTGCCCGGGATAATCGAGATCCTGTTCCACCTTGCGAGCGATATCGCGAGCCAGGTTTATGGCCTGCAAATCATCCACCTGATCCGGCTTGACAATGATGCGCACCTCGCGCCCGGCCTGAATGGCAAAGGATTTTTCCACACCCTCAAAAGAATCGGCCAGGTTTTCCAGCTTCTCCAGGCGTTTGATATATGCCTCCAGGGTCTCGCGCCTGGCGCCGGGGCGGGAGGCTGATATAGCATCAGCCGCCTGAACCAGAATGGCTTCAATGCTCTCCGGCTCAATATCACAGTGATGAGCAGCGATGCCGTGAATGACCTCTTTGCTCTCCCGGTATTTTTTGGCCAGTTCTACGCCGATTTCGACATGAGGGCCGGATATTTCGTGGTCCACCGCTTTGCCGATATCATGCAGCAAACCGGCCCGCTTGGCCACAGCTACATCGACATCCAATTCTGCAGCCATGACTCCTGCCAGGTGAGCCACTTCTATTGAATGCTTCAACACATTCTGCCCATAGCTGGTGCGATACTTGAGCCTGCCCAACAATTTGACCAGCTCAGGATGCAGGTTGTGCACCCCTACCTCAAAGGCAGCTGCTTCTCCAGTCTCACGAAGCTCTTGCTCCATTTCCTTCTGGGCCTTTTCCACCATTTCCTCTATGCGCGCGGGATGAATGCGCCCGTCGGCAACCAGGTTGGAAAGGGCTTTTCTGGCGATTTCGCGGCGTATCGGGTCAAATGAGGAAAGAATGACCGCTTCCGGGGTATCATCGATGATCAGATCGACCCCGGTCTGGGTTTCAAAGGTCCTGATATTGCGTCCTTCCCTCCCGATTATACGGCCTTTCATCTCGTCATTGGGGAGAGCCACTACGGACACAGTAGTCTCAGAGACCACATCGGCAGCGCATTTCTGAATTGCCAGGGAGACAATGTTTTTGGCCCGCTTGATGCCCTCTTCGCGGGCTTCGGTTTCCAGTGTTTTGATTAAGGTAGCGGTCTCCTGGCGGATCTGCTGTTCAACATTATATAAGAGTAAATCTTTGGCCTCTTCTGAAGTCAAACCGGACAGTCTTTCCAATTCCTTCAATTGTTGGGCCATCACGGTTTGCAATTCCTGATTGGTCCTTTCCGCTTCCCTGATCCTCTCCTGCAACTGGCTTTCCTTTTTCTCCACATTGTCGCTCTTTCGGTCCAGTTGCTCCTCTTTTTGGATCAAGCGCCTTTCCAGCCGGTCCAGTTCCCGGCGCCTTTCCCGGATCTCCTTCTCAGCCTCCAGGCGGCTGCGGTGCAGCTCTTCCTTGCCCTCCAGCAGGATTTCCTTTTTGCGGGCTTCAGCTGCTTTGCTGGCCTCCTCGATGATGCGCGAAGCTTCTTCTTCCGCCGCACCAAGCCGGCTTTCCGCTATTAAGCGGCGACCGTAATAGCCAGCGATCAAACCAATCGCCAAAGAAAGGGTTATAACAACAAACTGCAATAAGGTATTGATTCGTGTTCACCTCCTTAAAACAAATTCAAATATGCGCAGTAAGTAGCGGACAAATAAAAAAACCAGGCTGTACACCTGGCTTCTCGAAGTATCTTATCCTGTTTTAGCCGACAATAACGGATGGGGATGGTCAATCCTCCCTCCCAGAAATACACCACCAAACCAGGAACCGTTATAGCAAGCTTTGCTCAACCTACAAGACATTTTTAGATATATTTAAACACTCAGTCAGGCTTCCCCAAACCGTTCGGCCTGCGCATAGCTCTTCATCAGAGTAAATATATATAAATCTGGCCGTCTTTTTGGTCAAGGTTTTCTTCAGATAGGATACTTCTACCAGAGTCCTATATAAATTCTATTTACTTTCCTCTACAGTGTCAAGATTCCTGTTGCGCTGGAGTTTGCGCATTGCGCAGGGCCAATTTTTCCCGGATCAGGTTCTCGATGTTTTTTGCAAAATCGGGATTGTTCTTCAGGTATTCCTTGGCATTTTCCCGGCCCTGTCCCAGTCGCTCGCCTTGATAGGAAAACCATGAACCGCTTTTTTGTATTATGTCCATTTCGGCAGCAATATCCAGGAGGTCACCTTCTTTGGATATTCCCGTGCCGTACATGATATCGAACTCTGAGGTCTTGAAAGGGGGTGCTACTTTGTTCTTCACAATCTTGACTTTGGTACGATTGCCTATCAATTCCGTCCCCTGCTTGATCGGATCACCTTTGCGAACCTCCATGCGCACCGAGGAATAGAATTTCAACGCCCGCCCTCCAGTGGTGGTCTCCGGGCTGCCGTAAACAATGCCCACTTTTTCACGGATTTGATTGATAAAAATACAGGTGGTTCTTGACTTGCTGATGTGAGCGGTCAGCTTCCTTAAGGCCTGTGACATCAAGCGGGCCTGCAGGCCTACATGCACATCACCCATTTCCCCATCCAGTTCTGCTCTGGGAACCAGGGCTGCCACCGAATCGATCACAATCACATCTATAGCCCCGCTTCGAACCAGAGCCTCAGCTATTTCCAGGGCCTGTTCACCGCTGTCCGGCTGTGCCACCAAAAGGTTGTTTATATCCACCCCAAGCCGCTTGGCATACAAAGGATCCAAGGCGTGCTCCGCGTCAATAAAGGCCGCCATCCCTCCCTGGGCCTGCGCTTCGGCAATAGCATGCAGGGCCACCGTAGTCTTGCCGGATGATTCGGGGCCAAATATTTCAATCACCCGGCCCCGGGGCAATCCCCCTACTCCCAGGGCCAAATCTATAGACAGGCATCCCGTGGAAATAACCTCCACATTCATGGTCGGGTTTTCGCCCAGTCGCATTATGGCCCCTTTGCCAAACTGTTTTTCAATATTTCTAATCGCGCTGTTTATGGCTTCAATCTTGCCTTGGTTATTCTCCGCTTTATCCACCGGCTCTCCCCCTCAAACATATGTTCGCTTAAACTGATTATATACAAAGGCTTGTGCTGCTGTCAATTGATTTTCTGTTAAATTATGGCAATTATCATCCCCGCAGGGCGAAAGCCTGCTCAATGCGGTAGTGCGGCCCCTCCCTGCTAAGCCGGCTTTCCATGAGATAAAAAGCCTGTACGGGAAATGGATTTGATCTGGTGGTAGCTTCCAACAGGCGAGCCTTATTCAACAGTTCCTCAACATTGCGCTCAGACCGTATTCTCCCCAGGGTGATGTGAAAGCGGTGAATTTTTTCGGGTTCAAACCCCAGATCCTGAACATAAGCATCGATGCGTTCGGCCAGGAATTCCGCTTTTTCAATATCTCCGTTCAGCCCCATCCATACCACCCGGGGCTTGCGCTTGTTGGGGAAAAAGCCCAACCCGTTTACTCTGAGGTAGAAAGGCGGGCAGTATTCAGCCACTTGGTACAAGCGGTCTCTAACCTCCCTGAGCTGACGATCATCGATATCGCCCAGGAACTTCAGGGTGAGATGATAATTATCATATTCAACCCACTTCACATCGGGATTGGTCTGGGCCAGCAGCCTTCTGACCTGCTCGGCCTGATCTTTGATGACCTCAGGCGCGGGAATGGCGATAAAAGCCCTCATTTTGCCCCCTCCTCGGTCAAAAGGGATCGGCGCACCATATCCAGGGCGCTTTTCGCGGCCAGGGTGCGAATACCGATGCGGTCACCTACAAAGCGCATTTCTTTCACATTCACCTTATCCTTGTAAGCCAGGCCAATATATACCAGCCCCACCGGCTTTTCCTCACTGCCTCCGTCCGGCCCGGCAATCCCGGTTATGGATACGGCTATATCGACACCGGAGAGCTGCTTTATGCCCAGGGCCATTTCAGCAGCCGTTTCCCGGCTCACTGCCCCGTATTCCTGCAAAGTTGTCTCCTTCACCCCTACCAGGCTCTGTTTGGCCTGATTGCTGTACGATACCACTGAACCCCAGAAGTATTTGGAGCTGCCCGGCAAATCAGTTATCATTTTGCTGAGCAATCCACCGGTGCAGGACTCAACCGCCGCCAGGGACAGCTGCTTTTGTGACAGCAGGCTGGCCACTACTTGGGGCAGGCTAGCTTCATCGCTGCCGATCACATTGTCTCCCAGTGCAGCGGTGATGCGGCTGCACAGCTCATCCAAGCGCTGTTCTGCTTTTTGCCCATCCGCATTATCGACAGAGAGCTTGATGGTCAATTCCCCTTCCTGGGCCAAAAGAGCCACCCCATAATCCTGCTGTTTGTCCAGGATCTCTCCCAGCAAATCCTCCACCTGTGACTCACCGGGACCGAAAACCTTTATTATGCGGGTGTGCTGCTTTGCTCCCTTAAGGCCGCTTTCCTGGCTTAAAAGGGGCTCTACGGCAGAAAGGTACATGTCCTGCATCTCCCGCGGGGGACCGGGCAGCAAGACCACTATCTTCCCATTCTTGGCCAGGTACATCCCCGGAGCAGTACCCAAACGGTTGTGTAAAACCCTGGCCTCGGGCGGAAACATGGCCTGTTTGAGGTTGCTCTCGGACATTTTTCGCTTGCGCCTGGCAAAGAATTGTTTGATAGCCTCCAGCTCAGCTTCTACGATCTGCAGTTCGCAGCCTAAAAGCTCGCATACCACCTCTTTGGTCAGGTCATCTCGGGTAGGCCCCAAACCGCCTGTGGCAACTACCAGGTCGGCCATCTCAAGCCCGGTTTTAAAAGCAGCCTGCATAGTATCGCGATTATCCCCGACAATGCTTTTGCCCATCACTTTAAATCCCAATTCGGTCAGTTTCTGCGCTAGAAACATGGAATTGGTGTCAACCGTACTGCCGAGCAAAAGCTCAGTTCCTGTTGATATTATATAAGCCTTGTGCATCGTTTTGCTCTCAACTCCTTAGCTCCATCCCTATTATTATAAGCATTTTATATGTATAGGACGCAACAACTGCGTAAAGCCATGGATATCCTGTTTGGCTGCGCTGCCATGAAAACCCCGTTGCCAGGCCTATAACACGGCAGTTCAAAACCTATTATGGTGTTTTTGTGCACCGGAAAGAAGGTGAAGCAAAATGGTATTGGCTCTTTCAACACCGGCATAACGCCGGATTGCGGGCACAGAGCTTAAGATGATTCGCGGCCAATGGGGCCAGGGGTGATAAGATTACTTCGCAGCGGAAATATGCTCAAACAGCCAGGGTTAATGGCAATGGCGTTCAACCGGCCAATCGAGATATCATACCGATGGGCTTGGTGCATACTGCAGGCGGGCAGGTTAAATCCTTGATGATATGGCGATGGGAGACGCGGGGACCAGTCCCTGGTCCTGCGTCTCCCCTCTTGTCAATCCCTATAATCATTAATTGATGATCTCTACAAAACGCTGCCTTTCAATGGTCTCTTCCTGCTGCAGGCTGGCTGCCAGGGCAAAGAGGGCCTCCTTTTTATCCAGCAGCAGCTTGACGGCCTTATGCTCAAGCTCCACAATTATGTTCTTGCATTCTTCAAACAGGCTCTCCTGCGGCAGGTCGTCGGCATGTACTATCCCTAAGGAGGACAATCCGGCTTCAACAATCTGCCGGGCGGTATTCCAGCAGGCTTTGAAATCCCCCTTGGCTCCAGTGCTGCGGTTGCCGTATTTGATCTCCTCGGCTACAGCCCCTCCCAGGGCTATCATGATCTCTTTCTCCAACTGCTCCCGGGTGTACAAATACTGGTCATCAGGCGGCTTTTTGCGCATGAAGCCCAGGGCCTGACCGCGCGGGACAATGGTCACTGAGGAGACTGAACCCGGCAGCAGGGTTTCGCTCAACAGAGCATGGCCGCTTTCATGTACACTGACCCGTTCCACTTCTTCCAGGGAGGGCTTGCGTTCCAGCTTCTCCCCCAGAATCACCTTGTCTATGGCTTCATTAAAGTGACGGCTCAAGATCACCGGGCTTTGTTCACGCATTGCCAGTATGGCCGCTTCATTGGCCAGGCTTTCCAGATGAGCCCCGGAAAACCCAAAGGTGGCTGCAGCTATTTCGTCCAGACAGCCGCGATCAGCCAGGGGCTTGTTGCGGGTATGAATCTCCAGTATTTTCCTGCGCCCCATTTTATCCGGCAAATTGACCTGCACCTGGCGGTCAAAGCGCCCCGGCCTCAACAAGGCCGGGTCCAGCATGTCAGCCCGGTTGGTCGCCCCGATAAGCAGCACGCGCACTGTATCATCAGGATTGATGCCGTCCATTTCCACCAGCAATTGATTCAAGGTCTGATCATATTCCATATGACTGCTGTTCTTGCCGCGCTTGGCCCCCAGTATCTCCAACTCATCGATGAAAATAATGGCACTGTGGCAGCTTTGTCTGACGGCTTTTTTGCGGGCCTCATTGAACAGCTGCCTGACCCGTTTGGCCCCCACCCCGGCATACATCTCTATGAATTCGCTGCCTGAAGCAGCCATGAATACCGAACTGGTGTAATTGGCAGCCGCTTTGGCCATCAGGGTTTTTCCGGTTCCCGGCGGGCCAACCAGCAGTACGCCTTTTAAGGGGCGAATGCCCATCTTGCGGATCAAATCAGGGCTGCGCAGAAACTCCAGGGCTTCGCCCAGTTCGTTGATGGCTGAGTCCTGCCCGCCGATATCATCAAAGGAAACCTCTTTTAAGCGCTTTTTGCCGTTCTGTGAACCCAGATGATTGAAGCGGAGTACTCCTTGCATATTCAGGAACATATAGCAAACCACGGCCAATCCGCCAAATAGCACCAATGGCATGATATTGTAGCCAATCATTACCAGAAAAACCGAAATCGCTGTTCCTATCCCCACCAGGTATTCTTTCAAGTCTAATTCTCCTCATGCAGTGATCTTCCGGCAGTATTTAGCTCAACAATGCGGTACATTTCCTGCTCTCCGGCAGCCAGCTGCAGGTACAGATAACGGTCATCGACGTAAAGCTGATAGGCCAGCCCGGTCTCGGCCGCATACTGGCTCAAGGTTTTGTCCAGCCATACAAAACTGTGATTGGCGGCTGCTTCATATATGGCCGGCTGCAGGTGCAGATAGGCCGCGCCAAGCCGTTCATCCACCGGATTGCTCAGGTGAAGCCGGTATGAGCCTTCTTTTAAAGTATTATTGAGAATTGCCTGTATGGCCTGGTATTCCTCCTGCAGGTTGTCCACCCCCTGAAGCTGCAGGGCCACCTCGAACTGCCCTTCATTTCTGGATATGGCTGCACTGGCTACCGCAGGCCTGGCCTCCAGCTGCTGTTTGAGCGGGTCAATCAGCCCGTACTTCATATATAACTGATAACCGCCCACCAGCAATGCCAGGGATATGACGAATACAATCAGGGAAATGGCAATTTTGAAATTACTGTTCTTCATACCGGCCAGCCCCTTTCCCAGTAATTATAACATAGACCATAGTCCCTAACTTTGCACAATATATGGCAAAATAACCAGTCCCAGAAAGGATAAAAACCGCCTTAAGCGGCTTCTGCAGCATATACAGCTGCTGGGATGAAAGTCCCAGATGGGTTGGCTTTATTTAAGACCAGGCCGGAAACCGACAGTCCCGCTATGGGGAAGCTTCATCAAATGCTTCCCCGATCATGTCGTAGTTCCTCACCGCCTTAAGCACTGCCTGCACAAAACTTCCTGTGGGAAGCGCCCGGGTACTTTTGATCATAGTGATGCCATCAACCTCCGGGGCCTGGTAATAACCCCTGCCAATATAGAGCTGGCTGGAAAGCTTTTCTGAAACCAGTATCGGCTCTAAGCTTCCAATCCTGTCAATGTTCTTGCGGCGGGTAATGCCATGCTGCAGCTTCATGATGCGTTCCAGGCGCTCCCGGCTGATATCCTGCGGCACCTGATCGGGCATGCTTTTAGCTGCGGTATCTTCCTCCGGCTGGTAACAAAATGCCCCTACCCAATCAAAAGCTGATTCAGCGATAAAATCATAGAGGCGCTTAAAATCATCCTCACTCTCGCCGGGAAACCCGGTCATAACCGTAGTGCGCAGCACCAGGCGATCGATCCTGCTCCGCAGTTTGGCCAACAAAGCCCTTAAAAGGGTGCTGTCGTGTTTGCGATTCATAAGGCGCAAAATGCGATCGGAAGCATGCTGTACGGGGATATCAAGATAGGGCAGCACTTTATCATATGATGCGATGGCATCGATAATGGCATCATCCAGGTGGGCGGGATGCAGATACATCAGCCTGATCCAGCTTAAGCCCTCTATCTGCTGCAGGCCATGCAGCAGTCCGGGCAGGGATGGGCACCCGTAAATGTCGGTTCCATAAGCGGCGGTATCCTGGGCTACAACTACCAGTTCCTGCACCCGTTGCTCGGATACCAAACGGCGTGCTTCCTCCAACACATCCTCGAGCCTGCGCGAGCGCAAGGCTCCCCTGATACCGGGTATGGCACAATAGCTGCAGCGGTTGTCGCAACCGTCAGCAATACGCAGGTAAGCCATGCCTGGAGGGGTGGTGAGTATGCGTCCGCTGAAAACCTGGGATTGCGGTTCAGGTTTGGCACAGGCCACCACAGGCTGTCCGCACTGAATAGCCTCGACAAGTTTATCAATTTCACCGCAATGGGCAATGCCCATTACACCGTCCAGTTCAGGCAGTTCTTCTAATAACTGTGATCCATATCTCTGCGCCATGCACCCTGCTGCTACAAGATACTTCAGGTTACCACGGCTCTTTAACAGACCGGTCTCAATGATCCGGTCGACTGCTTCCTGACGGGCTTCCTCTATAAAAGCACAGGTGTTTATTATTATGAGATCTGCTTTTTCGGGCTGGGATACCAATTTATGACCGGACCTTTTCAGCCGGTATAGCATTATTTCGCTGTCTACCCTGTTTTTGGAACATCCCAGACTAATCAGGCCTATATTCACTGCAGCAACCCTTTGCTATGGATCTAAGCGAGCTACTCGGAATTCCTTTTTGACAACCTCGCCGCTTTCCCCCAGGGGACCAATTTTTTCACCGTTATAATAGACCTCAATACCCCCGGCATTGCCAACCGTTAACAAAACTGCCTCCCGGCCTTCAAAAACCTGCTCCTGGCCGGCGGTCATGGTACTGGAAAACACAGTCTCCCCGTCTACTATGGCTTTCACCCAGCAGTCGCTTAAAGCGGCCACCCGCACCGTAGCGCTCATATCCTGTGCTTCCGCAGCCGGATCGCTGACTGTATTCTCCTGCTGATTATTCGACCCGTTGGCCGGCGGGTATTGCTGCTGCACGGGGGGATTCTGGGCTACATCCGGGCTACGATCGGAAATGGCCCCAACAATCATGTTGCCGGCCCATAAAGCCACCAGGAGAAAAGCCCCGGCAGCTACTACATTACGCCAATTTAAGGCCTGCAAGGGAAAATCCCCCAGACTTTTGCGGGGTTCAGGCTCTGTCAACTGCTCCTCATCTTCATGACCATAAGCTATCTCTACGAACCATGCTACCATCAGCTGATCATCCAAATTGAGGTAGCGCGCATACTTTTTAACAAACCCGGTAGCATACACCCTTGGCGGCAAGATATTAAACCGCTCTTTTTCGATCGCATCCAGATACAGTTTGCGTATTTTGGTTTCTTCTTCAATATGTTCAAGAGTCAGCCCCAGGCTCTCTCTTCTCTCCCTAAAAACTTGACCAAATTGCATGCTTTCCACTCCTTTTTGGTCAATCCAGGTTGTGGTCTGGTATGGCTACGCCATAGACGCCGTACCGACACCCATGCGAATGGCCTGCCGCAGGGGATAGCTGTTGGATAGGCCATAAACCATACCACATAGTAAATACAGCAAATGTTGGGCGTGATGAAAGGATTGATTGGGCAACAAGGGATACTCCTGCATACCGCGGTGGTTCACATGTATTACGGTTGAATGGCCATCGGTGACAATGCAGTGGTCCATCCCCGCTTCTATCAGTTCCTGAATGCGGGTTCGATAATTATTGAACTGAATTATATCCGCCAAACCAATTACCAATAAATTAAAACCATTCAGGTAATAGGGGATGAGCTGATCAGCTTCCAGGCTCAAACAAGTACAGAGATATGGCAATTTTTCGGCATCTTTATTTATAGCCTTGCGATGTACATATTCCTGCCAACTCGGCTCCACCACCAACCACTCGCAGTTGAATATTATCCATTCCCTTAGATTTAACACTTTTTCATAATCATCCGGGGAAAAGCCTTCTTGAAATAGTAATTCCCCATTATGTCTGACCTGACGGGTGGTGCGCTTGTTATTGTGACGGTATATATTGGAAATATCAATCTTTTTTTGGGATAACTGCTTTAGAATCAGTTCTCCCTGTTCATCATCGCCTATAATTGATACTATTTTTACACTTGAACCAAAGTCAGCCAGGGATTGACTGGCCGCAAAAGCAAATCCGCCCCAGTTGATGTCAATTGACGATGTCCCGCCCTCATCCTCTACATCAATCACCAGCAAGCAGTTCCCCAGTACTACAACCGAAACCACATCATTGAGCACATAGCCTTTGCCAAGGATTACGCCCTTTTTCATCAGATTGGATATGTGCACAGCTACTGAAGAGCGGGTAATTCCAAACCTTTTTGCAATTTCCTCCTGGGAAATAAGGGGTTCTTGCTTGAGCAAACCAAGGATTTCCTTTTCCCGGAAGGTTAATCGCATATTGATCCCCTTACTAAACAATGGTGTCTATTTTTCATACTAGCATAGTTTATTCCTGGCGTATAGCTTTTCAAATTGCTCCTGATCTATCAAAACCTCACGGCGTTTATTGCTGTCCTGTTCGGATATCAAGCCCCTTTCCTCCATAATATCCACCAACCTGGCAGCCCGGGCATAGCCCACCCGCAACCGCCGCTGCAGAAGTGATACCGAGGCTTTTTTGCTATCCACAAAGATTTTTAACGCATCCCAGAAAAGCTCGTCATCAGTTAAACTGGCATCTTCATCATCGAGCAGTTCCAGTTCCTCCATCTCGCTTGCGCTTTCATCAGCATTAAACTGTGTTTTGATGAATTCCACCGTATTTTCTATATCCCGATCCGATACGAAAGCCCCCTGAATCCTAAATGGTTTGGCCGCACCTACAGGCAAAAACAGCGCATCCCCTTTGCCCAGCAGTTTTTCCGCCCCACCGCTATCGAGTATGGTGCGCGAATCGGTCTGAGAGGAAACGGCAAAGGCGATTCGGGAAGGGATATTGGCTTTGATGATCCCGGTGACCACATCAACAGATGGCCGCTGCGTAGCTACGATAAGATGCATGCCGGCCGCGCGGGCCATCTGTGCCAGACGGCAGATAGCATCCTCCACGTCTACCGGCGCCACCATCATCAGGTCGGCCAGCTCATCAATGATAATCACTATATAAGGCAATTTGTCCGGACTTATCTGATTATAACGCTGTATGTCGCGCACCCCGCTCCTGGCGAAAAGCTGATAGCGCTTTTCCATCTCCCGCACCATCCAGCGCAGGATCAAGGAGGCCTTTTTGGGGTCAGTCACCACCGGGGTCATCAGATGAGGGATGCCGTTATATACAGTCAGCTCCACCATCTTGGGGTCGATAAAAACCAATTTCAGCTCAGTGGGTTTGCTGTTATACAGCATGCTCATAATAATGCAATTCAAACATACGCTCTTGCCGGAACCGGTAGAACCGGCGATCAATAAATGAGGCATGTCGCTCAAGCGGGCTACTACGGGGTTGCCGCTTATATCCTCCCCCAGGGCAAAAGCCAGCGGGCTTTTCAATTTCTTGAAAGCCGGGGATGAAATCAGGCTGCGCAGCCCTACACTCATTATTTTGCGATTGGGCACTTCAATCCCTACCGCCGCCTTGCCCGGTATAGGGGCTTCTATGCGGATGCCGGGCGCAGCCAGATTCAACTGCAGGTCATCAGCCAGGCTGATGATGCGGCTGATCTTTACCCCTGGTCCCGGGGTCAGCTCATAGCGGGTCACTGCCGGGCCGCAGCTTACCTGATTGACCTTCACCGCCACCCCGAAGCTGGCAAAAGTCTCCTCCAAAACGGCGATGCTTTCTTTTATATTCTTCTTGTCAATAAGGCGCTCACTGCTGACATCGCTGAGCAGTTCCAGCGGGGGCAGGCAATAGTCATCCTCCTGGCGGGTTCTGCTTTTGAAGGTGCGTAATGGCGGCACGGCTCCGCTGTCCGCAGCAGCAGCCGCTGGCAGGGGCTGCTGTATGTCTACAATCGGAACCGGGGAATGCTCTTCCCGGGGAGGAGATGCGGTGCTGCTGTCAATGATCACTGGCGCCGGGCTGGCTGAATTGGCCTCGCTTTCCTCGCCGGCATCCCGATAAAACATGACCTCGTCCAGCCGGGCTTTAACCAGGGCAGCGGTTTTCTGCATTTGCTTGAAGATGGTGGCTGCAGGCTGGTCCACCAGCAGGAGCAGGCCCACCAGGGTGCCGAATAATGCCAGTATATTCAGCCCTATATGGCCTACCAGGCGGGTTAAGAGGTAAGCCATGCTTCCGCCCAGGTAGCCGCCGCCCAGACCGGCCTGTCCGGCTTCCCAGGGGTTCATCCCCGAGGGGGTTTTATAGACCGCGAACAGTAATATAGAGACCAACCCGATTATGCTTAAGCCCCACATTTGCGTGGACCAGGTTTTTTTTCTAATCCCCAGGTGGGCTGACCACCCCAGAATAAACAGAGGCCCCAATACCGCTCCGCTGCCCAGGGCATACTCCAGAGCGGCCTTGATGCCTGTGCCCAGCCAACCGATAATGCGGCTGTCATCCGGAATCCCCTGGGCTTTGCGCAGGCTGACATAGGAAAAAACCGCCAGGGTAAAGGCCACCAGTGATAAGATATCATATTTGAGATGTTCCAAAGCACCGGGCGACTTGGGCTCAGCCCGAGCAGTTACCTTGATCGTCCTGGTGCTGGAGCTGCTTTTTTTCTTGCCTGCCATGGATGTCTGCCACCTTGTCACGCCTGTATCAGGCAGATAATCTGTATGGTAAATTTCTCCTGTGATACAGGAAATCCTACCCTAACTCAGGCCAAATATCAAGCCGATTAGCTGAGGTACATCACCAGGGTGACTATCCCCAGGGCCCACACATACCAGGAAAAAACCGACAGGCGACCTTGATTGACCAGCCGCAGCACTACTTTGATAGCTATATAACCGAAAAAGGCCGCGGAGAGCAGACCTGCGGCCATAGAGGCGACTGGTATGGAGGCTAAGGCATGGCCGCCCAAATCCTTCAATTCCACCAGTCCTGCCCCCAGAATAACCGGGATAGAGAGCAGGAAGGAGAAACGCGCCGCAAATGGCCGTTCCATGCCTGCCAGAAGACCGGCCGAAATGGTTGAGCCTGATCGGGAAATCCCCGGTATTATGGCAATAGCCTGCAGTAAACCTACCCACAAGGCATCCCAGTAGGTAGTTTCCTGGACTTCCTTTAAACCAGGCCTGGCCGTAGCCCATCTCTCCGAAAGCATCAACACCGCTCCGGTTATCAGCAATCCGATTCCTACCACCAGCAGGGATTTAAAGGTTTGTTCAAAAATCGGTTCCAGCAAAAACCCGGCTATCGCAGCCGGAATACAGCCTATTATTATTAAAAATGTTAATTTGCTCCAGGGTTTTCGCAAAAGTACGGCGATATCATCCCAGAAGGCGAAAAAAACCGCCAAGAGGGTCCCTATATGAACCAGCACATCGAACGCCAGCGGGGTGTTCTGTAAACCCAAAAGGTTTTGGAAAATCACCAGATGACCGGAACTGCTCACCGGCAGGAATTCGGTCAGTCCCTGTACTGCTCCCAGGATTATGGCTTGAATCACGGTCAAAATCATATACCTCCCACAAAACTGCTTAGTAAATTATAGCACAAGGCTTCCGAAACATAACCGAATCTTGGCAAGCAGCAGAATTTTGATCACCGCGATATTTGGTGTAGGTTTTATCAGCCCGGGGTATGCTAAATACAGAATTTATCATGGAAGGGGTAATTCCGTTGACAGAGCCAAGCCTCCCCAATCAGGAAGAACCTAATCAGGAAGAGAAAATCAATGCCCTCAAAGAACTGGGAACACCCGAGGTTCCGGCTTTCAAAAGTGATATCCACTGTCTCACCATCAATGGTCAGATTGAAGGGCATATGGTGTTGCCGCCGCAGAACAAAACTACCAAGTATGAGCATTTTATCCCCCAGCTGGTGGCAGTGGAAGAAAATCCAAATATCAAGGGATTGTTGATCGTTATGAACACTGTGGGAGGGGATGTTGAAGCCGGTTTGGCCCTATCCGAGATGATAGCCTCGCTGTCCAAGCCCACGGTTTCTATCGTGATGGGCGGCGGGCATTCGATTGGGGCTGCTATTGCCGTTAGTGCAGACTATTCGCTGATTGCGCCCACAGCCACTATGACCATACACCCCATACGTTTGACCGGCCTGGTAATCGGTGTCCCCCAGACCTATGAATACCTCGACAAGATGCAGGACCGGGTGGTGCGTTTTGTGGTGGAGCATTCCCATATCAGCGAGGAAGCCTTTCGCGAGCTGATGTTCAGAACCGGCAGCCTGGCCAGGGATATCGGTACCGTCCTGGTAGGTGAAGACGCGGTGAAATGCGGTCTCATCGATGCAGTTGGAGGTATTCGCGATGCTATCGCCAAGATCAATCAATTGAAAGGACAAAAGGGGCTTTTACAATGATGATGTACTCGCTTGATCCCATGAGCCTGGTTTCCCGCGAAACACCTGACCGTATCAGCATTCCCCTGGCCTCGGGCGGCCATGTGCTGGCGGAAAGCGCCGGAAACAACCGCATTCGCATTGTCTCCGTGTGCAGCACCGACCCCATGGATTACCTGGATTTGCGTTATCAACCCGGTAACATCCTGAGCCTCGATCCCGCAAAGGGTCACCTGGAGTAAAAGTTAAAAGAGGGCTGTCCTCACAGGACAGCCCCCAGACCGTCAAAAAAGGCCATGTTTTTCAAATTAGAACATGGCCTTTTCATAATGTAACCAATAATATCCAGACACTAATATGTATGTGGGTTACCCAGGGTTAAATAGAGAAAAAC
>Ga0209537_1000394_pt1 | contig 53683 bp, 45 predicted proteins | sample BioPla4DNA1_FD_187698 | JGI IMG/M metagenome (GOLD analysis project Ga0209537, IMG submission 187698) | Biogas fermentation microbial communities from Germany - Plant 4 DNA1 (SPAdes) (version 2) | ecosystem: Engineered > Bioreactor > Anaerobic > Digestate | place: Bielefeld, North... | reverse complement strand
AAACATAGGCAATATACCTGTTCTGCAGATGGCAGGCAGGACGAGCAGAGCTTATTTGGTAATTAGAGGTATTCAACGCGGGAACTTGATGTATTGAGTAGGAGTTTGATATTTATTCCTACAAATTCTTGACGCTATCATATAGAACTGATTCTATTGTGTTCTGCATCAAAAGTGCTATTATATAATTGTAGCAATATTTCTGCCAGCTGGAATGCGTTTTGTCGGGGAGCGCTATGTTTAAGAAAAAAATACTTGTGATCGATGATACAGAACTGATGGTAAGACTGACCACGGACATACTGACAAAACATGGGTATGAGGTCGTTTCAGCAAACAATGGTGTTGATGGCATAAAAATGGTTGCGACAGAGAAACCCGATCTTGTGCTCCTTGATGTCGTGATGCCGGGAATCGACGGTTTCGAGGTATGTAAACTGCTAAGGAAAGATGAGAGCAACAACCTTATACCTATCATCATGCTGACTGCCCAGGGGAATGAAGAGGACAAGCTTGCCGGCCTGGAACTCGGGGCCGACGATTACATCACCAAGCCTTTCAACCCGCGGGAACTGGTAAGCAGGGTCAGGAACACTCTCCTGAGGATCGACAGGAACAGGTGGGCAAACCCGCTGACGGGGCTGCCGGGCAACCTGGAGATCCAGTCCGAGATCAACCACAGGATCGCCAGGGGGATGATATTCTCCGTAGTGTATCTCGATGTGGACAATTTCAAGGCTTATAACGACGTATACGGCTTTTCCCACGGAGACAGGGCTATCAAGCTGATAGCGGACATACTGCTGGACAATGTCAGGGCCTTCGGCACGAAAGATGATTTCATAGGGCACATAGGCGGAGATGATTTTGTCGTGATAACCGACCCCGGGCACGTGGACGCGCTCTGTGAAAACATAATAAAGGAATTCGACGAGAGGGTCCCTGAACTTTATTCCGACGTGGACAAGCGTGCGGGTTTCATCAGCACCGTGAACAGGAGGGGGCAGGTCACCCAGTACCCCATAATGACCCTGTCCATAGCCGTCGTGTCCAACGAACACAGGGAATTGCGCAATCATCTCGAGGTCGGCGAGATCGCCGCAGAACTGAAAAAGAAAGCCAAGTCGATAGTTGGCAGCGTATACCTTAAGGACAAGCGAAAAGACAAGTGACGGGAGAATGTGCTTATGAAGATGTATATCAGAAAAGGTCTGAGAGTTTTGTACACTTACGGAGTAGCGGATCTTGTTTTCATAGTTTTCCTTTATCCGCTGCTCGGGCTGACGAAGACAAGGGAAACGTTCCTTGCATGGCTGCCGTGGTACAGCCTTCTGCTTTTCATTTTCCTGTTCTATGTCGTGTATATTGACCTGAAGGAGCTGGCCGCAAGGGAAAAAAAGCCTGTGTACAACATGCACCCTTACCCGCTCAAGGGGCTTGTCTACGGCCTGATCGGCGCCGTGCCGCTGGCGGCGGTCGTTGCGGTGCTGAAGTTCCTGGTCAGTTTCCAGGACGAGATCGCCGAAAACATCAAGAGGGTCGTGGTCAACGGCTTTCTCGGTCCGCTGCTTTTCGTCGTGAAATGGGGCAATGACACAGATCTGGCCTATTTCGTGTCGATACTGCTCATTCCTGTTATAACGATGCTTGGTTACCTGGCAGGCTTCTACGGGATCAACGTAAAGGAAAAGATATTCGGCAAGAAGCCGGTCCCGGAGAAGGGCTTTACCAAGAGCCCGTGGAATCCTACGCTCAACGAAAACAAGCCGAAAAAGAAGAAGAAAAAGAAGAGCACGGGCAAAAGCACGGGCAAAACATCAAGTGCGGATAAGGCCAGGAAAGAAGGCAAAACCGTGGATGCAGCCAAAGGCGGTAGTGAGGCCAAAACCGTGGATGCGGCGAATGCCAGGGATGTGGATAAAACCGCCGATGAAGACAAAACCTGAAACGCGACAAAGCCCAGGATGATGACAAGGTCCGGGATACGGACGATACCTGACGGATACCTGAAACGGGCCGAATAGTGCTGTAATATGTCCAACCCGTCCCCGAATATTCATATATTGAATCTGAATAGGGGGACGGGTTTTTTATGATCATTGTGATGCGGAAGTCCAACTTGATCCTCATAGGACTGATTTTTGCACTGCTGCTGGCCATATACAGCCTTAACATGGATGTGGATTCGAAGGCAGCCATGACAGCGGAAAAGACGGCAGCCAAAAGGACGGTCATCGTGGACGCCGGGCACGGGGGCGAGGATCCGGGGAAAATCAGCAGCTACAGCGGCATCAAGGAGAAGGACCTCAACCTGAAGATCGCCTTCAAGGTAAAGGAACTGCTTGAACAGGACAACTACAACGTAATCATGACGCGGGAGGAAGATAAGCTCGTCTATAAGGAAGGTACCACGGACATATATTACAAAAGGCTCCAGGACCTGACCCGGCGGAAGGAGATAATGGACAACAGCGGGGCGGACATCGTGGTGAGCATCCATGCCAACAGCTTCACGGATCCGCGCTATTACGGGGCGCAGACCTTTTACCCGGCCGAGTCGCCGGAAAGCAAGAAGCTGGCCGAATGCATACAGAAATCGCTGAGGGATAAAGTAGATAAGGACAACAAGCGTCAACCGCAGGTGAAACCGACCATCGTGATAACCAGGAACCTGAAAACGCCGACTGTCATCGTTGAAACCGGGTTCCTCTCCAATGCCGGGGAAGAGAGCAAACTGGCTACGGATGAATACCAGGCGCTCATAGCGAAAGCGATCAAGAAGGGGATAGACGATTATTTCAAGTAACGGCAGTCAGGATGAAAGCAATGATGGCCAGGATGAATTAATGAAGCCGGGATGGTGTCGGTCAGCTTTCTTCCCCGCACTGCTCCGCGAGGTCTGCCCACTGGCGGTAAAGTTCCTCCAGCCTGTTTTCGAGCTCTGTCTGTTCGCCGTGCAGGGCGGCAAGCAAAACATGATCGCTCAGGGCGTCCTCGCGTGACATCTCTTCGGATATTTCGGCCAGCCTGGCTTCCGCCCTGTTTATCTCGTTCTCACACTCTGCCAGCATTTTTCTGAGCTTGCGCTTCCTGGCGCGTTCCTCCTTGCTTTCCAGGTGTTCCAGCTTCGATGCGGTGGCCGTTCTTTCCCGGGCCTCGGCCTGGTTTGCCTCCATGGTTTTCCGGTGCTCGAGGTAGAATCCATAGCCGCCGTTATAATCAGCGATGGAGCCGTTCGTCATTTCAACGATCCTTGTGGCCAGCTTGCGCATGAAATAGCGGTCATGGGAAACGGCGATGATCGTTCCGTCATATGAAAGCAGTGCTTCCTCGAGGGCTTCCCTCGAGTTTATATCGAGGTGGTTGGTCGGCTCGTCGAGAAGCAGCAGGTTCGCGCCCGACAGCATGAGCTTTGCCAGCGCCACCCTGCTTTTTTCGCCGCCGCTCAGGACCGCGATGTTTTTGTAAACATCGTCCCCTGTGAACAGGAACCGGGCAAGCACGTTGCGTATCTGCGTGAGAGTGAGCCTGTCGTCGCCGTCCCAGGCCTCTTCGAGGACAGTGCTTCTCTCGTCCAGTTCTTCAAGTTCCTGGGCGTAGTATCCGATTATGACGTTATGGCCGTACCTGAAGCTGCCGCCGTCCTGGCGGAGCCTTCCGGCGAGTATTTTCAGCAGCGTGGACTTGCCGCAGCCGTTCGGGCCGATTATGAATACTCTTTCGCTCTTTTTTACCTCAAAACTTATGCCGCGGAAAAGTTCCTTTCCGGGGTAACTTTTGGACAGACTGCTGACGGACAGCACGTCGTTGCCGCTGGACCTGCTGCTCTGCAGCCTGATGTTTATGCTGTCGGGCAGCCTGTCCGGGGCATCTATCTTCTCCATCCTGTCCAGCGCCTTCATACGGCTCTCAGCGGCTATGATGTTGCGCTGCCTGTTCCACTGCCGTTGTTTTTCTATGAATGCCTCGATACGGGCTATTTCTTTTTGCTGCTGTTCGTAGTGTTTCTGCTGTATTTCCCGGTCCCTGGCTTTCTGCTCGGCATAGCCCGAGTAACTCTTCTCGTACGTGGTGCACCTGCTGTTCTCAAGCTCGATGGTTTTCGTGGTCACGGTATCGAGGAAATACCTGTCGTGCGATATCACGATCAGTGACTTGCGGTAGCTTTTGAGGAAATCCTCGAGCCATTCCGTCGCCGCTATGTCCAGGTGGTTCGTCGGCTCGTCCAGCAACAGGATGTCAGGTTCTTCGAGGAGGAGCCTGGCCAGTGCGAGCCGCGTCTTCTGGCCTCCGCTGAGCGCCCTGATCGGCAGGGCGAACTGGGACTCGTCGAACCCCAGGCCTTTCAGTACTCCCCTGATGCGGCTGTTGTACTCGTAGCCGCCGTCGCGGGAAAATCGTTCCAGGAGCCTGTCGTATTCCCTCATCATGGAATCGAGGCGCGTTTCGTCCTTTTCGCCTGCCATCTCCGCTTCCAGCTGCTTAAGTCGCTTTTCCGTGGAAATAAACGATAAAAACGGGATGAGCATCTCATCCCATATCGTGTTGTCCGATTCGAGGCCGGTACCCTGTTCAAGATACCCGATCCGCAGGTCCCTGGATATGAAGACTTCTCCCGAATCCTGTTTCAGGCGCCCTGTTATGATTTTGAACAGGGTGGACTTGCCTGCGCCGTTGACTCCCACGAGGCCGGCTTTTTCACCCTGTTGGAGCCTGAAGGAGACGTTGTCCAGGATAATATCAGTTCCATATGAAAAACATATATTGTTGCACGACAGTATTATCATGTTCAGCACCGTGAATAATTCTAGCAGAATGCGCGGTTTGCGGCAATATTGACAAAAAAATATCAAAGAAATATAATCGAAAGTGGGGGATGTCACGAATCAAAGGGAAGGAGGCTACCCATGGCTCAGAAGAAGAACGTGTCCATAGCGGTCATCAAGAGGCTTCCCAGGTATTACAGGTATTTGTCTGATCTGTTGAAGATGGATATAACCAGGATCTCATCCAAAGAGCTCAGCAAAAGGATGGGCATAACTGCATCCCAGATAAGACAGGATCTCAACTGCTTCGGCGGATTCGGGCAGCAGGGCTACGGATACAATGTAGAAGCTCTTTTTAAAGAAATATCGAAAATACTGGGGGTTGACAAGCAGTTCAACTGCATAATCATCGGCGCAGGCAACATGGGACAGGCGCTGGCCCATTACGGGAATTTTGAAAAAAGAGGTTTCAAAACGATCGGGATATTCGATACCGATCCCCGGCTGATCGGGAAGAAAATGAACGGCATCGAAGTCATGGACATGAAGGACCTTGAGGATTTCGTAAGCCGCAACCATGTAGATATAGCGATGCTGACGGTACCGTATGAAGCGACCCGCGAAATAGCCGAGAGAGTTGCACGGCTGGGTGTACGCGGACTGTGGAATTTCTCGCCGATGGATCTGAAACTCCCGTACGACGTTGTGATAGAGAACGTCCATCTCAGTGACAGCCTGATGGTCCTCGGTTACAGGATCAAGGAGCAGTTCGGCAGGGACTGACGGACGTAATGAAGGCATTGCATGTACCGGATCTGAAAAGCCCGCACGGTGGACGTGCGGGCTTTCTTTTAGCTGAAATGGGGACACTCCTCGACCACGACTGTATGGGGACACTCCTCGACCATAAAGGAATGCCCTTTGTTGAGGAGTGTCCCCTTACCTCTTTTCCCCTTGTTGAGGAGTGTCCCCTTACCTCTTACAGCCTGTTGAGCGTCTGGTAGAATGCGGGATACACGATGTCGACGACCTGTGTTTTCCTGATCATCGTCTCGCCCTGGGCGGCCAGTCCGGCCACGGACAGGGCCATCGCGTGGGCATGGTTGTTGTTGCTGTCCACGACGGTGCCTCTCAGCGCTTCTCTGCCTTCTATCACAACTCCGTCATCGGTCTCCGTGATCTTTGCGCCCATCTTTGAAAGTTCCAGTGATATTGCCTTGATCTTGCCGCTCTTCTTGACCTTGAAGTTGGCGAGACCGGTTATCTCGGTGGTGCCTTCGGCAAGGGCGCAGGCCGTGATGATGGCCGGCAGTTCGTCGATGATGCCGGGGATCTGGTTTTCATCGATCTTCACGGCTTTGAGCTTCGAGTATCGGACGTGGATGTCGGCCACTTCCTCGCCGGAGACTGTACGCCTGTCAAGCAGTTCGATATTGCCGCCCATCGATCTGAATATATCCAGTATGCCTGACCTGGTGGGATTGACGCCCACATTCTTTATGACGATGTCGGAATCCGGGACCAGGAGCGCGGCTGTAATGAAATATGCTGCCATCGATATGTCGCCGGGTATGGTGACCTTCTGGGCGTACAGGTTTTCTACCGGGTGTGACCGGACCACTGTTCCTTCTGTTTTTATGTCGGCCCCGAAGTAATTGAGCATCAGTTCTGTATGGTTCCTTGAACTGACCGGCTCTTTGACCGTGGTTTCGCCTTCCGCGTAGAGCCCGGCAAGGAGCAGCGGCGATTTTATGTGCATTTCATGCATCGGCAGCTCACAGCTTATACCTTTGAGTTTTGCGGGGGATACCGTCAACGGGCACATGCTGCCGTTGTCCTTCGCAGTGATGGAAGCGCCCATCCGCCTCAGGAAATCCACGGTATTTCCCACGGGTTTTTTCATGGACTCTTCACTGCGGATCACTGTGGATGTGAACGGCTGTCCGCTGAGAACGCCAAGGAGCAGTCTTATTGCAGTTCCTGACCGGCCGGCGTTGAGTGGGGATGTCGGGGCTTTCAGCCCGTACAGGCCTTTGCCCTGGACTTTGACCCTGTTGTCTTTCAGGATCTCTATCCCGACCTGCATCCGTCTGAAACAGTCGATGGTGCTGAGGCAGTCCTCCCCGAGCAGGAAATTATCGATCTCGGTCGTTCCGCTGGCAAGAGCGCCTATAACGATCGCCCTGTGGGATATGGACTTGTCGCCGGGTACCGTGATTTCTCCCTTAAGCCTGTTCCTGTTCTCAACTAACACGTTATTCCCCTCCTGATATAAAATTAACTGATCGTTTATTTTAAGAGATCATCATTTGTCTCTAAATACTATATATCCATTTTCGGTGAGCAAGTCAAAAGCCGTATCCACACTGTCCATATCCGGCAACGTTATTACAAGGCAGCCTTGCTCAAATTCTCTGCTGTTTGCAACGTATATGTTCTTAATATTTATATTATGACAGCCCAGTAACGTTGCTATCTCACCGATGATTCCGGGCCTGTCCGGCACGTCGACGATGATCCTGTGGATCTTGGGCAGAAGCCCGTGACCGTAATCTGATATGGTCTCCCTGAATTGCCTCGCGCTGTCGAAAAAGTTGTAGATATCCCCTGAACTGCCGCTTTTGAGGTATCCGACGAAGTCCGACAGCTTCTGGTCCAGTTGATCCAGCACTTCAAGCAGCTGTTCCCTGTTGCTCATCACTATGTTCTCCCACAGGCCGGGGCTGGAGGACGCTATCCTGGTAATATCCCTGAATCCGCCTGCTGACAGTGTCTGCAGCCTTCCCGTGTTGTTGTCGATGTCCTTCACCGTATTTACCAGGGCGGCGGCGAGAACATGAGGTAGATGGCTTATCCCGGCTACGGCCATGTCGTGTTCCTCCGGCGTCATCACCACCGGGATGGCTCCGATGGCTTCCACCAGCGATGAAAGCAGCTTCACCGAATCCCCTGTTGCTCCCCTGGCCGGGGTGATGATATAGTAAGCGTTCTCAAACAGGTGGGGCCGGCTGTTTGCATAGCCTGACTTTTCCGTGCCGGCCATCGGATGACCGCCTATAAAACACAGGCGGTGCGGGAGATTTTCGACGTGGTTTGTTATAATGCCCTTTGTACTGCCCACATCTGTTATGATGCACGTACTTTTCACCCTGGGGGCAAGTTCGTCTATATATTCGAGGATCTGTCTTATGGGAGTGCAGATGAAAATGATGTCTGAGTCACAGACGCTCTCATCAGGCGAAGAAAGCCCATTTGAGATCACTCCCTGCTCAAGTGCCAGCTGCAGCGCAGCGCTGTCGCGGTCCACCGCGGTGATGCCGCGCAAACCCAGCTTATCGTGCATTGCCCTTGCGAGAGAGCCGCCTATCAGTCCCAGACCGATTATTGTGATTTTCAGTTTGCTGAAATCATTCATAATTTCGTTCCTGAAATCATTCGGCTCCATATCTGAACTCTCTGCCTAGTATTTCGGCAATCCTTCCTACATCTTTACACAAACTGTCAAAAGTTTCAGGGTCAAGCTGCTGTGCTGCATCCGAGAGCGCGCATCTCGGGCTTGGGTGCACTTCAACTATCAGACCGTCGGCGCCGGCTGCGATTGCTGCCCTGGAAAGCGGTATGATGTACTCCGCCCGGCCTGCCGCGTGGCTTGGGTCGACGATTATCGGCAGGTGGCTGTGCTTTTTCACCACGGGAACTGCGCTTATGTCCAGCGTGTTCCTGGTGGCCGTTTCGAACGTCCTGATGCCGCGCTCGCAGAGGACTACGTTGTAGTTGCCTTCGCTCATGATGTATTCCGCTGCGTTCAGCCATTCTTCTATCGTTGTGGCAGGACCCCTCTTCAGGAGGACGGGCTTGCCTGACCGTCCCACTTCTCTGAGCAGATGGAAGTTCTGCGAATTGCGCGCGCCTATCTGGAACATGTCCACGTATTTTGCCGCCACTTCCACCGAGTGTTCGCTGATGACTTCCGTTATGGTCGGCAGGCCCGTGGCATCGCTCGCTTCCTTCAGCATTTTGAGCCCTTCCTCTTCAAGTCCCTGGAATGAGTAAGGCGATGTCCTTGGTTTGAACGTGCCTCCTCTCAGTATAGTGGCGCCCGCTCTTCTGACCGCCTTTGCTGCCTCCATTATCTGTTCGCGGCTTTCCACTGCACAGGGGCCTGCGATCACGGCGAGCTTCCTGCCGCCGATTTCCACTCCACCGACGCGTATCACGCTCGGCTCAGGCTTGAAGGACCTGTTTGCAAGCTTGTAGCTTTCCATTATAGGGACCAGCTTGTCGACGCCATGCATCAGATCAAGCGGGATCCCGTTGAGGAGCCTCTTGTCGCCTATGACTCCGATGATGGTCCTTTCGGTGCCTTTCGATATGTGGACACCGAGACCGGCACTTTTCAGCACATTGGAGACTTCCTGGATGTCGGTCTCCCTTGCGCCGGGTTTCATTACGATGATCATATTTACCTTCCTTTCTGCCGTATTTCGTTTTTACCCGTTTCGGTCTGCTAAAATCATGCCCGTCCCGGGCTGCGCAAAACTTATTCTTCCCATACTGCCGTTTTACCGTACTGCCGTTTTTGAAGCCGTTCCGATGAACGCCCTGCCGTTACGGCGATCTGCCGTTTTCCTCCACCAAAGGTCCTGGACATCCCTGACGGTCCGCAGCAGGGTACATTCCTGCCGACCGCAGCAGTGTACGTTCCTGCCGGTCCCGCAGCCGGGGACATATGCCGCGGATGCGTTTTTCGGGCTTGTTGGATGCAGTGATTCCAGCCTTTGGGGGCCATTTTTATTTTAATGTACAATGATACCATATAATTGTCAAGAAAAAGGCCGCAGTGCCGTTGTGACCGCCGCAAGAAAATTCTTGAACTGGTCCTGATGTATGTTATAATATACATTGTGTCATAATACCCATTTGATCCTGAATCTTTTTCCTATATACAGGAAAGTATAAGTGTGTAAACAATACAAGGGGGAATTCATATGAAAGATTATACCGCGGGAAAGCTCCGCAACGTGTGCCTGATGTCGCACGGCGGGGCAGGCAAGACGACACTGGCTGAAGCCATGCTGTTCAATACCGGAGCGCTTGACAGGTTTGGCAAGGTAAACGACGGCAATACTACAATGGACCACGATCCTGAAGAGATCAAAAGGAAGATTTCCATCAGCACCTCCATCGCACCCTGTGAATGGAAGGACCACAAGATCAATATCATCGACACTCCCGGTTATTTCGATTTCGTAGGAGAGGTCAAATCGGGAACCAGAGTTGCAGACAGCGCCGTCATACTGGTACCGGCCAAGGGCGGCGTCGCCGTTGGGACCGAGAAGTCCTGGGCTTATGCAAAGGAACAGAAAATCCCGAGGATGTTTTTCGTAAGCAAGATGGACGAGGAGCACGCCAATTTCTTTGAAGTCCTCGACCAGTTGAAAGATACATTCGGCAAGAGCGTTGTCCCATTCCAGCTTCCCATCCTTGAGGGCGAGAAGTTCATCGGATTTGTTGACGTAGTGAATATGAAGGCCAAAAAATTCGACAAGGATAAGCTTGTCGACACCGATATCCCCGCTTCCCTGAACGACAGGATCGAAGAGATCCGGGAAGCGCTCAACGAGGCGGTCGCAGAGACCAGCGAAGAGCTGATGGAGAAGTATTTCGGCGGTGAGGAGTTCACCAGCGAAGAGATGCTGAGCGGACTTCGCGCAGGCATAGCGGACTGCTCGATCGCTCCGGTGATTTGCGGAGCGGCATTGCTGAACCAGGGTGTCACGGCGCTGATGGACATTATCGTCGATTATATGCCGTCGCCTGAACACAAGCCCGTCATAAAGGCTGTCAAACCCGGTACCGATACGGTCGTCGAGCTTAAGAACTCCGCGGATGAAAAACTGTCCGCCCTTGTTTTCAAGACGATAGCAGACCCGTTTGTCGGCAAGATATCGATATTCAGAGTTTATTCGGGCACGATGAAGTCCGATTCGACAGTATACAATTCGAGAGCGGAAAAGAACGAGAAGATCGCCCAGATATTCATGCTGAGGGGCAAGAAACAGCTGCCCGTCGACAAGCTTATAGCCGGCGATATCGGGGCAGTCGCGAAGCTCCAGTACACGAGCACCAATGATACGCTGTGCGATCCGTCCAACCCGGTGGAGCTCGAGAAGATAAACTTCCCTGAACCGGCCCTGTCCCTTGCTGTCGAACCCAAGGCAAAGGGCGACGAGGAAAAGATAAGCTCAGGGCTCAACAGGCTCCAGGACGAAGATCCGACCTTCAAGGTCGAGACGAATGCCGAGACGAAACAGACCATCATATCCGGTGTCGGAGAGCAGCATCTCGACGTCATCGTCAGCAAGCTCAAGGCCAAGTTCGGTGTCGACGTGAACCTGACCGATCCCAAGGTTCCTTACAGGGAGACCATCAGGAAGAAGGTAAAGGTCGAAGGCAAGCACAAGAAACAGACCGGCGGACACGGCCAGTACGGGCATGTCTGGATCGAATTCGAGCCCGGCGAGACGGAAGACCTGACGTTCGAAGAAAAAATATTCGGCGGAGCCGTGCCGAAGCAGTACCATCCGGCAGTCGAAAAAGGTCTCCGCGAGGCTATACAGCACGGTGTGCTGGCAGGGTATCCCGTGGTCAACCTGAAAGCGACGCTCGTCGACGGTTCGTACCACGACGTCGACTCTTCGGAAATGGCATTCAAGATCGCAGCGCGCCTCGCATACAAGAAGGGTCTGCCCGATGCGTCGCCTGTGCTGCTTGAGCCGATCATGCGCGTCGAGGTATACATCCCCGACAGCTACATGGGCGATATCATAGGCGACCTCAACAAGAGGAGAGGCAGGATCCTCGGGATGAACCCGCATGAAGACGGTCTGCAGCAGGTCGTTGCCGAGGTTCCCATGGCGGAGATGTTCAAGTACGCCATCGACCTCAGGAGCATGACGCAGGGCAGGGGCTACTTCAAGCAGACATTCGAAAGGTACGAGGAAGTCCCGGCCAACATCGCCCAGAAGGTCATCGAAGAGGCGAGGAAGACCATGTCCGACGAAGAGGACGACGGTTGATACGGTTGAAAAACAAGAAGATGAGAGCTGCCCAAAGGGCAGCTCTTTTCGTGCCGTCAGATCAGGACAGGGGCAGGTGCGCTTGCCGGCGTCCTGCTTTTGCCGTCATCACCCGAAGCCCCGGGGTCATCAGAAGTAATCGTTTATGAAAAGCCTTTTTGGCCTGAAGAGTTCCGACAGCACGTCTCTTTTGGCATTGATCCTGACTTTCCCGACAACTTCGAGATCTGTGGGGGTGAGGAAACCGGTGACGAGCTGGGACAGTGCCTGTACGTCGCAGAGAAGGTCAGGTCCGGCGCCGGTTTGGACGGATCCGGCATCGGTTTTCTGAACGCTGCGGTTCCTGCCGTTCCAGGAGATCCTGTAATTTCCCGTGTTCATGGGGAAGAATCCGTCCCGGACCCTGATGACGACCTCGCCGCTGCCTTCGGGAAGCGCTATTGTTTCAAGTGCTTTTTGCACGTTGACGATACGGTTCATGCCATACATGTGGATCTCCTGCCCGATATCATACGGCTCGTCGAAGAACGGGACAAGATCCACGAATGACGGGGCTTTCCATACCATTTTTTCGACCTGGGACCCGAACTTGCCCATAAATGCGAATATGCCCCTGAGGGCTTCCGGGTCGAGCCACACCAGTTCGCGTATCACGATGGTGGCCTTTATGCCGCCGGACTTTTCGGTGTGGTACTGGACATAGCCCCTGGCTTCGTTTTGGCTGTCGTACCATATGTAAAGGAATACGCTGTCCCTGTACGGATCGTTGTCGAAACGCCTTTGCCACAGCTTGTCCGTACGGACGACCGACAGGTTTTTATCTTTTATGAACTCTTCGTACATCTTTTTTACTGTCTGCCGCTCCGCGTCGTCCGTCACCATGCTCATCCGGCCCGTCTGGGCGAACTGCCTGAACGAGGAGGTCGGGATGCTGTAGTTTTTCGTCGTCATGTTGAGTTCATATCCGAATTTCCGGTAATAGACGTGTGAAAACGGATAAAGGTATGAGAATACATAACCGTTCTCATACATTTCGTTCATTGCGTATTCGAAAATATGCCTTATGTATTTCTTTTCCCTTTCTTCCGGGAGCGAGGCGACGCCGCCGATGCCGCCCATCTGCACTGTGTGGCCGTCGAAGGTCACTTCGTAGGGGATCAGGTCGAAACAGGAGCACATCTTGCCGTTGTCGTCGAATGCTGCGCGGCCTGTTTTGTAGCCGTCATTGACAAGTTGCTGCGCACCGGGCGTTCCGCCCTCTTTTTCCTCTTTGCTGAAGTCCCTTCTGAACATGAAAGCGATTGTCTGGATCTTGTCGAACGTAGTTTTTTCTTCCGGTCTTATAGGCCTTACTTCCATCTGACTGCCTCCTTCCGCCGCTGGAGCGTTCCTTCTTTTATAATAAGTGTTACTTCTGAAAAAGGCGTTCCTCCTTCAATTATATATGAGCAAGGCACTGTGCGGAACAGGCAATTTTATCGCCGACCAGCCGCCTGACGGCATGGGGAACTTTGCCGGCGTGTTCACGTCTGTATAACCTGGGTACGATAAATCCGAATCAAAGCGGACAGGGGGAATAAAAATGAAAAGAAAACTGTTTGGCCTGTTCCTGGCAGCATCCCTGCTGATGACAGCCGCTGCAGGGTGCGCTTCGAAAAAGGCGGAGATGACTACACCTGCCGATCGGAGCAGCAGTGCCGGCAGAAGCACCGCTGGAAGCGGTTATGATGTCTTGCCGGAAGCGGCGTCGGAAGAAGCTGCGTATGGGGATTCGCTGGCCGGGTTGGGGAACCTGGTGGATGACATATCGAATCCGATCCTGGATGAGAGGAAAATAATCCGCAGCGCCAACCTTTCCATCGAAGTCGAGAATTTCGACACTGCCTTCGGCAACATCAAGACGATCATCAACGGCATAGGTTTCATACAGGAGACGAACATAAACACTGAACGCGTGTATGACAACGAAGAAGTGAAATTCATCAAGAGAGGGACCATCGTCCTCAGGGTCGACAGGAGCAAGTTCGATTCGGTGCTGGACAGGCTCAACGGGATCGGGGAAGTCTATAACTATACGACCCACGGCGATGATGTGACGGAGCAGTATTATGACGTGGAGTCAAGGCTGAGGCTGCTGCGGCTCGAGCAGGAAAAGATAGAGGCTTACCTGGCAAAGCTTAATGACCTCGACCAGATATTCAAGGCGGAAAGCAAGCTCACAGAGATCAGGTACCAGATCGAGAGCCTGACAGGGAAGCTCAATAAACTCAGCAGCCTGGTGGAGCTGTCAACGATCACGATCGACATGTATGAAAAACGCCCGGGTTCGGATGCCAAACCCATGACATACGGCGAAAAACTGCTGGAAAGCCTTAAAGGAAGCCTGCTTGGCGTGGTGGAATTCCTTGGCGGCTTCCTGCTGTTTATAGTTTCCGCACTTCCCGTGTTGATATTGCTGGCATTGTTCGCATGGGTCTGCGTAGCAGTCTACAGGAGGATCGCCAGGAACCGCAGGCTGGGGTACGGCGCCGCTGATGCGGCTGCTGTGAAGGCAAGGCCCGAAGCGCAGCCGGAAAAGAAGCAGGAGACGCCACCGGAAGAAAAACAGTAGCTTTATCGGATGAAAAACAGTTAATCCCACGGTTATGGAATACATTTGGAAGTACGGCAATGGCCCCGGAGTATCCCCCGGGGCCATTGCCGTGCAGGAAGTTTCACCAGGGCAATATAACGGTGCATTGATTCTCGACAAAATCGAGAATGTATTGTAAAATTGTACTAATTGAAATGAAGGGGGCTATACGATGTCGTTTCAATACGGTTCAGATTCTATTGATATCCCGAATCCGTTCAAAAGGGAGGGACTGCTATCCCTGGCCAGCGGACTTGTATGGACCGTGCTTGGAGCAATATCGGTGCTGATGCTCCGGAGCCGTATCCTGGACAGCGGTTCGGCTGCCGGATGGGTGAGCCTGATCGTCAGTCTGTTGCTTCTTGGGATCGGTGTCAGATACCTGGTCAACGGGCTCCTTAAAATTTTCCGTTTCTATGTGGGAAGGGGCATACCGGCAAGCCTGGCAAAAAACCTTGCATCCAGCGAATCGCTTACGGTAGAGCCGGAGCTCATGTACGAAGCGAAGCATCTTGAGCAGATGCTCGTCGGCAGGAAGAACCCGACCTTTAATGAACCTTCTACGCTGATCGAAAGGCTTGTGTTCAGCATTTTTCCGAAATTCCTGTTTTTGCCTTACCCCATCAGGAATTATATACAGATCATAGTTCACAAGGCAGCGTATTCCTTAATGTTTCTTTTTGTTTTTATCATTGCCGTTCTGTCCGGTTCGGTAGGGCTGACGAAACTGGTCGATTCATCTTATCCGCAATGGATGGGCCTGATCATGTCGATCCTGCTGCTTATTATCTGGAGGCCTGCCAGTGTCACTATCAAAAAAATCAACAGGCTCAGGATCGAATCCATCAAACTGAACGGTGTGATTACGATGACCATTCTGGCGGTACTTGTTCCGGTCGTCTTTGAAGTGCTGCTGAAGAAAGGGGTAGGGATTCCGGAAGCACCCCTGGACCCGACTGTCTACCTGGTGACCGCAGTAATACTCATGCTCGTTACGACTCTCGATGCATTGTTCATGGCAAAGAAGCGTGCCGATATGCTCGATCCCAGGACGGAAGTTTCCGAATACATGGACAACTGGCAGGAGAATGTGCATCCGAAAGACATATTTATAAGCTTTGACAGGGAAATGGCGAAATCGAGATATAAAGAAATGCCGAACAGGATCTATTGCGAGATGAAACCTGAGCTGATCATGGAAGGGAGCATGGACAAAGGCAGTTTTACGGGTGATACGATCCAGGAGACCCAGCCGATCTATGAGGAGGTCAAATACCCGGCGATTTATTCGATCATGAGACTGGCCACCTCTGCTTTCGGTCATCTGCTCATATGCCTGTCAGCGTTGCTGCTGTTCCTGAACAACAGGGATCTGCCCGACCTGACTGCGTTCAAACCGATCATGGATACATTCTACCTTCCGTTGCTCCTGTGGTCTTTTGGGTCCATTGCCGTAAATATCGCTCATATCGCATGGGCTGAAATCAACTTCAAAAGCATACTGATTTACTTTAAAGGCGAAGGTACCTACACGGAATCGAAGTTATCCTATGGCATGGCGATAACTGATTCGGCCAGAAGCGAGAATGTCGTTGTCAGGACTTCTATTGCGCCGACACTGATAGTTTCGGATATCACAAGCTGTACATTCGCGTGCTTGGGTCCATACAACCTTAAAAGAGCGCGCTATGTGATGGATATGAGGAAAGCAGACGCTGTCCTTGATGAGATCGTCAAAGGCATCCGTGGTTTCCTGGAAAGCCGTCAGGTAATCGCCAATGCTGCTTCTGAAAAGGATATTGATTCCATGGGCAATCTTTATAACCTGAACCGGGTTTCGCCGGCGGCAAATCTTGCGGCACAAATGCCGGACCCGATCCTTGGCGCTGCAGCCAGGCAGGAGAACTCGCTGGGTTCCGGCAGCATGCAGCTTGACGCAGGTCCGGTCAGCGTGGATCCGGAAACAGGAAACGAGAATGGATGATTCCAGCTGTCGGGAATAAGGTCCGGGATCAGTTGATAACCAGGGATCCCGGACTTTTTACTGATTCCCGGTTTGCCAAAATGTATGGCAGGATAACACAACTATTGCGGGAGACTTGGGTATCCGAGCGACGGCCGGGACTCCGGCGGCTGCAGTCCTGCGGTTTGTAAAGTCCGGCAATTCTGACTTGATTATGGACCTTATGTGGATTATAATATATATGAAAGTCAAAGATAGTCAAAATCAATAACCGTTATTGAGTATAACATATGAAGGGAGTGAGCACACATGGCCAGGATGAGCGACATTATCGAGGAATTCATCAAGCAGATGATCAACGAGACTGACGGTGTCATCGAGATACAGCGCAATGAACTGGCTAATTACTTCAAATGCGTGCCCTCACAGATAAATTACGTCATCGATACCAGGTTTACCACCGAGAGAGGCTATTACGTGGAAAGCAGGCGCGGAGGCGGCGGATATATCAAGATAAAGAGGGTCAATGTCGACAGGCCGGGAAATTACCTGATGCACATCATCAGTTCGATGGGAGACAGCATTTCGCAGCAGTCTGCAGAAGTTTTCATAAACAATTTCCTGGATTATGAAGTAATAAATGAAAGGGAAGGACTTCTGCTGAAAGCGGCGACCAGCGACAAGGCCCTGGGCGGTATAGGCGCGCCTGACAGGGACATAATAAGGGCAACGATACTGAAAAACATGCTGACTGCCCTTTTGACATGACCTTATTTGTGGTAATAATTCCATTAACGGATAATCACAGGGAGTGACGCATATGTTGTGCCAACAGTGTCACATGAGAGAAGCCAACGTGCACTACACGCAGATAATCAACGGCAACAAGGTTGAGATGTACCTGTGCAGCCAGTGCGCGGAAGAAAAGGGGAAGCTGACGTTCAGTCCCCAGTTGAGCCTGGGCAGTCTGCTGTGGGGGTTCGGACTGGGAGGCGGCGCTGATTACCCGGGGATCGGGCAGCAGACGGTCCTCCGATGCAGCGTATGTGGGATGAGCTTCGATGATTTCAGGAGGATGGGCAAGCTTGGCTGCCCCAATTGCTACAGGGTGTTCAGGGAGAACCTTGAACCGATACTCAGGAGGCTGCACGGAAGCGCCGAGCACACGGGAAAAGTACCTGCCGGTCTGGCGGATGAGATAAAAACGAGCAATGAGATCGAGAGGCTCAAGGCCGAACTGGCCGCGGCCGTCGAAAGTGAACAGTATGAGAAGGCGGCGGAACTGAGGGACAGGATCCGGGAGCTCGAAAACAGCGGGAAGAACGGGGGTGCGGAATGATGCAGGACAACGTGCAGCCGATCCAGGACATGGACATCGCGATCAGCAGCAGGGTGAGACTTGCGAGGAACCTTGAGGCATATCCGTTCTCAACGCGCATTACCCGTGCCCAGAGAGCAGAGATACTGGAGAAAGTCAAAAAGGCCATATTTTCCGACAGGGACCCGGATTTCAGCAGCGGGTTCACATATTACGACATGAATGCCATGAAGCCGCTGGACAGGCAACTGCTTGTCGAAAAGCACCTGATCAGTCCCGAATTCGCGGAAGGCCAGAACGAGCGGGCTGCCATCATAAGCAGGGACGAGCGGGTGAGCATACTTGTGAACGAAGAGGACCACCTGAGGCTGCAGTGCATCTATCCCGGCATGCAGCTTACTGAGGCCTGGAAACGTTGTGATGAACTGGATACGAGGCTTGATGCAAAGCTTGGGTTCGCATTCGACAATGTCAGCGGCTACCTGACATGCTGTCCCACGAATGCGGGGACGGGGATCAGGGCGTCCGTCATGCTCCACCTGCCTGCGCTGTCTATGACGGGTTATATAAAGAACATCCTTGAGACGTGCAGCAAGATAGGTGTGGTGGTCAGGGGTGCTTACGGCGAAAACAGCGAGGCTTCGGGGAACATGTTCCAGGTATCGAACCAGGTGACACTGGGGCAGACCGAGGAGGAAATAATCGCGGGGATAAGCAATATAACGTCACAGATATCGAACCAGGAAAGGATGCTCAGGAAGGAGCTTTACAAGCAGAATCCGCAGCGTTTCGAGGACAGGGTGTTCAGGTCCCTGGGACTGCTGCAGAACGCCAGGATCATGTCTTCCGAGGAGAGCCAGAAGCTGCTTTCGGACGTGAGGCTCGGCGTTATCATGGGCCTGATACGGCACGTCGACCTGAAAAAGATCAACGACCTGATGCTGATGATCCAGCCGGCTTATCTGCAGAAACTTGCAGGGGCGGAGCTCAGGCCGGACGAAAGGGACGTGCGGCGGGCGGAACTGCTGCGGAAGAACCTGGTGCCGGGCGGTTCGCTTTAAGCCAGGGCTGCCGGTCCCGGAAGATGGGATCCGTTCCGCGGGCAGCCACATACAGTGAGGATAGCCTGTTTCGCATGTGGACAGCCTGTTTGCATGCGGACAGTTACTTATAGAGACAGTTGTTCATAATAGGGAATATTGGTTCTGCATGCTGACACGCTGTGTTAGTGCCGGCAGTTTTCAGATACGGGCGGATAGTACATGGTGCCGGCGGTCTCGCAGATACGGGCGGTTTGTCCTGCATGCGGATAGTTTGATTCAGGGAGTGATAAATATGTTCGGGAGATTTACGGAAAAGGCTGAAAAAGCGCTGAGCCTGGCGCAGGAAAGCGCTGCCAGGTTGGGCCACAGCTATGTTGGGACTGAGCACCTGCTGCTCGGCCTGCTGAAGGAGGGCACCGGCGTTGCTGCCAGGGTGCTCCAGAGCCAGGGAGTGACTGAGGAGAAGATAATAAGCCAGATCGATGAACTGATCGGCAGAGGGGATTCTGCCGGAAAGGGACCGGTCGATTTCACGCCGAGGACCAAAAGAGTGATCGAACTGAGCCTTAACGAGGCGCGGAGGTTCGGGCACAACTATATCGGGACTGAGCACCTGTTGCTCGGTATCATGCGGGAAGGCGAAAGTGTTGCGGTGAGGATACTCATGGATCTTGGAGTGGACCCGCACAAGCTTTTCAACGATATCGTCAGGATGCTCAGCGAGGATGCGCCGGGTACCGGCGGCGAACCGAGGAATTCGTCAAGCCATTCGAATACGCCTACCCTCAACCAGTTTGGCAGGGACCTGACGGAACTGGCGAGAGAGGGCAAGTTTGACCCGATAATCGGGCGAGACAAGGAGATCGAGAGGGTCATCCAGATCCTGAGCAGAAGGACGAAAAACAACCCCTGCCTGATCGGTGAGCCAGGTGTCGGGAAGACGGCCATCGTTGAAGGGCTGGCGCAGAAGATCGTTGAGGGGAACATCCCGGAGCTGCTCAAGGACAAAAGGGTGTTCACCCTCGACCTGTCTTCAATGGTCGCTGGAGCCAAGTACAGGGGCGAGTTTGAAGAGCGGCTGAAGAAGGCTATGGACGAAGTGAGGAAGGCAGGGAATGTCATCCTTTTCATAGATGAGATGCACACCATCATCGGCGCGGGAGCGGCGGAAGGCGCCATCGACGCGTCGAACATCCTGAAACCGGCGCTTGCGCGCGGCGAGATACAGGTTATCGGCGCCACCACTCTGAAGGAATACAGGAAGCATGTGGAGAAGGATGCGGCGCTGGAGCGCAGGTTCCAGCCGATCACAGTCGGTGAGCCTACGCAGGAGGAGACCATCGAGATACTGAAGGGTATCCGCGACAAGTATGAGGCCCACCACCGGGTGAAGATCACGGATGGGGCACTGGAGGCCGCCGTGAAGCTGTCAGGCCGGTATATCACGGACAGGTACCTGCCTGACAAGGCCATCGACCTGATCGACGAAGCCGCTTCCAAGGTGCGGCTGAAGGCATTTACCGCGCCTTCGGACCTGAAGAAGCTGGAGGAACAGATCGAGAAGCTTGCGAAGGAGAAGGAAAACGCCATCCGGCTTCAGGAGTTCGAGAAGGCGGCGGCCATCAGGGACCAGGAGCAGAAGCTCAAAGCCGAGTATGAGAAGATGAAGGATGAATGGTACCAGAAGAACCAGACGCGGACCGATACGGTCACGGAAGAGGAGATCGCAGACATCGTGTCGAGCTGGACCGGAATCCCCGTGAGGCGCCTGGCGGAGGAAGAGTCCGAAAGGCTTATGAAGATGGAGGATGTGCTCCACCAGCGGGTGGTCGGCCAGGACGAGGCGGTCAGGGCTGTTGCCAGGGCGATCAGGAGAGGACGTGTCGGGCTCAAGGATCCCAGGAGGCCGATCGGTTCGTTCATATTCCTCGGTCCTACGGGCGTCGGGAAGACCGAGCTGAGCAAGGCGCTTGCGGAGGCCCTGTTCGGCAACGAGAATGCACTGATCAGGATAGACATGTCCGAGTACATGGAAAAGTTCAATGTTTCTCGCCTGATCGGATCGCCCCCGGGATACGTGGGATATGACGAAGGCGGCCAGCTCACCGAGAAGGTCAGGAGGCAGCCGTATTCGGTGCTGCTGTTCGATGAGATCGAAAAAGCGCACCCGGATGTGTTCAATATACTGCTCCAGATACTTGAGGACGGAAGGCTCACGGATTCCCAGGGAAGGACCGTGGATTTCAGGAATACCGTGATAATCATGACGTCGAATATCGGCGGAAGGATGATAACCGAGCCCAAGCGGGTGGGGTTCGTAGTGAACGAAGACGCCGCGAGGGATTATGAAGAAATGAAGAACAATGTCATGAGCGAACTGAAAAAGGCTTTCCGGCCCGAGTTCCTCAACAGGGTGGACGACATTATAGTGTTCCATCCGCTCGACCAGGAACACATAAAGAAGATCGTGGGCGTGATGCTCGATTCGCTGAAGAAGCGGCTGGAGCAGAACGGCATAACACTGCAGGTGAGCGACGAAGCGATAGCGCACCTGGCCCAGAAGGGCTTCGACCCCGTCTTCGGGGCACGGCCGCTGAGACGCGCGATCCAGACCATGGTCGAAGACAAGCTCGCCGAGCACATGCTGGAGGGTACCGTGAAATCCGGCGACAACGTGCACATCGGCTTCGACGGGACAAAGCTGGTCTTCGAAACGGCCGCGCCGAAGCCCCGGGAGGCCAGACAGCCCGTCCAGTAAAGGAACAGTTCAATAGGTATAATAGGGGACGGTCCTCGATTTTCGAAGGACCGTCCTTTTATTTTTGTGTGGGGGACACTTCTTCATTTTTTAGCTTGGGGGACTGGTTTGGGGGACGACCTGGGGGACAGTTCTTCAGTTTTTGGCTTGGGAACTGGTTTCTGGGACGGTCCTTCAGTTAAGGGGACAGTCCTGCTCTTTTCATGTCTCTTGTCCCGTTTCCCGCTTAATGTTAATGAAGGACTGTCCCTCGGTTTTTGCCCTCCCGTCCCGAGAAATGCATATTCGTGAAGGACTGTCCCCTGACTGCAGGACTGTCCCCCGACTGAAGAAGTGTCCCTCATAATTAAGAACCGTCCCCGAGTTAAGAAATGTCCCCATACTTAACGACTGTCTCCAAAAACGAAGGACTGTCCCCCTGATTTGAGAACTGTCCCCGGACCGGAGAAGTGTCCCTACTGGCAGCGGGGAGCTTCGGAGGAAGTTTTCATTGTGTTTTGGGGTTTCTCGAGCTCTTTTATCGTGATCACGCGGGTGTGTTTCGTATGGTTCCAGGACTTGTTTTTTCTCGTGAGGAAGCCCTGGATCGTTATGGGGACCCAGGTGAGGCAGTAAAACGGGTATGCGAGGAAGCCGAGCAGGATCCTGAAATCGAATTTGCTCTCGGCAAGTATCACGAGCGGACCGTACAGGAACTGCAGTATGACGAAAACATACCATACCGTGGTCGGGAACACGTACTGCAGTGTATAGAAGGGCGCTTCCGGCCAGAATGACTGTATCCACAGCATGACCGTCATCAGGCCCATAAAAATGAACCTGATGGGCTGGAACAGGTAGATGGCGCAGTCAAAAGCCGCAAGGTCACATTCGCTGAACGCTTTTCTGAACAGTGGGCCAAGGTATTTCGATGCGCAGTCGGCGTGGCCCTGCATCCACCTCAGGCGCTGACGCCACGATTGTTTCAGCGTTATAGGCTTTTCATCGTACACGACGGCATCATGTGCCCATGAAACTTTCATGTCGTTCAGCGCCAGCTTCATCGTGAATTCCAGGTCTTCCGTGAGACATGTCGCACCCCAGCCTATGCTCTTCAGAACTGACAGGTCCACGCAGAAGCCGGTGCCGCAAAGGCCGCAGCTGAGCCCAAGGTAATACCTGGGCAACTGGAATATACGGTTTGACAGCCAGAAAGCGATGGAGTAGGAGCATGTTATCCATGAATCGAAGGGATTTTTGCTGTCTATGTAGCCTTGTATGACCTTATGGCCTTTGCAGAGCTGCCTGTTCATTTCACAGAGGAAATTGGACGAAACGAGGTTGTCGGCATCAAAGACGCAGACGGCGTCATATTTGTCGCCCATCCTGTAGATTTTCCGAAACATCCATTCCAGCGCATGGCCTTTGCCCCTGTTCACATCGTCTCTCCGCTCATATACCAGCGCGCCGCGGCTGGCGGCGATAGCAGCCGTACTGTCGGTGCAGTTGTCGGCGATGACGAAGATGTCGTACAGTTCCCGCGGATAATTCTGCTCCAGCAGGCTGTCGATTATGTGTGCGATCACGAGTTCTTCATCGTGTGCCGCGATCACGACGGCAAACCTTTTGCAGGGGGCAACATACTCGTGATTTTCCTTCCTTTTCCTCCAGCCGTAGACGGAAACCCCAAAAAAATAACAGCCAGCTGCGAATATTATAACCTGGATGATTTGCGTGGCAAGCATTATCAGCATGTGAAGCATTTCATTCATGGGAGACCTCCGTTGCTGCGGTTTTTATTATTTTGATACCAATTGCCGCTTTTTATCCCGTTGTGATAGAATGTGATATGACATGTTGGGGGGTGATGTGTTGAAGTCGTATTTCAATAACCTGGTGACCGGCAATTCCGGCATGCTTGCATGTATTGACGGCAAAGGAGAGATGACCAGGATTTTCTGGCCCGACATCGACTATCCTCAGCACATCGACAGGCTCATCACGGGCATCATATGTCCCGGCCTGTGGCTCGGCACTTCCTGGCTCCACTCTTCCGACTGGAATACAAGGCAGTACTTCGTTGAAGACACCAACGTTGCGGTCACCGAATTCTCGCACGGGAAATATGACCTCAAAATCAGGCAATACGACTTTGCCATCCCTGACGGCGACATCCTGAACAGATGCTACGAGATCGACAATGACTGCGGGTTCCAGGTAGAACTCGGCTTCGTCATATACTCATCCGGCATATCCTCCGTTTATGACACAGCTGGCGTGATATTCGATGTGGATCTTTCCGCGCTGATACATTACAGGCACGGCTATTATTACGGGATCATCTCGGCTGTGCCTGCCACGCAGTACCAGCTTGGACCCGGCGCCCAGGAAAGCGCGGACCGCGGGCAACTTTACGGCAATGATACGATCGGGATGATGAAAGAAGGCAGCCTGCTGTGGGGAAATGTGCACCTCGGGGCAGGCGACAGGCTCAGGTTCTCACTGAGCATATGTTTTTCCAGGGACCTGAAATCACTGAAGAAAATGCTCAGGAAGGTCAGAACGGAAGACACATGGGAAATGATGGACAATACCGTGAAATACTGGCGTGGCTTCCTGGAAGGCGCCAGGCAGATAGATACGGGGATCCCCGAGGTCGACCGGCTTTACAGGCGGTCGCTGCTGGTTTTTGCGCTGATGACGAACAAAAGGACCGGGGCGCTGCTGGCGGCGCCCGAAGTGGATGAGCAGTTCACGAGATGCGGCAGGTATGCATATTGCTGGGGGCGGGACGCGGCATTCATAACCTCTGCGCTCGACTGCTGCGGCCTGACGGAAGCGGTCGATAACTTTTACTACTGGGCTGCCGATGTCCAGGACGAGGACGGGAGCTGGCAGCAACGCTATTACATGGACGGGAACCTTGCTCCCTCCTGGGGACTGCAGATCGATGAGGGGGGCTCCATTATATGGGGCATACTTCGGCATTACGACGTCACGAAAAACATGGATTTCCTGAGACGCATGTGGCCGTGCGTCAAGAAGGGCGTGGAATTCCTCACCAGGTACGTTGACAATGAAACGGGCCTGCCATGGCTGAGCTTCGATCTGTGGGAGGAACGGCTGGGAGAACACGCTTATTCCAGCGCCGCGGTATGCGCTGGCATCGAAGCGGGCGCCAGGATAGCCGAACTGCTTGGAGAATCTACGGAACTGGCCGGAAAATGGCGCGAGCATGCGGCCAGGCTCAGGGAAGCGATTTTCAGGAACTTCTGGAAGCCTGAGTGGAACAGGTTCATACGCAGCATACGCGTCAAGCTGAACGGCTGGGGCGAAGAACATACCGACCGCAAGGTCTGGCTGAAGGTGAACGAGAAAAGTATTGCAAGAGATTACACCCTTGAGGACGGAACGCTCGATATCAGTATGCTGGGGCTGAGTGTTCCGTTTGGCCTGTACGCTGCTGATGACCCGCATATGACATCTACGGCGGATATACTGGAAAGGCAGCTTAAGGTGAATGGCACCGGCGGACTGATGCGGTACGAATATGACAACTACATCGGCGGGAATCCGTGGGTCCTGACTACGTTGTGGGCCGCCTTGTACAATATCGAAAGGAAGGATTACGCGAAAGCGCGGGAGTACTTCTGGTGGGCAGTCAGGGGAACGACGGATCAGGGGCTTCTGCCGGAACAGATAGACAAGTTTACGGGCAGACCTGCGTGGGTGATCCCGCTCACATGGTCCCATGCGATGTTCGTCCTTGTGCTGGACAGGTTGCTTGAGGCAGGGGAACTTCTTCTGCAATGACCGGGTCATAAAGGATTCAGCAGCAATCTGATACGGCGAAAGATTTCCGCAGCGGACGGAAATGGGAAACAGGCAAATGCGGCTGCCTGATGCTGCAGAACTGATCGTATATGAACGCTTGCTGCATCGGGCATTCAATGCATATTACCCGATTGATTTATTTTTTCCATCGGAGGACAGGTACAGCAATGGCAAAGAACAAGACTGTCTTTATATGCCAGGAGTGCGGGTATGAATCGTCGGGCTGGTTAGGCAAGTGCCCGGCCTGCATGCAGTGGAACACCTTTGTCGAAGAGCGGCAGGAGACAGGCGCCCATGCTTCGGCATGGCAGCCGGCCCAATCGAAGCCGGTCAGCCTGGAAGAGATAAAAGCTGACACGGAGCAGCGCTGCCTTACCGGGATAAAGGAGTTCGACAGGGTGCTGGGCGGCGGCATGGTCAGGGGATCGCTGATACTGGTCGGGGGCGACCCGGGCATCGGGAAGTCGACGCTCCTGCTGCAGGTCTGCAATACGCTTCAGACAGATGCAAAAATACTTTACATATCAGGCGAGGAATCCACCGCCCAGATCAAGCTGCGGGCAGACAGGCTGAACGTTAAGAGGCGCAGCCTGTTCATAGTGTCGGCATCGAACTTTGAAGCGATATCTTCGATGATAGAGGCAGAAAAACCCGGGCTGGTCATCATCGACTCCATACAGACCATGTATACGGATACCATAAATTCGGCTCCCGGAAGCGTCAGCCAGGTCAGGGAAGTGACCGCGGCGCTGATGAAGCTGGCAAAAAGTAGCGGCATTACCGTCATCATCGTGGGTCACGTGACGAAGGAAGGGGCGATAGCCGGACCCAGGGTACTGGAGCACATGGTCGACACGGTCCTGTATTTCGAGGGCGAAAGGCATCTGAGTTACAGGATACTGCGTACGGTCAAGAACAGGTTTGGCTCGACCAATGAGATCGGCGTGTTTGAGATGAGGGACACCGGCCTGGCGGAGATACCGAACCCTTCCGAGATGATGCTTTCGGGAAGGCAGGAAAACGTACCGGGCTCGGTCGTCGTAGCCAGCCTGGAGGGGACAAGGCCGATGCTCATTGAGATACAGTCGCTTGTCTGTCCTACGGGCTTCGGTGTTCCGAGAAGGATGGCCACGGGTCTTGACTACAACAGGCTGACGATGCTTCTGGCGGTCCTTGAGAAAAGGGTCGGACTGGCGCTTTATGACCAGGATGCATACGTGAACGTCGTCGGCGGGATCAGGCTGGATGAACCGGCGTGTGACCTTGGGATCGCGGCCGCTGTCGCATCCAGCTTCAGGAACAGGCCCGTTGACGACGGCTGCGTGCTAGTGGGAGAGGTGGGGCTGACTGGCGAGGTGCGGGCGGTCAGCCAGATCGAGAAACGGATATCGGAGGCCATGAGGCTGGGGTTCAGGAGTATAGTGATCCCCGAGGGCAACATGAAACTGGCAGGGCAGATGAAGATCAAGGAGGGGTTCCGCATCATTGCCGTCTCAAACATCCGGGAGGCGCTGGAGGTCATATTCCGGGACGCCTGAGCGAAAATCCGGTTTTCCTTTCTGTCGGCCGGGGCCGGCCTTTGTGTGCCGACCAGTCTGGCCGGCGTATCGTGGCGCGTGGGAACCGCGCATGCGGATACGGGCGTAGCCGAACTGAGCCTGACCGGAAGCCGGTCTCAGCTTGATTGCCGTCCGCTTGCAGAGGTCAGCCCGAGTTGCGGTGATCAGCACGCAAATGTAACAGCGAGCATGCGACCCGACGGCTGCCGGCCAAAACAAAGCCGGATGGAGAGTGACCCCCATCCGGCCGCGGAAATGCTAAAGCTGATGCAGATATCGTTTCCTCATTCCAGGTTGAATTTACCGAGCATTTTCACTCTTTCCTGTTCCTTGATGATGATGTCGTACAGGTTCAGGTCGAGAGCGTTGCACAGTGATGCGATGTAGTAAAGGTTTTTGCCGAGTTCCTTTTCGACCTGGTCCCTGCAGTTGTCGCAAAGCTTTCCTTCGAGATGCGTGTCCATAGCCTTGCGTATCTCTTCGAGGGAGCCGTCCTCGGGCACTTCCTGCTTCTTCGCATTTATCCTGATGCACCCGCACTGCGTGACCGCTTTTACTATAGCGCGGTTTACCCTCGCATTCGAGTCCTGGTACTTGGTGATCGAATCGATGATGCTCCTGTTTCTGAAGATCAGTTCCTGTACCGTGTACTGGAATTCGTCAATCAGCATATCCTTCATTGCGGTTCACTCCCCTGATGCGCCTGATCCCAACTGCATAGTGACACTAAAATACATAAACAGGTAAAATTCATGCATTTAAGTCCACTATATATTGGAATCGAATAGTTAAAAATGTATCAGCACGCTTTAATTATAGTCATTCGGACAACTTCTTGTCAATGCCGTTGTTATATTGTCATCCCGTTGTATTATTGACTCCCGGTCATCCGTCGATGCATGCCGCTGCGCCGGCGGCATGTCCCCATGAGGAAATAATCTGTCTCAAAGGCCGGAATTCCGGGCTTCGGCGTATGTTTTGACAATAAATCGTAATTGTAGTATACTTTATGTTGTGAGTTGAAACAGCTCATCAGCAACTTCCAAAACTGCAATAAACTGGCAGCAACAGGTTTTCTCTGATCGACGGACGATAAAGCCTGATGTTCATTCGCCGAACGGTCCAAACAAAAGACAAATCTCAGATGAAAGAGATATTTTTTTATTTCATTCTGGAGGATTTGTTATGTTCAGTGTCGGTGATAAGGTTGTTTATCCAATGCATGGGGCTGGAGTGATCGAGTCCATCGAGGAGCGGGAGATACTGGGGCAGAAGCAAAGCTATTATGTCCTGAAGATGCCCCTGGGTGACATGAAAGTGATGATACCAACGCAGAACGTGGAAGGCATCGGGATCAGAGAAATAATAGACCGCAGGGATGTCAGCAAGGTATACGAAATACTGCAGGATCACGACGTGAATGTCACCAGCAACTGGAACAAGCGGTATCGTGAGAACATGTCCAAGATCAGGAGCGGAAATATTTACGAAGTTGCGGATGTAGTGAGGATCCTTATGAAAAGGGACAAGGAAAAGGGACTTTCAACCGGCGAGAAAAAGATGCTCAACAGTGCAAAACAAATACTGATCAGCGAACTGGTACTCGCAGAAAACTCTGAACAGGTAGATGTGGAATCGCTGATAGACGAATATCTCAGCGACTGATGCGGCAACAGGAGGAGAAAAGACACGGACAGCCTGGGGAGAACGTTTTCATAAGGGAGTTAGATGATCGTGCTGAACAATGTTATTAAATTCTCTTTTGCAACTGTTGGGTGTATTACAGGGATAACGCTGACAAGGACATTTTTCATATACCAGCTGACAGACATATCGCCGGAGATCAAGATACTGGTATATATCGTTGTAACCCTCGCTTTAGGCTTCATTTTCTACACCACCAGCAACAAGCTGATCGAGATAGTCATGGGATTCCTCGACAGGCTGGAAATGTACATTCAGCAGATGACACTGTATGAACTGGTGGTTGGTTCGGTCGGACTTATAGTAGGACTTATAATCGCAAATCTTATTTCTATCCCCATCAAGAACATAGATCTCATAGGAACGCCCGTATCAATAGTACTGAACATGCTGTTCGGCTGCCTTGGCGTTGCCGTTGCGGCGGGGAAGAAGAACGAGAACCTTTTTGAAAGCTTCAGGGGAAAGGCTTCCGATGGCGCCGGCAAGAGAAGGCTCGATCCCAAGATACTGGATACCAGCGTCATCATCGACGGCCGCATAATAGACATCTGCAGGAGCGGTTTTATCGAGGGCGAGCTTATCATACCCAGTTTTGTGCTCGATGAACTGAGGCATATCGCGGATTCGCAGGATTCGCTGAAGAGGAACAGGGGAAGGCGCGGCCTCGACGTCCTGAACATGATACAGAAGGAACTGCAGTTCCCGATGCGGATAGAAACGGCGGAAGTAGGCTCCGATTCGGAAGTCGACAATGCGCTCCTGAAAATGGCGCAGAAGCTCGGCGGCAAAGTCCTGACGGTGGATTTCAACCTGAATAAGGTCGCCAAGTTCCAGGGCGTAGAAGTACTGAACATAAATGAACTGGCGAATGCCATGAAACCGATAGCCCTGCCGGGTGAAGAAATGGTGGTGCAGGTCATAAAGGACGGCAAGGAAAACGGCCAGGGCGTCGGGTATCTCGATGACGGGACGATGATAGTGATAGACGGCGGGCGCAAGCATATAGGGGAAACGCTGAACGTGACCGTGACAAGCATCCTTCAGACCGCTGCGGGCCGTATGATATTCGCCAAGCCCAAGTACCTGGCTGAAAGGGAGGTATGACGGCTGCACGGGGGGCCGGGACGCGGGAAGGAATGAGCGTACCGGAGATCTGTGTAAGGTCTCAAACCTTTGTTTGCCGTGAAAAAAGAACAGACACCACTTTATATGGCTGGTGACCTTGAATGGCCTGAAACCTGTGTATGGCCGGAAGCATGTGCGCGGACGGGGATGTCATGCAGCGCGGACGACAGTTTTGAACAGGTTTTGATGCTTGATAGCATAACCGATTCTCAGTTGGGCAAAAGCTTCCCAATTGAGATTTTTTATGCCATAATATGGAGTATGGTCTTACGGCTTGGCGGGCCAACGGCGGGTATCTTGCAGTCGCGCAGTCAGACGGCCGGATATCCGGTAGTATTGAAGTCCGATGGTCGGCCGATACGATGTTTCGGCAGCCCAACGGCCGGGTATCCGTCGGTTCGGCGGACCAGCGGCTGAGTGAAAGGGCAGTCTTGCAGCCCGACGGCTGGGTAATCTGGCAACCCTGAAGCCCAGCGGTTAAGTGACCTGACGAATTGACAGCCCGATAGCCGGGCTATCCGGTAGTCCTGAAGCCCGACGGCTGGGTAGTTCGACGTTTTAGCAGCTCACTGGCTGGATATTCGGCTGTCGTACAGCCCGACGGCTGAGCGATCCGATGTTTCAGCCGCCCAACGGCCGGATATCCGGCAGATAATGAGAAGGGGGATGAAACGATGCAGGCACGCGGCAGTGGACCTGTGGCTGTGGTCATCGCGGCCGCAGGCAGGGGAACGCGCATGGATCTTGATATCAACAAACAGTACATAGAAATACAGGGCGTGCCTGTCCTGGCGATGGCGATAGGCAAATTCGAGAACTGCAGCCTTGTAGACGAGATAATCGTGGTGGCCAACAAGGATGAAACAGACTACTGCAGGACGAATGTGATCGAAAGGTTCGGTTTCACCAAGGTCAGATCTGTCGCGGAAGGCGGGGAAACCAGGCAGCGTTCCGTATATAACGGGCTGAAACATGTTTCTGCCGGGTGCGGCATAGTTTTGATACACGACGGCGCCAGACCTTTTGTCAGTACGGACAGTATACTTGGATGCATAGAAGCCGCCAGGGCATATGGCGCTGCGTGTGTCGCCGTGCCGGCAAAGGATACGATAAAGGAGTCCGATCCGGAGGGCTTTGTGAACAGGACACTGGACAGGAGCAGCCTTTGGCAGATACAGACTCCCCAGGGTTTTGAATACGGGTTGATAATGGATGTCCACGAGCAGGCGGCGCGCGAAATGTTCGAAGCTACGGATGATGCGATGCTTGCGGAAAGGTATGGATACAGGGTCAGGCTGGTGATGGGCAGCTATTCCAACATCAAGGTGACCACGAAAGAGGACCTGGTTTTTGCCGAGGCGCTGTTCAGGCGGCAGTGCCGGGACTGATCAGTGGGTGTCGGGTCCGGCGGTTGTAGTGATCAGCGGGTGTCGTGGCCAGCGGTGGCGGTGCTCAGCAGGTGTCTCGGTCTGTTGGTTTTAATGAACAGCGAGTGTCGCGGCCCGACATCGGGAGTGTTTATAGGTGGCGTGGCCAGCGGTGGCAGTGCTCAGCAGGTACTGCGGCCCGGCGGCTTAGTGGTCAGCCGGTGTTGCGGCCAGGCTGCGGGAGCGTTTACAGGTATCGCAGCCAGTGACAACAGTGATCAGTAGTTACTGCGGTCCTGTAGCGGGAGCGTTCGGCTGGTGTCGCGGCCTGTCGGTTGTAGTGTTCAGCAGGTGCCGCAGCCAGCTGCGGGACATTTCACCGGGTGCCATGGTCCTGAAACCGAAGTTTTCACGGTTGATGCAGTTTAAGGAGGAAGAATCAACGGGCGCCCCGGTCAGGAGCCCAACTGACCATCGGGCGCCGTAATCCGGATAAGACAGGAATTATCACGACAGGTTCGAGGTGTGACATGGAACGGATGATAGAAGTGACCGGACTTGTGAAAAAGTTCGGGGATTTTACAGCGGTCGACAATATAAGCTTCAGCGTTGCCAAGGGTGAGATTTTCGGCCTGCTGGGTGAAAACGGCGCAGGCAAGACCACTACGCTGAGGATGCTGGCGACCATGCTGCAGCCGACAGCAGGGCACGCGGTGCTCAAAGGATACGACACGCAGAAGGAGCCCGAAAAGGTGAGAGCCCAGATAGGGATCCTTTTCGGAGGCGAGACCGGGCTGTACGACCGGCTGACGGTGACCGAGAACATCGCCTATTTCGGCGAACTGAACGGGATGAGCAAGGCTGATATCAGGGAACGCATCCAACAGCTGGCCAGGGCTTTTGGTATGGAGGATTTCATCAACAAGCGGGCTTCAAAGCTTTCAAAGGGGATGAAGCAGAAAGCGGCGTTTGCACGTTCGATCGTGCACGACCCTGACATCATGCTGTTCGATGAACCCACGTCCGGTCTTGATGTCACTGCTGCGAGGGATGTCCATGAATTTATCCTGAGATGCAAAAGCGAGGGAAAGACGATAGTTTTCTCAAGCCATTCGATGAGCGAGGTAGAGAAACTGTGTGACAGGATAGGCATCATCCACAAGGGGAAGCTCGTCGAATGCGGTACGGTCGATGAACTGAAGGAAAAATACGGCAACGATAACCTGGAAGAATTGTTTGTCAGGCTGGTGGGTGCGGAATGAAACTTAATATTAAGCATGTGATGATAGTACTGCGGAAGGAGATAAAGGACCTGATCCGTGACAGGAGGACGATCATTTCGAGCATCGTGCTCCCGATGATACTGATACCCGTCGTAAATATCGTGATGGGCGGGGGCATACAGAAATTCGAGAAGCAAATCAACGAGAATGTCACGGTAGCGCTGTCGCAGTCCTCGAACACTGCGGAGGCCAGGGAACTGGTACGGGACAGGATACTGAGCAAAAACCCGAACCTGGTGCTCGTTGATACGGACGACCCCGTGAAAGCGCTGGAGAACGATGATGTCAGGTGCATAATAGAGCTTGAAAGTTCGTATGCGGAGAACCTGAAAGAGGGAAAGCCGATACGGATAACGCTTCAGTACGATGAATCGAAGACCAGGTCGCAGGCCGCGGCGGATATCGTGGCACGGGCTGTCGAGAAGTTCAGCACGGAAGTCATCGAGGAGAGGATAACTTCCCTGGGGCTCGATCCGTCTATCCTGCGTCCGGTGTATGTCGAGCGCGTGAATATCGCGCCCAATGAGAAAGGCAACAACATGATGCTTGAGATGATGCTGCCGTTCATGATCGCGATGCTGGTCGCGATCGGCGGCATACCTGCCGCTACGGATCTCGTGGCAGGCGAGAAGGAGCGCAACACGTTCGAACCGCTTCTTACGACGATGCCGGACAGGGGTTCGCTGCTGCTCGGGAAATATTTCGCAGTTACGCTGTTCTCCTTCGTCAGCCTCATAGCGATCCTTGCCGGCCTGTTTATAGGCTACATGCTCAATCCCAACTCCCTTACTATGGGAGTAGATGCCGGACTGGAGGGCATCACGCTGGACCCCCTGGCAGTCGCCTTGGCACTGCTCATAACGATTGCCCTCGGAATGACTTTTTCAGGTATCCAGATAGCGCTCAGCACTATCGCAAAATCGTATAAGGAAGCGCAGACATATATGTCCTTCCTGATCCTGGCGACGATGATGCCCGGATATGCCACGATGTTCATGCAGGCCGCCGACATGTCGCCTGTCATGTTTGCGCTGCCCGTCATGAACACGGTCGCGGCGTTCAAGATGATCCTGGGAGGCAGGATAGATTACTTCAACCTGGTGCTGGCGCTGGTGACATCGGTCGTTTTCGTCGCACTGACGCTGGCGTTTGCGGCGTCTCTGTTCAAAAAGGAGAAAGTGATGTTCAGGAACTGAGTGAATGGGAACGGCCACATGCCTGGCCAAAGCGGCGGCTGAGATCATCTGGACGACACGTGTCACCTGTATTCGAAGGTACTGGCCGGGTGGTGGTTCAGTTCATCTACACGACACTTGTCACCTGCACCCTAAGGCTTAGGCCTGGCGGCGGCTGAGATCATCGGCATGACACATGTCAGCTGTATCCCAGGATACTGGCCGGGCGGCGGTCGGATCATACACGACACTCGTCTCCTGCAACCTAAGGCTTAGACCGGCTGGCGGCTGAGAACGCCGGCATGACACATGTCGGCTGTATACCAGGCATGGCCGGGCGGCGGATCAGATCACCGTTACGATACTTATAACCTGTATCCCAAGGCCCTGGCCGAACGGTGTGAGTTCTTCGCCGCTGGTTGCCGTTATGCCGATGCAGTCCTCGGGGATCCCGAGCAGAAACGAGAGGTTTTTCCTGATTTCATTTATCCTGGGCGATATTTTAGGCCGTTTACATTCGATTGATATGGACAGGTGCACGATTTTGTGGTCTTTCAGATGCTTCAGCGCTTCGCGCAGGTAAACGCTGCTGTCTGTGATCCCTTTGTTCAGGCACAGGTCGTCGCTTATTTCACCAAGTATATTTACGCAGGTGACGCCTGAAATCGCGTTGGTGATGGAATGGAGGATGACATCGGCATCGCTGTTGCCTTTCAGGGGAGGTTCGCCCTCAAAGACCACGCCGCCGAGGATCAGCTTCTTGCTGGTATCTTCGAAATCAAACCTGTGACTGTCCTGTCCGATACCTACTTTCATTACGGTAACCTGCCTTCTGGCTGCGGTGAGCCGATATTTGACGGATCGAAATGATGGCATGCCGGCTGGATGCCTGCGGGATGAGCATCGGCAATGCATTTGCCGGATGCCCACCTGGTACAAGCGGGCAGGAAGCATCGGTTTCACGCGGACAGGTGCATACCGGTCGTACGGTGGCCATGTGCGCCCAGGTATCAAGTGGCCGGATGCAATCCGTTGTGCGCAGGCCGTCCGCCGTGTAACCGCCGGCAGAACGCCGCATTTGTGCCGATCGCATGCCATACAATTGCATTATATTTCCGTGGAATCTTTTTGTCAAAGTGTCCGGTTGAAATAAATGTTTGATTAACAAAGTCAGGCAGAAGCAGAGGAGGCTCAGGAATGGAACTGTGGGACTTATACAGGGATGCTGCCCAGAACGTCGGATGCTGCCTGAATGCTGTCAAGCGCCGCCAGTTGGCACCAAATGTTGCCCAGATGACGTCGGATGCTGCCTGAATGCTGTTAAGCCCCGCCGGTTGGCAACAGATGCAACCAAATACCGCCAAATGCCATCAGGTTAAGTCATTTTAAACCGGTTGTAACTGAGGCACCATGCAGCGGCCTTCCTGAAAGGCTGAGGCCGGTTTCCGCAGATGTGCCGGAAGGTATTGACAGTACCGCATTTAGTGTATTATACTACTCCATAAATAGCGCTGAAGTCGATGACGGGAATGCGAAAGGCCTGGCCTTTCTTCCCACCCCTGAGATGCAGCCGATGAGGTTGCCGTGTGAGCTGCGATACAGGCTCGACGATTCTGTTTCCTGTATGGAAGCCGGATCTGAGTGGGGGTTTCCCAATTAGGGTGGTACCGCGGAGTTGATTCGTCCCTGTGTTGCAGGGGCGTTTTTTATTATATTTCAAAAAGGAGTGGAAACATGGCACAGGACAAGAAGTTTGTCGAAGAGATAACGCCCATGGACCAGGATTTTACACAATGGTACACGGACGTTATCAAGAAGGCCGAACTGGTGGATTACTCCAGCGTGAGAGGCTGCATGGTCATAAAGCCTTACGGCTATGCGATCTGGGAAAACATCCAGAAGGAACTGGATTACAGGTTCAAGCAGACAGGGCACGAAAACGTTTACATGCCCCTGTTTATCCCGGAGAGCCTGCTGCAGAAGGAAAAGGACCATGTGGAGGGGTTCGCGCCTGAAGTGGCATGGGTGACCCACGGCGGGAGTGAGGAGCTGACCGAGAGACTGTGCGTCAGGCCGACTTCCGAGACATTGTTCTGCGACCATTACAAGAACTGCATACAGTCGTACAGGGACCTTCCGAAATTGTACAACCAGTGGTGCTCGGTGGTCAGATGGGAGAAGAATACCCGTCCGTTCCTGAGGACACTGGAGTTCCTGTGGCAGGAGGGCCATACTGCTCATGCGACTGCCGAGGAAGCGCAGGAAGAAACCATAAGGATGCTCAACGTCTATGCGGAATTCTGTGAGAATGTACTGGCCATACCCGTGGTAAAGGGGCAGAAGACCGAGAAGGAGAAATTCGCGGGCGCCATGGCGACGTATACCATCGAAGCATTGATGCACAATGGCATCGCACTACAGTCGGGGACATCCCATAATTTCGGGGACGGTTTTGCGAGGGCGTTCGGAATACAGTACACTGACAAATCGAACCAGCTCCAGTATGTGCACCAGACGTCCTGGGGAGTGACCACCAGGCTGATAGGCGCCATCATCATGGTGCACGGCGACGACAGCGGGCTCGTGCTACCGCCGAAGGTTGCCCCGATACAGGTCGTTGTTATCCCGATTTCGCAGCACAAGGAGGGCGTCCTTGAAAAGGCCTCGGAAATAACTGCGAGGCTGTCGGGAATTGTCAGGGTCAGAATGGACGACAGTGACAAGACCCCCGGATGGAAGTTCAACGAGTACGAGATGAAGGGAGTTCCGATAAGGCTCGAGATCGGGCCAAAGGATATCGAGAAGGGACAGGTCGTGCTGGTCAGACGGGATACGAGGGAGAAAGTATTCGTGCCGATGGATGAACTGGAGGCCAGGGTGCCGGAGCTGCTCGATGCCATCCATAAGAACCTTCTTGAGAAAGCCACCAGGCTGAGGAATGAGAAGACATATACAGCCGTGGAAATGTCCGAATTCAGGAGGATAATCGAGACGACGCCCGGTTTTATCAGGGCGATGTGGTGCGGAGACAGGGCATGCGAGGATGGCATAAAGGAAGAAACCGGTGCGACATCAAGGTGCATACCTTTTGACGATAATGAGCGTGTTTCGGACAAGTGCATTTACTGCGGAAAGGAAGCGAAGACGCTGGTTTACTGGGGCAAAGCGTACTGAGCGGTGCGGCCGGCGTTGTCCGTTTGATGCGGCGACATGTGCACACGGCAGCCAATGCGGCGCGCAAAAAAACTTCCAAATTGCCACTTAAATGCAAATAATTCAAAAATATTTGTCAATACTAATATCAGCATGATCATCAAAATATTTGCATTAAGAGGTAATTGGAGGTAGTAGTATGAAGAGTAAGTTCATTGTACTTGTTGTAATGGCTGCATTGCTGATTTCCACCACATGTTATGCAACGTTTGCCGGCAGTGAACCCAGGGCGCGGCCGGCTTTTGAGAAAATGGACAGCAGCACGGGAGAGGTAAATGTGAGCGTATTGAACCTCAGGGAAGGGCCTTCCACCGACTACCCGACGATCGGCAAGCTCTCAAAAGGGCAGGTGCTGACGGTGATGGGCAGGCTGGGCGACTGGTATGCGGTGTATGATCCTGATACCGGCCGCGTAGGCGCAGTATACGGCAGGTACCTGGATGTCGAGGATGTTACCGTGCCGGTTTCGGCGAATGTTGCTGAAAAGAAAGAGAAAACTTCTCCTCCGTCGTCAGGGAAAATCGTTCTGACGGAAGACGAGCAGAAGCTGCTGGAACTGGTAAATAAGGCGCGGGAAGAGAATGGCCTTGAGCCGCTGGCGATAGATGAGAACCTGATGAAGGTAGCACGGATCAAGGCGAAGGACATGGTGGAAAACAATTACTTCTCACACCAGTCGCCGACGTACGGCTCGCCGTTTGACATGATGAGGCAGTTCGACAATACATTTAAGTCTGCCGGGGAGAACATAGCGGGCAACAAAACCGTTGAAGGCGCATTCAAGGCTTGGATGTCTTCCGAGACGCACAAGAAGAACATACTGAACCCGGGGTTCAAGGTGACAGGCATAGGGATCGAGAACAGTCCTACTTACGGGAAGATCCTGGTCCAGCAGTTTATTGGGAGATAATATCGCAGTATTGCATGACATGGATTAAATGTACGGCTTCGCATTTCGGGCGTTGGACGCGACCCGTGCCCGGGATGCATGGTTCTGAAGCGGTTTACAGTGGTGTATGGCAGGATGCCGGCATTTTTAAGTGCCGGTCGTATCCTGCTTTTTTGCTGCACGGATATGGTCGCTGCCAGGATCCGGCCGGTTGTTTCCATCCGCGATGGTTGCCATCCGGGAATAAACCGCATCATTCTGCAGATATTATATATGCAGTTTTCTGTATGCATACTGCTTAAACGACGCGAATGCTTGGAATGCTGCGAACCATGTACGACAATCGGAAAGGTTCGTGTATGATTGCTTCGCACTGTGAAAGGAGGGACACAATGTCCGATAAGAAAAACAAATCCAGGGAAGCGTGCAGGAAGGTAAAGCCGTCCGTTTCAAACGACCAGCTTGGTGAGAACGCCGGCGAAGGCCGCTTCGAAAAAGCCGTAGAGTCGAAGAGCGGCAAATGCCGCTAAGCCTGGCAAACTTGGGGGACAGTTCTCAAGTCGGACCAATTGGGGGACACTTCTCAACTTATGATGCGAGTCGCAGAAAGTTGGGGACACTTCTCAAAAGTTGGGGACAGTTCTTGATTTTTGGAGGATTCCCTGTAAGGGGGACAGTTCTCAACTCTTTACTCAGAATAATACCGGTGTCCCTCAGAAATGCGAAATGAGATGATATCCTGGCTAAAGAGGACGATGCTAACTCCCGGGGTGGAAAGGTGATCTGAATACGTTAGGCTTTTTGGTTAAGCGAGTTAAACCAGTGGGCAAGCAAGGCCTGAAGTAAAAGCCAGCATTCCCGAGAACCTTCCGCCCGGAGCATTTACATCGAACGAAACACATGGAACGTTATCTGTTTGTCCGGCGTTGGGTATGCCGGGTCAATGCAGTAACGTTCCTTGTTTTTCGGAGAACTGTCCCCCATTCTTAGTCTCCCATTCTTAACACAGTTATCGTGAAGAACTGTCCCCTGCCTTTACCTGCCTTTCCGGAGAACTGTCCCACGCTCAGGCCCCACTTACCCTTGCTCGTTGATTTGTTGGGCTTATGTATGTTAGAGTATGGGAGAGGAATCAGTGCTAAAGGATGTGAGAGAATGGATGATATCCTGGAAGCAAGGATCGAAGATATGCCTGGGATGTCGTTTGAATGCGGGTGCGGAAGAAGACATTCCGTTGACATAAGCAGGCTGGTTGTCGGCAGCAATATACTGGGTGAGATCGCGGCCGGGCTTGAACCGTTTCGTGGCGGAAAGCTTCTGGTGATTTCGGACAACAATACATACCGGGCTTTCGGCGAGGTTGTTATCAACAGGCTGCTTGATGACGGTTTCAGGCTGAAATCGTTTGTGTTCGATTCGGGAGACCGTATGCTGCTGCCTGATGAGCGGTCGATTGGGAGGGCGTTGCTCGAGGTCGAGCCGGATACGACGTTCATCCTTGTTGTCGGATCCGGCGTACTGAGCGATATTGCCCGTATCGTTAGCTACAGGACCGGCAAGCAGTTCGCGATAGTTGCGACGGCTCCTTCGATGGACGGATATACATCGGTGGGATCGTCACTGGTCGTCGGCAATAAGAAAATAACTTATTACAGCCATTATCCGTATGCGATTTTCGCTGACACCTCTGTCATGAGAAGAGCGCCGATGATAATGATACAGGCAGGTTTCGGGGACGTTCTCGGAAAACTGACAGCACTCGCAGACTGGCACCTTGCAAGAGACGTAAGCAACGAGTATTATTGCGGCACGATAGCGAAGCTTGTTCGGAAAGGTGTCGACAAATGCCTGGAAAGTGCCGGCGGGCTGGCGGAGAGAGATGAACATTCCGTGCGGTGCCTGATCGATGCGCTTATCCTTACTGGTCTGTCCATCGGCCTTGCGGGCGTGTCACGGCCTGCTTCCGGTACAGAGCATCAATTGGCCCATTACTGGGAAGTCAAAGCGGTGGAGGAGGGGAAAGAGCATCCCCTCCACGGCAATTCGGTCGGCGTCGGCACCGTCGTTACGGCAATGCTGTACGAGCTAGCATCGGAAATACTTCCGGAAGGCATCGCATATCCCCGGGCCGATTATGTCAGGAGCCTTCTTGGGAAGGTCGGAGCTTTTACGAATCCGGGAGATCTTGGAATAAGCAGGGAATTGTTCACAGACAGTATGATGAATGCGATGTATATGAGGGACAAGTACACGGTACTGCGATATTGCTCGCAAAAAGGCAGGCTGGAGGAGTTCGCCGGCATCATCGCCGGAAAGCTGTATAGCTGACGACTTCGCTGCCGGAGTTGCCGGGATTGCCAGGGAGGTCATATGAGCGACAAATACGATATTTTGAAAAGCAAAAAACTCTTCGTCCTGGACATGGATGGGACGTTCTACCTGGGGAACAGGCTGATAGAAGGTTCGCTGGATTTTTTTGAGAAAGTCAGATCCAGGGGCGGAGAGATACTGTTTTTCACGAATAACTCATCGCGGACGGCGCCTTTCTACAAAAAGAAGCTTGAATCGATGGGATGCTTCGTGGATGAAAAGTCCATCATCACTTCCGGAGACGTGACCATCAGGTTTCTTATGGAGAACTACAGGGACGCCGGTGTTTATCTCGTGGGGACGGATCTGCTGAAGGAGAGTTTTGAGCGCAGCGGCGTGAAACTGTCCGATGACGACCCCGATATCGTAGTTGTGGGGTTCGATACTTCGCTGACGTATGATAAGGTCGAGCGGGCATGCACTTTTATAAGGAGAGGCGCGCTGTTCATCGCAACACATCCGGACCTGAACTGCCCGACGGAGGACGGCTTCATCCCTGACTGCGGTTCGATGTGCGCGATGGTGACAGCTTCGACCGGCGTGCAACCAAGGTATCTTGGGAAGCCGTACAGGGAGACCATCGACATGATAAAGCTGATAACGGGCAGAAGCGACGATGAAATCGCTTTTGTCGGGGACAGGCTTTACACCGACATAGCCATTGGCGTGAACAACGGGATAACGAGTATCCTGGTGCTTACCGGAGAAACGTCCCTCGAGGACGTGGAGCGCTCGCAGATAAAGCCGGACTTTATTTTCGAATCGCTGTCCGCACTCGGACAGGTGCTGTGAGAGACGGGATACCGTCCGGACGGGTGCATTTTCCCTGAACTGTTCGAGTGAGTGCGTTAATGTGTTTATTGCGGTATCGTGTTATTGGGGCATTGCAAATTGCATTGCTTTATAGATTGGTTAACGGCATCAGGCCGTTCACAGGCAGAATCCTGGAAAACTTATAATAAACCTGCAAAAAACCGGACGACGAATAAAAGGAGTATTCAGCATGGCAGATATCGTTGCTCAGCTGGTACGGGAGTTTGGACTGGATCCGTACCAGGTACGGAACACCATCAGGCTGATAGATGAGGGCTGTACCATTCCGTTCATTGCGCGGTACCGGAAGGAACAGACAGGAGAACTGAACGCCCAGGTCCTTCGCGAACTGTATGACAGGCTGGTGTACCTGAGGAACCTGGAGAGCAGGAAAGAGGAAGTCAGAAGGCTCATCGAGGAGCAGGGCAGGCTGACGGATGAAATTTCGGCCGCCCTTGACGCCTGCGTGACCATGCAGGAAGTGGAGGATATATACAGGCCGTTCAGGCCCAAAAGAAGGACACGTGCGTCCATCGCACGCGAAAAGGGACTTGAGCCGCTGGCCGAGATTATTTTCAGGCAGGACATGTATGCCGGGAACATATATGAAACGGCGCAGCGCTTCGTTGATTCTGAAAAAGGCGTCAACAGCGCGGACGAGGCTCTCGCCGGTGCCATGGACATAATCGCCGAGAATGTTTCCGATGATGCGGAAATCAGGAAAAGTGTCAGGAAAATGTTCTTCAAACATGGTGTGCTTCTGTCCCGGGCTGCTAAAGAAGAGGATTCGGTATACAGGATGTACTACGATTTCAGGGAACCGGTTTCCAGGATAGCCAAACACAGGGTGCTGGCAGTCAACAGGGGAGAAAGGGAAGGCTTCCTCCAGGTTAAGATCGAAGTGCCGGAAGAACTTATAATCGAATACCTGTTGTCCAGGACCGTCAGGAAAAAGAGGTCTGTCACGGCGGAGTTTGTTGAGAAAGCCGTCGAAGATTCGTTTAAACGGCTGATTGCGCCTTCCGTGGAGAACGAGGTCAGGAATGAACTGACGGAACTAGCCGGCGAGCAGGCGATAAAGGTGTTTGCCGAGAATCTCAGGAACCTGCTCATGCAGCCGCCGGTCAGGGGCAGGGTGGTACTCGGCCTGGATCCTGCCTACAGGACCGGCTGCAAGCTGGCAGTCGTCGATGATACGGGCAAAGTACTGGCAACTGACGTGATTTATCCCACGCCACCGCAGAAAAGGGTGGAAGAAGCGGAGAAAACCCTGCTGTACCTGGTTGAGAAATACAGGGTGGATATCGTTTCCATCGGCAACGGAACGGCGTCCAGGGAATCTGAGATAATTGTGGCAAATGCCCTGAAAAAGCTTGACAGGAAGGTTTACTACATGGTCGTCAGTGAAGCTGGCGCATCGGTGTATTCCGCTTCAAAGCTGGGGGCGGAAGAATTTCCCGATTTCGATGTCTCGCTCAGGAGCGCGGTGTCGATAGCGAGACGATTGCAGGACCCGCTGGCCGAGCTTGTCAAAATCGATCCAAAGGCCATCGGAGTCGGGCAATACCAGCATGACATGAACCAAAACCGGCTCAGCGAGACCCTCAGGGGTGTGGTGGAGGATTGCGTCAACAGTGTAGGGGTCGATCTGAACACTGCTTCTCCTTCACTGCTGTCCTATGTATCAGGCATAAATACCGCGGTGGCGAAAAATATCGTCGAATACAGGGAAAAAGCCGGCCGCTTCAGGAACAGGGCGGAACTTAAAAATGTCAAAAAGCTTGGTGAGAAAACATTTGAGCAATGTGCAGGCTTCCTTAGGATTACCGACGGGGCGAACATACTCGACAATACGTCTGTTCATCCCGAATCCTATGATGCCGCCGTCAAACTGCTGGAACTGACCGGCTATACGCTTGAGGACGTAAGGGACAGGAAGCTGGACGGCCTTGAAAAAGAAGTTGAGAGGATCGGGATCGAGAAGGTGGCTGCCGAACTGAATATCGGCATCCCGACGCTGAGGGACATTATCAGCGAATTGCTGAAGCCCGGACGTGATCCGAGGGACGAGCTGCCGAAGCCTATCCTCCTTACAGATGTCCTTTCTATCGAGGACCTCAAACCCGGTATGATCCTGACAGGGACCGTAAGGAATGTCGCGGATTTTGGCGCTTTTGTGGATATCGGCGTGCACCAGGACGGACTTGTGCACATTTCGGAACTGTCTGACAAATATGTAAGGAGTCCGATGGATGTGGTTTCGGTCGGTGACATCGTTAAGGTAAGGGTGTTGTCCGTAGACGTCGAAAGAAAGCGGATAAGCCTGAGCATGCAAGGTGTCACCTGATTGGCAGGCACTTGTGAACCGGCCCGGCGCCGGGGGGTCAGCCCGACATCTGGAATCTGGTCTGATGTCCGGGAGTCAGCCCTATGCCTGGAAACCTGTCCGATGCCCGGGAATCGGCCCGGTGCCCTTGAATCGGATCGCCTGGCTTTTAAGAACAGTCGGACGCGCCGGTCCGAAAGGTTGTGCAAACGGAGAGGTTTACATATAATTATAACGTGACAAATACACTCCGGAAAGAAGGAATCGGGGAGACATGACAAAAGATATAGTAAATGCCGTGAAAAAGCATCCTTCACTGGTAATAACGCTGGGAGCTGTCATTCTTGTCGCTGAGGTTTTCAACAGGTTCGTGCCGATCATGACGATGATAGTCGGAATAGTCAATATGACCGGCGGCGACATCCTTGACAGTATTCTGGCGGCACTGCATCTGCTGATCGATTTGAACAATCTCCCGCTGGTATTGGGAGCGGTAGCCGTGATAGCATTATTGTTTTCAGTATGCATCGGTCTGCTGTTGCCCGGTTATTTGCTGACGGCAATCGACGGCCTGGATGAAGGGCCAGGAAAGAAGGGGCTGTATCGTGAGGGAATCAGGAAATATTTCTTGAGATTCTTTCATATGACGCTCAGGGTCGTTCTGCTGGCGTTTCTTTTGCTGGTGATCCTGTTGGTTTCGACTGTCCCCGGCATCGTCATGACAAGGGTCGCGCTTACGACCAGCCCTGAACTGATGGTAGCGGCCGTTTTTGTCGATGTAGTGACGGTCGGAGTGGTTTTTGCAAGTCTTTTGTTTTTTTCGGTATACACTTATATGTGGTACATTGCTTCGCTTGTAACCGCCAAACGGCCCTTCAGGCTTGGCAAGCAAGTGGCTGACAACCGTTTCTGGAACATCACGCTTGGCCTTTTGATATTCGACGTAATATTAGTCGTCGGATTCTTTATCATTTTCATGATAGGCAACCAGGCAATCAAGTATGCGGTTGGCTGGATCTTCCTGACCGCCTTTTTCACCACCCTGGCACTGTACCTGGTGAAATTTTTCAAGAACAATTTCAATTGCGGATAATTAGGGGACAGTTCTCAAATTGTCGGGGACATTTCTTTAGTTGGGGACAGTTCTTCAGTTGGGAACAGTTCTCAAATTTCCGTCACTATAATGCGTTGCCTGTTATCGGCAGTTGAGTAGATTGTTATTGGCAACGTCTAACTTACCGGTCAGTTAAGCAAACATATCAAGCTGGCTGGCTGAACCAGCAACTCTGAAGAAGCGCCCCCAACATAAAGCGTTCCTAATATGAGACGTCTCAGGACGTAATATCCCCCACACTTATGAAGAACTGTCCCCCTGTGTACCCTGCGTAGAACTGTCCCCTAAATTGCAAAGTTGTGTTTGCCGATCTTCAGGACGACCTGTCTTGACCAAATCCACGAACTGGTGGCTGTTGCCGGGTTGTAGTAATATACGCAGCCGTATGTCGGATCCCAGCCGTTTAGGGCATCTCTTGCCGCTTTGATGGCAGTTTCATTTGGCGGGAGGTTGATCTGGCCGTCGTCGACTACATCAAACGCCCCGGGCTGATATATAACGCCTGCAATAGTATTAGGGAATCTTGGGTCCCTGACCCTGTTGAGCACGACCGCGCCGACTGCGACCTGCCCGATGTATGGTTCGCCGCGGGCTTCTCCGTGGATCAGCCTAGCCAGCAGGTTGAGGTCCCTTGAATCTCCGGTTGCATCACTTCCTGACGCCTGACCTGTCGGCAGGCCGATTGCAGCCAGAGTTTCCGGACCGGCTATTCCGTCGACCGTCAGGCCATGCTTTGCCTGGAAGTCCCTTACCGCGCTGTAAGTCAGGTATCCGTATATTCCGTCGACTTCGCCGTGATAATATCCCCATTCTTTGAGCCTCTGCTGGATGTTCCGGACTTCCTGCCCTGTCGAGCCGAACCCTGAAAGTACTGAGATGCTTTTGTCAAGCAGCCTGGTGACATAGGTCTGGTTGCATAACGCAAAAACTGTCAGAATCGTGGCAAAAACAAGCAATGCTGTTTTCTTACGCAACGCCATCCCTCTTTTCGCCGGTATTGCACAACATTTTCTTAGCTTTTTTTATTTTCTGTATCAGGCGGGAATTTATTCAGAAAAGCAGTATGTAGATCAGTATTATCAGCAGGAGATCGTCCTCGAGCGACTCTTCGAGCAGCAAAACGATAAGACCGACCAGGATTATTTCTTCGATCGTTATATGCCTGCGTATGAAATTGACGACCCTGGCCAGCGGGAAATTCCTTGTGCTTTTTGCTGATTCGATATTTTGGATTTCCCTTTCATTCGGAAGCGGTATGCCGAAAAAATCCGAGTCATCATGGGAATATGACCCAACATTGCTGAATGAATACGATGGACCTGGATTCCCGGATTGAGGCATGTATTTCTTGGAACTTCTGATTGGCCTTTTATAAGGCATCTGGTTCACCTCGTCTGTTTTTCCTGTTCATTCAGCAGTCTGCTGAGGCTTGCTATCTGCAGCAGTTGTATGCAATTACTGATTTTTTTCTGCCTTCTGTTGTTCATAAATGGCTTTATCGCGTTCAGTAGGTTTATCCGGGGATCATTTACGGTTTTCAGCCTGTCAAGAGCGCTTCTTGCCGAATTGATCACATCCTGGTTTATCGGCGGAGAAGTCCCGGAGTCTGCTTGTGTGGCTGTCGCCTGGTAGTTTGTCTGTTGGGAGTTTACTGCCGGTGCCGGGTTATTATCCGGAGAAAGCCTGGTGCTGTTCTGCCTTGGGGCTTCAGATCCCGTGGGAGCGGCGTCGTCGTCAACTTTTGAAGAAGTGTCCCCACTACTGGCGAGCAGGGAGATCAGCTCCTTAACATTGTCAGGCACGCTGTCGTGCCCGAGCAATTGCGCTATTTGCTGAACCTTTGTGCTGAGTTCATCGTTCATGGCAACTTCCTCCAAATCCAGGCACTAATAATATATTTCATTGACTATTTGATAATGTCTTTAATTTTGCCGATTATTTCAGGGCCGTTTTCGCCCAGCATTTTCTGGACAGCGTCAAGGTCGATGCTGTTAAGCTTCTGCCTCAGATCGGATTTGTCCAGCTTGAGTTCCTTCAGTTTTTCGTCATCTATCTCGTTGAGCTTTTCCATTATCTCGTTTTTGTCCACTTTCCTGAGCTTTTTTGCCAGCTCATCATAGTTCTCGTTTTTCAGCATGTCAACGGCTGCGTTGATCTTTGCCGCAAGCACCTTGTCGTCCATTTTTTCGAGCAGTTCGGCCATTTTTTTGCTGAAACTGTTTGCCATAACCATTAACCTCCAATGATAAAAGTTATTTTACCGGTCCGGGGTGATGATCCGATCCAGGTTATATTACAGGACCGGTCTTTTACAGACCGATCTTTTTTCAGTCATTTTCCCTTATGCATTGATATGCCGGTGCGGTGCCGACTATGCAGCAGCTTCGTCTGTTCTGCATACACCTGCGAATAACAGCAGGAAAACAGCTATGATGATCAGCGGCACGAAACCCATATTGCCGTCACAACCGGGTCCGTTTCCGGAGAGTAGCACAAAGATGAAGATGATCGCAAAAATTAAGACTTCATCAAGTCCTTCGTTAAACATTGCTCTGAGATTTCCGGGATGAGTATCAAAAACAGCCATGGATCAGCCTCCGGGCGTTTCAGGTAACAGTATATTTTATGAATGTTGCCGCAGATGTGTTACAGTTTTGATTTCAGGATGGCATGCAGGAAACAGGCGGGTGAGATGGGTCCATCGCCATAGACAGGATGCATTAAAGGGGCAGAGGATGCCCCTGATAATAGAGCAGAAGCAGAACTGTCCCCGTATCAGAAGAACTGTCCCCTGCATTGATGTCCTGCAAATCGATACGGCAGTCCCTGTGCCTGGTTATCTCAGCAATAGAAAAGCTTCAGGAACACAAGTATGAAGAACAGCAGTGAATCGTTCCTGCTGCAAGTGTTGACACCATATTCCCCGCGCTTCAGTATGCCGATTGCGCTGTTATCATAGAACAACAGAAGAAATACCAGGATGAAAAAAAGCAAGGTACAGTCGTGGCGTCTGCAGGTGTATTCGCTGTTTGACATATGACCCTCCTCCTGTAAGCATACGATCCTACATTGACATAATATGAACGGTGAAATAAGGTTGTTACAGTTGGGCCGATGTTATTGTTGCTGTTAAGAGTAATGCTGCCTCGGTTGAGCCTCGTGCTAAAAAACAGCTTGCCATTGACAGACAAGTTACTGTTGAACAATGATGTTTCTGCAATAGGGCCGGGGAGCAGAAAAGAAAGGTGTTGCCCCAGGCAGGCAGAAATCTGTCGGCAAAGCAGAAGTGTCCCTCCTGTTTGGATCGAGTAGAAATGTCCCCCCTTTTTTTGCCGGAAGCGGATGCCGGTTTTTTGATGGGATGATGCCTGACCAGTAGGCGGGCAAATCGCCGGCCAGGCCGGGATTACTCGCGACGCGGCAAAACCAGGCATAAACGAAAGCTTCTGCGGAATGATGTGTTATAATATATTTATATTGCGTAAATACCGCTGGGATATATACTTGGAAACGCCTCCGGATGCATGCATTTGGGCAGAATCTTCGGATGGGCATGTTTGGATGGATACCTTCAGATGAACATTATTAAATGTACACCCTTAGATGGATACATCCGGATGAATGCCTCCAGGCAAATATTGTGCGAACTTTTTAACGAAATATCCTGCGGAAAGGCAGATAAGAAACGTGCGTATCCAACAAAAACGTGTGCATCCGGCAAATAAAAGGAATAGGAGATTGGAAAGGAAGCGACCATGTACGATGTAATCATCATTGGCAAAGGACCGGCTGGGATCTCGGCCGCTTTGTATACGGTGAGATCGAACCTCAGGACCCTGATAATCGGGAAAAATGACAGCAACCTGCTGAAAGCTGACAAGATCGACAACTATTTCGGCTTCGCGCAGACAATATCCGGGAAGGAACTGCTGCGCAACGGGGAGATGCAGGTAAGGCGGCTTGGCGCGGAGGTGCTGGAGGATGAAGTGCTGTCGGTTGAAAAGGATGGATTTTTCAAAGTCGTTACCGGCACCGCCTCGTATTCATGTAAAGCTGTGTTGCTGGCCACAGGGGTTCCCCATAGAGTCATCAGGATCGAAAACCTGGTTAAGTTCGAGGGCATGGGGGTCAGTTATTGCACCACCTGTGACGGGTTTTTTTACAACAGCCGGAAGGTCGGCGTGCTTGGCCACAAGGATTTTGCAGTCCATGAGGCACTTGAACTGTTGACTTTCACGCAGGACGTCACGATTTATACCAACGGGAAGCAATTGGATGTTTCTGGCAAATATATTGATGAGCTTGGCAGGTTCCGTGTGGATACCCGGAAAATACTGAAGCTCGAAGGCGATGAATTCCTTGAGCAGCTACACTTTGCAGATGGCTCGAGCGAGAATATCGACGGGCTGTTTGTTGCATATGAGAGCGCATCAAGCGTTGATTTTGCCCGGAAACTTGGCATATTGACGGTTGGGAATACGGTAGTGACAGACAACAACCAGAGAACGAACCTCGAAGGAGTGTTTGCAGCGGGAGACTGCTCCAGCAAATTCAGACAGATTTCGGTGGCGGTCGGGCAAGGCGCAGTTGCCGGCAAAGCGATAATCGATTATATAAAAAGCCTGTAACGTCCGTTTCAATTGGCATTGGGAGGCTTTGAGCCGGCAAAATGCGGAATTGATTTTGCTTATAACATGTGTTAATATAAACTTATTATTAAAGGAGATTGACCGATGAGACGGCAGGTAGATCAATGTACTCACAGCAGGTATACTTGGATCGATCATAGAGGCTGGAGACGCATCCATGCCGTCTTTGGATTTTGCCGGATATTGAAAGCCCTGTGACAGTACGCCCTTCACAGGGCTTTTATCGTTATATGGGATGGAGGCAGGTTACAATACAGGTTTACTTTGCAAAACAGGAGGACGTGCGCGATGCTGCTTGTCAACCAACTTGAGATTAACGAGGGGACTCTGTTCAAGGGGCTGAAGAAAGACAAACTGACGTTTGAAGAAGTTTTCAACGACATAATCAGGTTTATCGAGGCGGATACGGACAGTTCATACCGCATCTCGGTCGGAACCGATTCACAGGTCGGATCGAAAACCGTCTTTGTATCGTGTATCCTCGTCCATCGTGTCGGCAAGGGAGCCATCGGTTATCTGCACAAGTGCGAAATACAGCGTCCTGTGACAAACCTGCGCGAAAAAATATACCTTGAAACATGTGCCAGCCTGCAGCTTGCCTACCTGTTCGACGAGGGCAAGATGAGAAAGATACATGAGGCGCTAGGGCCGAACCGCCATTCCGAGGGGATCACATTCGAGTTCCATATAGATATTGGGACCAAAGGGCAGACCAAAACCCTGATCAATGAAATGGTCGGCATGGTAAGGGGCTTGAATTTCGTGCCGAAAATCAAGCCGGAGAGCTACTGTGCCAGCGCATTCGCCGACCGATACACGAAAGCGATGTAGTTATTTATTTAGTTGGACATTTAGGGGGACAGTTCTCGATTTTGAGGGGACAGTTCTTCGATTTTGTCTTTGCAGGGGACAGTTTTGCAGGAGGACAGCCCTGTGATTTTTGTTGCCGGGGACAGTTCTGAAGCCAGGGACAAGCCAGGGACGGTTCTGTATTTTTGCAGTAAGATCGATCGGACAGGGCAGAATTCAATTCATACCGGAACAGGGCAATACCAGATTAAGAAATGTGCACAATTCTGAGAAAGTTTCAGCTCTGAATATGAATTTTGCAAAATGGGCTTGTCGAGCCTGGAAATGGTGGTATCTATCTGAGTAGACGCAGTGAATCGATGCGGTTGTGATTCCGGGATAGCCGGAATGAAAAATAATTTTGATCAACCAGATTATTGCAGCCATCACAAGGAGGTATATATATGCCATTGAAGGTTCTTATTGTCGGGGGCGTTGCCGGAGGAGCAAGTGCGGCCGCAAGGCTGAGAAGACTGGATGAAACTGCTGAGATTATCGTTTTTGAGAAGGGCGAATATATTTCATATGCAAATTGCGGGCTGCCTTATTATATAGGTGAAGTAATAAAGAAAAAAGAGAGGCTGATTGTCCAAACCCCTGAAAACATGAGGAAACGCTTCAACATAGATATCAGGGTGAACAGTGAAGTTATCAGTATAGACCGGAAGAGTAAAACTGTTGAGGTGCTTGACAGATCGAATAACAGAATCTACACGGAAAGCTATGACCGCCTGATCCTTTCGCCGGGCGCAGAACCCGTGAAGCCGAGGCTTGGAGGGGTCGATTCACAGAGGGTTTTCACGTTGCGCGATATACCTGATACGTACAGGATCAAGGACTTTATAGATAATAGCAGGCCTGAGAATGCAGTTATAGTCGGAGCAGGCTTTATAGGCCTCGAAATGGCTGAAAACCTTCACGAAAGAGGCATTAGGGTTACAATCGTTGAGTTATCGGATCATGTGATGGGTCCCCTGGACCCGGACATGGCTGCATTTGTGCATCAGTACCTCAGATCAAAGGGGATCTCGCTATATCTGAAGAATGGCGTGAGCGAGTTTGTCCCTGACGGTGAAAGAATCGGCGTCAAGCTGTCTGATGGACGGCTGCTGCCGGCTGACATGGTCATTTTGGCGGTGGGTGTCAGGCCGAATGTGAAACTGGCGGCTGCAGCCGGCCTGAAACTGGGGAAATCGGGCGGCATTGCGGTCGATGAATTCATGCAGACCTCTGATCCTGACATTTACGCTGTCGGAGATGCCGTGGAAGTGCAGGATTTTATGGGGACAGTTCTCAAGAATGTGGCAACCGGGGGCAGAGCAGCGTCCGGGGAAAAAGCAGCGGCAGTGGATGAGGCATCAGACAATGCAGCGACAATGCGAGCAGAACCTGGGAAAGAACCCGGAACAGAACCTGGTACGGAACCAGTCCGGACTGTCCTGGTACCGCTGGCCGGACCGGCGAACAAACAAGGCAGGATAGCTGCCGACAACATTTGCGGAAGAAATGTGAAGTACAATGGTACGCAAGGGACATCCATCGTAAAACTGTTCGACATGACAGTTGCGCAGACGGGATTGAACGAAAAGCGGCTGAAAGAAATGGGAGCGGATTATGAGAAGTCTTTTACGTATTCTCTGTCTCATGCAGGTTATTATCCTGGTTCTACACCCATGACCATCAAGCTTCTTTTTGAAAAAACTGATGGAACGATCCTCGGCGCTCAAATAGTCGGTTATGACGGCGTTGACAAGAGGATCGACGTTATTGCCACAGCTATACGCGCCGGCATGACAGTGTTTGATCTTCAGGAACTGGAATTGTCTTACGCTCCTCCTTTTTCATCGGCGAAGGACCCTGTCAATATCGCGGGATTTGTCGCGTCGAACTTGCTCAAAGGAGACGTTTCGATTTATCACTGGGATGAAATAGGGGACCTGGACAGAACAAGGGCCCTCCTGCTGGATGTCAGGACGAAAGCGGAGTTCAGTCTCGGCACAATTAATGGCGCGGTTAATATCCCGCTTGACGAGTTGAGAGAAAGGATAGGAGAATTGCCTGCCGATAAAAGCATCTATGTGTTTTGCCAGGTTGGACTGCGCGGGTATATTGCCGCCAGGATGCTTATGGGGAGAGGTTTTGCATCAGTGAAAAACCTTAACGGAGGTTATTTGGTCTACAACACCATAATTCAGGATAAATTGGCGAGTGAACTTATGGGTGCAGACCCGGCAGAGGGGACCGGCGAGTCAGAAAGTGCCGGAGGCATGAGCTTTTCAGGGGCAGCGGGCCGTACTGAAGCCAGGAGTGGTGATGCTGAGAATGCTGGTGCCGGGAATGGCGAAAAACGGGCGGCTGTTGCTGAAACCACTGATTGTGGAAAGCCTGTCGATTTGGAAGATTGATTCTGCAGAGGATTGACGGCAGATTGCTGTCAATGGCCTGGGCCGGGCTGCCGCAAATAAGATGTGCTCAGGGGGACGGTTCTTAAGAGGGATAATCCACAGCGACCGGACCGGCGGGATTTCTGCACAGCTACCGGGAAAGTCGCAACAGTTTATCAATCTGTTTTTATCATTTTCCAGGTTAGAAGTTGACGTTAGATGCTGGCGTGAGGCCAATCAGTCCAATCGCCTGGTTTCGTGACAGTGCTCATCGGGTTTTGTTGCGCGAACTCCGCAGCGTTCAGTTATTTCCCGGACAAAAATTTGATCAACAGCGAATACCGGCTGCTGCCACGGCATAGTATTACCTTAGATGGAATTACGTGGCGGTAGTGCGCATATTGTTCAGATACCGCCGTATTGGTCGTGAGGTGGCTGAATAATGAAGAGATTTATCCCGATTATCATGGTGGCTGTATTTATAACAGTGCTTTCAGGGTGCAGTGTTCTGCAGAAACTTGGACTGCAGAAGGAGCCCGAGGATGAACTCAGACCCGTGAGCAGCATCATCATCGGAGAGGCCGAAGCCAGCAAGTTGACTGACAAGACACCGCTGCGGCTTTATTTTGCCAATGAAGACAATACCAAGCTGAACCTGGAAATAAGGTATGTTGATTCGGCCGACCTTGATGACAGCGTCAGCAATATGGCAACGGCCATCGTGAATGAATTGATAAAGGGGCCTTCGGATGAAAGACTGTTCAGAAGAACTGTCCCCGCCGAGGCAAAGCTGCGCTCGCCGGTAAGTATAAAGAATAAGGTTGCTACTGTTGACTTCTCGGAAGAGTTTAAGACAAAACATCCGGGCGGGAAAGATGCGGAGAAAATGACCATATATTCAATTGTAAACTCCCTTACTGAGCTCGAGGAGATTGAGAAGGTGAAATTCCTGATAGATGGGAAGGAACAGAAAGAATTCATGGGTCATTTCAAATTTGATGCTCTGTTCCCCAGGAGCCCGCAACTGATCAGCAAAGACAAAGCCGAAACGACTACCGGAATAGCGGAAGATAGCGGTTTGATGCTGGATGGGAATAATGCCGGCGATTATGTTGACGATTCCATTGACGACACCAGGGAAACCTCGGGACAAAACGGTGAGACTATAGACGGCCTTGAGATGCTTGAGTGAGATGTGGGGGACAGTTCTGCTTTTGGAAGTCATAAGCCGTTCACTCGCTTGGGAGTTGGAAATGGTATCAAGATACAGTTGATGAACAACATTCGTGATCGAACATAGTAACTGCAATACAACTGCAATATATGCCGGACCGTGATTTTCCCGGGCCGGCTCGTTTTTTAGCGGGAAATAACAGGGAAATGATTAACAGAACATACGTTCTGTGATAAAATGGAAATGCAATAAAATGAACAGGATGCAACGAAGTGAACTGCAGGTGGTCAGGATGCCCAGGAAGGCGAGAGAGAAGC
>Ga0209537_1000390_pt1 | contig 53740 bp, 46 predicted proteins | sample BioPla4DNA1_FD_187698 | JGI IMG/M metagenome (GOLD analysis project Ga0209537, IMG submission 187698) | Biogas fermentation microbial communities from Germany - Plant 4 DNA1 (SPAdes) (version 2) | ecosystem: Engineered > Bioreactor > Anaerobic > Digestate | place: Bielefeld, North... | reverse complement strand
TATCAATACCACCGTCTCAACATGGCTTGTATAGGATAACATATCTATTGTTTTATAACGGGGGTTTATTGTTTTATGAATTCATTTACTGCTTTAGTGAAGTCAGCGTCATTTTCAACCGTAATATCTACATTTATCCCAGTGCCGTGTATATTCTTCTCAAGCACATTCCAGTAGTGGTTCACAAGGAAAAGCGCGTATTTTCTGTTCAGATCGTTATATATAATCTGTCCTACTCCCTTCCCCATCGTTTGCCTGCCGATTATCGCGACATTATCAAGATGTGTTCTAAGGCCGAGGGCAAGAAGCTCAGACGCGCTAGCCGAATTTTCGTTAACGAGGATCGCTGTCTTTGAAAACTTAACGCTACTTTTTCCGGATTGATTCGTTGTTATATACCCTCCGCGCTCTATATAATAGCTTGTGAAACATTCGGGAAGAAGAGCGTCAAGCATTATGCCGGCTTCGTCCGTAAGTCCGCTTCCATTATCCCTCAGGTCTATTATCAGTATTTTGTCTTCAGGTTTTTCAATGGATTGCATATATTCGTTGAACAATACCCCTGTTCCTGGTGAAAAATCGCTTATTTTTACATACACTGTATTGTCGTCCTGCTGTCTTACAGTAACTGAAGAATCAGCCTTCCGTTTCATATAAGAAGCATAATCACTGCCCGTAAGTAAATAAGTTAGGTCGTCATCTGAACTTTTTATTGCTTCAATCAATTTAACAATGTCTCCGATAGTATAAGCTTCTCCTTTATTAATGAATTCGGATATGGCTTTCACTACTTCATCCGTTTCATTATAGAAGAGATAATAATCCTTAATGAAATTTACAATCTTCTGACCGGAAAGAGTGAACCGCTCGTATTCCAGCTTTTCCAGCAGATATACCAATAGACTGTAATTCGGATAGACGGACTTTGCCCTGTCGGCATACTCCTGTGCTTTGTCGAATTCCTGAAGCTTTTCGTATTCAAGTGCTATGTACGTCATTGCAACAAAATCGTTTGCGGGATCAAGGCTAAGAATCTGTTTATATGCTTCGATCGCTTGTTCTGTCTTGCCCTGTTTCGAAAGACTTGTGGCTTTTATCAGCAACAAGTCCCTGTTGTTCGGGAAACGTTTGAGGAATTCTTCCACCGCGTTAACACATTTTGTATAACTGCCCATGTTGAAAAGAGTTGATGCCATATTAAGGCAGGCATCATAATAATTTTTATCAATTGCAACCGCTTTCTCAAACATTTTATACGAATCAGCGAATTCTTTCCGTTGAAAATAAACCAATCCAAGCAAATTGTACGCGATTCTGTTCAGGTTATCTGCTTTGATTACTTCATTCGCAATTTCTTCAGCTTTTGCCGAATCGCCAAGTTCAAGATAACATAACCCCTTGTATGCCAATATGTCAAAATTATCCGGCTCCAGTTCAAGGTATTTATCATATATCAGAATTGCTTCCTCATATTTTCCCTGTCTATAATACGCATTTCCTTTATAATAATAGGCATCATACGATTTATTATAGGCGGCCAATGCGGCATCAAAATATTGTATTGCTTCCTGATATTTTGATTCGTTCAATTTTTCTAATCCGAATTTAATGTTGGAATCGGCTTTTTCTTTCGCATTTAAAGATTGCCTGACGGAATAAGGCAAATTTAAATATACGCTGTTGAACTGACTGTTAATGTATTGGTGATGTATTATACTGTCATCTTGCGGCATACCGCTGCTTGAACCCAGTTTCAATTTAAGATCCAACTGCTCTATATAATAGTCTTTGTTTATTGAAACTCTCATTTCCAGATTATCTATATAATCGAACATGGTGAGCAGTCCGTTTCTTTTATCTTGTAAAAGGCCCTGAATAAAGTGCTTGAAAGTGCCGTTTCCGTAAAGGATATAACCGTCTTCCTGCTCTATTACGGTAAGATTGTTGCATAATTCCTGTGTTGGCCTGAACAAACCTAAAACAGCAATATTAACAGATGGCTTATCAGATTTATCTATTTCATTTATGCTCCAATGGTCTTCATCGGGCTTTTTTGAATAAACATAGCTTTTATCAATCCACATTTCGAGGTCATTATTGTTTTCTGCCTTAGTTTTTTGGTAATAAAGCGACTGTGCATTGTTCAGCTTAATTTCATTTATTATTGTACTGGTTGTCTCTCCTGTTCTGATTGTGGTCATTTGAAGCGAAGCGAAACCTATAAGTGCATTATGTCTTGTCTGGACATTCGACAGTATATCCCTTACGCGGTAATAATCTTTACCGTATATCCATGACATGGCTTTTATATCCTGGCCGTAAAGACTCATTTGAAAAACCATTTCTTCAGTTCCCCTGACCAGGCTGTAGTAAATGGAGCTATCGCTTAAATATATGCTTTTCGGCGTATCTGATTCCTTGTATTCGTTTATTGTATATGTTTCGTTCCCATTCTTTATACGCTTTATCAAACTGCTGCCGTTGTTTGTTTTTACGGCTGCATAAAACCAGTACCTGTCGGAATTTATACAAAGGGGTGTTTCGCCCATTATTTTTTCAGGTATCCCGCCTGTAAGCGGTACACGGTAAAAACCTTTTTCGCCGTCATCGCGCACCAAATAAATATATTTTTCGTCTATCAGTTTTAAACTGTACTTGTTGGAATCGTATACGAGATTTCTTATTCCGGTTCCATTAATTCTTGCGCAGTATATGGCACCGCCTTTTGCTACGTTTTTATAGTAAATGAAACTGTTTTGTACAAACCAGTTTTTATCTGAAAAATCGCCGTCTTCGAGCACTTTTTCCGTAACCGTTCCGTCCGTGCTTGCGCGGTAAAGCGTTCCGGAATCGCTTGGGCTGTAGTATATCCATCCGTTCAGTATCTGCATTGACTGAACGGGTTCGTCAACCACAATTTCTTTTTGTGACGAGCCGTCCTTTGAAACACGCATAATTTTTTGAATTCCATTGTCAACGCCAATGTAGTATATCCAATTGTCCAATATATGTAAACCACACACGGCATGTTCAGCTATCTTCTCCTGTATTTTAGTTTCATTATTTTCACCGACCAGCACTCCATCCTGAAGAATATAGTAATTCCATACGCTGTCCGTCGCGTACTTGCCCCCGTTCAATACATTGCCAATATCCTCGTTATATGTGTTTTCATTAATATATACCGTTTTTGTGTTGTTATCCCATTCAACGTCTGCTCCGAGGGCTTCGCTTATAAACCTGACCGGAACGAATATTCTGCCGTCAAGTCCTACGGCAGGGACATCCATTACTACTCTTTTTTCATCAACCATTGCAACATGACTGTCCAATTGAACTCTGACCCTGACACTCTTTGTTACTTCAACCGTTTTTGTATAGTTATCCCATTCAACAGCAGCGCCCAAAGCTTCAAAAACACCTCTTATAGGCACCATTGTCCTATTTTTATAAAAAAACGGCTGCACATCAAAGCCGATCAAAGTGTCATTAACATAAACCTTTATATCATCCTTTACTACATAGGAATCATCCAGCGCTAACGACGGAACCGAAATAATCGTTACCGATATAAGCAATAAAAGAACAGCAAATACTTTCTTCATAATATTTTATCCTCACATTCATAAATACGTTTGCTTTTTCTGCCGCAATCCGTATGAAGCACTTGGCAATAGATGCCGGCTTTTTACGGAGTTTTAAAGAAAACTCTTTTTAAGCCTACTTTTATGTTTATAATAACATTTTTTGTATCATTAATAAAGCATAATGCAAGCGAAAGTAAAAGACAAAAAACAGCAGGCCTTTTTAGCCTGCTGAAACGGTGCATTAGTAACGTTTACGATTAACTATTCATATTTTTTCAAAAATACCTTATAACCTTTGTATGCCGAATAGACATCGACCTTGCTTGTTACTTCAAACGGCGAATGCATGCTTAAAACGGGTGCTCCGCAGTCGAGTACATCAACCCCCAGGTTTGCAATATATCTTGAAATTGTGCCTCCCCCGCCTTTATCAACGGCTCCGAGTTCGGTTGAATGCCAGGGAACATCGTTTTCATTGAAAAGCCTTCTTATTTTCGCAAACATTTCCGCATGCGCGTCCGAAGCCCCGGCTTTTCCGCGCGCGCCGGCATATTTCAAAACTGCTATGCCTTTTCCCATATAAGCTGCGTTCATCTTGTCATGCGTCCCTTCATAATTCGGATCGAACCCTGCGTTTACATCGGCGGACAGCATCGCGGAGTTATTAAGACAGCGACGAAGAATAATGTCGGAGTAGTCCTTTGACGTGAGATAACATAAATCTGCAAGAAAATCTTCCAAAAAACGCGATTCCGCGCCTGTGTTCCCTACGCTTCCTATTTCCTCCTTGTCGGTAAGCACGCAAACCGACGTGTATTCAGGATCGTCAACATCGAATATGGCCATCATCGACGTATAAGCGCTAACCCTGTCATCCTGCCCGTAAGAACCAATCATACCCCTGTCAAATCCGATATCCTTTGCCTTGAATGCGGGAACAAGCTCAAGCTCGGCACTTACCAAATCTTCTTCCGTTATATCATACTTATCATGCAGAATATTCAGAATATTTAGCTTTACCTTTTCCTTAACATCTTTGTCATCGTATGGAATAGAGCCGGCAAGCGCATTCAGCCCTTCACCGGTAATCGCCTCGCCAAGCTTCTTTTCCATCTGCTCTTTAGCAAGATGCGGAAGCAAATCGGTAATTGTGAAAACGGGATCATCTTCACTTTCGCCGATATTGATTTCCAGGCTTGTTCCGTCTTTTCTGATAATAATGCCGTGAAGCGAAAGCGGTATCGCAACCCACTGATATTTCTTAATTCCCCCGTAGTAATGCGTTTTCAGGAACACCATATCGCTATTCTCATAAATCGTCTTTTGTTTTAAATCAAGACGCGGCGAATCAATATGCGCTCCGAGCATTCTTGTGCCTTTTTCCAATGGTTTCTTGCCGATAACCGCATAGACTATCGCCTTGTTTTTTATAACACGGTATACCTTATCTCCCGGCGTCAGCGACAATTCATTGTAGATTATTTTGTCGAGGTTCTCAAAACCTGCTTTTTCAGCTAACAAAACCGCCTCTTTCACATATTCCCGTTCTGTTTTGGCTTTATCAAGAAAATCCTTGTATCCTTCACAGAATTGAAACACTTTTTCACGGTCGGGGATTTTCTCCCAGGCAATCTCGCTTTTGTATTCAAGTTTTTCAATTAGCTTTTGTCCTCTGCTTTTTTCCGTTGATTCAGACATTTCAAGTCTCCTTTCCATATGTATCTTTCCCTTTTTTTATAGTTTACCATGAATATTATACCACTATTTTTAGTTTCTTATATTAGATAATTGTATACTTCTATTTTTAGCTGTGCACAACAACTGAAACAAAAACTTTAACAGCGGGTGGATAACGGGTCGAGCCATTGTTGCCGCGTTCCGGTTGGTACACGGCTCTGGTTCGGGTATTTTTGAAATAAAAAAAAAGCCCGAAAGAGCCGGGCAAGAGAAGTGCTTCGTTATAAAATAATGCATATCAGGCCGCCGCTTCCTTCATTTACTATTCTTTGCAGTGTTTCCTGCAGTTTCATCTGGGCGTCTTCAGGCATTCTGAACAGCTTGTTCTGAAGCCCTTCGGTAATCAGTTCATGCAGCGATTTTCCGAATATGTTCGACTCCCACAATTTTTCGGGCTGGCCTTCAAACTCCTTAAGAAGGTAATTTACCAGTTCTTCCGACTGCCTTTCCGAACCTACAAGAGGGGAAATCTCCGTTTCTATATCGGCACGGATCATATGAATTGAAGGGGCGCTTGCGCGCAGTTTTACCCCAAACCTGCTTCCCTGGCGGATAATTTCAGGCGGTTCAAGTTTCAGCTCTTCAAGCTGAGGCGTGACAACTCCGTAACCCTTTGTCTTAACTTCATGCAAAGCGTATTCGATTTTTCTGTACTCGGTTTTTATTCCGGCTAATTCCTTCAGAACGCTGAATAATTCGTGCTCTCCTTTAATATTGAGGCCTGTTTCGGCATTAAGTATATTATAGAACAGCCCGTCGGTCATATTCAGTTCCATATTTATTCTGCCCTGCCCGAGCTTCATTTCCGAGATCCGCCCGTTTTTTATAAAATCGTAATTGTTAAATTTATATGCGTTATCATTGATTTGCCTTATCGTCGCTTTTTCTTCAAACACTTCATTAATTGCTTTTATGATGTCATTTTTAAGCCAATGCTGGTTATCAAGGCGAGTGACCCAGCGCGGAATATCAATCGCTATCTCGCGGACGGGGAACTCATACAGAATCGTCTTCATCGCATAATGGATATCCCTTATTGTCATGTTAAGGCAATCCATTGGTATTACCGGTTTTCTGTATTTTACACTAAGCTGTTCGGCCATCTGTCTTGTATCCGGATTATCGGGGAAAGCCGAGTTTAAAATAATGATATACGGTTTATTGTTAGCCTCAAGCTCGGCAATTACCTTTTCCTCGGCTTCTTCATATTCTTCTCTTGGCACGTTCGTAAATGAGCCGTCGGTTGTAACCACAATTCCAATAGTCGAGTGCTCGCGTATGACTTTTCTTGTTCCCATTTCCGCTGCTTCTTCAAACGGTATCGCGTGATCAAGCCATGGGGTGTGGACCATTCTCGGCAACTCATCCTCCAAATACCCCAAAGCGCTTTTAACAAGATATCCTACGCAGTCGACAAGCCTGACCTTCATCGTCGCGTTTTCATCCATGGATATTGTTACCGCCTCATTCGGCACAAATTTCGGCTCCGTAGTCATTATCGTGCGCCCCGAACCGCTCTGCGGCGTTTCGTCAATCGCTCTTTCTCTATCGTATTGATTAGGGATATTCGGAACCACGAGGCCATCCATAAACCTTTTGATGAATGTCGACTTTCCCGTCCTGACGGGACCAACAACACCGATGTAAATATCCCCGTTTGTTCTTTCAGCTATATCTTCATATATCCTGTAATCTCTTTCCACGGCTTTTCCCCCTCTGTTCAATTTTCATAAAAACTGGTTTATCCGCGTTCCTGTTATGAAAAAGCATAAATCGGGTCACTTAATCCAATATAATATATTGAACAAGTCCATTATTTATGCCAAAAAAATAAAGCCCAAAGGGCTAATTTTATAAATTTAATATTACGGGAGATTTGATATGAATAAATTCAGCATTTTTCGCATTTTGAGCAGATTCCGCAAAATTTTACTCTGTGATCCTTAACAACAAATCCGTAACCTTCATAAATTTTTTCTTCTATTTCATCGAGAAGATCGTCCTCTACTTCGGTAATCCTGCCGCAGCATTCGCATATAAGATGGTGGTGCCGGTGCTGCTGGCCTTCGCGGTGCAATTCGTATCTCACGCAGCCGTCGCCGAGGTCGACCGTATAAACATAGCCAAGCTCTTCAAGCACGGGAAGCGTCCTGTAAACGGTCGCGACACCAACATCGGGATACTTCTTTTTCACAAGTTCATATATTTCCTGGCTGCTTAAATGTTCCCCGTCATGTTCCATGACTATTTCCAAAACAGCTTTGCGCTGTTCGGTTATTTTATAACCTTTTTCCCGCAGCAACTGCGACAGATCATCCTTGCTGTTTTGTACCAAAAAAACAAATCCTCCTCAAATAATAACTGCTAAATAAATTATATCATGAATTTAAGAAAATCGTAAGATTTTTACTTGGCGAAGCCAAGGGCAGCCGAATACAGGTTATTCCAACTGTTCCGGTGTGCCGGTGTTTTTTCCGTTGTCGCCGTCTCCGGTTGTTTCAGGCGCTTCGGGACGCTCATCCGTTTCGTCATTGCCTGCCCCTCCGGTTTCATGCCCTCTGTTCCTTCCAAAATACAGAACCAGAACATACAGTAAAAATATAGTAACACTTTCGGTCACATATACATGAATAAAAAGTATGTTTGTTATGATAAGCAGTAAAAATATAAGAGCTATCCAGGCCAAAATTCTTCTTATCATGGTTCCCCCTGTTTCCTGCTGCCGGTCTTTTTGTTCCTGCGTTTTTGAAGCCAATCATAAATTTTTGCCTCATACCCGTTTTGAGTAGGATGATAATACAGCGTTCCCTTAATTTCATCAGGAAGATAGTTTTGATCAACAATGTTGCCCGGGAAATCATGGGCGTATAAATATCCTTTGCTGTAACCAAGCTCCGCCATTCCTTTTACCGGAGCATTCCTTAAATGCATCGGAACCTCGCCGGTGTTTTTTGTTTTAACATCCTCCAAAACGGCTTCTATTCCCTTATAGCAGGAATTTGACTTAGGGCTCGCAGCTACCATAACCGCGGCATGGGCAAGTATTATCCTGGCTTCCGGCATACCTATCCGCTCAATAGCCTGGGCTGCGGCAACCGCCACCAAAAGCGCGTTAGGATTAGCCATTCCCACATCTTCCGAAGCGCAGATTATTATCCTTCTGATTAAAAACTCCGGCGTTTCCCCGGCATAAAGCGCCCTGCCGAGGTAGAACAAAGCCGCATCCGGATCACTGCCTCGCATTGACTTTATAAATGCGCTTATATTGTCATAATGAGCTTCGTATGATTTATCAAAACGAACGGCTCTTTTCTGGATGCATTCTTCTACAACGCTTGTCGTTATTTTATATCTTCCGTTTTCGTCCGTTTCGGATGTCAAAACAGCAAGCTCAAGCGCATTTAACGCGATCCTTGCGTCGCCTCCAGCCAATTCTGCCAAAAGTTCAAGCGCCTCCCTGTCAATATCTATATCAAGGTTTCCAAGCCCGCGTTCTTTATCACTTAGGGTTTTTAAAATTATATCAATTACATTTTCATTTGTTAAAGGATTCAGCATAAAAACGGTGGAACGTGAAATTAATGCCTTGTTTACTTCAAAAAACGGGTTTTCCGTCGTCGCGCCTATCAGAACGACGAGTCCGTTCTCTACATATGGAAGCAGAGCATCCTGCTGGGCCTTGTTAAAACGGTGTATTTCGTCTATGAACAATACGCAGCGCCCCGACGGGTTAAGAAATGTATTGGAAGTCTCTTCAACAATCTGTTTTATATCCTTAACCCCAGCAGTAACAGCGTTCAATTGGCGGAAAACAGACTTTGTCGTATTCGCGATTATACGGGCAAGTGACGTCTTTCCCGTACCCGGAGGACCATAGAGTATTATTGATGATACCCTGTCGGCGCGAATCATCCTTTCAAGAAGTTTGCCTTTGCCAACTATATGTTCCTGGCCGACGAAGTCCTCAAGCGTCCGGGGCATCATTCGATATGCCAAAGGTTCTTTTTTTGCGTTATTACCCAATGAAACCACCTTTTCTTTTATAAACAAAAATCGTCAATCGCCTGATTTCTCATTTTCTACATATTTCAAATATAAATCGGGTCTCTTTTTCTTTGTATTTTCAATCATTTTCTCAAAACGCCATTTTTCTATGTTGGCATGATGTCCGGACAATAGGATGTCGGGAACTTTTTTGTTTAAAAATTCATACGGCCGCGTGTACTGCGGGTATTCAAGAAGCCCGTTGAAATGCGATTCGCAGCTGTATGCTTCCTTTGACGGAAGCACACCTTCCACAAGGCGGCTTATGCAATCGATAAGAACCATCGCCGGCAGCTCGCCGCCGGTTAAGACATAATCCCCGATGGATATTTCCTCGTCAACTATTTCTTCAAGCACACGCTCATCCACACCTTCATAATGACCGCATAGTATAATTATATGCCCTTCCTGCTTTAGCCGCAAAGCCATATTCTGATTAAGAGGTTTCCCCTGCGGGCTCATATATATAGTTTTAGGCCGGTAGGACAACTTTTTCGTAACATGAAGCCATGCGTCATATATCGGCTGCGCCATCATTACCATCCCTCTGCCGCCTCCATAAGGATAATCATCTACTTTTTTATGCTTGTCAAGCGAAAAATCCCTTATATTATAACAATTAACGGTTATCAGCCCATTTTCACGCGCTCTTCCTATTATGCTTTCCGACAGAAACCTATCTATGCTTTCAGAGAACAGCGTCAATACATCAAAGATCATTGTTATCAACCAGCCCTTCAGGGAGTTTTACCGATATTCTTTTTTTTTCAATATCAACATCGAGAACAACCGAGATAATCGCCGGTATAAGTATTTCACCGTATTTTTCCCCGGAAACGACATACACGTCATTTCCACCGGTTTGAAGCACGTCCGTAACTTTGCCAAGCAGAACATCATCCTGATAAACTTGGCAGTCCAAAAGATCGACAATAAAATATTCATCTTCGTCAAGGAGACGCGCGTATTTCCTGTTTACATTGATATAACAGTTCTTATATTCCAAAGCCTTTTCCACGGTATCAATACCACTGAGCGTAATAAGAACAAACTTTTTATGATACCGTATTTTTTTTACAAAGTGTTCCGTTAACTTCCCGTCTTTCTCTACCCATACAATTTTAAGGTAATCAAAGCGCGAGATATCGGAAGTTAATGGAATTACTTTCATTTCTCCGTGTACGCCATGCGTATTTACAATTTTTCCGATGGCAAGATATTCTACCAACCTTTTTACCTCCGGATAACCGGCCAATACAATCAGGCCGAATTATAACAAACCCCGTCCTTCCGGGCCGGGGTTATACTGTTCTTTTCCTGCTTATTCAAAGGCTGAAATATTTACCGCATTCTTTATTCAGAAATTGGTTTTTCCACTTCTTTTACTGCCCATTTCTTTATTGTTATCTTTGTTCTTTCATTTCCTGACTCGATAGTAAACTCGTCATCCTTGATATTTATTATTCTGCCAACTATTCCGCCGATTGAAATAACTTTATCGCCGACAATGGCTTGGTTAATCATCTCACGTACTTTCTTTTCCTTTTTACGCTGCGGAAGTATTAATATTACATACATAAGCACAAATAACAGGATAAGCGGACCGAATTGAACAAGAAACGCTAACCAGCCTCCCCCGGCCATTTCGGCAGCATCGGTTGCCGCGCCTTCGGCAAAAGCCGTTAATAACAGGTTCATATGATTTCTCCTTTCATACCTAGGAAAATATAGCCAAATGACTTATTTTCATAACTATATGTATAGCTTTAAATAGTCAACTGCTTCGGACTTTTGAAAGAAGGCTTTATATAACTGAATTTTTTCCTGTTATACAAAAACATAAGCATTCTTTCCAAAATCACAACAAACATTATACTAAATAAAACCAGCCAGTTCAACCGTTTATTTTTCTGCTTGTATTGAAAATAAAAACTATTTAACCGCCCGCCGGTTATCCGGCGGCAATATTTTTTTGAACTGCGTTTTTATTCAGCATTTCGGCGCCGAATCAGTCTTGGCGGTATAACCGAATTTGTCAAAAAATTCTTTTCTGAAATCGGCAAGTCTGTCATTTTTAATCGCATCACGTATATTTTCCATCAGTTTCGTAAGAAATCTGAGATTATGCCATGTAGCAAGCCTTAAGCCGAACATTTCGCCGCTTTTGAACAAATGCCTGATATATGCGCGCGAAAAGTTTTGGCATGCGTAGCAGTCACATTCGGGATCAATCGGTGAAAAATCCTTTGCATATTTCGCGTCCCGTACTATTATCCTGCCCTTTGAAGTGAAAACGGTACCGTTTCTGCCAATCCTTGTAGGCAGCACGCAATCAAACATATCAATACCGCGGATGCTGCCGTCTATAAGATAATCGGGACTTCCAACTCCCATAAGATACCTTGGTTTGTCTTCAGGGATAAATTGCACTGTTTTTTCGAGGATATCATTCATAATTTCGGCAGGTTCGCCTACACTAAGGCCCCCTATCGCATATCCGGGCAGATCAAGCGCCGTTATCTGTTTTGCGCTTTCACGCCTTAGATCCTCATATACACTTCCCTGAATAATGCCGAACAATGCCTGTGTCTCCGTGTTTTTATGGGCTTCCATGCAGCGTATCGCCCACCTTGTTGTCATTTCCATCGATTTTTTAGCATATTCGTATTCGCACGGATAAGGGACGCACTCGTCAAAAGCCATAATAATATCGGCTCCAAGAATGTTTTGTATCTCTATTGATTTCTCTGGCGAAATAAAATGTTTTGAGCCGTCTATATGGGACCTGAAGGTAACCCCTTCCTCTTTTATATCGCGCAGATCGGCAAGACTGAAAACCTGGAAACCGCCACTGTCTGTTAAGATCGGAAGATCCCAGTTCATAAATGCGTGCAGCCCTCCGGCTTCCTTTATTATTTCGCAGCCCGGTCTCAAATAAAGGTGATAGGTGTTGCCCAAAATAATTTCTGCCCCGATGCTTTTTACTTCATCGGGAGACATTCCCTTTACCGAGGCCTGAGTACCAACAGGCATAAAAACAGGAGTATCAAAGTTTCCGTGAGGAGTATGAACCCTCCCAAGCCTTGCTCCTGTTTGTTTACATTTATGAATAAGTTCGTACTTAACCGCCGCCATAAAAACATCCTTTGCTGTCAATAATCAGTTTAATAATATCTTTTGCCCTGTTTCATGTCAACCGCGGAAACCGGTTCGCTTCTTTTAGTTTACGCCCACCTGCAGCACCGTTTTTATGCATTGATACTAAATTGATTAAATACCGTTGTTTCCTTCATATTTGTCTTGCCCACCATTTTGGGCATAATATTGGTCATGCTGTTTTTTATTTTTATAAAGAATGATAGCACCGACCAGGATTAAAGCGATTGGGATCGAGTATTTCGCGAATACTCCAAGCAACCGGAGATTTCCTGTGAAAAAAATCAACGACAAACCGGATAGTATCCCAACCGGGATTAGCAAGCCTTTTTCCCTGTTTCCAAATATATAAAGTTCAAACAAGCCTACTGCCGGAGCAAGAATAAACCCGGGCCATAAAAAGCCCCACAAATTCCAAAGCATTGAAGCCTGGCAAATAATGCCGATCGTCAACAGAATGCCGCCCGGAACCAGCAATCCAACGTTGTTCCTGTTTGTATAATACCCGACGTGAAACATTAAAGACATAAAAATAAGAATAAGCGGCCAGAAAAGACCTATCAGCCTTCCAAACGAAGGAATCACGCCTAAGTTAATCAGTATTAACAGGCATCCGACACATACCAGTATTATTCCCCAAACAAACCTGCCGTTTTTGTTATGTTCCATGTTTTCATCCTCCTAAAGGGCTTTTGCAGTTAAATACATTGTTCGCGCATCTTTTTAAATTGCAATGCGTTACAATGTCAAAAGACTGCAAAAACCGACTTGATGCATTTGGTTAATATAAGATTATCGCATCACTATGAAAAACCCGTTAGTCAAAGATTAGAATTTGATTAAAAATCAAATAATCAGCATTGCGTCACCAAAACTGAAAAACCGGTATTTCATGCTTATTGCTTCATTATACGCTGCTAAAACATTTTCCCTGCCGGCAAAAGCGCTTACAAGCATCAGTAATGTAGATTCTGGAAGATGAAAATTGGTTATAAGCCCGTCTATGGCTTTAAATCGGTAACCCGGATAAATAAATATTCCTGTTTCCCCTTCGCCGGGCGTCACAAACCCGTCATCGGAAGATACTGTTTCAAGAACCCGGCAGCTTGTTGTTCCGACAGCGATTATACGCCCGCCGCCTGATTTTGTTTCATTTATCGTTTCACATGCTTCTTTGCCTATGCTGTAATACTCTTTATGCATGTGATGTTCTTCAATATTTTCAGTTTTTACTGGACGGAAAGTGCCAATGCCGACATGAAGCGTAAGCTCGGCAAATTTAACCCCGTTGACTTTCAATCCGTCAATAAGCTCTTTGGTAAAATGCAAGCCCGCGGTGGGCGCCGCGGCTGAACCTTTTAAACGCGAATAAACGGTCTGGTATCTCTCATAATCTTCTATTTCCGACGTAATATACGGAGGCAGCGGTATAATCCCCACTTTATCGAGAACCTCTTCAAAAATCCCGTCGTAGAAAAACCTGACGAGCCTGTTTCCCTCTTCAACAATATCAATTATTTCTGCTTTAAGTATTCCCCCGCCGAATACAAAACTTGACCCTATTTTTGCCCTTTTTCCGGGCTTAAGTATTACCTCCCAGATATCTTCGCCTTTCTTTTTCAAAAGGACAAACTCTACCTTGCCGCCGGTGCTTTCTTTTTCCCCTAGCAAACGCGCTGGTATAACCCTGGTATTGTTTATAACAAGGCAGTCGCCTTTTTTCAGGTAATCAGCTATATCTTTAAACAAAACATGAGTTGTTTTGCCTGTTTTCCTGTCAAGAACAAGAAGCCTCGACATATCTCTTTCCCTTGACGGATGCTGAGCTATAAGCGATTTGGGCAAATCATAATAAAAATCCTTGCGAAGCATTACAGACCCTTTCTTTGTAATTATTTAAAAACACAATAACATAATACATAAGTTTTCATATACGTACAAGGGGATTAAAAGAATATGCCGATCAGCGCAAAAGGTAGTTATTTATAATTTCCTGCTCAAGCTTATAGAACTCCGTGTTTTTTACCGTTCTCGAACCGAAGGGCATCGGGTTTCTTATCTCTTTTATAATTTTTGCCGGCTTATCCGAAAGGATATATATTTTATCCGATAAAAGAAGAGCCTCATGAACGTCATGAGTAACGATAACTACCATGGGCTTTCTTTTGACCCATAAACTTTTCAGCAGTTCAATCATCTGCTCGCGTCTTTTTAAATCCAGGAACTGGAAAGGTTCGTCCATAAAAAGAATATCGGAGTCAACTATAAAAGCCCGCGCCATAGCGAGTCTCTGGCTCATGCCCCCGCTGAGCTGTGAAGGATAATGCTTTTCAAAGCCCGAAAGGCCTACCTGATCAAGAATATCGCTGCATATCCTTTTTTTATCCGCTTTATCGATACTGTCAGGAAGGACGAATTCAAGGTTTTGAATCGCTGTTTTCCACGGAAGAAGCCTTGGTTCCTGGAATATAAAACCCGATTTTTTTAACTCCATTCCGATTACCTCACCGCGGGTTGGCTCGATTAAGCCTGCGGTAATTGACAGAAGTGTCGTTTTACCACATCCGGACGGGCCTAAAATAGCCGTTATCATGCCTTCTTCAAACTCCATGTCTATTCCGTCAAGCACGTTTACATTCTGATACTGCTTGTGTATATCAATAAGTTTTACCATTGTATTTCACTCCTTTCAAACAGCTTTTTCAATATGAAATCAACCAGGAGTGAAATTACAACTACAACAATCGTCCATGCGATTATTCCCGCGAGATCTATTTGTATTTTATGCATATACATCTGGGCTCCGATTGTATTGCTGTTCACGAAATTGAAAACCTCGGCGGTTACTATTATCTTAAAGCTCAACCCTATCGCGGAACGTATTCCCGCTATCAAAAAAGGCCTAAGCGAAGGAATGTATATATCCGTTATTATTTTTCTTTTATTTATCCGGTAGCTTCTCGCCATTTCAAGCAGACGCCCGTCGACGCTCACAAGCCCTTCAGCAATATTGATATATAGAACGGGAAAAACAACGAAAAAGCATATGACTAAGGGAGTAAGTGAAACAGGCAGCAGTAATAAAGCCATAAGGATGATTGCAACCGTCGGAATTGAACGCGCAACGGCGGAAACACCATCCATCACGATGTATACAACCGGTACAAGCTTGCTGAATATACCTAATACAAGCGCCGGAACGAAAGCAATGACAAAGCTTAAAAATATTGTTTTTAAAGTATTGAAAACAACAGCGATAAAAATACCAGAGCGGACAATCGAAACAAGAGAAAGCAGCACTTCATAAGGGGAAGGAAAAATCAATGTTTTCCTTCCCAGGGACAAAAAGTGCCATATAACAACAAATAACGCTATAAATAATACGTATGATAGTTTTCTAAACTGCTTTTTCATGTTTTACCCGCTATATTTTATTACTTAACAGGATGTATCCGCTTCTTTTACTGTTACAGGATACTTATAACCAAACCATACGATGTGTTTTAATTTTCCTCCTCGCTGTATTATACGCTTAAACAGATTATAAACTTAATAATCATCACTGTATCTCATAATACAGTCCATCATCCGGGAGTTTGCCTCCAACTGTTTCGGGGTTAAAATCATAAAGGACTTCAAAGAATGAATCAAGCGCGGTGCGTACATCCTTCACATACTCATGTTTTATATTGTTGCCCGGCATTGATTTTTCAACAACAGCCGCCGGAAGCCCAAGCTCCATTTCTTCCGCATATTCACCGGCCTTTCCGGGGTTTTCATTAATCCAATCCATTCCTTCCTTCAACACTTGTATATAACTTTTTACAAAACCCGGATTATCCCTGATTAAATCTTCGCTGACAAAAATACCTGCCTGCGGAAACCCAAGGTCGGTCCCAAACGACTTTTTCCATTCCTGCTGTAAATCCAGAAATACATTAGTATTTTGCTGTTTTAGCTTAACCGTAGTTAAAACAGGTTCCGGAAGCATCGATATTTTTGCATTCCCTGCAAGGAAATTAGGCGCAAGCTCCGTTGCCCCGGATAAATATATGATGTTTATATCGGTATCGGGATCTATTCCATTTTCCTTGCACAGTGTTCTAAATACTATATCGGGAACAAGGCCTTTTCCCATCATATAAACATCTTCACCTTTCAAGGCGTCCCATCCTTCAATATCTTCCGTTGACGCAATGAAAAGGTTGCCCCATGTAACTACGGACGTAAGCTTATACGGCATTTGTTTCTGATAAAGCTGCGCTGCAAGATTAACAGGAACAATCGCCAGATCCGCCTCTTTTGCGGTTAATCTTGCGACAATCAAATCTGTTGTGGGAACTACTTCGTATTCAATTTTTGTTCCGTCGAGCTCGACAGTATCTTTCATCGGCTTAACAATGCTTACGGCAGTCGCACCCGCGGGAACAACAACCTTGATTTGTTCAATCTTTTTCTCCTGGGTACAGGATGTAAACATAAGCAGTACAAGTATTACAGTTAAGAAAAATATAAAGCCTTTGCTTTTCATATATTAAACCTCCTAATAAAAAAGCCCAACCGTAACGGATGGGCAAAATTTTTTATGTTCCCCTTCGCACGGAATACTCCATAACTTCAGGTATGTAATATACATCCTTGCTAAAACCGTAAACCCGGCTTTAGCTCAGATAATACCACCGCGTATAAATTACCCCGCTTGAAAAACGGGCATTAGAAATTATACGCAGTAAATCCTGTTCAATATTTTTTCTGCTATTTTAGCACAAATTTCAACTGCCTGCAACTGAATTAATTTTCACACGCTTTGTCGACCAAGGAAACGAAGTAAAGTCGCGTACCCACTGGAACGCGGCAGCAATGCCCCGACCCGAGAAGCAGGACCCGCGGAAATAACGCCAATTACACAGCGGGTGGTTCGGGTATTTTCGGTGACGCAGGGCGACATGCTCCAGCGCCCTGCTGCCTACAGGTAACTGTGGAGCGGGTTAATGAGCGACCCGGGATATGGAGACCTCTTTGTAAAAGATGAACATGATCCAAAGCGTGTTGAACGGTATGTGCTTTGTCGACCTAGGAAACAAAACACCCGAACCAGGACCCGCGGGAATAGTGTCATATAACAAGCGGGTGGTTAATGGGTTGAGTCATTGCTGCCGCGTTCAGGTTGGTAAGCGGCTCTGGTAGTGTGCTTTCGATGACGACGGGCGGCATAAGATGCAGATATTATTTGTGGTTTTCAAACATCAGCCTGCATTTGTCCGCACGGTATTTTGACACAATATATTCAACGGGCTGGCCGCTTTTTGAATATAACACATTATTGATTTGTATTAACGCTTGTCCGGGTTGTACCTGTAAAAGACCAGCATCTACCTGATCGGTATATATAACTTCCAGCGTGCTTTTAGAACTGTAAGGCACAAGCGGATACTTGCCTCTTAAAATTTCAAATGAAGGTTTTTTATTTTTTATGTCCTCCCCGATATCCGGAAATAAAGATAACGGGATATAAGAAACATTAACAGAAAATATTTCATCATTGCGTTTATTAATATATGTAATGGATGTGAAAGAGGCTTTTTCGGACTTTATATTAAATACTTCCTTTAATTTTGCCAAGTCATCCGATGATACGGTATCAACAGAAACAATCTCTTTGTTTTCAGGATCAAGGCTGTCGAGTATCGAATCTGTAAAACCGGTATAATCTTTAATATGTATGCTTGATTTTCGTTTTGATACAAATGTGCCTTTACCTCTTAATTTATATAACTGGCCGTTATTTGTTAATTCATTTATGGCTTGTCTGACTGTAGGCCGGCTGATATTATACTTTTCGCAAAATTCTTGTTCGGATGGAATTTTTGAATCTTCCTCAAAATAACCACTTTCAATTTGTTCAAGGATAATATTTTTTAACTGACAATATAAGGGAATTGTACTGTACTTATTTAAGCCTGCCATGTCAACAACCTCCAGTTATCTTTTATAATATTATAAACGAGGTAAAGTTGTAATTATGTTATAATGTTCATACATCATATCATATCTTAATTGAAAAAGCAAGGAAATTGGATATATTTTCTTGCTTTTTTGTTTTACGGTCATGTTAAAGAAGTGTTTTTTGCATTTCAAAAAGTAAAGACAATAACACATCATAACATCATGTTATTGTAATTAACCGTTTACCAATATTATATATTCTTTTCATTTAAAAATCCAGATATAATTTTAATATTTCTCCAGGATTTGTTACTGTTTTTCTTAAATTTATTCACGGGATAAAATAAAAAAGAGACGCGTTTATTTATGCGTCTCTATCCGCCGGTTTTTCGTAAATATTTTAATCCTGAAGTATTTTTTCAAGAACTGCCAGTTCCACGCATATACACAGAACCTCAACCGCACTCTTTAACTCCTCCAGCGGAGGATAAGTCGGTGCAATTCTTATGTTTCTGTCGTTAGGATCACGGCCGTATGGGAATGTTGCTCCTGCAGGCGTCAGGGTGACTCCTGCCTCTTTGGCTTTTTCAACCACTTTTTTAGCGCAGCCTTCATGCACATCAAGACTTATAAAATATCCTCCCCGTGGTGTGGTCCAAGACGCGATCCCTAATCCCGAAAGGTTTCTGCTTAATATGTCCGAAACCGCTTCAAATTTTGGTCTTAATATTTTAGCGTGTTTTTCCATATGAGCTCTTATGCCGTCATAATCTTTCAAAAAACGTGCGTGTAAAAACTGGTTTATCTTGTTTGAACATATTTTCTGGATAGATATCTTTTCTTTTATCTGGCGCACATTATCCAAACTTGACGCCATTGCTGCAACACCGGAACCGGCAAAAGTTATTTTTGCTGTTGAAGCAAACATATACACCCTGTCGGCGTTGCCGGCTTTTTGGCATTCGTCGAGAATGTTCAAAATTTTGTTTTCCTCGTATAAATGATGCACTGCGTAAGCATTATCCCAGAATATGCGAAAATCGGCCGCTTTTGTTTTCATCCCGGCAAGTCTTTTAACAACATCGTCAGAATAAACCGCACCGGTCGGGTTGCTGTACATCGGAATGCACCATATCCCCTTTATCAATTCATCCTCCCTGACCAATTCCTCTACCATATCCATATCAGGACCGTCTTCCTTCATAGGAATTGTTATCATATCCATATTGAATTGTTCACAGATTGCAAAATGACGGTCATATCCCGGAGACGGGCACAAAAAACGGACTTTTTCAAGCCTGCCCCACGGTTCGCAGCCGTTAATTCCGAATAAATATGCTCTCACAAACGTATCATACATCATATTCAGGCTGGAACTGTTTCCAACAATGACATTTTCGGAACCAACGCCAAGTATTTCGGCAAATATTTTCTTCATCTCGGAAATGCCGTCAGGTAAACCGTAATTTCTGCAGTCACAGCCTTCTTCCGTAATAAAATCGCCGTTGTATTCAAATATCGCATTGGAAAGATCAAGCTGTTCCGAACAAGGTTTCCCCCTTGACATGTCCAATTTAAGGTTTTGCTTTCTATAACAGGAAAACCTTTGTTCCATCTCTTTCTTTCTGATAATAAGCTGCTGTTTGCTGAATCCTTCATAAACGCTCATTGTTTATTCCTCCGGCAATAGTAATATCGTTTGTACAATAACACGCACATGAAAAGATTATTCATGTGCTTTATTTATGCGAAAAAACCTTAAATGATATAATAATACATTACTGATTATATTGCAAGTTTAAAAATAAGAAGTTTCATATTAACTTTTAATTAGTTAATAAAAGTATGAATTGTTGCAGGATTTGTATTATACGGGCTGCAATAACATTAACTTACACGCATCAGCTTAAGCCACGCGATAAAGACATCGACAAGGTATTCAAGTATGTTTTTCTTCTTAATGCTTTTTCCTGCACGGATAACAGATTCGCACAATATTTCATCGTTTAAGTAAACAGATAAAGTTCCAACGAAATCTCTTTCCCTGATTGGCGCGATAACTTCCGACGGCAGCGATATTTTAGTGTAAAGGCTTTGATACTCCGATTCCGTCAAAGGCATTGTAACGTTTTTCTCGACATATACCGGAACAGATTTTTCAAAACCTTTATACACGGGCAGCATTCCGATATATTCGCTATTTATTATTGTTCTGTAGTGATAGTTTGCGAATGCGTAGTCTAAAATTTGTTTACTGCTGAGCGCGCGCTGGTGCCTGCTGTCGCAGAATAATACAACGGATATAAAACGCCTCCCATCCCTCGTTGCCGACGTAACGAGGCATCTTCCCGCTTTTCCGGTATAACCTGTTTTTACGCCGTCGGCCCCCTCATATCCTGCGAGCATTTCATTTGTGTTTGCCATATATCTTTTTCCTATAGTTATCGATTTTGTTCTAACTATCTCGTTAAATACCGGATTGTTCAACGCATATCTTGTTATCACGGCAAGATCGTATGCGGTTGAATAATGCCCTGTGCCGTCAAGGCCGTGCGGACTCGTAAAATGCGTGTTATATGCCCCTATTTCCTCTGCTTTGCGGTTCATCATTTTAAGAAACTCTTCCACACTTCCCGCAATGTGTTCGCTTATCGCGATCGCTGCGTCATTTCCTGAACATAACAGCAGCCCGTACATCAACTCTCTTAAGGATACCTCTTCCCCTGCAGTTAAATGTATCGTTGATCCCCATATTGAAGCCGCGTTTTTACTTACTTTCACAATATCATCAAGATTACCGTTTTCCAATGCAATAATTGCCGTCATTATTTTTGTTGTGCTTGCCATAGGCCTTTTTACATACCCGTTTTTTTCAAAAAGCACCCTCCCGGATTCAAAATCCATTACAAGCGCGGAACGTGCATTTATCTTAGGATAATCCTCAATGGAAACATCCGCCGATATGCCTTCAAATATTGAAGATGTCGGTATCTCTTCATTTATATCGTCTGCTGCTGTCCATGTCGTAAAAAATATCATAATCAGCAAAACAAACGCAAAGAGCCTTTTCAAAACAGTATTCCTCCCAGGCAGGAATTTTTAAGAATTACTCTATAAAATATATATATTTCAGCTTAATAATAGTACAACCCCGTTAAAAATTTAGACTTTTGAATATGCTTTTCGGATATTTTGATGCGTTTAAGCTCATATACTTGTTTTAGCGGTGCTTTGCACGGACTTGCGTCTAACCTTACGAGGTGTAACAAATGCGCTCTGTTATATCGGAAAAGGTGTATATGCGAAAAGCAATATATTACTGGAAAACTTTATTTTTTGTCCTAATATTGCTTTTTTGTGTCAAGGAATTAATAATCCGCGTTGACCGAAATACGGAACTAACGTCAATACCGGTCAGCAATTATATCCTCGTATCAAATAACCCGTACCGTATATATATAAATCTTGATGAACAGCTCATGTATGTATTTAGGGATGAGCAATTATATAAAACATATCCCGTTTCGGGCGGGAAGATAAATTCCCCGTCTCCTGTAGGTGACTGGATAATTATTGAAAAAGGCAACTGGGGTGATGGTTTTGGCGGCGCATGGATGGGTCTTAACGTTCCGTGGGGTAAGTATGGAATACACGGGACAAGACATCCGTGGGCAATCGGCAGGCAAAATGTATCGGGCGGATGTATACGCATGAACAATGACGACGCAAATGAACTTTATAAGTACATCCCATACGGAACAAAAGTTAAAATTGTATATGATAACCAGCCTTTCAGAAATTTAAAAGACGGGGATTTCGGTTCAGATGTGTACCAGGTCCAAAAAGCCTTAAAATACCTTAATTATTTCCATGACTGGTGCAACGGCAAATTTGGGCCGAAAACGAAAAAAGCAGTTATGGCTTTTCAAAAAGACGAAAAGCTCGCTGTTACAGGGATTGTGAATATAAGCACATGGGAAAAACTTATGCGAAAATACAATGAAGCCATGCTGGAATAAAAAACCTGCGTCTTGCAAATATATTTTCAGCCTTTTACCGATCCTACCGTTATACTTTCAATAATCTTGTCATTTAAAAATATGTAAGCAGTTATGCTTGGTATAATCATTGTTACAACCGCTGCAAGCTGTACTGTCCAGTTCGTTGAATACTGACCCTTGAAACGGGTTAAGCTAACCGGAAGCGTTGTTTTGTTCGGATCTGACAGAAATATTAACGCAAACATCAACTCATTCCACATGCCCACAAAGTTAAAAATAGATATCGTCGCAATTGGCGATTTGCTCAGCGGAAATAAAATCCTCCAGAAGAAACCGGCCATGCTGCACCCGTCAATGATCACTGCTTCCTCTATTTCGCTTGGGAAAGTTTTCATGAAGCCTGACAATATAAATATCGATGTTGGAAGAGCAAACGCCACATATGGAAGTATCAGCGCAATATACCGGTTTATAATGCCGATTTTATTAAACATTGTAAACAGCGGAATTAAAGTTGAGTGTATCGGTATCATAATTCCTAACAAAAACAGGCTTAAAACAAAAGAAGAAAGTTTCCACTTAAGTCTGCTTATCGCAAACGCAGCCGCACTCGACAGAAAGATTGTAATTATTACGGAGGAGATTGATACCAGGGATGAATTGAAAAAGCTGATTCCAATCTTTCCGGATACCCATGCCGTTACGTAGTTATTTATTTGTATCGAAGAGGCAAACCCCCAGGGATCGCCGAATAACTCGGAATTTGTCTTTACGGAATTAATTAACAGCCAAAACAAAGGATACAGGCATGTTAATGACAGTACCAGAAGTACCATGTGAAAAAGAATCCCGCCAATCTTGATTTTTTTCAGCATCTTATTGAAAACCATGAAAAGAAAGCACTCCTTTAGTACTCAAGTTTTTCCGAACGGAAAAGCCGCTGCAGGATATAAGCTATAACAAGACACAAAACCAATAATACAACCGAAACAGCGCTGCCGTAACCATACTGATAATCTCTGAACGATTTATAGTACATGTAAGATGCGATTACCTCGCTTGCATGGTTCGGCCCCCCGTTTGTCATTACATATATCAAATCAAAGAAACGAAGGGAACCTGTAGCCATAAGAACAACATCAATACCGATCATATGCCTGATTAAAGGCAGCGTAATATACCATAGCATTTTTACTGAATTTACGCCGTCTATAAGCGCTGCTTCCCTCAAATCCTTAGGTATGTTTTCAATAGCCGCCAGATAAAGAATCATATGATATCCGATGAATTGCCAGCAGATAACTACAATTATCGATGGCATGACGGTTTTCATGTCCGCAAGCCATAATCTTTTTAAGCTGTTTAGCCCGACAGCTTCGAGCAATCTGTTTATTATTCCGAACTCAGGATTATATATGAAAGACCATAAAAGCCCGATGGCAACACTGGCTATAATGTTCGGCATGAAAAAGACAGTTTTGTAATAACGTTTAAATTTTATATTCCCGCTAAGGGCCACGGCGAGAAGAATTGCGAGCGGTGTTTGTATGACGAGGGACGAGATCATAAGCAAAAAAGTGTTTTTCATGCTTTTAATAAATATTTTATCCCTTGTGAACATGTTTACAAAGTTATCAAAACCGATAAAATTTTTGCTGCCAAGTATGTTCCATTTAAATGCGCTGTGATAAATTGTGTTTAATATCGGGATAATGACGATTAAAATATAAATAATCAATCCCGGCAATATAAAAGAGAGAATTGTTTTCTTGTTTTTCAGCATCGATTCCATAGCGAGCTCTCCTGAAAACATTGGTAAATGTTAATACAACCAATGGTCAAGAGGCAGAGCCTCCTGACCATTTTCAAATAAGATCGGTTATCGTTATTCATAATTCTGCTCGGTATATTCCTGAAGCGTTGTAAATGCTTCCACAGGATCCGTGCCGGCGGTAATCGCCTGTATCGCGTTATTGTATTCATTTCCTACAGCAGCCCCTAAAGCAACATCATAGAATATAAACAATTCATTCATATCTTTCTGTAACTCGGCAACCTTTGTCGCAATAGGATTCGCTTTTGCAGGATCAAGCTGTGCGTTTGTCGCAATCAGGTTTCCTGCTTCAGCAAACTTCAACTGGATTTCCGGATCCGCCATCAGTTTAAGGAATTTCACGGCTGCTTCCTTATCCTTGCAGCGCGCGCTGATTGCAAAGCTCTGATCGGGCTGGCCAAGCCAGTTGTTAATATCTCCCTTACCACCTTCTATAGCAGGGAATTTAGCAACATCCAGTTTACCGATAAGCGGGCTTCCTTCATATGTAAGCTGTTGAATAGCCCAACTGCCCATGACATGCATCGCTGCTTTTCCTTCAAGGAACATTTCCCTGGACGGATCATTATCAAGGGCGTTGAAGCCTTCAGGGAAAGCATTCATTTGGGCAAGTTCATACATAATCTCGCCGGCTTTTATGAACGAAGGATCCAGCCATGTGCCGGTTTTATTATATACTTTGTCGAACGGTTCACTGCCGCCGATGCGGTTGGCAACCAGTTCACTGTACATCGCTCCTACCCACGGAGCCTTGTTTCCAAGTGCGAATGGGGTTATTCCGTTATCGTTCAGCGTTTTGACGACTGTCTTTAATTCTTCATATGTTTCCGGTACTTCAAGATTGTATTTATCGAATATTTCCTTGTTGTAAAACAGGCATACAACAGTCTGTGTATTTGGAGACGCGTATATTTTGCCGTCATATGTAAAGCCTGCAAATATACCGGGTACAAACCGGTTTTTCCACTCCGGATCTTTGTCAAGATCTTCACTGATACTGTATACCTTACCTGATGTAACAAAGGGTTTCAAAAATCCTGCAGCCCAGGTGTTAAACAGGTCAGGAGCTTCATTTGCCGCCATAAGTGTCGCAATTTTGGTTTTGTACTGTTCCTGTTCGGTAAACTCAATGGTAAGCTCTACATTGTCGTTTCTCTGATTGTACAGTTGTACTGCTTCCTTGATGATTACAGAGTTAGGATCGGTTTCAATTCCCCATGCTTCGATTTTAAGAGTGGTAAGTTCTTTTCCGGTTGCGGCTTCTGTGCCGCCGGTTCCTTCAGCAGTCGGAGTTGGAGTACAACCTGTCAGAACTGACGCAGCAAAGAAACATACGCATAGTAATAACAACGCGATTTTTTTCATAGCCAGTTTCCTCCTTTATTTTTAGACATTTTAATACGCCTTGTCTATATTATAAAAAGGGAAACATAAGAAAGCATTAGTAAGAATTAACCATATTGTTGAAAATATTAACTTCTTGTTTTTCCGCTTTTTTTCTGTATATAAAATAAATAACTGCTCTAACCGGACAACTACTCTATCGGAAAACTCAGTGTGACCGTGGTTCCCCGGCCTTCCCTGCTTTGGATTTGAACACCGTATTCTTCTCCATAGTATATTTTTATCCTGCGGTCAACATTTCTAAGACCTATGTTGGTATGCCCATTCGTCCTGCCGGCATGTTCCGGAGCCGATAATATCGTTTTTATGCGGTCCTCGTTTATGCCCAGCCCGTTATCCGTAACCTTAAGTATAATGTTGTTGCCGGATACCGCACCGGAGATATTTATTATACCGCTGCCAACCATTTTTTCTATTCCATGAACAATGGCATTTTCTACAATAGGCTGCAGTATAAGCTTAGGTATTTTATGTTTTTCAATTCCGGGTTTAATATCGATATTAACCTCAATTTTATCGCCGTAGCGGAATTTCTGAATAATCAAATAGTTTTCTATATTCTTTATTTCTTCGCCAACGGTAACAAAATCATCCCCGCTTATACTTGCGCGCATAAGATCACCGAGAGCTTTAACCATTTTTCCGATTTCCGGCACCCCGCGTATTCTTGCCATCCAGTTTATAGATTCGAGCGAATTGTATAAAAAATGTGGGTTAATCTGCATCCTGAGCGATTTAAGCTCCGCTTTCTGTTTTAACAGTTCTTCCTCGTACACCTTTTGAATAAGATTTTTGACCTGGCTTACCATTTCATTGAAGTGACGGCTTAAAACACCTATTTCATCTTTTGAATCATATGTACTGTAAACGCTGAAGTCCCCATCGCCGATTTCCCGCATCATTTTTGAAAGATCCCTGACCGGTTTTGAAACTCCCCCTGATATCGCAACGGAAAACGCGACAGACAATAAACAGCACACAATAATAATCAGCGTAATCCAGTTTCTAAGCCATATAATTTCCTTTTCATATTCGACCGCGGGTATAAAGCTTATCATTCGCCAGTTTGTGCCGTTGATTTCCCCGTATAGAAAATAATAGTTCATACCGTCTATTTTGGATGTGCCGAAACTCCTGGGGTTTATGTATTCCAACTCTTCCAGCGTTGTGAATTCATTCCTCTGCCCCAAAAGTTCCTTTTCTATGCAGGATATGATATTTCCGTTTTTTCCCACTACAAATATTTCACCGTTCCTAAGAAGCTCCGTATCTTTAAAAGCATCTATAATGCTTTTCTCACGTATATAAATCAACGCATACCCTATTCTTTCCTGGTTTGCTACGCTGTTGATAGTTCTTCCCATTGCAATCGTCTGGGTATTCGGATCGGTATCAAACCAGTGAATGCTCCCTTTACCGTCTTCCAGTATTTTTTTGTCTGCGTCATTCAGACTCATCGCGCTTAAAGGAATCGACGCCGGGTTTATATAATACGAAGTCCCGTCATTCGATAGAACCTGTATTGCGGCGATACCCGGAACAGAAGGAAGCATGCTTCTTAGCTGCGAATCTATTGCTCTTTCGGTATAAATCTTTTCTTTTTCGTCAGTAAACCCTTTATTGCTTTTTAATAATGAATCATGAATTACCGAGTTTGAAACAATCTGAAAAGACAGGCTTTCCACTTCGCTCAGCTTCGTTTCAATGTTGTTTCCCGTTTCAAGAAGAATATCCTTCATATATTGTTCGGTCTTGTGCTTAAGCAGTTCGCTTGAGCGGTAAAATGAAAGAATTCCGATTAATAAGGCCGGAATAACTGTGAGAATTATGAATGAAAACAAAAGCTTTTTCTGGATCGGCAAATTACGAATAAATTCTGAAATAAAGGTACGGTTTTTTTTGTTCATATCCCTGCACCATATGTTTGTGTTCCGCCGGAAAACAGTCTGTTTCTGTATTCTGTCGGAGTCATCCCGTAATATTTCCTGAATACCTGGCTGAAATATCCCGAATCGTTAATTCCGACTTCCAAAGCGATCTCATATATTTTGTATTCATTTTTTGCAAGAAGAACGCATGCTTTTTTTAAACGAAATTTTGTAAGATAATCAAGAAATGTTTCTCCTGTTTCCTTTTTAAACAGGCGGCTTATGTAGATATGGTTCATATGTACGTAATCCGCCGCTGTCTGCAATGTTATATCTTCTTTATAATGCTTTTCTATATAATCGATCAGTTTACAAATTATCCTGTTCTTTACTTTCGGATTATTTGTATTATTATCGGTCCGGCCGTGAATGTCTTCGAGTTTTTTTTTGGCTCTTTCAATACTTTCAATTATTTCTTCCGGGTCCGACGGTTTAAGAATATATCCTATCGCTCCAAGCCGGATTGCATCGCGGGCATATTCAAAGTCCTCATATCCGGTAAGAAGAATTGCCTGTATTTCGGGATTGTATTTTTTAGCGGCGTTAATTAGGGACAACCCGTCCATGCCCGGCATACGAATGTCTGTCAGTAGTATATCGGGGCATTTTTTTATGACCATATCAAGAGCTTCGCTGCCGTTTGACGCAATACCCACAACTTCAATATTATATTCATTCCATGGTATCGTCATCAAACCCTGACGTATAATCAATTCATCGTCCGCAATAACCAACCCGTACATGTAGGTCCTCCTTTTCAAGCTTTATACCCGTTTTTGATAATAAGCACCCGCCGCCAATCGTTTTCGGCATATAGGTTGAAAATCACCTCATTCATTCGTGAACTGCAATACCAAAGACAACGCAGGTTACATATAGAGATGTGAGAAATATTTTGTCATGTTATTATAATAAAGTAACATTTTACAAAAATCAATCGGAAGAACGGAAGAAATCGGTGAATGAAAAATCGGATTATTTTCTTGAATTGAAGGATATATCACGAAATACAAGGATTCCGCCTTTATTCCAAATATCCGATAATTACGGATATGACCGATTGTATATCCCCTGTATTTTTAACATGTACATCGCAAGTACTTTTGTAAAGTTTGTACCGTTCATTGAATATCCTGACCAGTTTTTCTTTTCCATCCTCCAATAAAGGCCGTCCGGATATATCAACATCGGACAGTATGTTTTCAAGCGGGCGGTCGATAAAAAAGATAACCCCGTTCCTTTTTAACACAGCCACGTTTTCATCTCTTTTTACGACACCTCCGCCGGTTGCTATCACAATTCCCTTTTTTTTGGAGATCTCCCTGACAGCCTGGCTTTCTATATCCCTGAAATACTCTTCGCCCTTTTTAAACAGTTCGGTTATACTGCCCCATTTTTTTTCAATATATTCATCCAGATCGACAAATTCAACGGACAGTTTATCGGCAAGCATGCGCCCGATTGTTGTTTTACCGCATCCCATTATTCCTGTTAACACAATGTTTTTCTGCTTCATCCGCATTCTTTCTTTTACAGTCTGCATTCTCTCACCCCTTTTACTGCCCGTATAATCTCCTTCTCTTTTCTGCCTGTATATTCCTCTTTGCCTTACCGCGGATGCCCCCAACTCCCTTTAACGCGTGCATGCTTTTTAATTAAAGTCAGTGTTGTAGAACTGCAGCGAGGATATAATTCAACGAAAGTTTCATTCATTTAAATTTTATTAATTTCACTTATTATCCTGTCAATGATTTCAATTCCATAATCTCCTGCGTGCCATATCTCCTGGGCTTTTACGGCCTGCGCCACAAGCATGTATAAGCCGTTTGTATTTGAAATCTTAAGCGAATCGGCAATTTCGATAAGCTTTGTTACCGATGGATTGTAAATGAGGTCAAAGAGAAATACCGCTCCGCTGACCTGTTCTTTCGTCAGTGGTGATACTCCCGTATTCGGATGCATTCCCACAGGAGTGGTATTTATGATTATATCAAAAGGACAGTATTCTATTATATCGGAATAAGAAATAGCCATTACTTCCGGAAATTTCTCGCCTGCTTTTGCATTGTCCCTTGATGCAATGTATATCTCTTTCGCTTTTTTGTCCAAAAGATATGAAACTACAGCTTTCGCTGCTCCCCCGCTTCCCATTACAAGCACTTTTCTTCCGTTAACAGACACCCTGTGCTTATTAAATGTACAATCGAGACCGAAATAATCGGTGTTGTAACCGCGAACGCGGTCATTGAATGAAATCGTGTTAACCGCGTTAATCTTTTCAGCTTCGGGGGATAACTCGTCAAGAAAAGGAATAACGTCGGTTTTATACGGGATTGTCACGTTAAGCCCGGCAAACTTGTCCATTCTCGCGTTTTGCAGGAATTCGCCGATATTTTTCCTTTCAATTTCAAAAAGTTTATATTCCCCTTTTATACCCGTTATATTAAAAAACAGCCGGTGTATCAGCGGTGAATAGCTGTGTGAAAGCTTTTCGCCTATCAATCCGAATTTCATACGACTCTCCTTTCACTGTTCCTGTAATTTCCAAGGAGTCTGAATTGATGACTTATATTTTTCAATGATTCAATCAGGTTCTTTACACGCTCGTTTTCGAGATTGCCTTCAAAATCAAAGAAAAACAGGTATTCCCACGGCCTTTCTATAATAGGTCTTGATTCTATCTTCATAATATTTATGTTCTGCTCATTAAAAAGACGCAACACATTATACAGCGCTCCGGGTTTGTGCGCAATATCCATGACAATGCTTATCTTATCACATGCGTTATTGACGGCAAGCTCCCTGCCGACCAGTATAAACCGCGTATAATTATTCTTATTGTAATGAATATGGGGAACAAGAATTTCTAGTCCGTAAACTTCGGCGCACCTTGAAGACGCAATCGCGGCCTTCGTTTTGTCGCCGATATCCCTGATGAGCTTAGCGCTGTTCGCGGTACTTTTATAAACAATTTGCTCCCAAGCGTATTTTTTCAGGAAATGCGCGCTCTGCTCAAGTCCTTGTACATGTGAATACACGGTTCTTATATCCGACAGTTTTGTGCCCGGCAGAGCCAAAAGGTTGTGACGTATTGCTACAACATGCTCGCCTACGATATAAACGCTGTTATCCCTTATAAGATCAATAACCTCAGTAATAGTTCCCGTGGACGAGTTTTCAATCGGCAGCACACCGATATCAATTTCGCCTGAAGATAACGCCGATATAACCTCATCGAATGCCTGATATGATTTCCCTGAAAATATTTTGCCGAAATATTCTATCGCGGCCTCTTCACAGTACGAACCGGGAAGCCCGTAATACCCTATTACAGTATCTGGCATGATTTCGGGTTTCGCTTCTTCGTATGAAACGGAAAAATCATTTGCTATGCTGTCAATCTGATACTGCCTGCAAAGCGTTAATAAATCATCGATAAAAAAACGCAGGTATTTTTCCAGTTCCTTATTTTTTAAGTATGAAACAGCGTTTTCTACAACCTTTTTTTCTCTTTCCGCATCAAGGATCTTAAGTTTGTTTTTTCTTTTATAGTCGGCAATCTTCTTCACGGTTTCCATCCGCTGTTCGAAAACCGAAACAAGATTTTTGTCAATTTCGTTGATTATTTCCCTGTAATGCTGAAGATTTAATTCGTCCATTCTTCCATTCTCCTTAACATAATTTTTACCGGTTGCAACGAACTATAAATTCCGGCTTATAAAAATACGGTCAATAAGCTGCCGGCGGTTACAATTCCCGATAGCTGTTAACCCAATATCCAAACAGGCAAAGCTTCACAATAATAAATCCATGAAAACAAGCGCCGCTGCAGCGTCAAGCACAGGAACAGCCCTCACCGCAATGCATGGATCGTGTCTTCCCTGTATTTTCAGTTCGGTGCTTTCCATTTTTGAAATATCGAGAGCCCGCTGCGGTTTTCCGATTGAAGGCGTGGGCCTGAAAACGGTGCGGAATACAATCGGCATTCCGTTTGTCATGCCTCCGTTTATTCCGCCCGTATGATTTGTCGCGGTTTTTACAGTCTTACCGTCCGCAGTGAATTGGTCATTTGCTTCGCTTCCGCGCATTTGCGCGAATCCGAAACCCGAACCGAACTCGATCCCTTTTACCGCCGGAATAGAAAAAACAAACGCGGATAATTTGCTTTCAACAGAATTAAACATCGGCGACCCCAATCCGGCGGGAACATTCACGACAGCAGTTTCAAGAATTCCTCCTACCGAATCCAAATCCCTTCTTGCATTATCGATTTCCTCTTTAATTTTCTCTTCAATTCCCGGCGAAACAACCGGAAAACGCATGCCCCTGAATTTATTGAGTATGTCCGCCGGTATATCGGCAGCGTTCAGAGGCTCATCATCAATACTTCCTATCTTAAGAATATGTGTTCCGATTGTTATCCCTTTTTTCTGAAGATATTGGTATGCTATTGCGCCGGCAAAAACAATGGGCGCGGTCAGTCTTCCCGAAAAATGCCCGCCGCCGCGGTAATCGGCAAAACCCCCGTACCTGATATAACCCGTGTAATCAGCATGCCCGGGCCGCATAAGATTTTTCATCGCATCATAATCTTTCGACTTTACATCCGTGTTTCCGATAATCCCGCACAACGGCGTGCCGGTCGTGTACCCGTTAAAAACACCGCTTATTATTTCAACATCATCGCTTTCATTTCTCGGCGTTGTAAAACGGTCCTGCCCGGGCCTGCGCCTTTCCATTTCGGCCCGGATTTTATCACTGTCTATTTCAATCCCGGGAGGAAGGCCGTCGATTACAACACCAACAGCTTTTCCATGCGATTCTCCAAAAACGGATATTTTTATTTTTTCACCCGATATGCTGCTCATATAATTCTACCTCCAAGGCCCGCATAATGCTCCCAGAATGCGGGATAGGATTTATTTACCGCTTGGCTGCCCTCAATAGTGACATTTTTACGGCATTTTGACGCCATTACCGCCGCGGACATGACTATACGGTGATCGTTCCAGCCGTAAACCCTGCCGCCGGTAAGACTTTGTTTGCCGGTTATCTCAAGGCTTTCCTGCATTTCGGTTACATCGGCGCCAACCGCCTTCAGTTCCGTCGCAATTGCTCTCAAACGGTCGCTTTCTTTTATCCTGAGCCTTGCGGCGTTATATAATACCGTCCTCCCTTTCGCGTAAGCACCGGCTACGGCCAGTATAGGCACAAGATCGGGAAACTGAGACACATCCACGCTTATTCCGGCAAGCGCGCTCCTTTTCGCTGTAAGCAGGCCATCATCCCACGATATATCCGCTCCCATCTCTTTTAAAACCGTTTCAATAATTTTATCGCCCTGCGTTGAATTGTTGTTTAGTCCTTCAACCGACACAGGCCCGGACAAAGCCCCGGCTACAAGCCAGAATGCTGCCTGGGACCAGTCGCCTTCAACGGTATAGTTCTGCGGTATATACCTCTGCCAGCCTGGAATTTCTATAATATTCCGTTCCCTGTCGAAATTTATCTCTATGCCGAACCTTTTCTGCATCTCAATCGTCATATCAATATATCCGGCCGATTCAAGCCGTGTTGTCGGAATAATCGTTGAATTGCCCGGAAGAAGCGGCAGTGCGAACAATAGCCCTGATATAAACTGCGAACTTACGTCTCCCCTTACTTTAAACTCTCCCGGTTTAAGACTGCCTTCAAGTACCAGCGGCAGTTTTCCGCTATCCGTCCGGTACCCGATATTTTGAGCGTCAAATATCGGGAAAAACACGTCAAACGGCCTATCAACGAGTTTTCCTTTTCCGTCTATTATTACTTTTTCTTTTGAAAGGCGTGAGACGGGTATGATAAACCGCGCCGTGGAACCTGACTCACCGCAGTCAATCCTTTCTTTCTTCACGTTGACGCTGCCTGTCCCGTGTATAACAAGTTTTTTTCTTTCCCGAACACTACCTTCGACGATGTCTATTTCGGCTCCAAGCGCTTCAACCGTGCCGCATGTCGCGATAATATCGTCAGAAAGCTCAATATTATCGATAATGCTCGTTCCTTCCGACAAAAACGCGCATATAATCGCCCTGTGAGCCATGCTTTTTGACGGCGGCACAAGTATTTTGCCGGAGAGATCGGAAGGCTTAATCGTAACGGTTTTCATGAACCATCCTCCTGATTTGTTCTTTCGGGAACCTTTTTATAAAAACCTTTCCCGGTTCTTCTATCAATACAAGGTTTATATCGTTGGTCCGCGATTTTTTATCGATTAAAACGGCATCAATAACCGCATTATTATCCACTTTCGGGAAATCAACCGGAAGCCCGTACCGGGACAATACCGAACGGAGTCTTTTCGGAAGTTCGGAGTTGCAGAACCCGAGCTTTTCGGAAATTTCGCTGATGTACACCATACCGACTGATACTGCTTCGCCGTGCGTGTACTTTTCATATCCGAATACCTTTTCTATCGCATGTCCGAATGTATGCCCGAAATTCAAAATCATCCTGATTCCGCTTTCGGTTTCGTCCTGTTCAACAATATTTCTTTTTATATCACAGCACCTGAATATTATCTCTTCAATATGCTCTATAATGTTTCCGCGGTTTTCGAGGCTTTCAAGCATCTCAAACAGGTTATTGTCAGATATGAGGCCATATTTTATTACCTCGGCAATACCGTCGAAAAAGTACCTGTCGGGCAGTGTTTCAAGAAGAAGCGGATCTATCAGTACAATTTCAGGATGATAAAAGCTGCCGACGAGGTTTTTCCCGTGCGGAAGGTTTACCGCGGTTTTTCCGCCGATGCTTGAGTCAACCATCGCAATAAGAGATGTCGGAATATGGACAAGGCCCGTTCCCCTGAGCCATGTTGATGCGGCATATCCCGCAAGATCGCCTGTCACACCTCCGCCGACGGCTATAACAATATCCCTCCTTGTTAGCCCGAAACGCGCGAACGCATCATAAAGCTTAAGAAGCAGATCGTGGCTTTTGCTGTTTTCCCCTGCGGGAACAGTATATACTCCAGTTTCGATGTTTAAATCTTTAAGCTGTGTAAAAAGTTTCTCTGCATAAACAGGTCCTACATTGCTGTCGGTAACGAGCATTATTTTTCTTTCTCCGAACAGTTCCTTTATGCGCTGTGCGGCTTTTTGAAACAAACCGTTTTCTGTCTCGATCGGAACCGTTTTATGTTTAAGGTTCAGGTTTAATATCTTCATATCATTCCACCAATACTTTCCCTTCAAATTCAACAAGTTTTCTGACCTTTTCCATAAGGTTGGAAAATTGTTCAGGGGTTATTGACTGCGAACCGTCGCATAACGCCATCGCGGGATTGTTGTGAACCTCCACTATCACGCCATCCGCACCGGCAACTACCGCCGCTTTTGTCATTGCCTCAACCATCCATGAGTGTCCGGTCGCATGGCTCGGATCGACTATTACCGGCAAATGACTCAGTTTTTTTACCGATAGTACCGAGCTTAAATCCAAAGTATTTCTTGTATATGTTTCAAAGGTCCTTATGCCTCTTTCGCATAATATTACCTGTTCATTGCCCTCGCTCATAATGTATTCGGCGGACATAAGCCATTCTTCTATCGTCGCGGCAAGCCCACGTTTCAACAGGATCGGCTTGTTTGTTTTCCCGAGCTCCTTCAGCAAAACAAAGTTTTGCATATTTCTTGCTCCTACTTGTATTATGTCTACATCTTCAACAAAACGCTGGACAAGGTCCGGCGACATAATTTCCGAAACAATCGGAAGCCCGGTCTTTTCTCTCGCGATTTTTAAGTATTCCAATCCTTCAAGGCCGAGCCCCTGGAATGAATACGGTGAAGTTCTCGGTTTGTAGGCGCCTCCGCGCAAGAAAGCGGCTCCATTTGCTTTAACGGCTTTGGCTATCCCTTCAATCTGTTCTTCATTTTCAACCGAACACGGGCCGGTTATTACGGTAAAATAACCTTCGCCTATTTTTCTTCCGGATACTTCGATAATTGTATTGTCCGGCTTGAACATCTTGTTTGCTTTCTTAAACGGTTCCTGCACACGCAATATATTTGCGACTATCTCACTGGACGCTATCCGGTATTTGTTAAGATTTGAAGTGTCGCCTACAAGGCCGAGGATTGATGTTTGAGTACCTTCGGTAACCTGGACTTTCACGCCCATTGCTTCAATTTCGCGAATCAGTTCGTTCCTTTTTTCTCTCGGAACATTCGGCTTCAGCACGACAACCATAATAACACCTCCCTAAAAAAATAGAGGCTCACAATCGAGCCTCTTTGTATACTTTACCGTTTTTTACTGTCCTATAACCCCATTGATTGTGATTGCGTTTTTTTACATATTAAATTAACATTGCCCTTAAAGTAAAAGTAAAAGGCAAAGCTAAAAAAGTAAAAAAACACAAAACCAATTAAATTATAGGTTGCTGCCATTTTTATTTCCCCCGTTTTACCACGCTGCAAATTACCTTAGTAAAAAGAAATAATGGGCCAATAATTAAATTACTCATATTATATGCCTAAGTAGCAATTATTGTCAATGGTTTCATGGATTTTTTCAATCAGGTTTGTTGTTCATTATTGTCTGCCACACATCGAGGTAGACAGCGGATTGTTCATAATCCGGAATATTGCCCAGGCGCCAGATGGAAATTCCGCTTATGCCAAACATTTGTGAAAGGTTAATTTTCGTTTGAATGCTGCGTGAATCTTCAAACCACAGGACGTTATCGGTTTCGTCTTCCGGATCAAAAAACCTGGCATACGGATTTTGGCTTACCTCTGAATAGTATAGACTCACATTATCCATTATAAGCCTGTCATTAATTGAACTGTAATACGGATGGAACGGATACTTGTTTATTACTTTGCCATTTTTCAATTTCCACTGCACCGAGTCAAACGAAAACTGGAGAAGAATTTTACTTGGGTCCTGAACCCCCGTTTCTTTGTCGGTTATTACCTTCAGTGCATAATAAATTTCGTCTATCGGCGTTAGTGGAGTGTCTGTATACCCTATTTGCATTTCGTAATCTTTGAGTTCTTTCGCATAATAATCATGCGCCATCAGTATAATCCTGTCAGCCGTATCCGCTATCGTTTTGTAATCGTAACCGTCATAATATGCCTGTCCGGGCCTCCTTACCGGATGGACCGCAACATAAAGTATTTTATTGTTCTTATCAAGACGAGCTCTTAACTCTCTCAGGAATTCGTTCAGTGATTGTTTGGCGAGTTCCCCGTTCAGGCACTCAAAATCAATAACAACACCGTCAAAACCGGTTTCTTCTCCATAAGCGGAAGTGCTGACAACAGCATCAACAATCAAACCGGCAGCCTCAACGCGCTCCTGCGGATTTGTCAATATATATTCGGCAAGCGGTAAACCGTTTCCGGTTTCACCGGTTATAATAATTTCATTATTGACCGTTACCATCAACAGCGCCGCGGTTTTGTTTCTTTTAGCTTCGTTTAGAGGTTCCGTGAATAAAGGTGGTATTGAATACTCATTATTATTATTTGATGTTAAGTTAAGAATTACATCATCGGATTCCCAATCATATTCAAGCCTGCTCCAGCCAAACCCGACCGAATTAAAGTGCTTTATCATGTGAGCCTGTCTCGCCGAGTCTATCGCGTAAAAAGCATGCATTTCATTTATTTTGCAGGTCAATTTCTTATGCAGTCTTGCCATCATTGCGGCAGCCTCTTCGCGCTTCGCGTGATCATCCGGTCTGAATGTTCCGTCACTGTAACCGGTTATAATGCCAAAATCTTTTGCAATTGTTATATGGCCCGGGTTTTTTGTTACGTCATCAAACGGATTTCCCAAACCGGCCAGCCTGGATGCTAAGGTGTCATATCCCAAAGCACGGACAATCATTGTTGCCATCTCTTCGCGGGTTATAAGGTCGTCAGGTCTGAATCTTTCGGATTCCTTTACAACAGCTCCATTAAGCAGCGCCGTTTCAATATACGGATAATACCACACTTTCTTATCCTCATTATCAATAAATGAATACTCTTCCGGAAAAACAAGCTCCCACTTCATTAGCTTTACAAGGAATGCGGCAAACTCGCACCTTTTAATCGTTTGGCCGAGGCCGAACAGGTTATTGCCTATTCCGTCGGTTATACCCAGCCGGCGTATATAATGAATCGGCTCAAACGCCCAATGATCATATGGTACATCAGTGAAGATATCTGTTTTAATATTATCCGCATATGCTGGTGTTGAAAATAAATTGATAATAAGAATAATACAAAACAATGCAGCGATTTTTTTAATACAATGCACTAAAATCCCTCCACAGCAGATAAAAAAACAGGGACTCGTCGGGTTACCTGACAGGTACCTGTTCCCTTTCCAGTCCGGTTAGGTCCATTTATTCATTAGAATAATATTTTTTAGAAAAATGCCGTCCTCTGTTAACTTTAACGCAAAAGAATCACTGTTTATTATTTCCTTTATATTAAAAGAAGTAAAATTGCGCTTGTACCCGATCGTGGCAAAACGGGCGAATTCTTCCAATTGCATGTCCCTGTTAAGCAATCCGTCCCTGTAATGCGAATAAAAGTTTCTGAACATTTTTCGATATTTTTTAGCTGTTGTATATATAATAAACTGGATCCCGTATCTTGCTTTTGAAACCTCCAGAACAACTTCAGCTTTAAACGGCAGCTCCACATCAAAATATACCTTAAATGTTTTATCCTTCTCACAAACATCTTTTCTCCACAGGCTGCCGCCATACGGTTTCATTTCCAGTTCTAAATGCTTAAAAGTATCGTTTGTAAGTTTTTCTCTCCAATCCCCTATTCCGTAATGGTTTTCAAGTATATTAAGAAGAACATCAGACAGGGTTGCGCCGTCACTCTCGGCTTCGGCTTGAAGCATCTCGGTTATGTATGAAGGAAGGGTTGTACAGAAATTATCAATAGCCGGCATATTTTTCTGCATGGCTTACTCACCTCTATATTCCAAACTATCATAGGCATTACGCTATGTCAACATAATGCAAAAAAAAGATGACAAGTTCATACTTGTGAGGTAACAAGCCTGCATGATCCAAAGGACCTGTAAAAGAGGCGCTAATTGCTGCCTCTTTAAATTAAGCGATTAACTAAAAAACTCATTGTACAAAGATATTATCGCATTATTAAGATCATCTTCATTTATTCCGAACATAATGCTTACTTCCGAAGAACCCTGGTTTATCATGCGTATGTTAATCCCGCCCCTTGCCAGCGCGGAGGTCGCTCGGCCGGCAACCCCTACAGTCTGGAGCATTCCTTCGCCGACTACCATGACGAGCGCGAGATTATTATCTATCGTAACGCTGTCAACTTTTAAATCATGCGCAATACGTTCCATTATTCTTGATAATTTTTCATCGTCAACGAAACGCTTGCGTAAAATAACGGAAATATCGTCAATTCCGGAAGGTATATGCTCAAAAGGAACAGCTTCTTCTTCAAGAATCCCGAGAACCTTTCTGCCAAAACCTATTTCACGATTCATCATATATTTATGAATGTTAATTGAGATAAATCCTCCCGCTCCCGCAATCCCGGTAACCGGCCCGTTCATAATGTCTTTTTTCGGGACAATTATCGTGCCCTTTGCCTGCGGATTGTTGGTATTGCGTATATTAACAGGTATTCCTTTTTTGTACACAGGTTCAAGCGTATCTTCATGAAGCACCGTAAATCCCGCATACGATAGTTCTCGCATCTCTTTATATGTTAAAACTGAAATAGCTTTAGGGTTCTTTACCAATTTTGGGCTTGCAGCAAATACGCAATCAACATCGGTAAAATTCTCGTATACTTCAGCTTCTATGGCTGCTGCGAGTATTGAACCGGTAATATCGGAACCGCCTCTTGGAAATGTTACAACATCACCGGAAAGAGAGTACCCGAAAAATCCCGGGAAAACCATGATGCCGCTGTTTTCCCTCAGTTTTGCAAGATTTTTCATTGACTGCGGTAAAACTCTTGCATTGCCGTATTCATCACTTAAAAAGAACCCGGCCTCTTTCGGGTTTATATATTTAGCGTCGTACCCGATGCTTCTGAGGTATTTAGCAACTAACCTTGCGCAGTTATCCTCACCGGCGGCTTTTATGCGATCGATAAACTTGTCCTTGTTGTCATAACCAAGAGATACCCTTGTCCTGAGGTTGTTTTCGATATCTTTTATTATTTCGTTCTTCAAACCCAATCCATCGGCGATTTTACGGTATCGTTCCACGACAGCCATGAGCTCTTTTTCACATTCACCTGTTTTAAGGAACTTATCAGCAAGCGCAATAAGCATATCGGTAACTTTTTCGTCTTTCTCGTTTTCCTTTCCCGGAGCGGAAACGACAACTAGCCGGCGTTCAGGATTTGACGTTACTATATTGCACACTTTTCTTATTTGTTCTGCAGAGGCCATTGACGTGCCGCCAAATTTGCATACTATCATTAATTAAAACCCCCATTTGCTGTATGTGGTTAACTCTCATTACAGCAAAAATCAGTATAATAAAAATAAAGCATATATACCTTTATCGGTTAAAATTACTTTACCTAAAAATTTACCACGCTCTTTTATATATTGTCAATTAATTATTTACGGAAAATCCTGCCTGGTTTTGTCGCCACATTGCCGTTCGGACATACATTATTGCCTATGGAACTAATGTGCAATAACGGACGGATTATTACCAAATGAACATCTGAAACAGAACCCGCATGAATTACAGTTCATAAAGCACAATAGTTATTATATGTCCGAACGGCAAAATATTACGGCTTATTGTTTTTTGGAATTGTTGAGCAGACTTACGGTTTCCCTTGCTATTGCCAGTTCTTCGTTTGTCGGTATAATAAGGGTTCTTACTTTCGCGTTCGGCTTGCTGATGTCAATTTCAATTCCCCTTGCATTGTTTTTCTCATAATCAATTTCAACGCCAAGGAACTCCAAGTCTTCTACTATTCTCTTTCGAACATCACCGTTGTTTTCCCCTATCCCCGCCGTAAATACAAGAACATCCAGTCCGCCCATTGCCGCGGCATATGCTCCGATATATTTTTTAACCTGGTACGAAAAAACATTCAAAGCCAATTCCGCTCTATCACAGCCGCCTTTAGCGGCTTCGTCGAGATCTCTGAAATCGCTGCTTATGCCTGATATTCCAAGAACACCGGATTTTTTGTTCAAAAGTTCATTAAGCATGGCCGCGTCATAGTTATCATGTTCAATCAAACCCGTCACAATAGCAGGGTCTATTGACCCGCATCTGGTCCCCATAGCCACCCCTTCAAGCGGCGTATAACCCATGCTTGTATCGACGGCAGCGCCGTTTTTAACCGCGCATATGCTTGAGCCGTTTCCAAGGTGACATGTTACTATTTTAAGCGTATCAAACGGTTTATTCAAAAAGGCGGCCGCCCTCTGGGCAACATATTTATGCGACGTACCGTGGAAACCATACCTTCTTATTCCCTTTTCCTCGTAGAAGCTGTAAGGCAGTGCATAAATATAAGCCTTTTCAGGCATTGTCTGGTGAAACGCAGTATCAAAAACCGCAACCATCGGAACATTAGGTAGAATCTCCCGGCATGCTTTTATGCCGATCATATTCGGACCGTTATGAAGAGGAGCCAAAATTATACATTCCTCAATTGCCTTTATTACCTCTTCATCAATCAGAGCGGATTTACAGAACTTCTCGCCGCCGTGCACAACCCGGTGCCCAACGGCGGTAATTTCATCCATGCTTCTTATAACACCGCTGTCGGTCAATAAAGATATTGTTTTCGTTATTGCTTCATTATGATTTTTTAGTTCGGTTTCCTTTTTGAGTTCACCGCCGTTATTGGTAGTTTGTTTGATGAATGAACCACCAAGTCCGATTCTGTCGCAAAGGCCTTTTGCAAGAACCTTTTCATTTTTCATATCTATTAACTGGTATTTTAATGAAGAACTGCCCGTATTAATAACCAATATTTTCATAAAATATTCCCCCCGACAATATAATCAATTAGCTATTCTGAGCCTGAACACAGGTTATCGCGACAACACCTACTATATCCTCCGCGCAGCAGCCCCTCGACAAATCGTTTACCGGTTTCGCTATACCCTGTGTAATCGGACCGTATGCTTCGGCTTTCGCAAGCCTTTGTGTCAGTTTATACGCTATATTTCCGCTGTTCAAATCAGGAAAAATAAGCGTATTCGCCTTTCCTTTCAAAGGACTTGACGGAGCTTTTGAAGCCGCCACTTCCGGAATGATTGCGGCATCGGCCTGTAGCTCTCCATCCAGTATCAAATCAGGCGCTTTTAACTTCGCAAGCCTGGTTGCCTCAATTACCTTTTCAGTTAATTCACTTTTCGCACTGCCGTAGCTTGAGTATGAAAGCATTGCGACTTTCGGCTCGGCTTCTACAAGAATTTTAAAAGACTTAGCCGACGATATCGCGATTTCCGAAAGTTGATCCGCATCGGGATTTTCGACCAGACCGCTGTCGGCATATAAAAACGTTCCCTTTTCACCATATTCGCAATCCGGAACAACCATAATAAAGAAAGCGGATACCAGTTTGGTTCCGGGGGCGGTTTTTAATATCTGAAGCGCCGGCCTTAATGTATCCGACGTTGAGTATACCGCTCCGGCAACCATACCGTCCGCATCTCCTTTTTTAACCATCATTACTCCCCAGTACAGCGGGTCTTTCATTATTTCTTTCGCTTTTTCAACAGTGATCCCTTTATGTTTTCTCAGTTCATAAAAGAGATTTGAATATTCGTCCGCTTTGTCGGAATTTTCCGGATCCACTATTTCGGCTCCCGAGATGTCTATGCCTGCTGCCACCTCTTTAATGCTCTTTTCATTTCCGACCAGCACAACATTGGCAATACCCCGCTCAAGAACCATTGAAGCCGCTTTTATTACCCGTATGTCATTAGATTCAGGCAGCACAATCGTCTTTTTGTCGGCTCTGGCTCTCTCGCTTATTCGATCTAAAAAAGCGCTCATATCAGTACCCTTCCTTAATATAATATTAGCTTTTTATTTTTCCGCCTGACTTGTACATGATTTGACACCAGTACATATTGTATTATGCGGAAAAGATAAGAAAAATAATATATATTACCAGGTATTAGAACCTTGTAATAAGCCATTCTCAAGCTTTTTCAACCAATGACAATTATAACGCATATGTTTTTTGTATACAAGACATAAATAAAAAACAGTTCAAAAACAACATGCGTTTTACTTTTTAAAACCCCTGGTTATAACAAAAGAAGAGCCCTTGAAACGTCGTTTTCCGTTATTACAGACAATTCATCCCGTTTTACGTTTTCAATATTTGCTCCGATGCGGCTTGACTGTTCCATAACAACCTTTTCAAAAAGGTTGCGGACATAACGGCCGTTTCCGAAATGATCATCCCGGAGCCTGCATACGTTTTGAAAATGTTCCTCTAAAACCTTAATCGCGTTTTCATTTAGTGTATAATGCTGTTTCTGCGCAAATAACAGAAAAATGTCCATAAGTTCCTTTTCAGTGTAATCTTTAAATTCAAAAGTCCACGAAAAGCGGTCCTTCAGTCCGGGATTGGAGTTTATAAATTCGCGCATTTTTCCCGTGTAACCGGCAGCAATAACAATAAGCCGTTCCCTGTCGTCGTCCATACGTTTAAGAATTGTATCAATCGCATGTCTGCCAAAGTCGTTATTGCCGCCTGTAAGAGCATATGCTTCGTCAATAAACAGAATTCCGTCGATAGCCTTGTCTATAACCTTATTTGTTTTCTCTTCCGTCTGCCCTACATACCCTGCCACAAGTCCGCTGCGATCAACCTCGACAACATGTCCTTTCTTTAGAACACCGAGCGTTTGGTATATACGGCCGAGAATCCGAGCTATTGTTGTTTTACCCGTACCCGGTGAACCGCAGAATATCGCATGGTATGTCAACTGCTTCACCGGCAGGCCCAGTTCCTCTCTTTTCTGGTTCGTTTTAATCATGTTTACGAGACTTCTTATGTGTTCCTTTATGTTTTTCAGCCCGACATATTGATCCAGTTCATTCATAACCGACTCAAGCTTATCCGATGTTACTATTATATCCTTTACCGGCACGGCTTTTTCAATATCTTCGATAGTGAATGATTTCAGCATGTCAACCGTTACTTCGTTTTCTTCAGCAAGCCGGTCTGCCTGGCATTTAACCAATCGTTCGAATATATTTCTTACAACTCTGCCGTTGCCGAAATTGCTGTCCCTCGTATCATATAAATAGCAAAAATATTTTTCCATGACCTTAAGGCATTCATCGGACATTGTATATTGATTCCTGTCCATCAGAAGCTGGAATATCTGCAGCAATTCGGTACCTGTATAATCACGGAAATAGAACTTGCGAGAAACCCTGGACGCCAGTCCCGGATTAGACTCAAGAAATTTTTTCATATTGTCTTCATACCCGGCAAGAAAAACGGCAAGCCTCTCCCTGTCCTTTTCCATTCTGTCGACAAGGATGTTAATCGCTTCTTTACCAAAATCCTTGTCGTCACCGGTGGCAAGAGCATATGCCTCGTCTATGAAAAGAATCCCGTCAAGAGCCTTGTCTATAATCCTGTTTGTTTTTTCGGCCGTTGCGCCGACATACTGCCCGACAAGGTCGGAGCGGGTCACTTCAACGAGATGGCCTTTCTTCAGAACGCCAAGGGCTTTGAAATATTCGCCCATCAGCCTTGCAACAGTCGTTTTCCCGGTGCCCGGATTGCCTATAAACGCCGTATGAAGCACAATATTGCTGCCTTTCAGACCATGTTTCTGCCTTAATTTCTGAATCTTTACAAAGTCCATAAGCGCTTCGATATCTTCCTTTATATTATTAAGGCCTACAAGCTTTTCTATTTCGGCTTTAATCTCTTCAGGCGCAAAAGGCTTTGTCTCGTTTTCACGGGGATTCGATATTCCCTCTTTACTGTAGAACTCATCTATTATTGATTTCAACTCGGATTCCAGCCGTTCGCTGTCATCGCCCGAACCGGTTTTCCTGTCGCCGCTGCCACCGGGATTTGTTTTTGAACTGTCGCCGGTCTTGCTTCTTTTTTTATGATATAAATCGTAATATACACCGCTTAAGAATTTATTATTATTTTGATCCATCAGGAGAAACCACCCCATATTTTAATTCTTAAAGTTATTCTATCATTAATTTCCTTAATAACACAATTTATTTATTACAGAACACCCGAGACAGGACACGCGGGAATAATGTCATATAAACAGCGGGTGGTAAACGGGTCTAGCCATTGCTGCCGCGTTCCGGTGGGTACGCGGCTCTGGTTCGGGTGCTTTCGGTGACGACGGAAAATAAAAAAAGAGGAATTGATATAGATTTTAATGTCTGTTATATGGGCAGAATAATCCATGTATTGTATTAATTTATGCGCTGGTTATTACAGGAGCTGCTGCAATGGACAAAGGTCTGTTTTTATATAATCCGAAATCCGGTGATCAAAGCATCAAAAACAAGATTGATAATATAATTAAAAAATTCCAGAAGTCGGATATCTTTCTTGTCCCTTTCAGGATGTTCGATGCGATGGACGACGATAAAACGCTTAAAAAGCTGCTGGAATCCGAGAAGTTTTCTTTTATTATTCTATCCGGTGGTGACGGCAGTCTTAATTATTTAGTTAATTTTCTTATGAAAAACGGCATCAATCTACCTTTGGGCGTTTTCCCCTGCGGGACATGCAATGATTTTGCGCGCGGCATTGGAATGACCGATAATGCTGATGATTGGGTTAATGTTATCACTTCCGGAAAAACAAGTCTCGTTGACACCGGATGCGTCAACGGTGACCGGTATTTTATCGGGAACCTGGGCGGAGGAGCATTCGCCGGCGCATCATATAATACGAACAATGAAATGAAACGGGCCCTTGGTCCTGCGGCCTATTATTTAAAAGCCCTTGGCGAACTGCCGCATATTGATTCGTTTAAAATTCGCGTGGAAACCAGAAACTACAGTATTGAAGAAAACGTAATACTGTTCATTATACTGAACGGCAAAAATGCCGCGGGTTTTTCAAATTTTTTAAAACAAGCCGACGTCTCCGACGGCTTGTTTGATATACTTCTGTTTAAAAACGCAAAACCGGCGGAACTGGTAAACATTCTCGTAAAGATGGTTTCCAGCGGTTTATCCGACGACAGGAATATCGTATATCTTCGCGCCGGAGAATGCCGTCTTGAGTCCGATAAAAAAATACAAATATGCATTGACGGAGAACAAGGGCCTTTCCTGCCAATAGATGTCCGCTGTATCCATCCCGGGCTAAAGATTTTTGTGAATTATTGATTTAATCTTTGCCATATATATACTTCGCGAATTCCGAATCCGGGCTGATTATTATCATTGTATCTTCGTCTATTACTTCCTCGTATGTCTGTAATGTTTTCCAGAACTGATAAAACTCAGGATCCCTGTTATACGCCTCAGCATAAATCTTAAGAGCTTCGGCGTCGCCTTCACCGCGGATTTTTTGAGCTTGTTCGTAAGCCTGTGCTTCAATAATCGTAGCTTCCTTTTCGGCTTCCGAACGTATTCTCTGCGCTTCCTTCAGCCCTTCGGATCTGTACTCGGTAGCAACCGCCTGTCGTTCCGATCTCATCTGTTCGAATATATTCTGGTATGTTGCCTCCGGGTATTCGGTTCTCTTTATTTTTACATCAACTATTCTTATCCCCTGGGCCTCCAGTTGCTCGTTAACGAAATCTCTTACCCTGATAAGCATTTCTGATACATAATCCTTGTCGGTAACAAGCTTGCTTGCATCAATTCTTCCGATTTCTTCGCGAAGCCTTGAGTAGATGAATTCGTCAATTCTCTGGTGCGCTAAAGATATGCTGCCCAGGTTCTGCATAAACAGGATTGGGTTCACTATCTGCCATTCTGCAAAGTTATCAAGTACTATTGTTTTTTTATCGAGCGTAAACACTTCTTCCGGATCGGTATCATATGTAAGAAGTTTATTCGTATATGATATGGTTTTCTGTATTATCGGAAGTTTGAAACATAAACCCTTTCTTTCTTCAAGCCTGATGTTTTTGAATCTTTCATCCTGTTTTAAAATATCATAAGACGGATCCGATTTGTCATCCACAACAGCCCTGACAATTCTGTCAAACTGCGTAACTATTACCTGCTCTCGTTCATCAACGGTAAACGTAAATGAATTGAACAGGATTAAAAACAGTATTATCCCCGCAATTATATATAGTATGTTTTTAACAACCTTCTTTGTTTTTTCCTTATCGAGATCTATTATTTTTGATTTATTTATTCCTTCAAATTTTTGTTCCATTGCCGACCCTCCCTTATATTACTGAAAACGCCTGTAAAAATAATCTGCAATACGATATGCTATTGCAAACTCTCAATCGGCAGAAATTTCAACGTATTGCTGTCGCTGTCCATTATGTATATTTTCGCGCGGCCCAATACTTTTTGCATTGTTTCAAGGTACATCCTCGTGCGCGTTACTTCCTCTCCGTGCATGTAGTTATTCAGCACCTGGTTGAAATTTTCAACATCGCCGCGTGCTTCCGAAATGCGCTTTTCCTTATACGCATTTGCCTGGTTCAGCATTTCCGCAGCTCTTCCCTCCGCGGCGGGTACAATCTCGTTTCTTGATTTTCTCGCTTCATTTATATACCGGCTTCTGTCTTCTCTTGCTTTTATAACATCATTGAAAGCCTCCTCGACTTCAGCGGGAGCATACACCGCCTGCAGCGCTACCTGATGAATCCGGATGCCGAGACCGTACAAATCACAAGCCTCCTGCAAATCCTGAAGTATTTCATTTTGAACCATGTCCTTTTGATCGGTTAAAACCTGATCCATCGTATGATTTGCGACAATCCTTCTGATTGAGGCTACAGCGGCATTCCTGAGCGTACCTTCCGGGTTGTCAACATTGAAAAGATAATCCCTGACATTTGTAATTTTATATTGAATTACCGTTTCGGTATTTACGAGACTCTCATCGCCGGTAATCATGAGCGCTTCACGAGGATTAACAGAAAATTCAGATTTCAGAGCTTGATCGCCCGTCCTTGTCGTTGTATAGCCAAATTCCATACTCCGCAGTACATCACATTTTACTATCTCAACCCTTTCAATCGGAGCCGGTATATGCCATTTCAAGCCGGCTTCGGTTTCAATTTTGACAAACTTACCAAAACGCGTGATTACCGCCTGTTCGCCGCCGTCCGCTTTAATTGTGTATAAACCGGTGGCAAGCCAAATTCCGGCCACAACTAATAAAAGCAGAGCAAATACTGATTTTGTAACTTTCTTCATTTTTTATACCTCCTTGGCAGCCATAGCCTTTTTGAAAATATCGAAAACAATACCCTATGTGATTTTATCCGGATTTTACAGGATGAATAAAAATTTTTACAGTCTTTTATATAAATATACGGTAAGCGGGTCAAATTGTCTTAAAACTTTCTATTAATTCAAGTGCTCTTTTGCTGATTGATATATTTTTATCCCTCTTTTTCCTTACTTTTATTTCAGATTGCTCAATAATACCGTAATTTATATTCATAGGCTGAAAATCCCCGACAGAAGATGTACTGATATAATTCGCCAGCGCCCCTGTTGCCGTAGCTTTTGGAAATATTACCGGCTCTTTGCCGTACGCGCCGGCGTACGTGTTTATTCCGGCCACAAGCCCTGAGGCGGTCGATTCTACATAACCTTCGACCCCTGTAATCTGCCCTGCGAAATATATATTCTCATAATCCCGCATCCGGTATGTCGGCAGCAAAACAGCGGGAGAATTAATAAAAGTGTTTCGGTGCATAACCCCGAAACGGACAAATTCCGCGTTTTCAAGGCCCGGTATCATTGTGAATACCCTTTTCTGTTCGCTCCATTTCAGACGGGTTTGAAACCCAACGATGTTGTAAAGCGTTCCTTCAAAATTATCCTGTCTTAACTGGACAACCGCGTACGGCTCGGTTCCTGTGTGCGGGTTGATAATCCCTACAGGTTTCATCGGCCCGTAACGAAGCGTGTCTATCCCTCTTGCCGCCATTATTTCAACAGGCATGCATCCCTCAAATATTAACCTCTTGTCAAAATCCTTAACTTCAGCGGTTTCGGCGCTTATAAGAGCATTGTAAAACTCGGTGTACTCTTCTTTGCTCATCGGACAGTTTATATAATCTTCGCCGCCTTTACCGTATCTTGAGGCCGCAAAAGCCTTATTCATGTCAATACTATCTTTTTTAACAATAGGCGCTGCGGCATCAAAAAAGAAAAGTGACCGGGCGCCGATCAGTTTAGTAATTTCTGACGAAAGCGCGTCCGATGTCAACGGACCTGTGGCTATAATAGTTGTCCCTTCCCGCGGAATTGTTTTTACTTCGTCATATATTACTTCTATGTTCGGATGTTTATTTATCATATCTGTGACAAGGCGCGAAAAAGCTTCCCTATCGACCGCAAGGGCTCCCCCGGCGGGCACGGAAGTTCTGTCGGCGCAGTGAATAATTAAAGAACCCATCCGGCGAAGTTCTTCTTTCAAAAGACCGACAGCGTTCTCTAAACTTTTTGAGCGAAGCGAATTAGAGCATACCAATTCGGCAAACGTATCAAGATGATGCGCCGGCGACTTTTTCTCTGGCTTCATTTCATACAGCCTGACTTTCCCGCCTCGCTGCGCGATTTGCCATGCCGCCTCGCATCCCGCAAGACCCGCGCCGATAACATTGATTATTTTCAAAATAAACAATCCTCCTAAATAATGAATGTTAGCCAAAATCGAAAAAATATTAACCTCGAACAAAGTTTTAACCAAACTGAGCCTTTTTCCCCTGGTAACGGTTTTGTTTTTTCATTTTCTCTTCGATTTCATCTACAATTTTCCACCAGCTTGTATTCCAGTTGCAAAAAAGGCATCTGTCTTCAGGCGCGCGTCCAATAAGCCTTTGGATTACAATATCTTTTGAAAGGTATTCAAGAAAAGTAATGGTCCTTTCAATAAACTCACCTATGTCCAATGGCTTGAAAAGGCCTTTTGAATACCATCGGCCAAGTTTAGTGTCCTTAAGTATATAAAGTGAATGGCACTTGACCTGATCTACGCCGAGAGTGGAAAGAAGCCTTGCGCCTTCAATGACATCGTAGATGCTGTCCATCGGAATATCGGTTATCATATGCGCACAGGTTTTTAAACCAAACTTTTTCGCGCGCATTACACTATCAATAAAATCGGTGATCGTATGTCCCCTGTTTAATTTTGACAATGTACTGTTGTTTACCGATTGCAGCCCAATCTCAACAACGATATCAACGTTTCTGTTGTTTTGTATTTCAGTCATTATCTCAAGATATTCATCATCCAGACAATCCGGCCTTGTAGAAACATACAATGCGACAACGTCATCAATCACGGCTTGCAGCAGGAACTCGCGAAATTGATCAGCAGGGCAGTACGTGCTTGTATAATTCTGAAAATAAGCGATATACTTTTTGGCATGGTATTTTTCGCTGATATAGCTTATATTTCTTCTTAGCTGCTCCTGCACAGGAATATCCGGACTAAGTGTCTCAAACCCGGCTCCCTCATCACCGCAAAAAATGCATCCTTCGCTGCTGATGGTTCCATCCCTGTTCGGACACTTAACAGGAATATTTACAGGGATTTTATACACCTTTTCATGATAAGTTTTAACCAGGTAATCCGAAAATTTATAGTACAGCATTGCTTTCTCCCGTCTTTATTCCCTTCTTTCATTTTACTGTTATAACCCGCAGAAATAAAGGCCCTTGTACAAAAAAGCGAACCAGGGCCCGCAGGAATAGTATTGGAACTATGCAAACGAATTAATGATTTGCCTTAAGGAAAAAGCTGCACTATATACATCCCTTTGAGCAAGAATTCCTGATGCGACGGCAATTCCGCCAATACCCGTCCCTTTTAAAAGAACAGCGTTTTCGCTGTTAATTCCTCCGATTGCTACTACCGGAATATTAAGCTTCCCGGCTATTTCTTTCAACCGGTCAATGCTTAAACTTCTTGTATCTGTTTTCGTATTGGTACCAAAAAGCGCGCCCGCGCCGATATAGTCCGCACCGTCTTCCTGTGCCTTAATGGCTTCTTCAATCGTTGCCGCGGACACCCCTATAATTTTATCTTTGCCGAGAATACGGCGCACAGCTTTGCAGGGCAGATCCTTCTGTCCGAGATGCACGCCCGCTGCATCAACGCAAAGAGCTACATCAAGCCTGTCATTTATAATAAGCGGGATCTTATGTCTGTCGGTAACCTCCTTTAACTTTACCGCTGTTTTATAGAATTGAAGAGATGTAGAATTTTTTTTCCTTAGCTGGACAATCGTGACGCCTCCAAGTATAGCCTGTTCAACCGCTTCTTCAAGGGATACTCCGCGAAGCATCGTGCTGTCCGTAACCAGGTATAGCGAGTAATCGGTTTTATAATGAGACATCAATTTTTCCTCTTTCTATAAAATCTCTGCCCTGAAGCCCGAATACAGAATCAATAAGAAAAGTTCTAAAACTGCCGCTTCCGGAATCGGCCCGCGTTAATTTCTCAACCGCTTTTTCACCGGATATGCACAATGCAAGTATTCCGGCCGAAGCCGCCGCAACGTAGTCGTCGCATACAGCGCAAAATGTCCCGATTAGTGATGTGCACATGCATCCCGCGCCCGTTATCGAAGAAAACATTTTGTCACCGTTCCTTATAAATACCGTTTTCCGGCCGTCCGATACAATATCTGTCGCTCCGGTTATCGCAATAACGCAGCCTAATCTTTCAGACAGGTTTTCACATATGTTTTTCGCGTACCATAAGTCTTTTGAAGTATTTATATCCTGATCCGAAGCGTCAACCCCGCGCGTGGATGAACCCAGTCCCGCGATTGCCTTTATCTCGGACATATTGCCTCGAATAACCGTAAGTTTAATATTTTGAATAATTTTTTCCGCTGTACGGTTTCTGAATGAAGAAGCTCCGGCTCCAACCGGATCCATTACTACAGGTATTCCAAGCTCATTCGCTTTTTTCCCGGCTCTTAACATCGATTCGGCAGTTCTTTTGTTTAATGTGCCGAGATTTATAACTAATGCGCGCGACATTGAAACAAATTCATCAACTTCTTCCGGGTCATCGGCCATAACCGGAGACGCGCCAATCGCCAGGACAATATTTGCGCAGTCGTTCGCCGTCACATAGTTTGTAATGTGATGGACAAGCGGTTTCAAGCGTTTCACATTATCAAAAATATCCGATATTTCATGCAGAATGCCCTGTTCCATCATTAATCCTTTCCCGAATTAAATAATAAGCCTGCTTTTTTATACAGTTCGTAAAAATGGTGCGTAGGGCCGTTACCCTTACCTATCGATAAAGAATGCGTAATTGCGCTTGTTATATATTTTTTCGCGTTTTCGACAGCACTCGCGATATCCATTTCGAGAGCGAGATTTGATGCAATGGCGGACGAAAGCGTGCATCCGGTACCGTGTGTGTTTTTTGTTTTAATATGTTCCGCCTCATAAACGTGAAAGTTTTCCCCATCGAACAGAATATCGGTTGAATGACTGCCTTCGATATGACCGCCTTTAATAAGTACATTTTTCGCTCCCATTCCGTGTATAATTTCGGCGGCCTTTTTCATATCCTGAACCGATTTAATCTTTATTCCTGATATTCTTTCAGCTTCAGGAGCATTCGGAGTTACTACCGTTGCAATCGGCAGCAGTTCGTCAATCAGCGTCTTTATCGCGTCGGGCTCAAGAAGCGCGTATCCGCTTTTTGATATCATCACCGGATCAAGGACAATGTTTTTCGGATTGTATTTTCTAAGTTTTTCAGCTATAACCTTTATACTTTCAATTTTTGACACCATTCCGATTTTTACGGCGTCAACATCGATATCTTCGAATATCGCGTCAATTTGTTTTCCAATCATATCAGGCGTAATATCCTGGACATCAATTACTTTCGCAGTATTTTGAGCCGTTATCGCGGTAATTACGGTCATCCCGTAAACACCATGCGCGGAAAATGTTTTCAGATCTGCCTGGATTCCAGCTCCCCCGCTTGAATCAGACCCGGCAATCGCAAGTACGTTTTTCATCATTGACTATTCTCCTTCCGACCTTCTTTTATATTAACTGAACCTTTTGCAAAGTCAACCGCCTTCAGAACCACAAGCGCTATTACGCTGCCGACAACAGTATTAAGCAGAAACGGACCGACGAAGAAAAAAGCGGCGGCATCGCTGTTAAGTATAAATCTCGCGACAGGCCACGCAATTAGCGCGCCAAGTATGCCCGTGCCAAAAACTTCACCGGCAGCCGCGGCAATTTTCGAGTTGGTTTTTTTGTACAGCAAGCCGGCCAGAAAAGCGCCGACCATGCTCCCCGGAAACGCGAGAAGGGTTCCCGTTCCGAGAATATTTCGGATAAACGATATGCAGAACGCCGAAATAACCGCATAACCGGGTCCAAGCAGCACGGCGGCCAGGACATTTATAATATGCTGCACCGGTGTGCATTTGGATGCTCCTATCGGAAAATATATAAAATACCCTCCTACAACGCCGAATGCAATTAAAATCGCCGAATACGCAATTGTTCTAACCTTCACTGCCAACACCTCCATTTTTAAAAAAAATGCCTGCCGCAAGGCAAGCATTTAATAATCATACTCACTATTTGCTCCCTACGGTAATGTTAATTACATCAGGTTCAAAGGGTTAGGTTTTAACCTTCTCAACCATAAATAGGTTCCCCTGCAAATGTAATATTTAGCCTTATTCAGTTAAGCTAATTATACACTTCATTTTCCGGCATGTAAAGTTTTGTTTTGTTACCTACCTTTTGCGTTGTTCACTCTTTTTATTTTTAAAGACCTAAAAAAACAGGTATATTTAGCTTATGGCCTTCTTTTACATCTGATGATGACGCTTTCGTCAATTCGTATGCCACCGGTAATTCATAATTTGCGTCTACTATTAAGTGTAATTTATATCCAAACCACATCTTTATCTTTT